>Ga0299914_10001887_pt1 | contig 14172 bp, 12 predicted proteins | sample RVTome_10_FD_201361 | JGI IMG/M metagenome (GOLD analysis project Ga0299914, IMG submission 201361) | Soil microbial communities from uranium-contaminated site in the Upper Colorado River Basin, Wyoming, United States - RVT153D57 (version 2) ...
CTTCGGCCAGTCCCAGGTGTGCTCGATCCTGATGTACCTGCCGTTCTTCGCGCTCTACGTCTTTCTCCCCGAACCGGTCCTCCGGCTGTTCGGGGAGGAGTTTCCGGTGCTCGCCCCGCTCCTCGTCCTGCTCGCCGTGCTCCGCTTCGGGAACGCCGTGGCGGGCCCGGCCGAGTACTTCCTCAACATGACGGGTCGCGGCCGGCTCGAGCTGGCGTCGGGCGCGCTGGGACTCGCGGTGTTCTTCGTGGCTTCGCTGGCGTTGCGCGGCACGGGCGCCGGGGTCTACCGGATCGGCGTCCTGTACGGGATCGCCTTCCTGGTGCGGGGCCTCCTGTCGCTCGGCATCATCTACGCGCTGGGTCTTCGCGCACGGGAGGCGGGGAACCCGACCGGGAACGGGGAGCGGACGGAGGTGGACCGATCCGGGGGAGAGGATGGGGAACGCAGGGCGGGAGACGCGCCGGCGCCGTGAGCGAGCCGACCGGGCTTGGTGGGAAGTGGCTCCTCATCGGCCACTACGGGGCCGGGAACACCGGTGACGAGGCGATGTGCCGGGCGCTCATCGCCTCGAGCCCGCCGGAGCTCCGCGCCCGGTTGGTCCTCGTCTCGAAGACGGGGACCGGGGACTGCGGGGCGGCGGGTCACCTGACGCTGCGGCCGGCGATCCTCGCGCGCGCTCTCCTCCGCGTGGAGGGGGTGATCCTCGGTGGTGGGACGCATTTCCACGATGAATACGTCGGAAGGACGTACGTCGAGCATCTGGGGTCGATGCTGCGGCACATGGTCGTGTACGCCCTCACGCGTCTCCTGGGCGGACGGGTGATCTGGGTCGGGGTGGGCGTCGGACCGCTCCGGCGCTCCGCGGCCCGGCTGCTGTTCCGGGCTGCCGCAAGCACCTGCAGTCTGATCACGGTTCGCGATCGCGCCTCGCTGGAACGCTGTCGGGCGCTACTCTCCGAGCGCCGTCTGCGCGTCGTTCGACCCGCCTTCGATCTGGCCGCCCTGCTCCCCTCGCCCGCCCCCCGAGAGGATCGGTCGTCCGGAGGGATCGTCCTCGGCGTCTCGGTGATGAACCTGGCGGGCTTTCGGGGGTTCGGACCGGAGGCGGCGGCCGAGGCGAGCGACAACGTGGCGGCCGGTCTTCGGAAGGCGCTGGCCGCAGACAATTCCCTCCACATCCGGATCTTCATCATCGGACAGAGTCGACGCGAGGACGACCGGGAGGCGAGCTCGCGACTCGCGGGGACGCTCGAGCGGGCGGCGCCCGGACGCGTGCGGCTCGTGGAGCACGAGCCGGATCCGGAGCGGACGCTCCAGCGCTTCGCGGACTGCGACGCGGTGCTCGCGACCCGGTATCACTCCCTGCTCTTCGGCTACCTGGCTGGTTGCCGCCTCGCGGCGCTCGCCTACAACGAGAAGGTGGCGGATCTCTGCGAGGAGCTCGGTCTCGGAAGGGGCGCCGTCATCCGGCCTGAGGACGCGCTCGATCGGGAGGCGGTGGGCGCGTCGCTCCACGGACTCCTCGCGGGCGATGAGGCGTCCACACCCACACTCCCGCTCGAAGAGGCCCGGGCGGCGGCCCGCCGGAGCATCGAGTTGCTGGTCGAGGCGGCGGGAGGCCGGGGCGAGCCGAACCCGGAGCAGCGGTGAGCCGCGCGGTCTCGGACCGACGGCTCCGGCCCGCGGGTCTCGCGGCGGCCACCATCGCGCTTCCGGTGTTCCTCGAGGTGAGCGGCGGTCGCCTGCGGCTGTCCCCCGCCTACGTCGAGCGGGTCGGGGAGAGCGTCACCGCGCTGCCGCTCTCCGTCTTCGCGCTGCCCGTGCTCCTGGTCCTGCTGCTCGCCCGCGCCCGCGGGCGGGCCCTCGCGAGTAGACCCGGTCTCGACGACCTGCTCGTACTCGGATACGTGGTCGTGAACTCGGCGGCCCTCTACGCGGGGGTCGTCCTCTCGGGCATGCCCGAGCCGATCGGCGTGATGGGCTATCTCCAGACGGTGTTCCCGCTCGTGGCGTACGCGGCAGCGCGGCTCGTCATGCGTCCGGTGCCGGGCGAGTCGATCGGGACGTCGCTGGAGCCCGCGGGCCGCTTCCTCTCGGTACTCGGCTTCACCGTCTCCGTCTTCCTGCTGCTCTACATGGCGCAGACCGTGATCGACGGGGCCAGCTCCTTCCGTCTCAGCCTCATCACGGACCACATCGGCCCCTTCTACAACTACAAGATGAAGCGGTTCTTCCCGGTCTACGTCGCGATGGCGACGACCTCGCTGGCCGCATACCTCCTGCTCGCGGGACGGCTCGGCCGCGCGAGGGCAGCGGGCATCGGCGGTCTGCTGGTCATCGGCGTCGTGGGGCTCCTGCTCATGCACTCGCGCACGGCCCTCCTCTTGTTCCTGGTCGGCTTGGGGGTGGTGTGCGCCGGACTCCTGACCGTCTTCCGCCTCACTGTCGACCGCAGGCTCTTGCGGCTCGCCGCGCTCGTGGCGCTCGGCGCGATGCTCGCATGGACCCCGATATCGGCGGTCGGCTCGCGATCGCTGGCCCGCATCTACGAGACGCTCACCGTGGTGACCGGGGCGCAGGAGTCGCTTGCGGCCGGCGACGAGACGCGTCTGGAGCGGATGACGTACGGCGTGGAGGTGGGGTTCGGCTCGGTCTTCGGCAGCGGGTTCCGGACGGAGGAGCGCCACGGTCTTCGACGCGCGGTGACCACCGAGTCGGGCTACCTCGACATCGTCGCCCGGGCCGGACCGCTGGCGCTGGCCCTCATCCTCGCGCTCGTGGCCCGAAGCGTCCTGCTGGGCGTCCGGCTCGAGCGGCGCTCGAGAGCGGGGCCGGCACGCACGGGCGAGCGGGCACACTGGGCGGGACGGGCGGTCCTCGCGCTGCTCATCGCGTTCGCGTTCGTCGGGAACGTCCTCCTCAACGTCCTGACCGAGCCGTACGTGGGACCCGCCTACTGGTTCCTTCTGGGAAGTGTCGTGTCGCTCGCCCGCGAGCCGACGGGGCGCCGGGCCGTCCAGACCGCCGGGGCATCCGCGAGCGCGTCGCGCCGCTAGCCGGGGGTTCCGGTTCAGGCGGTCCGGAGCCGCGCCATCGGCCGGTAGACCGCGCCGCGATCGAACCGCGCCACCGCGAACTCCCGTGCCCGCCTCCGAAGCTCCAGCGTCTCGAGCCCCCCTCGCGCGACCTCCCGGATCACCTCGGCCAGCGCCTCGTGATCGCTCGCGGGGATCCGTACGCCGCCGCCGCTCGCGCGGATGAGCTCCGCGGTCTCGCTGTCCTCGGGACAGGCCGCCACGATCATCGCCCCGGCGGCCATCGCGGTGATCAGCTTCGAAGGCACGACGATGTCGACCACTTCCGGAAGCTGGCTCACGATCACGATGTCGGCTCCACTCAGCATGTGAGGCAGCATCCAGCGCGGCTGGAGCGGGTGGTGCTCGACGTTCTCGAGACCCTGTTCCCGCAGGCACGCAAGGAAGCGGTCCTTCTCCGCCCCATCTCCGACGACGTAGAAGCGGATTCCCGGCTCGTCCCTCAGAAGATCGGCCGCCCGCAGGATCAGATCGAGATCCTGTTTCCTTCCCATGTTGCCGCTGTGCAGGACGGCGAGCGTGCCCTCGGGGACGAAGGCCTCACGAAAGGCGTTCGTATCGTCTGCCCGGATCGGCGCGAGCTCCTCGGCGTCTATGGTGTCGGGCACGATGCGGATCTTGCCGGAGTCGGCCGTGAGCCTCGCGATGCGGCGCCTCATGCCTTCGCCGAGCGTGTGGATCTCGTCCGCCAGTCGATACACGGTGCGCGCCATACGCGTCGAGATCGCGATGAGGGCGGGATTCGTGAGCATCCCCATCTCCACCGCGGCGTCCGGCATGACGTCCTTCACGATGAGGACGGTCCGGACCCCGGCGGCCTTCGCGATCAGCATGCCGGTGAGGGCGAAGGAGAGGGCCGGGCTCACGATGTAGGCCACGTCGGCGCCCCGGAGCGCACGAACCATGTTCGGAATCGCCAGCGCGGAGAGGGAGCCCTCGTGGGCGATGCGTGTGACGGTCGTGGGGTCCGGCCGCACCAGGTGCCACGAGCGCAGGATGCGGATCCCGCGGTGGACCTCGCGGCGCCAGAGCCTGCCGCGGTACTCGGGGTGAATGTTCCACTCCGGATAGTACGGCATGGAGGTGGCCACACGTACGTCCAGCCCCTCGTCGGCGAGAAAGCGGGCGAACTCGGTAACCGTCTGGCCGGTTCCCGTGGGCTCGGGCCAGAAGTTGGACGTCAGGATCGCGACCCGCCCGGGGGGCCGGCGAGGTTCCCCCTCGACCGGAACCGTGGCGCGTTCGGCGCGTTCGACGGCGGAGGCGGACACGTCAGGCCGCCGTGAAGACGTCCCGTCCGGTCTCGACCCCTGCACCCCGCACCTGCCGCTCGATCCACTCGTACGTGCGGGCGATCCCCTCGTCCAGGCGGATCGAGGGCTCCCACCCCAGACGCTGGAGAATCCTCGTGTTGTCGCTGTTCCGGCCGTTCACGCCCCGCGGCTTCGTCGGGTCGTACTCACGCCCGACACGAACGCCGGCCGCCCCCTCGATGATGTCGACCAGCTCGTCGATCGTGACGAGCTCATCGCTCCCGAGGTTGATCGGCTCACGGATGTCGCTGTGCATGATGAGCTGCGTGCCGAGCACGCAGTCGTCGATGTACATGAAGCTGCGCGTCTGGTTGCCGTCGCCCCAGATCAGGATCCCGTCCGACTGTCCGAGCTTCACCTCCGCGACCTTCCGGCACAGCGCCGCGGGGGCCTTCTCGCGACCGCCGTCGTACGACCCCAGCGGTCCGTACACGTTGTGGTAGCGCGCGACGCGCGTCTCCACGCCGTAGTCCTCGCGGAAATGGCGGCACATGCGCTCGCTGAAGAGCTTCTCCCAGCCGTAGCCGTCCTCGGGCATCGCGGGGTAGGCGTCTTCTTCCCGGAGCGGCGCGATGTCGGCGTCCTGCTGCTTCGCGAGGTTGTATACGCACGCCGAGGACGAGAAGAAGAACCGCTCCACGCCGTGCTCGCGGGCGGCCTCGAGCAGGTGGGTGTTGATGAGGACGTTCAGCATGCAGGCGGCCTTGTAGTTCTCGATGAACCCCATGCCACCCATGTCGGCCGCGAGGTTGTAGACGTGTTCCGCACCCTCGAGGACGTCCATGCACGCGTCCCGGCGCGTAAGGTCGGCCTCGACGTTGTGCACGCCCTCGTGGAGCTGGAACCAGCGCTCGCGGGGCTTCACGTCGACCGCCCGCACGTCGGTGAACCCGCGCTCCAGGAGGTCGGCGACCAGATGCCCCCCGATGAACCCACCGGCGCCGGTCACGACCGTCGTCTTTCGCTTCACCCTGTCATCCGAATATGGATTCGGTCTGATCATCTCCATGCTCATCTATCGCTCCTCCTGCCGGGCGCGTCTGGCCCGGCCGGTTCGTTCGATCGCGTCGCGAAACGATCCGTCAGTGGGCTCCCTCTCGTCGCAGCACGGTAGGGACGGTCCGCAACAGGATGGACAGATCCCGGCCGAGCGACCACTGTCGAATATAGTCGATGTCCAGATCGACCCGCTCCGGATAACCCACCTGGCTACGCCCGTTGACCTGCCAGTATCCCGTGAGTCCGGGCTTCACCGCCAGAAACACGCTCGCATCCGAGCCGTAGTTCTCGATCTCGTCGGGTACCACGGGTCGAGGCCCGACCAGGGACATGTCCCCCTTGAGGACGTTGAACAGCTGCGGGAGCTCGTCCAGGCTCGTCCGCCGGAGCAGCGCGCCGAGCGGGTTGATGCGAGGGTCGCGGGCGTCGGGAAGCTTGAACCCGTTGCTCACGTACTCCTTGTAGAGCAGCGGATCCTCGCGCAGATACCCCTCCGCATCCGCGCGCATGCTGCGAAACTTGTAGAGGGTGAACCGCCGCCCGCCGAGCCCGAGCCGCTGCTGGCGGAAGAGGACGGGGCCGGGAGAGTCGAGGCGGACCGCGAGGGCCACCGTGACCAACACCGGCAGCAGGACCACGATCCCGACGGCGCTCAGCGTCAGGTCGAGGCTGCGCTTCAGGATCACCTGGATCAGGTGGAGGCGCGGCACCTCGAGCTCGAGCATCGGCCAGCCGTTGATGTCGTAGTTGGACACCCGGAGGGGGAGCGCCTGAAGATCGGCGGGGACGATGCTGACGTCGCAGCCGCACAATGCGGCGCGACGGGTGACGTCGCGGAACACCGAGGGCGCGAGACGCGCGGAGATGATCACGCTCTGGACGGCGTGCTGCTCGATCAGGTCCTCGAGCGCCGATACCGGGCCGAGCGACTCGTCGTCCGCGTGCCACCCGGGGAGGTCGACGCGACCCAGGACCCGCAGGCTCGCGTCCGGTCGAGCGTTCGCCTGTCCGCGCACCGTCTCGAGCTCGTTACCGCTCCCCACCACGATCGCCCGCTGACAGCCGATCCCCCGCCGGTAGGCGGCGCGGATCGCCCGATCGAGCGCCACGCGGACGAGCGCGGCGAACGTTCCCAGGGACCCGGCCAGCGCAAGCGTCGCGAGGAAATCGAGCCGGAGAAACGCGTAGAACTCCCCGAGTGCGGGCAGCCCCAGCGAGGCGAGCACGCCGGCCGCGAACGCCGATCCGTAGCGACGACGGGAAAGACCCGGGCCGTACGTCTCGAGGGCGGCCTGCGCCGCGATGACGAGGACGATCGTCAGCGGCAGGAACGCGGACCACCGGACGGAGACCGCCGGCCACCCGGAATCGATGTGGAGCGCGAGCCCGAGGGCGCCCGCGGCGCTCGCCGCGTCACCCAGCGCCAGCAGGCATACGCGGAGCATGTGCCGGCCGCGCTTTCGCCACAGCCGTCTGCTCAGCAGGTCGCGTCGGGTCCTGAGCTCCGTATGTCGCGGTACGATGTCCGCGGACTTCTCGACAGGTCGAGGCATCACCGAGACCCTGGCCATCCCACCTCCCATACAGCGACCCGTCGCAGGCAAGATGCGCGCGGGCCTTGTCGCCGGCGATCCTCCGTCTCCCGTGTACGTCGGGCCGGCCCTGTAGAGATGTTCCAACCCCACCGGCGTCTGCAAGTTGCACAGGGCATTTCCGCGGCCACGAAGCGCTTCGTCTCCGCGTCGCGGAACCTGCCGTCGGGGGCGCGGAAGCGTCCCCTGCTGCGGCCCGCACGGGCCATTGTGCCCCGCGCGGAGCGGCCGATGAGTATCCTTCACGCATGCACCCGATGTAAGCACGCGCGAGGAGCCGTTCGCGTGACAGCCGTGGCCCGGATCGCCGCTCACCACGGGCGGATCCGGTCAGAACCAGAGCCCGAGGTCGAGCTCCGCGGCCAGCCCCCGCGCCTCCCCGGCGAACCCACCCGTCGAGACGCCGGACCCCCGGACATAGAAGCGGGCGGCTTCCCACCCGACTCCCAGACGCACCCCCACCCCGCCACGCCCCCCGAGCCTGACTCCGCTCCTGAGTGGCAGCCGCCGGAGGGGCCGCCACGTCGCCAGCAGCTCGACGATGGGGGGCGGCCGATCGAAGTCCCCGCCTACCGGCACGAGGAGCCGGCCGTCGAACTGAACGGGCGCCCATGACCACACGCTGGCCGTGAGCCCGACCAGCGCGGGTGGGGAGACATCCGCGGTCACGGTGTCCCGCACGGTCAGGGAGAGCGAATCGACGACGTCGACCACGTCGTCCAGCCGGGTGGTGGCGAGATCCACTTCCTCGCTTCGAAGGACCAGACGGTCGACGCTCACCCGTCCCAGATCCTGGAGCATGGCCTCGAACGCCACTCCCGGGGAGGGCCATTCGAGCCGGGCCATGAGGTCGCCGAGCCAGCCGATCCCTTGCGCCCCCACGGAGGAGTTCCGCGCGGTGGACAGCGTGATGTGGGCGCGCACGCTGTCGCCCGATACGAGGATCGGGTCGACATCCTCCAGCACCGAGAGCGCGCGCCCGTAGAACAGCGGCTCCACATACCGCACTCCCGCCCCCAGGGTCAGCCGCGGGCTCGAACGGTCGTCCGGCGGTGCGGCGCGCCAGACCGTGTGGACGCCCGCTTCGGCGGTCACGAGCCCGTCCCCCCGGGTCCGGCCGAGCGTGAACTCCGACCGGGTGGCGTTTCCGTCGCGCAGGAGCGCCACGGCGTCGTCGTCGATGCGGAACGACCCGTATCCGCGCGCCTGGAGACCGATTCCGACGGTCAGGCGCGAGCTCACGGGGAGCCCCACCCGCAGTCGGACCTCCCCGGTACCGTATCCGGTGAGGCCGTCGCCCCGCGGCACGAGACCGAGCGCGTCGAGCGCATCGGTGGGCCGGAGGCTGTCGCGCTCGGCGAGGAGGAGGAGGGCTCCGAGGTCGTTCAGGCCGAGCGAGTTGTTCTCACCGGTCGCGTGGGTGGACAGGCTCAGGGACCGGCGTCCCTCCGTGAGGGCGGCGAATGGATCGCCCCCGACGAGCGGGATGCGCCGGTAGAGGTCTTCCACCCGCACATCCTCCGGCTCCTGCGCGTGCGCGGGTCGGACCGCGATGGCCTGGGCCGCCACCGCGACGCCCAGCAGGAAGCCCGCACCCCCCCTCGCGCGACGGCGGACGCGTGTCGGGCTCACGAGCCCCCCCTGGCGCGCAGGTCGGCGAACACCTGCGCGTCGATGCGGACCAGGTCCATGATGCGCAGGGCCCCCCGCCCCCCCGGAGCGGGGCCCGGCAGCAGCCGGATTCGGATCCCCAGCGTGAAGTCGTCCCCGAGAAGCGGCCGCACCCGCGACCCGGGCACCTCCACCTCGAGCGTCTCACGGGGAATCGGTCCGCCCGGTCCCCTCCTCCCTGCCACGGTCAGAGGCTCGAGAAGCACTCGATCCTCGGCCTCGAACACGTCCTCGTTCGCCCGGCGCCCACCGACGTAGGCCAGGTGCACGCGCAGGCGGAACGGGATCTCGTTCTCGACGTCGACGATGGTGCCCGCCCCGATCAGTCGCTCCTCGATGTCGTCCGCGTCCAGGTCCGAGAACCCGAGACCGTCCAGCACTTCGGTCCTCCGGATCACGATGCCGCTGTCGGGGGGAACCAGATCGAGCGCCACCGACACGCGGTGGATGAGGAAGAGCGCATCGCCCGGCCGCACCCGGGGCTGATCGGACCCGGAGACGCGCAGTGAGGCGGTCAGGACGATGGCGACCGGCTCTCGAGCCACGAGGAGCTCTGCGAGCCGGTCGACGACCGGCGCGGCCTCGCGCTCGAGCTCGAACCGCTGACCGCGGGCGATCTCGAGCCGGTCCCCCAGGGGAACGCGGATCGGAGCCCCCGAGGATCCGCGCTCCAGGTCGAGCGCCCCCGAATCGTCGCGTACCGGCTCGCCGCTCGCGTCCGTGCGCACCAGGGCCAGCGAGGGCTCGACGAGGACCAGGGTGGCCCTCGAGGTGTGGTAGAGGACGAGCCGAAGCGGAGCGCGGCGGATCTCCGAGACGGCGATGGCGGACGCCATCTCGTCCCTGCGCAGGGCTCCGGGGGGCACGCGCTCGGCGATCTCGAAGTCCAGACGTCGGGTGAAGAGGAGCGCGGCGCCTACCGGCCCCCGCAGCGTGTCCGAAGGGAGGGGAATCGCGAGGACCCCGTCTTCGAGGACCTCCGTCGTCGTGTTCTCGAGGAACCGCCGGGGCCCGTACGCTTCCCGGGTGAGTGGGAGCCGATACGTGACCGCGCGCGTGTCGTCGCCGGCGAGCTGCTCCCGGGCGCCCGTCACGCTGTCGGGGCGGCACCCCGACGCGATAACCCCACCGGCGATGGCGAGCACGGTCGCGCCGCCTCCCGAGACCCAGCCACGCACGCTCCTCATCCCCCCGCGAGCCTTCCCCTAGAGCCGAATGCCGTCTGCCACAACGCCACGGCCCCACCCCGGCCCCGAACGCGGGCCGAGCCGCGCGCGCGCCAACCGCCGCCGCGGGCCGATGAATGACATACTCGCGCAGGCCGCCGGGGTTCGACCCGCGCGCCCTCCCTCCGCGGGTCCACGCTCTTCCGAACGAACGCTGGCGAAGGGCATGCCATCTCGCGGAACGCCGCCGGCGACGCGTCGAGCCCGCCGCTCGCGAGAGTGCGTCGCTTCTCCGCAAGGGCCTGTCGGAGAACGGGTTGACGGGGACGGGCGACATGCCGCGCCCTCCGGACGGCGACTTGCCCCGCACCGCCCCGGTTTCCTTCTGAGCGCGGGTGGCGAGGCATGGATCACCGATTCCGCTGGCGTCGGGACGCGGAGGCGATCGCGCACGTCCTCGCGGGTCTTCCGGACCCGATCCGCGCGCGTCTCGCCCGCGTCCGGTACGTCTCCGGCTACGACCCGGCGTTCCTCGGTCTCCACCACGAGAGGACGGCGACCGACGGCCGTGCGTACGCGAGCACGAGCCACTGCGCGTGGCCGCACAACCTCCTCCACCGTCCGGCTTCCGATCGGCCGACCACGATCGTTCTCCAGGGCACCGATGCCCGCGATCCCGAGATCCTCCTCCACGAGCTCGGTCATGCCCTCGATGCAGCGCTCGGATGGTATCGCGAGCCGGTCGTTCCGCTGGACTCCTACGCCGCGCGGAATCGACGCGAAGCGTTCGCGACCGCCTTCCAGTCGTGGGCCACGACGAACCGGGGAGGGGGGTGGCGGTTCTTCCACGACCGCGGATTTCTCCTGGGACACGATCCCCGCACGGCCGCGTTCCTCGATCGGCTCGCCTCGGATCACCCCGTCTGAGCCCCGTTTCGACGGGCACATGCGTTGCATATCCGAAGACCTGACGACTCGATCCGAGCGTTCGGATCGAACCTCATCGGAAAGGAACCGAAGGGAGACTCGGCATGATCGAGCAGCGAAGGGATGACCCTCAGCGACGGCCCGGAGAGAAGGAGAAGAGCCCGGGACAGTCGCCCGGCAAGGAGCGGAATCCGGGGCAGTCACCCGGCAAGGAGAAACAGCCGGGGAAGGCGCCGGGTAAGGAGAAACAGCCCGGACGCGAGAAGAAGTCCGGATCCGATCGGTAACCCGACTCCCGCCGCGGCCGAGCCGGCGTCGGCTCGGCCGCCTTCGGCGGCGGCCGCCCTTCCCGTGTGACCGGCCCGGCTACCCGAACCCGGGGCCCGCCCTCGCTCGCCCCGTACCCTCACGACCGCGTTCCGACCCCCGGAATCGTTCACGCCGGTTTCGCCCGAAACAATCCGGCCGTTCCCCCTCGCCCTCCCCGGGCCGCTCGGCTCAGCGGAGCGCGACCCCCAGGTAGTACGGCCAGATCACGATCGCCAGGATCGCCCGGCCGAACGAGAGCCCGGCGAAGGCGACGGTGAACAGCCAGAACACGAACCAGCCCGCCCCGGTGAACAGCGAGGAGGCGGAGGCGGACGCGCGGTTGCCGTTCTCTGCCATCTGGAACCTCCCATCGAATCGCTCCCGTGGCGCATGCCTCCCGAAGCTCTCGGAAGCCTCCGACAGCCGCCTCGGCCACGGCCGCCGCGCCTGGAGCCGTCCTGGCGCGCCATCCCGCGCACCGAGCAGCACAGGACCTCCGGTTCAGGACGCTCACACGACGCTCCCGTTGCCCTTCGTCCGCGGCCATCCCCGGAGCGCGGTCATGACGTGCCGACCCTCACGACGAGGCACGGCTCTCGAGGAACGAGACGATGCGCGCCCTCACGTCCGCGGTCATCGGATCGACACCCATCCGGGGCATGTTCGCGTCCATCCGGCCCACCACCGCGCTCCATTCGGCCGCCGTGTGAGCCGACGGGGACGGCGTCTCGTGACACCGCGAACAGACCTGCACGTACAGCGTCGCATCGGCTCCGGTCCCGATCTCCCCGGGGTCGGCGACCGGCATGGCATGGGCCTGGAGGTACGCGAGCAGGCTGTCCGCGTCCTCGGCCGACGGCATATACGACCACCGCATCCCTTCCATCAGCATCTCGCTACCGAGGAGCTCGATGGTCAGAGGACCGCCCATGTGCTCGCCCAGCGTGGCGGCCCGCAGTTCCATGCGCCTCATCAGGAGCGGCCACTCCCGCGCGCTGTGCATCTGTGGCGCGGGCATCCAGTGGCAGCTCTGGCAATGGGCCTGGAGCAACGCGGCGCCCCTCGAGTCCGAGTCGGGCAGATCTTGCCGCTCGAACCCCGGTGGGGGCAGCCCCGGGCCCATGGAGCTGATCATCCGCCACCGTTGGGTCCGGTTGATCACCCCGATGGGCTGGCCGCCGAGCTCGGTCAGCACGCTGTCGATCAAGGCGACCGTCGCCTCCCCGTCGCGTTCCCGGGCGCAGCCACCGACCGTCGCTACGATGCCGACGAGGAGCGCCACGACCAGACCTGCGCCGACGGCCGGACCGTGCTCGGATCGAGGACCCCGCGGCGCGCGAGACTCGCTGCCAGCGCTCATGAGTATCTCCAATAGCTTGATTCAGCCGGGCGGAGGACCCCTCGACCGGAATCCCCCACCCCGCCGCCGAGAGGCTCGTGGCAGGGCAGTGAATCTCCCGGGAGCAGTTGGAGAACCGCGCAGGATGCGGGCCGGAATCGGCGTCTTCCTGGGCGCGTCGCGAACGCCCGCGACACGCGGGTTCCGATCGGCGTCGGGGCCGGGCGATGCCTTTGAACGGGACTTACTGACCCCGGGGTGTGGTCGATCGCGTACCAGATCGTCTCACGCCGGGGGAGCGTTCACCTGTACGGCGCCACGCCCCGGGCCGCCCCAACAGCCTGCGTCGGTGCTCCGGGCGCCGCAAAACTGGCGACCCGGGACGAGACTGTTCAGTCGGGCTCCGTGTGGCCCCACGATTCGCTACATTGAAGTGAGCCGTAGCCCCACGCGAAGCCCTCATTTCCCCGAGATCATCCACGTGGAGCGCCGTCCCGTGTTCCGGCCCTCGTGGCCGGACGCCCGAGAAGGGCGTCGGATCCGAGGAGTTCGCATGCAAGGTATCGCCGCTACGACCATCGCCCTCCTGGTTCTTGGAGCGCTCTTCCTCGTTGTCCTGATGTGGGCCGTGCCGCTCGGGCTGTGGATCGCGGCCATCGCTTCGGGGGTCCGGGTCAAGCTCCTGGACCTGGTGGGGATGCGCCTCCGGAAGGTGCGTCCGCACGGCATCGTCCTCCCCCTGATCAGCGCCACCAAGGCAGGATTGATTCTGGACACGAACAGCCTCGAAGCCCACTTCCTCGCGGGCGGCAACGTGGAACGTGTCGTCAAGGCGCTGATCTCGGCCGACAAGGCCAACATCGATCTTTCGTTCCAGCAGGCGGCCGCCATCGATCTCGCCGGTCGCGACGTCCTCGATGCCGTTCAGATGTCGGTGAATCCCAGAGTCATCGAGACTCCCAGGGTGACGGCCATGGCGAAGGACGGCATCCAGCTCATCGCGGTCGCGCGGATTACCGTTCGAGCGAATATCGACCGCCTTGTCGGCGGTGCGGGCGAGGAGACCATCCTCGCGCGCGTGGGGGAGGGCATCGTGTCGACGATCGGGTCCGCCGAGTCGCACAAGACGGTGCTGGAGAACCCGGAGGGCATTTCCAGGACGGTCCTCGCCAAGGGTCTCGACAGCGGGACCGCGTTCGAGATCCTCTCGATCGACATCGCGGACGTGGATGTCGGCAAGAACATCGGCGCCGTTCTCCAGACCGATCAGGCCGAGGCCGACAAGCGGGTCGCACAGGCCAGGGCGGAGGAGCGACGCGCGATGGCCGTGGCGTCCGAACAGGAGAACCGGGCGCTGGTGGAACAGATGCGCGCCGAGGTCGTGCGCGCCGAAGCAGAGGTACCGCAAGCGATCGCCGGAGCGTTCCGCCAGGGGCGCTTGCTGGCCCCCAGTCAGGCGACGTAGCGTCGTGCCGGACTCGATCCTCATCGGCCCCGACGGACTCTTCGAGATCGAGGCCACGCCCATCGGATCGGTCGGCATCGTCCGTCGCTTTCCGCGGACGGATGGATGCTCGGCCGCGGGCTGCCCCGCCGTGTGGACGACGAGCTCCATCGGCGCGAACCCGCAGAGCTCGTTGGGTCGTGGATGCGTCCGGACGGGAGCGCACGACACGCGCCGGAATCGGGCACGCCGTGCCCGACCCTCGGAACCCCGTGGCTCCGCCAATGCTCGGGGAATCCGTGGACGGGCCGCTC
>Ga0299914_10001889_pt1 | contig 14171 bp, 14 predicted proteins | sample RVTome_10_FD_201361 | JGI IMG/M metagenome (GOLD analysis project Ga0299914, IMG submission 201361) | Soil microbial communities from uranium-contaminated site in the Upper Colorado River Basin, Wyoming, United States - RVT153D57 (version 2) ...
GATAATTGCAGGGCACGATGCGACCGAAGTCGCTCTAGACGATCCCGGCGACGGTGTGCCTATTGCCAGTTTGCGGACAGGGCTGACGGATCGACTTGAAGCGATTGCATCACCGGACTGCTGGGAGGACATCATCTTGGTCGCTGTCACGCTCGTCGAGCACGCGTACATGCACACACAAGGTCTCCGAAGGTTGCGTCTCGACGACACACATCCAAAAACCTTAATCGTAGAAGTTGAAACGGGTGACTGTGCATCGAACACGCCATCACTGGACGATATCGACAGTACGGCCAAGGAAATAATGAGGCATATATGTTCTAGTTATGGAATCCTGGTCGTTAGCGACTACACGCTGTTCTGGGCGGACGTACCGATTAAAAGGCCATCCGACGGGTAAACTCTTCGCGAGGCTGACGTGATCCCGCCAAGATCGCCTTCAGGCGTCACAGACCGAGCAGGGGCGCGAGCCCGCAAACTTGTGGGGCACAGCTACCGGACATCGTGATCAGTGATGCGAGTTGCCGCGTACGGCAGTTCCGGCACACTCGAGGAGTGGCACGCTGCATGCGTTTGACTGTTCGGATCGAGGGCGTCGTGCAGGGCGTCGGATTTCGGCCGTTCGTGCACCGTTTGGCCCGTCGCCTGGGGTTGAGTGGCCACGTCGGCAACGACTCGCGCGGCGTGTTCGTGGAGGTCGAGGGACCGGCGCCGGAGGTTGAGCGGTTCCTTACGTCGGTGCGGGCCGACGCGCCACCGCTGGCCGTAATCGACTCTGTCACGTGGCGTCCGATCGCACTGCGGGACACCCACGGATTCACTATCGTGGCGAGCGCGGCGGGTGCCGAGGCCGTCACGCTGGTGTCGGCCGACAGTGCCACCTGCGTCGACTGTCTCGCCGAACTGGCCGATCCCGCCGACCGGCGTTACCGCTACCCCTTCATCAACTGCACCAACTGCGGTCCTCGGTTCACCATCGTGCGCGGTGTGCCCTACGATCGGCCGCTGACCACTATGGCTGCGTTCACGATGTGCGCGGAGTGTGAACGGGAGTATCGCGACCCAGACGACCGGCGCTTCCATGCGCAGCCGGTGTGCTGTCCGGCGTGCGGACCGACGCTACGGTTGCACGCGGGTGACGAGGTCAACGAGGAAGACCCGATCAGCGCCACCGCAAAACTCATCACGTCCGGTGCTGTCATCGCGATCAAGGGTCTCGGCGGGTACCACCTCGCGGTCGACGCAGCCGACGATCTGGCGGCGGCCAGGCTGCGGAACCGCAAGCACCGGGAGGAGAAACCATTTGCGCTGATGGTGCCGGACCTGGTTACCGCTCGCCGTCTGTGCGAGGTCGACGACGTCGCGGCGGACCTGCTGACAGCACGGCGCAGGCCGATCGTGCTGCTGCCGCGCCTGCCGGATGCACCCATTGCCGCTGAGGTAGCTCCCGGCAACCGGCACCTGGGGCTGATGTTGCCCTACACGCCGCTGCACCATCTGCTGCTCGCTGAACTCGCACGACCGATCGTGCTGACGAGCGCAAACGTCTCCGATGAACCGATCGCCTACCGAGACGACGACGCGCTCCGCCGGTTGCGTGGCATCGCGGACGCCTTCCTGGTGCACGATCGAGCCATCCACATCCGCACCGACGACTCGGTGGTGCGCACATTTCGGGGCTCCGAACAGGTGCAACGCCGTTCCCGGGGTTATGTCCCTGAGCCGGTCACGGTGGCCGAACCGTTTCCCAGCCATGTGCTCGGCTGCGGTGCCGAGCTGAAGAACACGTTCTGTCTCGCCAAGGACAGACACGCGTTCGTGTCCCACCACATCGGGGACCTGGAGAACTACGAGACGCTGCGGTCGTTTACCGAGGGTATCGAACACTTCCGCTCGCTGTTCGACATCCAGCCGGCCGTGGTGGCGCATGATCAACATCCGGAGTATCTGTCCACCAAGTATGCGCTCGATTTACCCGATGTGGATCTGGTCGGGGTGCAGCATCACCATGCCCACATCGCGTCCTGCTTGGCGGACAACCGGGAGGTGGGGCCGGTGATCGGCGTGGCGTTCGATGGCCTGGGCTACGGCGCGGACGGCACGATCTGGGGTGGCGAGTTTCTGCTCGCCGACCTCGCGACGTTCCAGCGGCGGGGTCATCTCGCGCCGGTCCCGATGCCGGGCGGTGTCACCGCCATCAAGCAGCCGTGGCGGATGGCGGCGGCGTATCTCGACGATATCTACGGTGAGCAGGTCCCCGAGCAGCTGGCTCTGCGGCGACGCTACTCGGCACGCTGGAGCGACGTGGTGTCGGTGGCACACACCGTCCCGCACTCGCCGCTGACGTCGAGTGCGGGACGGCTTTTCGACGCCGTCGCCGCGCTGCTCGGGGTGCGACACACCATCAGCTACGAGGGCCAGGCGGCCATAGAGCTGGAGCAGCACGCCGACGCGGCGGAGCCGGGAAGCTACCCGGCGCGGGTGATCGGCATCGATCCGGTCGTGGTCTCCGGGGCGGACCTGGTGCGAGCGTGTGTTACCGACCTGCTCGCCGGTGTCGCCGCGCCGGTGATCGCGGCTCGGTTTCACAACGGTGTGGCCGACACGATCGCCCGGGTTTGTGCGGAGCTGCGAGAGGCCACCGGCGTGACCACGGTGGCGCTGTCCGGTGGCGTGTTCCAGAACGTGGTGTTGCTCCATCGCACCGTCGACGCGGTGACCGCCGCCGGGATGCGCGTGCTGACCCATCACCGAGTGCCGACCAACGACGGCGGCATCAGCCTGGGACAGGTGGCGGTGGCGGCTGAGCGGGAACGTCGCGGTCAGCTCAGCTGACGACCGGTGCGTGGTGTAGCCAGTCGTACCAAGCCTCGAGTCCTTCGCCGGTGGTTGCCGAGATCGGCAGCACGGTGATGCCGTGGTTGACCTGGTTCGTGTACTCGCGGACGGCGTCGATGTCGAAGTCCAGGTAGGGCAGCAGGTCGATCTTGTTGAGCAGCACCAGGTCGGCGTGCGCGAACATGTGCGGGTATTTCAGCGGCTTGTCCTGGCCCTCGGTGATCGACATGATGACCACGCGGGTCTGCTCGCCGAGGTCGAACAGCGACGGGCACACGAGGTTGCCGACGTTCTCGATGAACAGCAGGGAACCCTGCTCGGGTCGGAGCCGCCGCAGCCCACGGTCGAGCATGTCGGCGTCCAGATGGCAACCGGACCCGGTGTTGATCTGCACGACGGGGGCGCCGGTGGCGGTGATGCGTTCGGCGTCGAGCAGTGTCTCCTGATCGCCCTCGATCACGCCGATCGGCCGCTGCCCGGCGAGTTCGCGGATGGTGCGTTCCAGCAGCGTCGTCTTGCCGGAGCCGGGCGAGCTCATGAGGTTGACCGCCGTGATCCGGTTTTCTCGCAGCCAGGCGCGGTTGCGCTCGGCGAGCAGGTCGTTCTTGGCGAGCACGTCGACTTCGAGCGACACCGTCCGCGCGGCGGCGGGGTCGTGGGCGTGGGAGTGCGCCTCGGGGTGGTCGTGAGCGTGGCCGTGCTCGTGCGGGTGGCCGGGTTCGGCTACCCGCACGCTGGCGTCGTCGGAGCAGCCGCAGGTCGCGCACATTCACAACACCTCCACGGATGTGATCTTGAGTTGCTGCCCGGCGAGCACGGTGATGTTGGCGCTGCCGCACGGGCACAGCAGGATGGGATAGTCGAGGTCGAACTCGTCGCCGCAGTCCTCGCAGCGCGCCCGCCCGGCTGGCTCGCTGATGTCGAGCCGCGCGCCTTCCAGGGTGGTGCCGGCGCAGACCACGTCGAAGCAGAACCGCATCGCGTCCGGCACCACGCCCGACAGCTTGCCGATCTCCAGCATCACGCCGGTGATCGTGGCGCCGTCCATCCGCTCGGCGATGGTGTCGACGACGCTCTGTGTCAGCGCGAGTTCGTGCATGGCGGTCTCAGCAGATGCGGGGGAGCGGGTCGCCGACCAGCAGGTCGACGATGCGGGTGCCGCCGAAGGCGGTGTTGAGCATGACCATGCCGGGCGGGTCGTCGCCGATGCGGCCGATGATCGCCGCGTCGTGGCCGAGTGGGTGGGCACGCAGCGCGGCGAGGGCGTTCTCGGCCTGGTCGTCGTCCACAATGGCCACCAGGCGTCCCTCGCAGGCCACGTACAGCGGGTCGATGCCCAGCAGTTCGGAAGCCCCACGGACTTCGGTGCGCACCGGTACGGTGTCCTCGTCGATGGTGACGGAGACGTTGGCGGCGCGGGCGACCTCGTTCAGGATGGTCGCGACGCCGCCCCGGGTGGCGTCGCGCATGGCCCGCACCCCGGGCACGGCGTCGAGCAGCCTCTGGCAGAGCCCGTGCAGCGGGGCGGTGTCGGACTCCAAATCGGCCTCGATGTCCAGCTCACCGCGGGTGAGCATGATCGTGATGCCGTGCTCGCCGACCGGCCCGGACACCAGCACCGCGTCGCCGGGCCGTGCCGTGGCCACGCCCAGCTCGCGGGAGTGCTGGTACACACCCACTCCGGAGGTGTTGATGTAGCAGCCGTCGGCCTTGCCGCGCTGCACCACCTTGGTGTCGCCGGTGACGATCCGCACGCCGGCGGCCTCGGCGGCGGCCGTCATCGACGTCACGATGCGCCGCAGCTCGGCGACCGGGAAGCCCTCCTCCAGGATGAACCCCGCGGTGAGGTGTAGCGGCCTCGCGCCGGCGACGGCGAGGTCGTTGACGGTGCCGTTGACGGCGAGATCGCCGATGCAGCCGCCGGGGAAGAACAGCGGCGACACCACGTAGGAGTCGGTCGTGAGTGCCATCCTGCCGGTGTCGACCGGGAAGGACGCGCTGTCCTCCAGCGGTTCCAGCAGCGGGTTGCGGAAGGCGTCCAGGAAGACGGCCTCGATCAGCGTCTGCGTCGCCTTACCCCCGGCTCCGTGCGCCATGGTGACCCGCTCCTCGCGCACCTTCGGTTTGCGGCGGCGGGCCTTGTCGATGCGGTCGAGGACCTGTTGCTCGCGGTCGGTGGGCCGGTCGGTGCGGGTCGAGACCCGGTCAGACGTGCTCATGGGCGCTGACCTCCCTGATGCGGGTGCGGGTGAAGCGGCCGTAGTTGTAGTAGGCGGCGCAGGCGCCCTCGGGCGAGACCATGCAGGTGCCGATCGGGGTCTCCGGGGTGCAGGCGGTGCCGAACACCTTGCACTCCCACGGCTTGAGCACGCCCTTGAGCACCTCGCCGCACTGGCAGGCCTTCGGGTCGGCGACCCGCACGCCCGGCATTGAGAAGATCTGCTCGGCGTCGAAGTCGGCGTACTTCTCCTTCACCCGCATCGCCGAGTGGGAGATGAACCCGAGCCCGCGCCATTCGAAGTATGGCCGCAGCTCCATGACCTCGCTGATCGCTTTGAGCGCGACGGTGTTGCCCTGCCACGGCACCACCCGCGCGTACTGGTTCTCCACGGCGCAGCGGCCTTCGGAGAGCTGCAGCATCAGCTGGTAGATCGACTGCAGGATGTCCAGTGGCTCGAACCCGGCGACGACAACGGGTTTGTCGTAGTCGCAGGCGATGAACTCGTACGGCCGGCAGCCGATCACGGTGGAGACGTGGCCCGGGCCGATGAACCCGTCGAGGCGCAGGTCCGGGGAGTCCAGGATGGCCTTGATGGCCGGGATGATCGTGACGTGGTTGCAGAACACCGAGAAGTTCTCGATGCCCTCGGTGGCGGCACGCAGCACCGTCATGGCGGTGGATGGTGTGGTGGTTTCGAACCCGATGGCCATGAACACCACGTGAGTGTCCGGGTTCTGCCGGGCGATCTTGAGCGAGTCCAGTGGCGAGTACACCATCCGGATGTTGGTGCCTTCGGCGTTGGAGTCGAAGAAGTTTCCGCCCGAGCCGGGCACGCGCATCATGTCGCCGAACGACGTCATCAGCACGTCCGGCTGGCGGGCGATGTGGATCGCGTCGTCGACCCGGCCCATCGGGATCACACACACCGGGCAGCCCGGCCCGTGCACCAGCTGGATATTCTCCGGCAGGTAGTCCTCAAGGCCGTGCTTGTAGATCGTGTGCGTGTGCCCGCCGCAGACCTCCATGAACTTGTAGTGCCTGCCGGGTTCGCAGAGGCTGGTGATCTTGGCCGCCAGCGCCCGGGCCTTCTCGGCGTCGCGGAACTCATCGACGAAGCGCATGCTTGCCTCCTGTCATTCGATCTGCGACTCGCGCAGTGCGGCCAGCTCGTCCTCATAGGCCTGGCCGATCTCCTCAAGGAACTTCAGCGCGGCCGACGCCTCGTCTTCGTCGATTTTGGACAGCGCGAAGCCGACGTGGATCAGGATCCAGTCGCCGGGTACCGGCGGGTCATCGGAGAGCAGCCCGATATTGATCGACCGCTTCACCCCGCTGACCGCGACCTTCGCCAGATCGGGACGGTCTTCCTGGATCTCGATGATCTCGCCGGGAATGCCGAGACACATGGGTGCACCACCTTCGGATGTCACATGCGGCTGATGCGCACGTAGCGTTTGATGTCGGGCCCCGCGTACCGGGCCGCCAGGGCGATCAGGACTGCTCCGATCACGACAAGAACAATCATGGTGACCACGGTTCACACCTCCGATGGTTCGGCTGTCGTTGTCTCGGCCGCACTCGCTCGCTGGGTGGTGCCCCAGGCGAGGTCGGTGACCCGCGCTGCGGCCTCCGGCACGGCGGCGGCGACCGGCTCGGTCAGGCCCATGCCGCTGCCGACGTCGGCGGGTTCGCAGCCGACGACGAGCACCCTGCCGGCGTCGCCGCCGAGCAGTTCGAGTAGGCCGAGAACGGCGTCGGGCTGCATGCCGTGCGCGTCGAGCGACGCGGTGTTCGCTGGGGTGCCGCCCGGCTCGACCTCGATCAGATACACCGTGCCGGGCTTGCCACCTCGGGGTGTCGCGTCGATGAGGATGGTGGTGTCGTAGCCGCCGAGCAGCTCGTAGGCCAGGTGCATGCCGCTGATGCCGTAGTCGGCGAGTTGGACCCAGTTCGGCAGCTCGGTGTCGCGCAGCGCGGCGATCACCTCGACGCCGAACCCGTCGTCGCGCTGGAAGACGTTGCCGATGCCCGCGATCAGCACCTGCGGATCGCCATGACCGGTCATGGTGCGGTCTCCTCCCTGGGTTAGCTGTGTTGGGACTCGGCGGGCACGGGCTCGATCTCGTCGGGGGAGAAGTACCGGTACCGGCCGTGGCTGTGGTTGATCTCGGCGCCGGGATCCTCGTCGAGCGTGACCGCCACATAGGTCTCGTCGTCCACGTCGGACAGCACGGCCCGCACGGTCGCCGTCCTGCCGGTCAGGAACATGTCCTGCGCGTCCGCACGGCGCAGTCCCGGTCGTAGCCGTACCGTGCTGCCCGCTGCGATGGGGACCCCGGCGACGATCACACTGTCGGTTTCCGGCGACACCGAGGCATCGGCGCCCGGGTCCCACCACGGCACGTCCGGGCGGGCGGTGATGTCGACCGGTTCCCGGTCCTGCTCGCCGGTGACCGAGCGCAGGTAGCGAATGGTGCCGTGCATCCGGTCCAGCAGCTCCGGTGGCAGATGATCGACGCGGTCCATCAGCTCGCGTGCCTTCGGATCGGTCCCGCGGGCCTCCCGCTTCTCCTCGTCGGTCAGCGCCATCGTGCGCAGCGTCAGGATCTCGTCGATCTCGGTGCCATCGAACAGCTCGCCCTGGCTCTCCTCGGCGATGGCGGGGTTGTCGTAGAGCACGATCGGCGACGACAGCACCACCTGGCTGCGGTCCTCCGCGCCGATCAGCACCGGCCAGGTGCGGGTGTTCTCGCAGGCCTCCACCGCGGGCTTGGCCCACTCCGGCGGGTCGAGCAGCGACAGGAAATGCCCGGTGTCCACCGCGAGCACCAGGTGCGCGGCCAGCAGCGAGTGCCGCAGCGCCTGCTGCCTGGTCGGCTCGTCGGCCGCCCAGGGTGTCGTGTTGTGCAGCTCGACCCGCAGCCGGGTGCCACCGTACTGGCCGGACAGCGAGTCCAGCCGCGCCCGCAGCTCCCCGGTCAGCGGCTGCCTGCTGCGCACCAGCCGGACCGTGTCGCTAACCCGTTCGGTCTCCTCGCCGCCCGCGACGTCGAACGGTGTGGTCACCGGCGCGGCGAGCAGCTCGGCGAGCGGCAGCACGACGTCGATCTCCCGCTTAACCGCTTCGTCCCAGGTGGTGTACTCGGCGTCGCCCACCGTGGCCGATGCGACCGGACGCTCGCCACCGTCTCCGGTGCGCAGCACCTGCCTGCGCTGCGCGTGCAGGAACCGCAGCCGCACGTGCAGCGTGGTGCGTTTGCCTGGTTCGAGCAGGCACTCGGAGCGTGACCAGGAGTGCTCCCCGCGTTCGTCCGAGGCGTACGACGGTGGTACCAGCACGCCGAACTGCCAGCGCAGCTGGTTCTTCGCGGCGCTGGCCCGGTACGGGTAGAGCAGGTAGCCCTCGTAGAGCACCGCGTCGCCGACCCAGGTGGCCTGCTCGATCATGCTGGTCATGGCGTCACCCCCGATGTTCCCGACGCGGTGGTGAGCAGCTGTGTCATGGCGGCGTCCCAGGTGGGAATGGCGTGCTCGGCCTTGTAGCGCAGCAGCGCGTCGATGGTGTCGCGATGCAGCCGGATCCACGCCTCGTTGGGGAAGTAGGTATCCATCAGCTCCTGCCACACCGAGACCGGCATCTGGTACTCGGCCTCCTTGTGCCAGGGCACCTGGTCCACCCAGAATCCGCGCTCGCCCTTGCCGAACACGGTGCCGGAGAACAGCAACAGCAGCGGCACCATGCCGTCCTCGAGGGCGTGGAAGTACTTGCCCGCCGACACTTCGAGGTCGTAGGTGCAGGGCACCGGTAGGTCCACTTCGGTCGCCCCGGTGAAGCTGGTCACCAGGTGCGAGACCGAGGTGAACTGGATCGGGTTGAGCGTCTCGCCCCACCGCGACGGCTCGCCGAACAGCGCGGCGAGGTGTTGCTGTTCGTGTTCGCTGTAGCGGCGCCGCCGCGGCTCGATCCTGATCTGGCAGCGCAGCGCGATGGCGTGGACCGGGGTCTTGCTGAGTTCGGCGATACGCAGCCGGAACAGCAGCGTGGGCGAGACCGCATACCGTTGCGGCTGGACGTCGATGCAGTCGAAGGTCAGCTCAGCCATCGGCGGTCACCGGCTCGCTGCGTTCGCGCAGGTCGGCGAAGAAGGAGTCGATGTGCTCCCACGCCTCGGTGCCGCCGTCGAAGCCCTTCCAATACAGCCGGACCAGCCCGACCAGCCCGTAGCAGGCGTCGATCGGCACGAGAAAGCACTCGAAGTCCTCGTGGGCGACCCGGTTCACCAGCAGCGCCTCCACGTCGTCCTGGATGTCGCCCAGCGTGGGGCTCCCGGCCAGGATGTCGTCCCATGCCCGCTGCGGCAGCAGCGACTCGGTGGCGCCCGCCGGGCTGGGGTAGAACGCGACCGTGCTCTCCAGCGACGAGTTGTGGAACATGAACGCCATCCGCACCGGGATGCCGGTGGCCTCCCACAGCTGGCTGCCCGCCGGGAAGTCCGCGACGTGCAGGTAGCGCTCCGGCACGGCGCGGTGCCTGCCGCCGCCCGCCCCGGTGTGGGTGAACAGCAGGTAGCAGCCCCGGCAGGTGCACAGAATCGACCGGTTTCCCAGGTCGATCACGTGCCCGTGGTCTGCAACGATCGGCTCGGCGCACATTTCGCACTGCTCGCCCGGCGCCGGTGGCGGCGGGCGTTGCAGGAAGCGGCGCAGGCCGATCGTGCTCATCTCGGCTCCGGTACCGGGCATTCCAGCGTGGTCAGTGGGAGCAGCTGCCTGCCGTCCGACGCGGGTCCCGCATCGGCAGGCGCGGTCGGGCCGGGTTCGGCAACACCGGCGACGTCGATGTCCTCGATCTCCGGGGCGGCATCGCGCACCGCCTTCTCGATGGCGTACTTGGCCGTGATCGTCGACGACGGACATCCGTCGCAGTTGCCGGTGAGCCGCAGCCGCACGATGCCCTGCTCGTCGATGCCGAGCAGTTCGACGTCACCGGCGTGCGCGCCGAGGTAGGGCCGGATCTCCTCCAGCGCGGCCGCGACCCGCTCGTGCGTGCTCTGCGGATGCAGGTCGTGCAGCACCAGCAGGCCGGTGACGACCGGATCGGCGGCCAGCGTGCCCAGCAGGTCGCGGTCCTGTTCGCCGAGTAGTTCGACGATCCGGGCGAGCCCGCCGCCGTAGAACTCCATCAGCGCCCGTACCAGCTCCGCGGCCGTGTCGGGCGCCGAGGCGCCGGGGTCGGCGAGCTCACCGAGCAGTGCTTCGATGCGCTCGCTGACCCCGGCCAGATCCGTGCCCGGCGCCATCGGTCACATACCCTGGTTGAACGCGTGCGGTGTGTGCAGTTTCTCCAGCACATGCCCGTTGCCGGTGTACATGTGCACCCCACACGGCAGGCACGGGTCGAAGCTGCGCACGGCGCGCATGATGTCGATGCCCTTGAAGTTCTCCTGCGAGTTCTCCTCGAAGATCGGCGTATTCTGCACCGCGTCCTCGTACGGGCCGGGCGTGCCGTAGGTGTCGCGCACGCTGCCGTTCCACGGCGTCGGCGGGTACGGGTGATAGTTGGCGATCTTGCCGCCCTTGATCACCATGTGGTGCGAGAGCACACCGCGGACGGCCTCCGTGAACCCGCAGCTCACACCCTCGTCGGGCACCTTGAACGACTCCCAGGTCTTCGTGTTGCCCTTGCGGACCTCCGCCAGCGCCTGCTCGCAGAAGTGCAACGCCAGCGCCGCCGAGTACGCCTGGAAGTAGGTCCGGGCGCGGTTGCGTTCGATGGCGTTGCTCCACTTCGGGATCTTCCACTCGAAGCTGACCTCGGGCTTGGTGGCCGTCTTCGGCAGGTTGATCAGCACGCTGTGTCCGGTCGCCTTGACGTAGCCGCAGTCGACGAGCCCGGCAAGGGCGGTCGTCCACAGCCGGGCGATCGGCCCACCGCCGGTGTCCAGCGCGAGATGGTCGGTGCCGTCGAACCAGCGCGGCGACATCGTCCACGAGTACTTGTCGTCGAAGTCGCGCTTCTGCGGGCGCGGGATGGTGTGCTGGTTCCACGGGTGCCGGTCGTCCACCGGGTTACCGAGCGGGTCGTGGGTGACGAACTTCTCCTCGCCGACCCAGTCCTCGTAGTAGGAGCTGCCGAGCAGGATCCTGATGCCGAGATTGATATCGAGCAGGCTGGTGGTGACCAGCCTGCCGTCCACGATGACACCGGGGGTGACGAACATCTTGCGGCCCCACGACTCCATGTTCTCGTAGCTGAAGTCGCAGTGCTCCGGATCGTTGAGGCTGCCCCAGCAGCCGAGCAGGACTCGGCGCTGGCCGACCTTCTCGTAACCGGGAAGTGCCTCGTAAAAGAAGTCGAACAGGTCGTCGTGCATCGGCAGGCAGCGCTTCATGAACTCCACGTAGCGCGTCAGCCGGGTCAGGTAGTCGGTGAACAGCTGCACCGACGCGACCGTGCCGACCCCGCCGGGATACAGCGTCGACGGGTGCACATGCCTGCCCTCCATCAGGCAGAACATCTCCCGGGTACTGCGGCTGACCTGCAGCGCCTCCCGGTAGAACTCGCCCTCCAGCGGGTTGAGCGAACGCATGATGTCGCCGATGGTGCGGTAGCCGTGCTCGGCGGCGTGCGGCGCCTCGGTGCGGTTGGCCAGCTCCAGCACACCCGGGTTGGTCTCGGCGACCATCTTCTCGCAGTAGTCGACCCCGACCAGATTCTCCTGGAAGATGTTGTGGTCGAACATGTACTCGGCGGCCTCGCCGAGGTTGATGATCCACTCGCCGAGGTGCGGCGGCCGCACCCCGTAGGCCATGTTCTGGTTGTACACCGAACAGGTCGCGTGGTTGTCACCGCAGATGCCGCAGATGCGGCTGGTGATGAAGTGCGCGTCGCGGGGGTCCTTGCCCTTCATGAAGATGCTGTAGCCGCGAAACACCGACGACGTGCTGTGGCACTCCACGACCTCCTTGTTGGCCCAGTCGATCGTGGTGTAGATACCGAGGCTGCCGACGATCCTGGTGATCGGGTCCCAGGACATCTCGACCAGATCGGTCTTGCCCTTTTTGCTGCTCTGGGCTTGTGGAATGGTGGCCATGTCGAATACCCCTTATCGCCAGGTCGGGTGGTAGCCGGTGTGCAGTTTCGTGCCCTTTTCTCGCCACTTCGGCTCTTGGTCGACCTTGCGCATGGTGATGTTGCGCAGCTTCCGGATGACCACGCCGTAGGCGCCACTGGCCAGCGAGGACACGTGCGCGCCCGGCGGTTCGTCCATGAACGGCATGAACTTGTCCGGGAAGCCGGGCATGGTGCAGGCGATGCAGATGCCACCGACGTTCGGGCAGCCGCCGACCCCGTTGATCCAGCCGCGCTTGGCCACGTTGCACTTCACGACCGGGCCCCAGCAGCCCAGCTTGACCAGGCACTTGGGCGAGCCGTACTCGTCGGCGAACTGGCCCTGCTCGTAGTAGCCACCCCGATCGCAGCCCTCGTGCACGGTGGCGCCGAACAACCACTGCGGCCGCAGGTGGTCGTCCAACGGGATCATCGGCGCCTGACCGGCGGCCTGGTACAGCAGGTAGGTCAGCGTCTCGGCGAAATTGTCCGGATGCGTCGGGCACCCCGGGATGCACACGATCGGGATCCCGGCCGGCGACTGCCAGTCCCAGCCGAGATAGTCCGGCACGCCCATCGCGCCGGTCGGGTTGCCCTCCATCGCGTGAATGCCGCCGTAGGTCGCGCAGGTGCCCGCCGCGACGACGGCCAGCGCCTTCGGCGTGAGCCGGTCCAGCCACTCGCTCGTGGTCATCGGCTGGCCGGTCTCCGGGTTGTTGCCGAAGCCGCACCAATAGCCTTCCTGCTTGATCGCCTCGTTCGGGATGGAGCCCTCCACCACGAGCACGAACGGCTCCAACTCGCCCCGGTCGGCCTTGTAGAACCACTCGATGAAGGTGTCGGCGCCCTTGTCCGGCCCGCACTCGAAGTCGATCAACGGCCAGTGCACCTGGATCTTCGGCAGCCCAGGCAGCGCGCCGAGCACGATCTCCTCGATGCTGGGCTGGGTCGCCGCGGTCAACGCGACGGAGTCCCCGTCGCACGACAGCCCCGCGTTGATCCAGAGAATATGGATGGGTTGCTCTTCCTGCTCGTCGGCGTGTTTGGCGGGTTTCTCGGTGGTAGTCACTGCTGATCATCCTCGGATCCTGCGTCGAGTGCGGAGAGCGTGAGCTCCCACAGCGCGTGATAAATGGTTGTCTGTGCTTCCTGAATCCGGTGCACCGAAGGGGAAGGGACCACGAACAGGTAGTCGATCGAGTCCAGCTCGGCCATCTTGCCGCCGTCATAGCCCGCGATGCCGACGGTGACCATGCCGCGCTGGCGGGCCTCGTCGAACGCGCACAGCAAATTCGCCGAGTTGCCGCTGGTCGACAGACCCGCCGCGATATCGCCACGCCTCCCGAACGCCGCGATCTGGCGAGCGAAGACAACGTCGAACCCGATGTCGTTGGACAGCGCGGTTATCACGGCGATGTCGTTGGTGAGCCCAAACGCCGGTAGCGGACGCCTATTGCCCGCCGGGCTGAGGAACAGGCTTGCCATGTCCTGCGCGTCGGTCGAACTGCCGCCGTTGCCAAACGCCAGCAGCCTGCCGCCCGCCGTGAACGACGCCGCCATGGCCTGTGCGCAGGACCCCAAGCGTTCGCGTTCGCGCTCGAGCACCGTGGCGCGTAACGCTACGATCTCCCACGCCTTGTCCACGGTGGACTGACGCACCTGGGCCAAGACAGCGTCTAGGTCAGTCTCGTTCGCGTACAGAAACGGGTACAGCGATTCGAGCGCGCCGGTTCCCTCGGTAGCCGAGTTCCGGGCCATGACGCTCACCCCTTAAGGCGTCACTGGCTGCTCTCTGTCACGACGGCGAGTGCCTCACCGGCATGGACCAGGATCGTGTCTCCAACGCCAGCTGAGACCAGTGCGATGCTGACCTCCTCGATGCCCTCCCCGGTGTCCACGGCGGCCATCTCCAGGTCGTGCACCGCGACGATCGTCACCTCGACCGCGGTGTCCGAGCAGGTGATGCAGACCCCGTCGTGGCACGAGGGCACGGCTGCTCTG
>Ga0299914_10001890_pt1 | contig 14169 bp, 9 predicted proteins | sample RVTome_10_FD_201361 | JGI IMG/M metagenome (GOLD analysis project Ga0299914, IMG submission 201361) | Soil microbial communities from uranium-contaminated site in the Upper Colorado River Basin, Wyoming, United States - RVT153D57 (version 2) ...
CACGCCGCAGCACTGCACGTCCGCGAGCAGGATCACGTCCGGGTCGGAGTCGATGATGACCTCAGGCGAGAGCTGCGGATAACCGCCGCTGCCCTCGCCGAACTCGTCCGCGATGCTCTGCATGCCGAGCAGGCTATAGAGGTGGCCGATGAACGTCTCGCCGGTGATGGAGAAGAACGTGCTGTCCAACTCGTGGTAGTAGGTCAGCGGCGCGTCGCGCTCCGGGATCTGCACGATCGTGGCCTCGATATCGGCCTGCATCTGCCCGACGAGCTCCGCGGCCTCGCCGAGGTGACCCGTCGCGGCGCCCAGCTGTTCGATCTGGGCGTACGTGTCGTCGAGCGTGACGGCTGCGCCCTGGATCAGCGTGGGGACGTCGATCTGCTCCAGGCTGGCGACCAGATCGCCCGGATCGCGCTCGGCGATGACCAGGTCCGGCTCGAAGCTCGTCATCGCCTCGACGTTCGGCGTCAGACCGGACAGATCCGTCGTGGGCACGCCATCCGGATAGTTGGAAAACTCGTCGACCGCGACTACCTGGTCGCCGGCACCGATGGCGAACAGAATCTCGGTCGCGGTCGGCGATAGCGATACGATGCGTTCGGGCTGGTCGCGGATCTCGACGGCCGAGTCGCCCGAACCGACCGTGACGGGGAAGACGGGTTCATCAGCCCCGTCGCCGGCATCGGCCTCGGACCTGTCGTCCGACTCTTCGGACTCGTCCGGCGTCGTGGTGGTGTCCGGTTCGTCGTCACCGCCACAGGCGCTGAGGATGACCGCGGCCAGCGTAATAGCGGCCAACTTGGCAGGGTGTTTCATGGGGAGTGCCTCCTCCAGTACTTAGGAGGAGGAAAGACGTGGGTGTGGCTCTCGCCGCACGAACGGCCCTTCCTCCGAGGACGGATTCGCGTCACGAGGCAGGCGACCTGGCTTCGCCCCCCACCACATGGCGGAAGGCGTCACAGTTGCGGGACAGCGCCGGACTCACACCGGACTTCGCTGGCACTCATGACCACTCGGACAGTTCGCCCGAGCTTGGCTCGAACTTAGTCCGCAGCTGCCCCGCAAGGCAACTCCGAGATATCCGGGTCAGGACATCCGGTCCGCGGTGGGGTCTTCACACCTGAATCCCCTGCGACCAGGACCCGTGGCCGGTCTATGGACGAGCGTCACCCTAGCGGCGGGTGCGGCGACTCGCCTGCTGGTTCGCCTGCAGATGTGCCTGGGCCGGCGGCGCCGTCCACCAGGTGCCCATCGGCAAGACGCAGCACGCGGTCCGCGTGCGACGTGAGCGCCGCGTCGTGCGTGGCCACCAGTGCGGCCGTGCCGGATTCGTGGACCAGCCGGCGTATCAGCGCGATGACCTGCTGACCGGTCTCGGAATCGAGCTGGGCGGTCGGCTCGTCGGCCAGCAGCAGGCGCGGGCTGGGCGCCAGCGCACGGGCGATCGCGACGCGCTGTTGCTGCCCGCCGGACAGCTCCGGCGGGCGTTGCTCGGCATGCTCGGCCAGCCCGACGGTGCTCAGCAGCTCGGCGATGCGTGCCTCACGGGCTTTGGCGCGCCAGCGCAGCATGCGCAGCGGGACTCCAATGTTCTCCCGAGCGGAGAGGAACGGCAGCAGGCCGAACGACTGGAAGACGAAGCCGATACTCTCCCGACGAAGCCGCTGCCTTCCCGACTCGCCGAGCCGGCTGAGCTTGCGGCCGTCGATCACAACCTCGCCGTCGTCGGGCCGATCGAGCCCGCCGACGACATTGAGCAACGTCGTCTTGCCTGAGCCCGATCGGCCGATGAGTGCCACCAGCTCACCCGGGTGCACCTCGAACGACACGCCTCGCAATGCATGAACGGCGTGCACACCGCGGGCGAATGTGCGGGTGAGGTTCTCGGCAATCACGAGCGGGGTCACTTCTTCGCCTCCGTCGGCGCATCGTCCCGGGCGGGACGGCCGTCCTCGGCGCGCCAGACGCCGACATGATCGGGTTCGAGCTCCAGCCGGACCCGATCACGCAGGTCAAGTGTGCTGACGAAATCTCCGGGCAGTTGCACCCGTCCGGCCCGGTCGAGCACGGCGTACTCCTTGGCGATAACACGCTCGCTTCCGTCCGCGTCCAGCTCGGTATGGCGCAGCACTTCCGAGGAGGTCCGGCCGTCGCGGATGGACACGGTCCGATCGACATGCTCGGCCACGGCGGGATCGTGCGTCACGACGACGACGGTGGTGCCGAGTTCGGTGTTGGTGGCGCGCAACGCGGCAAAGACGTCGGCGGCTGTCGCCGAGTCGAGCTCGCCGGTCGGCTCGTCGGCGAACAACACGTGTGGCCGGTTCGCCACCGCCACTGCGATCGCGCAGCGCTGCTGCTCGCCGCCGGACATCTCATGCGGCCGGCGAGCCCGGCAGTAGTCGATGCCCAGTAGCTCGAGTAGCTCGTTGGCTCTGGCCCGGCGAGTGCGGCGCGCGACACCGGCCAGCAGCAGCGGCAGTGTGATGTTCTCCGCGGCGGTCAAGAACGGCATCAATCCGCGGGCGGTTTGCTGCCAGACGAACCCGGCGACGTTCCGGCGATATCGCACACGGTCCCGGCCGGACAGCTCCAGCAGGTCGTGCCCGGCGACGCTGACCCGTCCGGCCGTCGGCACGTCGTTTCCGCTCAGGATGTTCAGAAGTGTCGACTTTCCCGAGCCGGACGCGCCGACGATGGCGACCAGCTCGCCGGCGGCAACGGCCAGGTCGAGGCCCTGGAGCGCGATGACCTCGATGCCATCGGTCTGGTAGATCCGCACGAGGTTGTCGCACGTGATGGACGCATCGCTCATAGCTGTTCTCCTGCACGAAGGACGGCGCCGAGCCGGGCCCGGCGGTTGACGGCGACGGCGACTACCACCGCGAGCAGCACGACCGCGACGACCGCGGCAGCGGCCAACGTCGTGCCGCTGACGTCGGGGACGACGGCGACGCCCGCATCGAGCAGATCGGTCTGCGCCGACAGGTCGATCGCCTCACTGACGACCACCGCGACGCCTAGCCCGACCACGGCGCCTACTACGGCGGCCACGATGGACGCCGGAACGACTTCTGCGACGATCAGTGTCGCGATGCTGCGTGCGGGCAGCCCGAGCGTGCGCAGCACCGACAGCGCATACATCCGCGACCGCGCCGCGACCTGAAGGCCCAGCACGGCCGCCGCCGCCGCTAGCAGGGCCGCCGTTACGGCCGCCGCCTGGAAGACCGTCAGGGTGCTCGTCAGCATCGCGTCGTCGTCAATGGCGGCGACCACATCGGCCCGGTAGACCGCCTCGCCATCGAGGCGTTCGGCGAGGTTCAGCCCACTGACCGGACCGCCCATGTAGATGACGTTCGGCCAGATCAAGCCGAGCTCCGAGGGTGGCTCGCCGAGGCTGTCGAGTGGGAGCACCACCGTGGTCTGGGGCGGCGCGCCGGCGAACGAGTCGACGCTTCCCAGTAGCGTCGCCGTCACCTCCAGGCCGCGGATCCCCAGGGTGATGTCCTCACCACGCCGGGCGCTGTCGATCCTCCCCTTTACGACGGCCGGTGCCGCTTCATCCCCGGTGCCGGCAGCCAGCGTGGCTATCGGTTCGATCGGCACCGGTGCGTCGGCGACCACCTGCTGCCACGACGGAACGTCCACGACGAGCACGTCGACGCGGAATTGTTCGTCACGCTCATTGGTCGCGACGACCGAGCGCATGACGTAGCCGACAGCAATGCTGGACGCCTCCGGGACCACTGCGCCGAGATCGTTCGGGCTCGTGCGTAGCGTGTCGGTCGTGACGGCCACTTCCGCCGTCACCTCGCGCCACGCCGTGCTCTCCTGGGCGAAGTCCGCAGTCGTGCGGATGCTGCCGCCGAACGCGGCGACTCCGACAGCGATGAGCACGGCGACGACGGGCAAGACAACATACGACGGTGTTCGTACCGCCCGCGTCACCGACAGGAACGACGTCGCGCCACGCAGCGGTCCCAGCGCGCGTGCCACCAACGCAACGGGGTACGGCAGGAGCCGGAACACCAGAACGCCGACCGCCGCGGCCACCAGTAGCGGGGTGAACGAGACCACCGGGTCGACACCTCCGCCGCTGTCCGCGGGCCGATTGGCGAGCAGCCACAACGCGGCACCGGCCACCACCAGGAGCCCCGCCTCCGCGGCCAATCGTCGCGCCGACGGTCGCAGCGCAATGCTTTCCGGCCGGTCTGACGCAACCTGGTGAGCCAGCCGCGTTCCAATGAGCGGCAGGCCAACAACGGTCACCAGGAGCAGAACGACGGCTACCGGCCACGCGGCGCCGAGCGTGAGCGCTGCCGCGAGCGTGCCAACACCGATACCGGCAGACCCGATGATGAACGCTTCGATCGCGAGGCCGCGCGCGAGCACACGGTCGCGCGCACCTCTCACTCTGGCCAGGTTCAGCGCCGCAGCGCGGCGGTCCGCGAGCAGCCAGAGCGCGAGGAGCTGAACGGTGATGATCAGCCCGCTCAACGAGCCGACTCCCAACCCGGCGGCCTGCTCGGCACTTGTTCGGCTCGCCTGATAGTCGCCAAGCAGTGAATCCAGTGATGTCCCCCATAACGACGATGTACGGAGCCGCCGAATGCTCTCGACGAGAATCTCTACCTCGCCGGCACTGAGCTGGTCCGGGTCGACGTCCAGCCGCCATTGAGTCGTGAACGAGGCGAGCGGACGTTGATTCGCCGCCGCCCACGCGACGAGCTTCTCCGCCACACGCGGGTCGGCGATCAGCGTGCCCTCATGAATCGTGGGCGGATTTCCGGGCGGGCTGATGTAGGGCCGCTGCGTTTGCGGCGCTTCGTCCCACACCATCGTCGAGCCGTCAGATGGCACGACAATGCCCGTCAACCGCATACTCAGTTCGCCACCGCCGCCGGCCTGCGGGTCAGCACGAGCGACGACGAGCTCATCGCCAACATTGAGCTGCAGCGCATCGGCAATGTCCGCTGTAGCCGCGACCTCAAAGTGAGGCGATGACGGCGCCCCGTCTGGGCCTGGGTCGTCCAGTGCGACCTGCTCGCCAGGCAGTTCGCCGTCCACCACATCGAGGTGCGTCTGCATGTCGCGAGGCAGCCACAGTCCGGCGCGCAACAACAGAGATGGTTCGGGAGTGACTCCATCGATCGAAAGCACGTGTCCAGCCGAGAGGTTGAGCGTCCATCTGCCGTCTCCGAACGCCGCCAGCAGCTCTGGCGCCTGGTTGCGTACCCGAACCAGCTCAGCGTTCAGCTCGGCGAGTTCGCTGACGAAACGGTCGAAGGTCGGACTCTCTGGCGGGACACCGAACCGGCCGCGCTGCGTTAGTCCGGCCTGGCTGACCTCCGCCGCGACAGCCTCGTTCAGGGCCGTGTCCATCCTGTCGCCGACCCAGACCGGCGCCGCCGTGCCGAGGAATGCGCCTGCACCGAGAATGAGCACCAAAACGACAACGAGGGACAGATCCGTACGGATCTGCCGCAGCACCAAGCCGAGATTGCTCAACGCTGATCCCCTGCCCGTAGCACGCCGGTGATCCGGACCCGGCGCAGTCCGACCGAGGCAACAGCGACGATCAGTGTCAGCAACGCCGCGGTCCCGGCGCCGAGAACGGCCACAACAGGCCACGGCGTCTGGAGGATCAACGGCGGAACCTCCGGCAGGCCGGCCAGGCGACCCACCGTCTGCGGCACGGTCGCCCACGACACCGCCAGGCCAAGTCCGAAGCCCACGACGCCGGCGAACCCGATCAGCAACACCTGTTCTGTCGTCACCGAGACGACTGTGCTCCACCGGCGCAGGCCAACCGCCCGAAGCACCGCATGCTCGCCCGAGCGAGCTCGGTACAGCGCCAAAGCCTGCAGCAGCGTGCCGACGACGCCGAACATGATCGCGAACACCAGCCCGCCGATGAGCCCGCCGTACAGCCCGCGGTACGACACGTCTGTGTCACTCATCTGGGCCGCTGCGGCATACGTGCTCACGCCGATGACGCCTGGGAGCTCAGCAGCCGACGACGCCGCACTTCTGCCGTCGTCCGTTGCGGCGAGCCACCACTCGGTAGGCAGCGGGATCAGTTCCTGAGGATCCCCGTCGCCAAGCGCCTGCCGCAGAATCTGTTCGTCGAGCATGATCGCGTACGGGCTCGTTGCCGCCGGCACCGCGCCGACGCTGCCGACGACAGTGACGTCCATCGACCGCCGCCCCTGCAATCGAATCACCGTTCGGTCGCCGACGGTGAGCCCGAACAGGTCCAGGTACGGCTGCGTGGCGAGCGCACCGGCACGTGTGTCGCGTATCGCTTCAATCAGTTCGCCGACAGGCGCGCCGGCCACGGCGGCCGGCCAGCTCATCACATCGGAGGCGTGAGCGAGGTCCATCCCGACCACGTCGAGCTGGCCGAAGTCTTGGCGAACGGCCGACCGGAACACCGGCATCGCCTGCTCGACACCGGGCAGCGCGGTCAGCTGCTCGCTGCGCTCGGCCATCTCGGCTCCGGGCTCGGCCGAGTCGACCTGGGCGAACCGGACGGTGACATCGGCCGGTTCGGCGAGCAGGACGGCGTTCGCCCGGAACGACGACCACGTCGCCTGCGTCGACGCGGTGAACACCGCCGCGGCCAACGCGAGCACCAGCATGGCGACCGGGCCGACGTGCCGCAAAGGGCGGCGAGCAACTTCGAATGAGCCCAGCATCGAGGGGACACCACGGGCTCTCGCCGCGAGCCACGCCGCGGCTCGCCCGCACCACGGCAGGAGCCGGATCATGATCAGCGTCCCGGCCAGGACCAGCACCGTGGGTGCCACGATGAGCACGATCTCCGGCACGTCTCCGGCCGGACGCCGAAGCTGTTGAAGCGCGAGCCCGCCCAGGGCGAGAACGATCACGTCGAGGCCTGCCCGCTGCATGGCCGACCGACGGGACGGACGGGCAGAATCAGCCGCCACTTCGACGACCGACCTTCCCGACCTGATGTCGGCGAACACGACAAGCACGAGCCAGCCGACCGCGGCGGCGATGCTGATCAGCCAGCTTCCGCCCGGATCACCGAGGCTGGCGACGAAGCCCTGCTCGCGCATCGCGCGCAATGCACCCTCCGCCAGCGGCGGCGCGGCCAGCGCCACCAATATGGCCGGCCCAGCGACCGACATCGCGGACACACCAGCCACGACGGGCGCGGGTCCGCCTCGGGCCCGTAGCAGCGCCGTCGCCGCGACCCGGGCATCCGCGAGCGTCCGGCTCGTGTAGGCCAGCGACCACGCCGCAAGCACAGTCACCATCGTGGCGATGACAAGGAGGACGGCTCGCGCGGACGATGCCGCGACAACTGCACGTTCGAGCACATCGCTTCCGCCGCTAACGGAGATCGAGGTCGTCCGGTCGCCGGTCGGCACCTCCGCCAACTCAGAGCGTAACCCGGCTACATCACGGACCGCGTCCGCTGAGGTGTCATTGCTGACTGCCGAGAGGTCGACGCTCACCGCCCAAGCCGCAGTCGTCGCCCGCGGCTGCACTTGACTCACGAGGTCGTCCGGCGTCACCAGCACCGGCCCGACGACGACCGGCGAGTCGCTGTCGTCTTGCTGGACCCCATGGCCCATGCCCCGCCACAGCGGATGGTCCCGGTCGACTGGCGCATAGCTGCCCACGACACGGGCGTCCACCACGCTGGTCCCACTCGCGATCAGATCGACGACAACGGCGTCGCCGACGTCGATGCCGAGCCGCGGCAACGCTTCGGCGTGCACGACCACTTCGGTTGGCCGGGCGCCCGATTCCGGCCACCGGCCGGAGAGGAGCTCGGCATGACTGTCGATGTCGCGGAAGGCTCCGAGCGCGAGCCGCACGTCGGCGTCGGCGTCGGCGTCGAGGGTCGCGGCGAACGTCAGCGCCGCGCCGGACACGCCCTGGACGATCCCGGAGTGCTGCTCGGCGACTTTGCGTACGCCCGCGTCGACGTCGTCCCAGGTCTCGGTGTCGAATGCGGTTGTGGCGCGCAGATCGTGTGCGCTGGACGGGACGGTGTCCACCGTGCCGCGAAATGTCTGCTCGGCGACGGATGGGGCAAGCACGCTGGCGATCACCAGCAACGTTGCGGCCACGAGGGCGGTCACCATCGAGGCAGCGAGCAGCCCGGCCCGGTTCGCTGCAAGACGCAGCGCAAACAGGACCCAACCTAGGGTTCGCCCATTATTCGCCATCGAGTTGGGAAGTTATCCCAGGGCGCGCCTACCCGGAAAGGGGTATACCGCCCATCGTTACCGTGATGTGCCCTGAGATCGTTCGATCACCGTCAGCGCATCCACCTCAGGCTGGGAGTTCGATCATCATCACCGGGTCGGTGGTTGGTTGCTCGGAGCCGCCGGCCGGTTCCAGAGTCATACCCAGGCTGGACGCGTCGCCCAATCCGTGCGCGGCGTAGGTCATCATGCCACTGTCCGCCATGTCCGGCATGAATCCGGCCGGGCGGGCACCGGAGTCGCCGATGAACCACAGCTGATACACCTGACCTGTCGGGGCAGCGGCCATACCGTGAACCATCAGCATCGCGGCGTCCTGCGCACGGGAGAGAATCACCGTCCCGCTGAAGTCGTCGGAGTCCGACCGGACCACCTCGATGTCAACCGCCCCAAGCATGTCGTTCATCTCAGCGCTGTGCTGCTGTGCCTCGCTGAGATCCTGCCGTGCCTCGCGGAGCTCGAAGCCGAGGGCAACCGCCACCACCGATGCGGCCGCGGCCAAGCCGACGGCGACCCTCGGCACCCATCGCTGGAAGCGGCTTTCGCGAACAACTGGAGCGTCAGCCGCTGCGGTGACCACGGGCGGCAGTGGGCGCACGTCGCGGATCCGGTCCAGTACGCGGGCCTTGAGGTCCGCCGGAGCGGGGACGGACGCCGCCTCGCCCAGGCGGGTCGCCGTCTCACGAATCTCGTCGACCTCGGACTGGCACGCCTCACACACCGCAAGGTGCTGCTCGAACGACTCCACCTCGTCGATGGGTAGTGCGTGCAGCGCATACGGAACGGCGAGCGTATGAATGTCGGCGTTGGACACCATGGTTCTCACCCCAACCCCACACAGTCGCGCAGGCGGATCAGCCCGTCGCGCAGCCGCGTCTTGATCGTACCCAGCGGCGTATCGAGCAGTTCGGCGACTTCCCGGTACGTGTAGCCGTCGTAGTACGCCAGCCTCACTGCCTCGCGCTGCACCTCTGTGAGCGTGTCGAGGCAACGGCGAGCCTGCTCGTGCTCGAGGTGGGTTTGGACGTGTTCAGCCACCTCGTCGAACGGCGTGGTCGCCTGCGCGGATGCGACACGTACGTCGCGTTCAGTCGCAGCCTGTTCGCTACGCACTCGGTCGACGGCGCGGCGATGCGCGATCGTCATGATCCAGGATCTAGCGCTACCGCGCCTCGGTGCATAGCGGGCCGCCGAGCGCCACACATCGACCATGACCTCCTGCGCGACCTCTTCAGCCAACGCGTGGTTGCGCACGACCCGGGTCGCCAAGCCCAGCACCGCGCCGGCCATCGTGTCGTAGACCTTCTCGAACGCCGCAACATCGCCCCGCGCGGACATCTGCAACAACTCGGCCAACCCGTCGCCGGACTCGGGGACCGCCGTCGGGACGGCGCGTAGCTTGCGCATCACGGCGTCACCACTGCGTACGTCACGTCCATTTCACCTCGTGCCCGGGTGAGGTAGCCCAGCCCGCATCATGACCACCTCACCCTATCCGGGCAGCGCCTCATCGCATGCCGCCGACTGACCATGCGCGGGCCAGCAAGGGCCGGCCTATGCAAGGACTGTCCGAGCTTTGCAATGTCTACAAACCTCGTGAAGGCGGGAATTGCCTCCTTAACGTGATCATTCCGGCGGCAGGAGCACGGAGTCGATCAGGTACACCGTGGCGTTGGCAGTGTGTACGCCGCCGCAGATGACACTTGCGTCGTTCACGGTGAGCATGTCGGGCTCCCCTTCAATCGTGAGCGTCGCGCCCTGCACGGTCTCGTGCTCGCCAGCGATCTCGTCAGGTCCGATCTGACCGGGCACGACGTGGTACGTCAGGACGGACGTGAGCAGGTCGGCATCCTCGCCTAGCGAGTCCAAGGTGGCCTGATCGACGGCGGCGAACGCGTCGTCCACCGGCGCGAACACGGTGAACTCGCCGCCGTTGAGCGTATCGACGAGATCCACATCCGGGTTGAGCTCGCCGGACACTGCCGACACCAGCGTCGTGAGCAGCGGGTTGTTGGACGCGGCAACGGCGACCGGGTCGTCGGCCATGCCCTCGACCGAACCCTCGCCGTCCGGCACGGCCGCCGCATAGTCCGCACAGCCGGGACCGAGCGGCTCGGCCATCATCATCTCGTCCTCGGACATGTCGTCGTCCGACATCTCGTCGTCCATGTCCTCGTCCATGTCCTCGTCCATGTCCTCGTCGTCCATCTCGTCCTCGGCCATGTCGTCTTCGGACATCTCCTCGTCCGACGTGGCGCCAGTGTCATCGCCGGTGTCATCGCCACATGCGGCCACGGTCATGAGCGCCGCCATCGCCACCACGGTCGCGTAGGTGCTTCTTTTCGTTGGTCTCATCGTCTGTTCCTCTCCGATTCGTATGTCTTGGCATTGCTGTCGTTCAGATCACCTCGCCGGTCAGACCACCTCCACGACTCGGGAATGCCAGCCGGTCGCGCCGTCCGGTGCCGGAGGCGCGTCCTCGTCGGTTTGAACCTCACCAGCACCGTCGGTGGCCCGGACCCGAAGCGTGTGCCGGCCCGGCTCGGCGTCCCACTCCCAACGCCACTGCCGCCAGGTGTCGACCGATGCCTCGTCGGACAGCTCGGCTTGCTGCCACGCACCACCGTCGACGCTGACCTCAACCTGGGAGATCCCGCGGTGCTGCGCCCATGCAACGCCCGCCACTGTGGTCTGCCCCGCGGGCACCTCAGCGAGTGCACGGGGGACGTCGATGCGTGACGCGGTCTTGATCGGCCCGCGCGGTGACCAGCCACGATCTGTCCAGTACGCGGTGGCCCGATCGAAGCGCGTCACCTCCATCTCGACGATCCACTTGGTCGCCGATACGTAGCCGTAGAGACCGGGCACGACCATGCGCACCGGAAAGCCGTGACCCAGCGGCAGCGGCTCGCCGTTCATGCCCACCGCAAGGAGGGCATCACGCCCGTCCTCCTGCAGCACCTCGAGCGGCGTGCTCGCAGAGAACCCATCGATGCTTCGCGAGAGCACCATGTCGGCCTCGGCGCGGGGACGGGCGCGCTCCAGCAGCTCCCGGACCGGGTAGCCGAGCCACACCGCGTTGTCCGCGAGATCGCCGCCGACCTGATTCGAGACACACGTGAGCGTGATGAGGCGTTCGATCATCGGCAGGTCCAGGAGCTCGGAGTAGGTGAGCCGGAACTCGCGATCGACCAAACCGTGGATCCGAAGCTCCCACGTGTTCGGATCGACCCGAGGGATCTCCAGGGCGGTGTCGACCCGGTAGAAGTCCTCATTGGAACTGAGGTACGGCGTCAGGCCGGCAAGCTCGAGGTCCGCATTGGGCGGCAGCGGCGGCAGCGGGCTCTGAGCCGGCGGCAGCGTGATGCTCTCGCGCGCCTCAAGAACGTCCTGCAGTGTCTGCCCCAGCCGACGGCTACCTAGAGCAGCTGCGAGAGCGAGCCCGGCTGCCCCAACGGTCAGGAGCAGGAACTGCCTACGGTCGGCGCCGTTCAGCGCAACGGCGGTGTCTCCCGAGGGCTCCGGCGCTGCAAGGCCGCGCAATCGGTTGATCAGGAACCACAGCGCGAACCCTCCGACCACCAAACCGACGACGGTCGGGACCGCGAACGACAGCTCGGCGGCCGGACGGTTCAGCGCGGCGGCAATCGCCACAGCTCCAAGAAGCACGCCCAGCACGATGCCGAACGGTGGACGCCGCAACTGCAGGACACCCGCGAGGGCCGAGAGCCCGGCCAGCACAACGCCTAAGCTGATCAGCAGGACGAGCTTGTCGTCCTCGCCGAACGTCTCGATCGCGAAGCTCTTGAGCCACTCCGGGGTGAGGTCGACCACCGTGTTGCCGACCGCGAAGAACGGGTCGGTCTGTGGCGCGACGAACCGCGCCACGAGCAGACCGGTTGCCAGGATGAGCCCACCGGACACCACGCCGGCGAGCGCGCTTGCGGCGTAGACATGCAGCGGGTACCGCCGATGCTCCATGTTCTGTATTCGGAGCGGACCGTGCGCTGGATTGGACCCAACCGAGAGCGTCGCACACCGGTCCGCTTACAACAGTTCCGCTCGCTCCACGGCCGGCGCGCTAGACACTCTTCACCCAGTCCGGGTGACGCGGATGCTCGAGGTTTGGACCACGATGCATTACGAAGCCGTACGTCAGCGGAGGTGCATCATGGCAAGGCGAAAGCAGCGGTCCAAGCGGCGACTGGCAGCCCTCGGTGGGCTCACTGTCCTGAGCGGCAGCCTCGCGGCGGCCTTCGCGCGGCGCCGCAAGAAGTCCGGCAGAGGCAAGGCGTCGGGCGAGTCGCAGCTCGGCGAAGCGTAAGAAGCGCCGACCGCGTCTTCGCCGGGCGCACGTCTCCCAGAGCATCCACCGCACGCCCTTGCGTCTTCGCCAGGTGCGGGGCGTTCACCAGGCACAAGACCTGGCAGGGTCGGTTTCTTGTGGCGGAGGCGGCGGGATTTGAACCCGCGAGAGGGGGTAACCCTCAACCCGCTTAGCAGGCGGGCGCCATAAACCGGGCTAGGCGACGCCTCCACGCTCACAACGTAAGCTCCGCAAGAGTACCTGGCAGCGGGCTCAGCGGGCAAAGCGATTGGACTGCGGGCGTTTCGCGTCGCCATCTACATGACCTGCAACTACTGAGCCTGCCCAACACGTCGTACAGTTGGTCAGGCTAATCCCACATTGGGATGATGGTCGTCCGATTGCGCGGAAGGCAGAAGAAGTGCAACGTCCCCCCGACTGGTCTGGTGCGCCATACCCATCGCCGCACCAAACCCGCAGACGGGACCGCAGGCTGCGCCGCCGACCACAGGCTGGACGGTTTCTGTGGTTGACCGCGCTCGGCGCGTTGATTCCAGGTGCGGGACTCGTCGCCGCTGGACGCCAGTCCGGCAAGGCGATCTTGACGCTGCTCGCGCTTGGCGTGCTCGGCGCCGGAGTCTTCTTCTGGCGGACCTCGTTCGACCAGCTGGTCTCGACCGCCACCGACGAGACACGGCTGTTGGTGATAACGATAGGGCTGATCCTGGTCGCGGGCGGCTGGCTCGCTGTCGCGCTGGCCAGCCAGCGCGCGCTGGAACCGCGCGGCCTGTCGGGCGGCAAGAGGTTCGCCGGATCGCTTGTCGTTATCGGCGCGGCCAGCGTGGTCATTGCACCGCTCGCGATAGGCGCACAGTATGCCTGGACCGCGCGAGACTTCATCGGAGACGTCAGCAACAACAGCGACACCGCGACAGAGGTAGACACTGCCGACCCCTGGGCAGACCTGCCCCGGGTCAACGTCCTGCTCATGGGCGGAGACGGTGGCGAGGGTCGGGACGGCATCCGTCCGGACACGCTGATCTTGACCAGTATCGACACCGAGACCGGCGATGCGATCATGTTCTCGTTGCCTCGCCAGCTCGCCAACGTGCCGTTCCCGGCCGGCACGGCGCTTGCGGCGCGATTTCCTGCTGGTTTCCAGGGCGGCAGCGGATCGGACCCGGACAACTGGCTCAACGCGATCTACCGACTTGTGCCGGAGGACGTACTCGAAGACGCGTTCCCGACCTCGGACGACCCACACGCCGACGCTACGAAGCAGGCTGTTGAAGGCGCCCTCGGCATCACGGTCGACTTCTATGTCCTGGCAAACCTGGCCGGCTTCGAACAGATCATCGACGCAATGGACGGCCTCACAATCGACGTTCCCTACCCGATCCCGATCGGCACGAAGATTGACAACTCGCAGTGCATCTGGACCAACAGCGATCAGGAGTGGATCCAACCGGGCGAGGACCAGCAGCTCACTGGTTCCCAAGCCCTATGGTTCACGCGGGCACGTTGCACGCCGTGGGACGCGCGATGGCCAGATGAGACCAGTACGAAAACGGGCACGATCAACCGGGGTTCGGACCACAACCGGATGGAGCGCCAGCG
>Ga0299914_10001892_pt1 | contig 14166 bp, 15 predicted proteins | sample RVTome_10_FD_201361 | JGI IMG/M metagenome (GOLD analysis project Ga0299914, IMG submission 201361) | Soil microbial communities from uranium-contaminated site in the Upper Colorado River Basin, Wyoming, United States - RVT153D57 (version 2) ...
ACTTCCGCTGGGCTGAGAAAAAGCTCCTCTCGTCGCAGCTTGCGGGGAAGATCGATACCTTCAGCCGAGTTGGCCGGAAGGTAACGCGCACGTACAGCCGTCTTGAGAATCTGGGACATGACGTTGTGTGCCTGCCTGATCCGCGAGGCCGAGAGTCCGGAGGCTTTGAGATCGGCCACCCACTCCTCGATCGACAACGAGTCGATTCGGTCTAGCCGGCTGGATCCGAACTGGGGAAGGATGTGGACTTTCAGGAGCGACTCGTAGCCCGAAAAAGTCTTCGGCTTCAGATGCGTTCGGTTGGCCAGCCAGCCCTCCGCCCAATCCTGGAACAGGGTCGATGAGAGCTCTGGGTTGATCCACTCGGCCCTTTGCTTCTGCGCCTCGACATGGATGAGGAACTTCTCGGCGTCAACCTTGCGGCGGAAGGTCTTGGACCGCTCCCGGCCGGTGGGGTCGATATAGCGAACCTGCCACTTCCTCTGGTCAACCGGGTGACGTCTGATGTGCGCCACGTCAGACCTCGTCAGCGATCCGCTCCGACACCCAGGCCTGGACGTCGCGCCAGCGGAACCGGAGATGTTTGCCCACGCGGAAGCCTTTGGGTCCTGTGTTGCGGTGTCGCCAGGTGTAGATGGTCTTCACCGGAACCTCGAGATAGTCGGCGAGCTCGTCGACCGACAGTAACCGGTCGCCGTGACCCGTCGGCTCGGGAGACTCGCCGAACGGCAGCTTGGGATGGGTCGCCGAGGCCATCGCCTCGACGATCATACCCATTCACTTGCCACTAATCAACCCTTAAACAACGACACCACTCAGTCGGCGGCCATACCGAAGTATTGATTTTCGACCTCTATTGGGATGCGGTAGGAGGTCTCATCGCCGGGCCGGTATGCACGCAACTCCCCGCCGTCACTCTCGCCTGCGAAGGGCCCCATGATCAGCCACTCACCGTCAGAGCTCCAGGCCACGCCTGGGAAAGCGAACCGATTCTTTGTCAGGCTGCCGGGAATTACGGATGATTCACCCGCGTCAAAGTCCACGAGAACGACCACGAGTTCGGTTTGGTCGGTAATCGGGATCTCAGTGAGTCGGCCGGGCACGGCGATGTAGCGACCGTCTGGGGAGAAGGCACCGCCGTATCCGTCGACAGAGACGACACCGGCCGGGACGTCGATTGTGCGCCGTGTGTCTGCATCGAGGTCTACCAGCTCCAGCTGACGGCATTCATCAACCACGACGTCCCCAACGAGCTCTTGGCCGCATGTAACGATTCGGTTGCCCCATGCTGCGACCGGGAAGGGTCCGGGGAGAGTCGCGACGAACTCCTGAGTGTTGGGATCCCAGACCTCGAGTACATCATCTCCCTGAAATACGAGACCATCGGCGACCGCGGCGACCGGCCCGCGTCCATCGGGGGGAACCACGTTCGCGGTAGTCACGGTGCCATCAACCGTGACCTCCCGAACTGCCTTTAGAGCGCGGACCGTGCCAGGGCTCGCCGGGTCCAGCACCGCAACCCACACTCGATCCTCGACTGCGGATGGGACGAAGAACCAGGCTTCGTCATCGATGAGAGCAGGCGATCTCGGCGTGTCCGGATCAACGGCGTACGTTGCGGGCCCTACATCCGTCTGGCCGTAGAAGACGAGGACGTCTCCTCTCGACACCAGCTTGTATAGCGGGTCACCCGGAGCTAGCTCCGGGAGGTCATGAACGATGACGGAACGTCCGTCGATGTCAACCTCGGTTAGTAGGCCGAAGCCATCTGAGAAGAAAACGCGGCTGTTCGTCCGGAGCTCCAAGACAGGCGGTTCCGAATCAAACGCAGCCGAGGTCACTGTTGGGGCTGTCGACGCAGTAGGAGTCTCCAAAGAGGGTGAGAAGAGCGACGTGACACCGAATACAATCATCACCACCGCGGCGGCCCCAACGGCAACGACCCAGCCCGGTACCCCCCTCCTCGCTGGCTCTGGAGCGATCGGAGTCACTTCCTCTAGCTCCGACCATTCACGGCCTTCGGGAACCTCTTCGACCCATGGAACCAGTCCCGCGCGTACCAACTGTCGATAACCATCTTCACTCATCGAGATACCTCCGAAGCTTCTTCCGGGCCAAATGCAGGTACCGCCTAAGAGTCCCGGGTCGAACACCCATCAGCTCGGCAGCCTCGACGGGCTCCAAGTCCTCCCAGTAGACGAGATAGATCGCCGCCCGCTGCTGCATGGGTAATTCGGCCACTGTGCGCAAGACCTCGTCTCCAACGACAAGGTCGTAACCGGCCTCGGGCATCGAATTCGCCAGCGCAACACGAGACAGCGTCTCTCGTTCTCGACTGAATCGTTGGTGAGACGACCGTGCTCTGTTGAGAACGGCCTGCATCAGATACGCCTGGGGATTGTCGAGCGAGACGAGCGACCGCCTCTGCAGGGTCGAGACCACCACCTCGGAAACGAGATCGTCGGCGTGGACCGGACCAACCAGAGACGCAGCAAACCGCATTAAGGGACCTCGGACTTGTTCATAGATCGCCTGATCCGTCACGTTGCTTCCAAGGGTGAGACGTGGGACCTTTCCCCAGCGTTGCACGCGAGTTCGGATTCCGCCCTCAGGCCGCCCCGTGGCAATGCTTGTACTTCTTGCCCGACTTGCACCAGCACGGCTCATTCCGGCCCAGCTTTGGCTTCGAGCTGGCGGAGGGTTGAGGTCGGGCGAATTCCCGTAGATCCTCGGCGAGCTTTTGTTCGAGGGTGGCGACGTTCTCCTCTCTCGCCGCCACCTCCTTCTTCCGGTCCACGAGGTCGGCCCGCTGGCGGGATAGCGCTCGTTCACGCTGCTGCAGATTCTTTTCCCGATCGTTTGAGTTCCTGAGCCCGGGTTTTCATCTCCGCCTCCTGAGTGTGGAGCCGGCCAGCAAGCTTCTCGGTGTCCTCACCGGCGACCGAGGCCAGCTCGTGGAGCATCAACAGGGCTACGCCCTCACCCATGCTGACGCCGACCGCCTGGCAGTATCTCTGCCAGACCACCTTGGTGGCACCGGAGATGGGGACCTTGGCCATCCACTCGCCCTGCTCCTGGTCGAACTCGGCCCGCAAGGCGTCGTCAATCTTGCGGAGAACCTGACGGCTCAAAGTCATCGCGCTATAAGTGCGTTCCTACCGCACACAGTTGCATCATCTGGATGCGAGTTTACTGGTTTACTGCAACCCGAGTGGTTTGCAACTGTGTGCGGTAGGAACGCCTGTAAGTCGCTAGGTCCGGTTCCCAGTCTGTCCTTGTCGGACAGGCCCGACTCCTGGTTCCGATGCTGGTGGAGAGAGTCGTCGACTGTGCGTTGGGCATCAGCTTTGATCTCTCGATACGAGACGTCTTCATCCCAAGGGTCTTCCGTCGACGCATCGAACAGGTCATTCTCATAGCTGGTGCAGCAGTGTCGTATCAGGCCCGCGCCGCCAAGCGACCCGCTCATCCAACGACAGGGTTCGGGTCCGCCCGACCCGGCCGCTCCCACGACTGCGGTCCAGGTGGCTGCCTCGAAGGCAATCTCATCGGAGAGCTCGGAGTGCTCGGGCACAAAGGCCAGGAACTGGCGAACCGCATCGGCCAGCTCGTCGCGGTACACGATCTCCTGCGCTCCCGCGACCTCGCTCCGTGCAGTCGGTGCTTGGCCCACCGCTCCTCCGTGGCAGCAGCATCAGCCCACGCTTGCTCGATCGCAGACTTCGGAGCCCAGACTCCAAGCTTTCGCCGATGCGGCCGATTCCTCCCTCGAGGACGCCACGCCTCCCAGAACGTCCCCGCAGCCTTCACGCGACGCCTAAGGAACGCATCACCAGACGGAAGGAAATCCCAATCCTCGGAATCTCAAGGTCGCCACGCTCCGGGTTCCACGGACATCCCGTGTCATGTACATGTTTCCTGGAGAGGTCCCCGTCATCCATGACCCATAGTGTCGCATTGACCGCACGACCGATGTCAGGCGAGGTAGCGCAGAACGAAGTTCTCGGCTGTCGTATTCGCTTCTCTGGGCGCGGCTGACGCGTATTCGCTACACAGAATTGAAAGCAGCCGACCTGAGAACATCGTTATGCGTGGATAGCGAGCATTTCGCGGGTTTCCCGCATCGACATGCCTGAATAGCGTTCCCTGTCAAAGGGGTTTCCTCTGGTGGGCTGTCGGGGTTGGACGCGGTTCGCTGGGACGGTGTCCGTCGGATCGGCGACTGTGATTGTAGTGCGTTGCGATCCCCCGCCACCGGATGCCGCTAGCGGTGTGCAGCCCTGTGTGGCGTGCTTGGACATGCCTCCGCCACGCACTCTTTCAAACGATCTACAACTGGCGTCGACAAGACGCGATCGATCGTTGGGATCGGTCGGGGACTATTTCGACAATGCTGTGGTCGAGTCGTTCTGGGCCCGGATGCAAGTCGAACTGTTAAACCGGCAGCGGTGGCGTACCCGAATAGAACTGGCGAACGCCATCTTCGAATACCTCGAGATCTTCCACAACCGCCAGCGACGCCACTCCGCACTAGGAATGCGCACTCCGATCGAATACGAGAGAATCCACTACGACAACCAACCGCTCGCACTCCAGAATCAAAGCTGACTCCGCGAAAGCGGGGAAACTCAGAGTCTCCACGGAACCCGGGGCGGTTCAGCCCGCTCTAATCGTGGTGTGGCTGGAGGTTGACTTTGAGTTTGGGGTTTCTTGAGACATTCCCGAGACAACCGCCTGTTAATACTCGGAGCCCGTGTCAGCGAGATGGCTTAGAAGACTCGGGCCTTGGCTGGCCAGAGCGAGACCGACCGGATCGCAAACGAAGCTCGCCTGGCGTAGGTCGCAGGCCCGTACTCCTACCATAAGGAGAACCAGTCGATCTGGATCCATCCCGGTGATCGGCGCATTGGTCCTCGCTCTGGTGTTTGCACCTTTCCCGCTTGTCCAACCGGCAAATGCAGTGGATACAAGTGTTGGTCTGCTTCCGATGGGGGAGAACACCGGCATTTCGGCGGCTTCGTCTTCAGACGCTTCGGGTGTTGCGGCGTTGTCGGTTGGGGCGTCGGGGTGGTTTCAGAGGTTCAATACGCGTGGTGGGCGTCCAGCTCAGCGTTTGGGTGCTGGGATGGTGACAATGGCGTCGGGGCAGACGGTTCTGCACGGGGGCTTGACTGATTGCAGCGGATTCTGTGACGACCATTCGACGTGGCTGTGGGATGGCCTCATTTGGACAAAGGAGGAAATCCCTCATTCGGACCCGAGTCCGCACCGTGTCGTGTATCCGGCGATTGCCTATGACCCTGTCCGGGATCGTGTCATCCTTTTTGGTGGTGCCTCGGTTCAGTGCCAGAACTTTGAACCGTGCACGATGCGCGGCACGACCTGGGAGTGGGATGGGGAGACCTGGACCGAAGTCGCCACTTCGGGTCCGGCTCCTCGGGCGGCAGCGGGTATGGCCTATTCCGCGGCGGCGGGTGGTGTGGTTCTGTTTGGGGGGATGTCGGATACTTTCTATACGCCCGACAGCTTTTTTGATGACACCTGGGTTTGGGATGGGGTGTCGTGGCAGGAGCTGTCCGTCTCCGGACCGTCGCGACGAGCCGTCTATGACGCCATGGAATTGGATGTGGGTTCGGGGGAGATCGTTCTATTCGGTGGCCTCGGAGATGAGACGGTCGATATTCCGGGTGGCGCCGAAGTCCATGGGGATACGTGGACATTCGACGGTTCCGCATGGGTTGAACGGTCGTCCGGCGACTTGACACCCCGATACGGAGTTTCGACTTCTCGGCTACCTGATGGAGTGCTGCTGTATGGCGGGTTGGGTGGTGCAGGGCTGTCGGAAGAAACTTGGCTGTGGCGGGACGGTACGTGGAGTCTGGCAGAGTCCGGGTTTCCCCCAGGCCGATATGTTGCTTCAGCCACTTTCGACCATGTTCGACAAGAGGTCCTCCTGTATGGGGGGTCTGGTTCCTCATTCGTTCTCCATGAGATGTTCTCATGGCAAAACCCCTCTTGGTCGGCATATGCCTTTTCGGCAGTCGAGCAGCTTGGTGATCGGGAAATGTCCGGGATTGCGGAGGACCCGGTGAATACGGGTTCGGGCAACTTCACGTATACCGAAACGGATATTGCGTTCCACATTGGAGTCTTCGGGATGGACTGGTCTCGCACCTACAACTCTCAGGATTCGACGGAGGGGCCCTTCGGGTTGGGATGGACGTTTGCACATGGAAGTGCGGTGCTTGGCGAGGACTCTGAAGGGAATGTGACGGTCCGTCTCGATGAAGGGCGACAGGTGGTTTTCGTTCCTGATGGTGCCGGTGGATATTCACGTCCCGACGAGGTATACGGAGATTTGCTCGCCGAAGGGGATGGTTCCTTCCGCATCGAATTCACAGACGGCTCGATATGGGCCTTCGACTCTGAGGGGCGATTGTCATCACTGTTGAACTGGGATGGGCAGGCCGTGACTCTGGTTTACGGTGTTCACGGCCCAACTGAAATCAGCTCCAACACCGGGTATGTGCTGACGGTGGGATATGACCCGTCGGGACGGATTTCCGCGGTTAGCTCCAGTGACGGTCGAGTGGTGACATACGGCTACGACGGGCCAGGGCTGCTAGTAACGAATACCGATGCCGCAGGTGGTACGACGACCTACCGGTACGACTCTGGTAACAGGCTCGACCTGATCACTGATCCTTCCGGGGTCGAGATTGTCGAGAACTTATACGACCCGAGTGGACGGGTGCATGCTCAGCTGACCGCCGACGGAGACCTGGAAGACTCCAATCTCTGGGGTGTGACCAGTTTCGCATACAACATCGTGACGAGAGAGACGATGGTCTACACGACTATCCCGTTTCACGAGATCACGAGGTACAAACACGATCCGGAGGGAAACTTGATTGAGTTGGTGGACTCGCAGGGCAATCAAGTTGAGATGACAAGACAACCTGATGGCGAGTTGACCTCGGCGACAAGTCGGCTTGGCGAAAGTCTCATCCAATCGTTTGACACCGACGGCAATCTGTTGACTGCGGAGACGGCAACCGGTGGAAGTTCGTCATACTCCTATGACCTGTCGGACCGGGTCACCTCAATCACCGACCAATCCGGAGCAACAACCACCTACGAGTACGAGGGGTCGGAGCGGATCCCCTCGACGGTCACGGACGACGCCGCGAACGTGACTTCACTGACGGTAACTGATGGTTTGGTCGAGTCCGTGACCGATCCCGATGGCGTGACCACGACCTATGCCTATAACGCCGAGAGGTTGTTGGTGTTAGAGACAGACGGTGCCGGCAATACCACGTCCTATGGTCATGATGCAACGGGCCGGGTGACTTCAATAACGTCACCTAACGGCAACGTGACGTCCCTGACCTATGACGAAGAGGGCCGGCTGTTGACTTCCACTGATCCCACTGGAGCTGTCACGACGTACACTTATGACCCAGCTGGCAGAGTGGAGACGATCACGGACCCGGCCGGGGCCGTCACTACCAACATTTACGACACGGCCGGCAGGCTTGCCTCTACCACCGACCCCAGAGGCGCCACCACCACCTACCAATACTCTGCCTTTGACGATCTGTTCCTTATTACACGCCCTGGCGGTGCGCAAGAATCCCGTAGCCACGGCGTGCTCGGACGGTTATTCCGTAAATGGGATCCAATGGACCGGTCTACGACATATGGATATGACGCAGACGGCAACCAGACCACGGTTACCGATCCATTGAGCAATGTCACGGCCATTCAACGGGACACTGCAGGGCGCGTCACGTCGGTGACCGACCCGCTGGGCCGAGCCACTACGTATGCATACGACAGCGCCGGCCGGCTCTCATCGGCAACGGACCCTGCTGGTGGTATCACCAGCTACACCTATGACTCACTCGGGCGAGAAGCCACGATCACGGACCCGCGTGGTGGTGTGACCACGACCACGTACACCTCCGGGGGTCGGGTAGCGACTATCACCGACCCCGAGGGTCTCGTTACCTCGTACACCTATGACAACGCAGGCCGGCCTGCGACGGTCACCGACCCTGAAGGAGGTGTCACCACCTACGGATACGACGTAGATGGCAACCAGACGTCGGTCACCACCCCGGATGGGTTGACCTCCACCACGACCTACGACGCCGCGGGACGACCCCTCGTCACCACTGATCCTGCAGGAATGTCGGTCACCCGCAATTACGACTCCCGTGACAACGTGTCCAGCATTCAGCGTGACGGTGAGGGGATCATCTCATTCAACTATGACGATCGGGACCTGCTTGATCTAACGGACGCCGTTGGCAACACCACCACTTTCGGCTACGACGGGCGCGGCAACCGGACCAAGCTCACTGACGCACTGGGCCGCACGTTCTCGGCAGCGTTCAACGACGCCGACCAAGTCACCTCCGTCACCGACCCCTTGGCCAGGTCGACAACGATGAGCTACGACGGGGCGGGCCGAACCGAGACAGTCGCCGACCCGTCGGGACGTGAAGTCACAAACACATATGACGATGCAGGCCAGGTCGTTAACCAGACATTTTCCGACGGAACCACTGTCTCCTACACGTACGACAACGCTGGGCGCCGCACCACGATGACCGACCCCAATGGTACGACTAACTACACCTACGATCCGGCGGGGAACTTAACCTCGGTCACCCACCCAGAGGGCTCCACGATCTCATACGCGTACGACGCCGCGGGGAGACGCAGCGAGATCACGTACCCAGACGCATCCACGGTCGCCTACGTCTACAACAAGAACGGACAGATCCTGTCCGCCGCCCATTCCACTGGCGGCACCGCCACCTATACCTACGACCCGGATGGCCGGCTCATCGCAGAGTCCCTGCCCGACGGAACAACCCGTTCCTACACCCACACAAACGGACGGCTCACCTCCTACACACAAAACGGTGTGACCACCCAAGTCGGCTACGACCCTTCCGGACGGATCGCCAACACAACCGGCGGAGAAGACTGGAACTTCGGCTACGACCAAGCCGGACAACTTTTGACAGCGGACCATGATGCCGACAGCTATGGCTACGGCTACGATCCGGTCGGGAACCTGACGTCGATCACAGCTCCGACGGGTTCACGGACCCTCGTCGTCGACGATGCAAACCAGCTGAGCTCAAACTCCGATGGCGCCGTCTACCAATACGACGACGCCGGACGCCTCATATCCTTGCATGATCCTGAGGGAGGTGCCCACTACCACAGCTACGACTCACGTGGTCTGCTGGTCACCGAGACCATCGCCGACCTCTGCATCGCACTCACCCCGACGATCACCGGAACTCCAGGTGACGACGTAATCAGTGGCACCAACGGCGACGACATCATCTTCGGGCTCGAGGGCAACGACACCATCAAGGGCGGCAGAGGGAACGACATCCTTTGTGGAGGCACGGGCCATGACACGATCGAAGGAGGAGGTGGCGGACAAAGCGGAAACGACCTTCTCTTCGGGGGCGATGGTGATGACACTCTTATCGGAGGTGCGGGAGACGACCAACTCTATGGTGGACTCGGGGCAGACAACCTCCAGGGAGATCAGGGCAACGACATTCTTACTGGAGGACCCGGTACGGACTCCATCGACGGGGGAACTCACGCCGACGCTTGTGAAGACGAGTCCACCGCATCCAACTGCGAGAGTCCCCTGCCCGACCCCTTTCCAATTCCGAGGGCCACCACTATCGATCGAAGCTACGACGGTGATGGCTTGTTAACCGGAGTGGTCATCAAGCACCCCGATGACACCACCGACACTTACAGCTTCGCCTGGGATATCAATCAGCCCGTACCTCAAATTCTATCGTTTTCACACAATGGAACTGACAGCCAGATCGTCTATGGAGCCAGCCGTTCCTTCGCAGTCACAGGCGGAACTTCAACCAGCTTCGAGTATTCGGTGTTAGGCGACGCCATAGCGGGACCCCACACTCTGGCCGGCAACTTTGACCCCTACGGCAACGCCGACAGTCAGGAAGTCGAGGTGGGCTTCGGATACAGAGGAGAGCTTCACATTGGGTCCCACGTTTATCTTCGTTTCCGCAACTTGGCACCAGATTTGGGACGTTTCCTCACGCCCGATCCCGCCCCAGCGCGGCCGGGCAGCCCCACCCTGACAAGTCGCTACGCCTACGCCAACAACTCACCGATCGAGTTCGACGACCCGCTTGGTTTACGCACCAGCGACAAAGACGCCAAGAAATGGAACAAGCCGGAACGAGTGCCCGATCCCGCGCTCGCACCCACTCCAATTGCACCTCCCGCAACACCATCCCCAGGGGCTCCTTACGCACCACCCCCACCGCTGATCCTCAACCCCCTCACGATTGGCTTGAGCATTCTGGTGGGAGTCACCTGGTGGGACAGCCAACCGAACCGGGAAGGCAACCGTCGTATCGACACCATGATAGAAACCTGGGACTATCCAGGCCTCGGCTACCAATTCTGGGATCTCTGTCAACGAAATGGCCACGACGACTACTGCAAACTCGGACCTGACGTGTACCGAGCGACTAGCTGGCGCAGTCCGAAAGCTCTCACCAGCGAGTGGTGGACCCCTCATCGGCCCCACGACCTCGAGAACTATTGGGGTTGCGGACCCGACTTCTGCGGCATTATGGACGCCCTCGCCCTCCCACCACAGAACGTCTACGACCTTGTAGTCGTGGCGGAGGTAGAGGACTTGCGGGCGATAGAGCGGATCGGCGTGGCCGAGCCCCAGCTCTGGGACGAGTCGACCGGTCCGTACAAGGAAAAGCTCGCTCTCGGAGGGGCCATCGAAATGGAGATTCCCGATGGATGCAACAATCCAGACGTGTATTGCAAGGAATTCGTGGACGTCCAACCGCCCTTCTGGCCAAAGCATTGACGCCACAGCTTTACCTTCGTGGTCTGGAGCCCCCAGCGGACGATCACCGGCGTTATTACGAATGCGAAATGATCCCCGGGATTGGATCGCCAACAATCAGAGAGTTCGCGGTCAAGGTCACGCCGCCCGTTCTCTCAGACGGGATTGAATATGAGGAGCTGATGCTCAGGGGCCGGTGGGGTGGACCTTACGTTTCAGAGGACCTGTCTGAGGTAGATCTCGGACCGACAGGCGGCGCTCCGGTTTACCTTCGCCCTCTTCATGGCGGCTCCGCCTCCTTCAAGCCGAGTCTCGGGGTTGTTTTAGACCATCTTCCCGACTACGAGAAGCATGGTGGATACTGGCAATGGTTCTGCGATTCAATGACCACGTTCGTAGCTAGAGCGGGCCACGCCAAAGTGCCAGAGGATCATCTCGAGAACGGATTTAGGCTCGGGCGATATGTACGCAAACTTCGAAAAGAACACCGATATGGAACACTCACCACCGACAAAGAGGAATGGCTTGAGCGACTGCCAGGATGGACATGGTCGGAAGACCTCCCGTCTGCTCCAAAGAGCCATTAGGAGCGCTCGAACATGGAACCTTGCGAGAGGACTGAAGCGGACTACGTCAACCTCCCTCCCAGCTGGCAGCGGTAACACTCTGAGTGTCGAATTGCCCTCCAAATGAGCGTTGGCAGCCTTATGCCCGAGTCGCCTTTGATCCAAGGGGTCGGACCCACCCGGTGGAGAAAACAGGTTTGCCGGTGCGGCGCACCAGCGACAAAGACGCTTAGAAAGGGAAAAGCCGGACCGTGTCCTCTACCCAGTCTTTGTGGGTGCCCCAGCGCGGGATGGTGAATTCTTTGTGTGAGGTGTCCGTCAGTCGAGCTTGATGGTGGTTCGTTTCGAAAGAGGTGAACCTTCCCGGAGATTGCTTCGACAATGCAGTCGTCGAGTCGTTCTGGGCTCGCATGCAAGTCGAACTGCTCGACCGCCAACGATGGCGCACCCGCATCGAGTTGGCCAACGCCATCTTCGAATACCTCGAGATCTTCCACAACCGACAACGACGCCACTCCGCACTAGGGATGCGCACCCCCATCGAATACGAGAGAATCCACCACGACAACCTGACCGCAGCACTCCAGAATCAAGCAGGCTGACTCCACCAAACCGGGGGAACATCAAAGCCTGTGTAAGACCCAAGGGAGGTTCAGAGGTGTTTGCCTGGCGACCAGGCATCCCCTCAACCGGGCCCACCTACCAGGCGCTGAGGCTGACTCGCCATCATGGCCGCACTGGGGCAGGGGCCTCCACATACAGTGACCCGTCAAGACGCCGAGTTCATCGATGCCATCTCAATCATGTCAAGCAGTCGACACTAATCGGGCAGGTAGCGGCCCCGATCATCCCATTCTCGCGCAATAACGCCCACGTCGCTGACCCGACCAGAAGGATGCACTTCTGCATGAGACTCTCCGGCGCAGACCGGCCGTTCTGTCCACGGCCTGCCCTCCACTAGTCGTCACGATTGCCAGCCGCGCGATGCGGTCTTTGTGGACGGCATAGATGAAGGGTCCGGACTCCTGGCAGGCCAATGTGATTCGGGTGAGGTTGCGCAGAAACCGGGCGACGATCTCCTCGCCATCGAGACTCTGGCTGGACAGGCAGAAGCAGCTGACTTGATGCGGCTTCAAGGCCTCGCGTTCGGCGCGCTTGTACCGGACCCGGGTGTCTCTCATGAAAACCACCCAGCCTTTCCTGCCGGCCAGTTCCAGCCAGTCTTCGTCGGCGACGCCCTCGTCCACAGCGATGCCGTAGTGCTCGGAGAGAGTGGTGAGCTGCAAACCGGAAGCACGCAAGAGAGCTGGACCTTGATGCGACCGAGACTTCGGTCGAGGAAAGGTCAGGCAGCCCGGCGGGATGCGACACGGAGGACGTCCTCGAGGTGGTTCAAGGGCATGCCGTACTCGTCGGAGAGCTCGTCCAATGACGCTCCTGCCCAGAACCTCTGTAGGACATCGTCGATCCGCGACCCGCCACGTTCGAAAATCGGAGCCCCGAACGACCGGGTCGGATCGACCACGACCTCGGCCTGGCGGTTGACGGGAACGTGGATCATATTGGCGTAGCCGTCGGCTCCGAACGCGATGCGCTGGAGATACTCCTGTATCGCCTCAGTGAAGACTCGCTGCCCGCTGCGAACGACGACCAGCTCCAGAGCTGCACGCCCCTCTTGGCGATCGGAGTGTCTCTCCCCGCACACTCCTTAGAGACATTCAACCATCGCAGTGTGACCAATCCGTCAATCGAGACACCACTTTGCTAGTCGGTGGCCGGGTCGTAACGGTTGGATATCAGCCAGTCGAAGATCTCGTGACGGAGGAATGTGAACTTCCTACCCCCTGGCTTGCGATGGGCCGGGATGACTCCCTCTCGTACCCAGGCCCGAACGATCTGCTCGTTGGTGTTGAGGAGCTCCGCCAGTTGCTTTGTATCCATGACCGCCGGTACTTCGGGATACCAGCGGTCGTAGTCGATGGTCCCGTCGCTCACGACTGGTCACTCTCGGTGTCGCCCTCGTCGCCGACGCGAAGCATGGCGTCAAAGACCTCCTCGCGGAAGAAGCGGAACTGCTGACCCCACCGCATTGCCTTGAGCTGTTTGTTGTGGACCTTGTCCCGGACGTCGCCGATCGTGCAGTGCATCATCTCGGCGACCTGAGCGGTGGTGAGGAGAGGCGGATAGAGCTTTCGCAGCTCGTCGAATGGGTCCGAAGTGCTCATTCTTGCCCGATGTTACGCAACGTTGCTACAGGATGGAATGGTTTCAAGCCTGTGAACGGCTTCTTGTCCGTATTTTGTCCGTCAGAGGACGGGAAACGTCGAGAACCAAGGAAAGGTGACGAGAAGCAAACGCCCAGCTCAAGAGCCATTTTCTGGGTCGCCGTGCTGGTCGTCAGAGTCGTCTTGGAGGGCTTTTAACCCGAAGGTTGTGGGTTCGATTCCCACGGGACCCACCCAGCAGAAATGCCGTCTGACCTGGGCCAACACACCTACTCCCGGAGCCCAGCGATCTCCGAAGAGTCGGTTTGGGCCGCACCTGGGCCGCAACAGGATTCGTGTAGCCCCCCGAGGCAGTGTTCCACCCCCCGAACATGTCATCCGAGCCTCTCAACGGTCTCGCGAAGAGTCTCGCAAATCATCGCTGTATCGCTTTCGGCAATCGCTTCTGGCCAACGAACGAGTGACCCAGATCAGTGAGTTCGTGATG
>Ga0299914_10001893_pt1 | contig 14161 bp, 9 predicted proteins | sample RVTome_10_FD_201361 | JGI IMG/M metagenome (GOLD analysis project Ga0299914, IMG submission 201361) | Soil microbial communities from uranium-contaminated site in the Upper Colorado River Basin, Wyoming, United States - RVT153D57 (version 2) ...
GTCAGTGCCACCGAACGAACGGATCCCCACACCAGCGTCAGCGTGAAGAACATGCCAACCGGCCACCAGAACAGGCGGTAGAACAGCAGGCGTTCACTGTCGAAGTACCCCGGGTAGACCTCGAGCAAGCGTGCTGTGGACAGCGTCGCAGCGACGATTGAGACGATGCTCACCACGCTCAGCGATGCCGTCACCCGGTCTCTTCGACGGATGGCCCGGATGCCGAGCGCCACCACGAGGACGATGGAGACCAGGCTGAACACAACCCGAACGCTGCTCGGATCGTCCAGGAACCCATCGGTGGCTCGGCCGACCAGCCATCGAGGGGGGATGGATGTCATCTCGACCGCAACGTCGACGCCATGGTCGATGCCCGCTACCGGGCGATCACCAAACTGGCTCCGCCACAACCGAACGAGGTTCCCTGTCCCGAGGAGCTGATCGAGGATCGGGCCTGTCCACGCCGCCAGGCCGAGGAGCACACCGATGGGAATGATCCGATTGGTCAACCGCCGCCGCCGCGGACCCGCGCCTCGCATGATGTCAGCCGCCAGGCTCACCGACGCGAGTGCGACGAGCGAGACGACGAGCAGCACATAGCCGAGATGGACCTGCGCGGTGAGGCTGCCCGCGAGGACCAGTACCCACAGCTGGCGGTGATGACCCGCCAGCACCCCCCACGTCGAAACGAGGCAAAGGAGCAGTGGCAGGACCCCCAGGTACGGGTTGAAGGGATCGGCGAGGATGCCGCCACCGATGCCCGCCACCATCGCGGCCACCAGTACCAGCGCGAGTGCCTCCAGGTGCACATCGCCGTGCCGTCTCATGAGAGCTGCAACGCTCGCGATCGACAGCAGCGCCACTGCCAGTGCCCCGACGATGAGTCCGTGACCCGGCTCGCCCAGCAGTTGCGTCGGGATCGCGAGCAACCAGAACCCCAGGGGCCCGGCGTGGCTCAGCGAGGCACCATCCTCGAACCCGAGCGAGGTCGGCATGCCAACCAGCGGCGGATCGCGGGAGAGGCTGTCGACGGTCAGAGCAGCGATGGTGCCCCTCTCACCGAACACCGGCGCCCAGCCCTGGCGGATCAATGCAGCCCCTGATGCCACGGGCGCGACGACCATTGCGGCCCAACCGAACGTCAACCACCGCTCGGTCGATAGCCCACCCAGCCGAGGCACAAGAGGGACTGTAACTTGGTCAGGCACGTCGGAGGCGTGGACCTACAGGTGCGGGCTGGTCACCATGACGACGGGCATCGGTCCCGCGCGCTTCGAGTGAATCGACCACACCGAGGACGACGTCAGCCACCTGAGTATGCTCGGTAGCTCTCTACTGGGGGAGCGCGACGATGACTGGTCAGGCCATGCCGGACACCAGCAACGATGCACTGGCCCGTGCGGACGAGCTCGTCGCCGGGGGGCGCCCACTCGACGCGATCGAGGCGTTGCGGCTCGCCAATCGCGAGGCGAACGACCCCGCCCTCGAGCGACGGCTGGCGGAGGTGCGCTACGCGGCGTTCGACCACCTCGAGAAGCGGTCCGCCTTCGATGAGTGGCCCGTGCAGCTCGCCGATCTGAACACGGATCGTCACGCCCTTATCCCCGAGCTCACGAGGGAGGAACTGGACGCCGAGACGGTGCGGCGCAGCATTCTGGCGCACGGCAGCGTGTGCGTCCGCCGCCTGCTCGATCACGATTCGGTCTCGGCGTTCGTCGCCGGGATCGACCACGTGTTGCAGCTGCGCGCGGGAGGATCGGCTGACGGCGAAGCGCAGTCGTGGTTCGCAGCGCTGCCCCTCCCGGCGCCGGAGGCGAGATCCCTGGGGCGCAACTGGGTTGCAGGTTCCGGGGGAGTGCTTGCCGCCGACTCACCGAGGCTGCTGTCCCGGCTGTTCGAGACGTATGAGGAGGTTGGGCTACGGCGAATCGTGGCCGACTACCTGGGCGAGCGGCCCGTGTTGTCGGCGAACAAGTGCACGCTGCGGCGGGTGCCCCTCACTGCGAACACCGACTGGCACCAGGACGGCGCCTTCCTCGGGCGGGGGATCCGAGCCCTGAACATCTGGATAGCGCTTTCCCATTGCGGCGTTGACTCGCCTGGCATGGACCTGCTGCCGCGACGCCTCGATCACATCGTCGAGACGGGCACCGGCGGCGCGATTTTCGACTGGGCGGTGGGCCCTGCAGTCGTCGCGCAGCTTGCCGTCGATGCCCCGGTCGTGCGACCTGAGTTCGAGCCCGGCGATGCGCTCTTGTTCGACGACATGTTCCTGCACCGCACGGCGATCGAGCCGACGATGACCCGTCCCCGGTACGCCGTCGAGTCGTGGTTCTTCGCGCCGACGTCGTATCCCGAGGGCCAAGTGCCGCTCGTGTGGTGAGCGGTCTCGGCGCCGCACGGTACCTGGTGGAAACCGCCGCCTGATCGGTCGAGCCGGCATTCGAATGGTGCTGGTCGGGAAGTAGCAGTCGTCCAGCATTGTCAATCGGTGCGACTTATCAAGGTCTGGGCGCTAGCGCTGTACATACTCGATAGGTCGAAGGTCTCTGGGTCGATGGGCCCTGCTCCCCGTACCACATGGGCCCATCCATCCGTGATGACGAGCTCCGCGAATAAATCGGGAGCATATGCGGAAGCCAGGATGATCTCGAACAACAGCACACTCAACGGGGTGCTCCCCGGGCTGTCGGACCGCACACGCTCCTCGAGTTGGGCGCGAGCAATGGGGCTACTATCAGCGCGATCACGCAGCGCAGCATCCATCTGGTGGAGTCCCGACCAGTCCTCGATCACGTAAACTCCACCTGGACGAAGCTGCGGGAACAAGACGTTGAACGACGCTCTCGTCGGGCCCAACCGATGCGACGCGTCATCAACAATCAGGTCGATTGGTTGACCGGCGAACTCCGTCGCAACCAGCTGCCGAAGCCTTTCGACGTCGGCTTGGTCGAACGCATAGTGCGTGTGCAATCGGTCCCGCAAACCATACCGATCGATGAATTCCTCGAGGCCAGCCGTGGCATCCTTTCTGATGTCGACCGCCACCAATCGGTCCGGGCACGCCAATAGACTGAAGAACGCAGTGCTACCACCCTCGCATATACCAAGCTCAACTATCCGCTTCGGGCATAGCGAAGAGATGAGCTCCTCATAACGCCGGACCATGCGCGGATGTTTAACGAGCATGAAGTGAATACTAGAAGACCGGAATCGCTCGGCGATTGCGGTCCGAAAAACTACGTTCCCTACTCGAAATCTCCGTTCATCGATCCACTCCACGGAGTTCATGTGGCCAGACACTACACAACCACAACCCCTTACACGGGAGCCCGGCCGACGGGTTGCCCCGTTGATCGGGGGTCGTCTTGGGTGCGTTGAACGATCGGCAACGTGCTGGTGTGACCACGGCGGCCCTCTCGAGCAGGCTCTGGATAGGCCCCCGCGCCGCCTGGTGACGTAGGCCGCCCACAGCCCCGTCTGGTCGCCGACCTGGGCCGATCGTAGGGCGTCGAATTCACGGATGGGGCTGACGCCGGCACGTGACAGGCATCGTTTAGTAGCCTCGGTTCGCCCGATTGCACGAGCTAGTCAACGCACGCGCTCGACGAACTCGGCCGACGCGAAGGCTGGGAGATGACGAACGACGGTGATGCCGCTGTGGCCGTGGTGACCCGGGACGACGCGGTACCGGCCGCGTCGACGACGGGTGGCCGGCCAGCACCTCGGCTCGCAGATCGATGGGCGTTCGTCGCCTTCGTCGCCATCGCTGTGGTCTCCGTTCCGCTGCTGCTCCGGCTGGGCGAGGATCGCTGGTTCCAGTACGACGAGTGGGACTTTCTCGCGTCCCGTGACGCCGGCAGCCTGCACGATCTGTTCGAACCGCATGGCCCTCACTGGTCGACGCTTCCGATCCTCGTGTTCCGGGCCGAGTGGTACCTGTTCGGGCTGCACAGCTACTGGACTTACCAGTTGGTCTGTGTGCTGAGCCATCTCACCGTGGTCGTGCTCGTACGCACGGTGATGCGCCGAGCGGGCGTCCGACCGTGGACGGCGACGGCGGCGGCGCTGCCGCTCATGTTCTTCGGCGCGGGTGAAGAGAACATCGCCTATGCCTTCCAGATCAACTTCAACGCGGCACTGGCGTTCGGGCTCGTTCATCTGCTGCTGGCCGATCACGATGGCCCCGTCGACCAGCGCGACTGGTTGGCGTTGCTCGCCGGATTCGCCGGACTGCTGTCGTCGGGCATCGCCGTGACGATGGTGGTGATCGTTGGCCTGGCGGTGTTGCTGCGGCGTGGCTGGCGCGTGGCGGTCCTCCATACCGCGTCCCTGGGTGCGGCTTATCTCGTGTGGTATGCCGTAATCGGTCAGCGTGGTTACGAAAGCCAGAACGCCAGCGATCCGATCGAGGCGCTCGCCTTCGCGCGCACGACCATCGCCGCCGGCTTCGGCGGCTTGGCCCAAGTGCCCGGCTTGGGATGGGCGCTCGGCCTTCTCGTAGTCGGCGGCCTGTTTCTCGCGTGGCACCATCAACCCTGGAGCCAGGCACGCAAGGTCGCTGCCGCACCGGCTGCCCTCGCCGGGGGCGCGTTCGTATTCGTGTTGATCACCAGCTTCGGTCGCGTCGGCTTCGCACCCGGGATCGAGCGATCGACCCGCTATGTGTACGTCGTCGGCACGTTGCTCTTGCCTGCGGTGGCAGTGGCGGCCGATGCCGTCATGCGCCGCTGGCGGGCTGCGGTGCCTGTGCTCGTGGTAGCGCTCGCTGCCTCCCTCGTGGGCAACGTCCAGGACTTCTCGAACGAACGGCCGTACTCGGGCGAGTTCCTGGCGGGCTACCGGAACCTCCTATTGACAATGCCACGCACCTCCTTCGCTGATCAGGTGCCACGAGGTGTGCGCCCCGAGCGAGGCTTGGCGCCCTACGTTTCGCTCGGCTGGCTGTTGGATGGTGTCGAGTCCGGCCGCATTCCCCCGCCGGGGGATATGGCGCCGGGTCAGCGGGCGACCGCTGAGATCCGTCTCGCGCTGCAGGAACACCCCGACCACCGACCTGTCGACTGTGAGACCGTGGCTGGGCCCGTCGACACGACGTTGAACCGAGGTAGCTCGATCCGGACGCGTCGAGGAGATCAGCTCTGGGCCGGGTACACCGACTCGGCAGGCGCCGATGGGTTCGTCCTGTTTCGCGCGAACGTGCCGGTCGTGGCCTACGCGGGTCCGCTCGAGGTCCGCGTGTCATCGACCCCCGACGGGTCGGTCGAGTTGTGCGACCGCGATGGTGGGCCGGTGACGGTGCGCTCGGGCCCCTGAATCGGCGACCCGCCTCAGGCGAGCAGCGCTTCGAGCTCCGACTCGAGGCTGTTGCGCTCGCCGCGGCGGGACTCGTCGTTCGCCCAGTTGGCATGCTCGTCGGGATCCTCGTCGAGGTCGTACGCCTCGTAGGTGAACGGACCGTCGGGAGCGGTGTCCTTGGACGGGTAGCGATACAGCTTGCGGAAGCCGAGCGGATGCTCGGGCCCGGTGGTGATGCCATCGCCGGTCGGCGTCACGAACCCTTCACCGATGGCGTGGAGGAGGACGCGGGACGCGTGCTCACTCGGCGCGGCGGCCACGGCCGCGAGCGAGACCCCCGCCTGATGCGGGAGCTGGGCGTCGGCGCCACCCAGGTGAAGCATTGTCGCGTTGATGTCCTGGAACACCATGCTCGGCGCGGCGATCTCGGCCCGTGGTTCGAAGCCGGGACCTCGGACGAGCAGCGGGACGTGGAGGCCCACCTCGTATGGCCCCGACTTGGCCGCGGCGCCGCGCCGCCGGTGCTCGCCAAGATGGATGCCGTTGTCGCTCGTGAAGATGACCACCGTGTTGTCGAGCACATCGGGATCCATGGCGCTGATCATCTGGTCGACCATGTCGTCGACGGCCGATAGCTCTCGGAGAGCCCCGCGGGCGCCGGCGATGATCTGTGCGATGTCGGCCTCGGTCAGGGGCGCCAGATTGCGGATCCATGGCGGCTTGTCACTCACGTCGACCTCGTCGACGATCGGCCACGCGAAATCGGACCACCTGTCGGCCAGATCGGTGCGCGGTAGCGAGGGTGCGTGCGGCTGGGTGGGCGTGACGATGCACAGGAAGGGCTCGACGCCCTGGCTGAACCGGATGGCCTGCTGCGCAAGGTAGTCGCTGCTGTAGACGCCCGAGACGGTGGTGACTCCAGCGTCGAGGCGGACGCGCAACTCGTATTCGGCCCTGCTGCCGAGGAGCTGATGCCACGTCTCGTAGCCGGCCGGTGCCTCGATGCCGTCATTGGTGTCGTGCGCGTTCACGTACTTTCCGAAGAGCCCGCACCGGTAACCGGCATCGTGCATCCAGCGGCCCAGGCAGTTGTCATGGTCGGTCAGAGTCGAGCCGTAGAACCCGACTTTGAGCTCGTGGTTGTGTTTGGACATCTGGCCGGTGAGGAACCCGACGCGGCTCGGCTGGCACAGCGGGACGTTGCACCGTCCCTGGGTGAAGGTGGACCCGGGTTGCTGGATGAGCCGACGCACGTTCGGCATGTACTCCAGCTGGTCGTAGCGCATGTCGTCCGCAACGATCAGCAGGAAGTTCGGGTGAGCCCCGTCCGCCCCTGCCGAACGACCACGGTCGGCCGAGTCGCCGCTACCGCAGCCGCCCACGAGCGACCATGCGCTGGCGGCGCCGAGCCCGAGCATGGCCAGGCGCAACGCCTCCCGCCGGCTCAGCAGGTGCTCCCCCCCAGCCATTGTCAGGACCCTAACCGACGGCCTCGCCCCCAACCGGGTCCGGGGTTGACATCTGAATTCCCCCGTCGACCGTGTCGACGACCGCAGAACCTTGCGGCGCCGCCGAGAGTTCAATCAACACGTGGAGGCCACGGCCGAAAACGGCCGACAGGGGTGGCGGGTACAACGCAAGGTCTGTGTCCCAGCTGCGTACGCTCAGCCCCGTCCTCCGGAAATGGCGGTACCAATCGGTGCGCGTGAGGTAGTTGTACGGCAGTCTCACGCCGTGGCGCGCGTTCCCGACCCAGTCCATGAGTTTCAGTGTGGGCTCGGCGAGGAACCCCTCGGCGACGTGGTCCTTGATGAGAACGACATCCCTCGACACCCGGGCGGCCTCGCTGAGCAGCCGCTGCGGATGGTCAGTGTGGTGCACCACGTCGACGAGACACGCTGCATCGTAGGAGCCGGCCGGGAAGGGGAGGGTCGACCCGTCGTAACCGATCACCGGGATCCACGTCGCGGGTCGTACGAGCACGTCGACACCGGAGAACGACAGGTCGGGTCGCCGTTCGACGATCGCGGCGGCAATCGACCCGTCACCGCAGCCGATGTCGAGCACCGACGCCCGCGTCGGCAGGCGCGCCGCCAGAGCTTCGGCCAAGCGATCGACGCGACGCGTGAAGACAAGCCTTCCGTGGAGGACGTCGAGCAGGCTCACGAGGATGCCTTCCTCAGGTCATTCCAGCGGCGCATCAGCCAATCGAGCCCGACGGCAGCCAGGACGATGACGCCGAGGTCGGCGGGTGTGTGATAACGCGGTTCGCCGTACGCGACGGTTACCACCAGGAGCGTGATCAACAGGGGTGCCACGAGTGGCCATTGGAAGGTGCGCGATCGCCGCAGGACCACGCTGCCGTAGATGGCCAGGGCAGCGACCAGCCAGAACGAGGCGACCCATGCCCAGACGGGCCAGGTCGCACTCCCCATCCACGACGCGGCGTGTTCAACCGTCTGCGCAGGGCGGAAGACCCCGATCGTGCGGCCGTGTCGCGCCACCACGGTTGCGGGCAGCCGGTCGACGTTGTCGCGCATGTTCTCGAACGCGAGGTTGCGCGCTTCGATGTCGTGCTGCGAGCGGTCGAGGTCGGGCATGCGAGCACTGCGTTCCCGGTTGCACGTGACGTCATAGTGGCCGATCAGATCACCGGTGTAGGTCGTCGGAGGGCAGTTGCCGGCCAGCAGCGTGCTGCCGACGTTGCTGGACAGCACGACCGGCTCTTCGAAGCGGCCCAGGTTGTGGATCGTCCACGGAGCGATCAGTACGAGCGCCGTCAGTGTCGCGGCACCGGTCCATGCGAGTCGCCGCTTCAGGGTGATGCGCTGGTTGAGCAGGAGTATCGGAGCGACTGCGATGACGAGCAGGGCGAGCTGTTCGGATCGGACGAGCGCAAGCGCTCCCAAGGCCGCCCCGGCCAGAACCGCACGTGCCGGGGTTGGTCGATGCCAGAGGTCGGCGAGCACGAGCATGAGCACGCCGACGATGAGCAGGCCTAGCGGCTCGGACAGTATCTGCGCGTCGAGCACCCAGAACCCCGGGTATGCCGCGGCCGCGAAGGCCGCGAGCACACCCACGCGGCGATCTGCGTAGCGCCTGCCTATCAGGCCCGCGAGCACGATGACGCCGAGGCCGAGCACCACTCCCGTGACCTGTTGAGCCCGCATCGAGCGCCAGCCCGCTTCGGCCACAGCAGCCAATACCGTTATCCAGCCGGGTGGATGGTGGGCCTTCTCGGCTCCGATGTCGCCCAGTCCGGAAGTGAACCCGAGACCGTCGGCCAGCCGCAACGCAGAGTGGTGATAATCGAGCCCATCACCGAGGACGAGCGCCGGTGCAGCGTGGAAGAGATACGTGAAGCGAACCGCGGCGCCAAGAGCAACGGCGCAAGCGATGCCGAACCAGAACCGGCCGCCGGTGTCCGCGGCCGATGCTCGCCGTGGTGCTTCCGAGCGTCTTGCCTCGTCATCCACCGACTCGGTTTCGACCGCCGTGCCCGCGTCCAACACCGGTTCGAGGTTCCTAGATCGACCGTTCGATGACCGCGGCGGTGTCTTGCGTCGGCGCCGTGGCGGGTCGTTGCACGAACCGGGCGATGATGCCGGACAACGCAACTGTGCCGCCGAGGATGAGCAGAATCTGAGCCAGCGAGGCGAAGCCGAACCCAACGCCGGTCGTCGGTACCGAGGTCACATCGGTCCACCACGCCAGGAAGAGGCCGAGATCGATCGCAAGCCCGCAGAGGATCGCGATCACCCCGACCGCCAGAGCACGATTGGGTAGGCGTGGGTCCTCGAGGAAGGAGAACCGACGCTTCGATGCCGTAGGCAACGGTGACGTGTGCGCCAGGACGACGCCGGCCAGCAGCGCCTGTACGCCGAGCACCAGGGCGATGCCGGAGAAGAACACGGGCTGCCAACGGGCCGACCCGATCTCGATGCCGCTCGGCTGCACGAAGGCGAGGCCGAGGGTGACCACGCCGGCAGCGGCGAGGACGAGCCCGGGGCCGATCAGCAAAAGGTCCGGGGCGAGCAGGAGGATCAACATCAGATGCCGCCAGCCGTCGCTCCACGTGTCCAGCTTCGATTGACCGATTCGAGCGGCGTAACCACCGTCGATGTCCCGGATCCGAAAGTCGGCCCGAGCCGCCTTGATTAGCATCTCCGACGCCAGCTCCATGCCGTCGCTCTGCAGCCCGACGCCGAGCATCTGCTCGCGCCGAAAGGCGCGATAGCCCGTCTGGCTGTCGGCCGTGACCCTTCGGCCGCAGGCACGGCTGGTGAGGAACGTGATGACGGGGGTCCCGAGGTAGCGATGGAGGAAGGGCATGGACTCGCGCGTCGCTCTATCGAGGCGGGTCGCGAGGACCACATCGGCGTCCCCCTCGAGTACCGGGCGAACGATCTGCGGGATCTTCGACAGGTCGTAAGTGCCGTCGGCGTCCGCCATGACCACCACGTCGGCACATGCGTTCTCGAAGCCCGTGCGCAACGCACGACCGTACCCTCGACGCGGTTCGGCTATCACCCGTGCGCCGGCGGCGGTGGCGACCTCGACGGAGTCGTCGGTCGAGCCGTTGTCGACGACGATGACCTCGCCCTCGAGGCTTCCAGCGCGCAGGGCCTCTTGCGCCTGCCGGACACAGAGGCCGACTGCGTCCTGTTCGTCGAGGCACGGAAGCACCACGGCAACCGTCGGCGGCGCCCTGTCCACCAGTGACACGCGTACCCCCTGCCTTTGGTCTCCCAGCCTGATGACCAGGTGATCGAGGCTATCAATGCCGGACTGGTGATGTCGTCGCCTAAGGGGCTCGGCGAACCCGCCCGACAGCAAGTGTGATGATCACCCCGTCCGACTCGGCGTACTCGCCACGGCACGTCAGGGGTAGTTGGTGGGGTGGCTCGAGTGCTACGAGCCGCCCCGCCAGCCGCCGGGCGCGGATGCCTGGCAAATACAAAGGACCGACGTCCCGAAGGGCAGCGCGACGCGGCCGAGGACGCTCCGCTCTGCCAGCGTCAGAGCCATGGCGGTGCGGTCGATGGCGAAGGAGCTCTGGTCGAGGCCGAGCTGTGCCGACCCGCCGCTGACCACCTTGCGTTTGAGCCACACAGGCGGCACCAGCCAGCTGAAGACGTGGGTAAGCAATCGGGGTACGAGGCCGGCGGCCGCGAGGTCGGCGTAGAGCGTCCGCCGGTTGTAGCGCCGAAGGTGGCCCAACTGTTCGTCGGCGGCGCTCCAGAGCCACTGATGGGCGGGAACGGTGACGACCAATCGGCCATCGGGCGCCAACACTCGAGCGGCCTCACGCAGCGCCGCCACCGGGTCCTGGAGGTGCTCGATGACGTCGAGCAGGCACACCACCTCGGCGGTCCCATCGGCCAGCGGCAACTGCTGGACGGACGTGCGCAGCGCAGCGAGCCCGTGAGCGCGAAGGGCCCGCGTGGCGAGGGCGTGGTTCCCCTCGAGCACCGCCACGCGATCGGGCGGCCAGCCGAGCAGCGCCGTCACGCCGCCGGCGCCGGCCCCGAGGTCGACGAGCCACCCCCGCTCGTCACGCGGGGGCGCCGTACGACGCAGCGCGGTGGCGACCAGCGCGGCCTTGCTGCGGAACCACCAGTGTGAGCGGTCCGACCCGGCGAGCCGGGAGGCGTTGGCGTCGTCGAACACTTCGGTCTGCCCCACCGGCCTCGTCGCGCGGGCACGGCGTGCCGACCGCCGGATGCGGGGGGTGGCTGCGACCATGGCCAGCCCGTCGCGCCCGAGGTTGACCTTGGACCGCTCGTCGTGGCACCAGCTGATCGGGACCTCCACGACGGCGATTCCCAACGCCTGGGCGACGGCGATCAGCTCGGCGTCCCAGGCGAAGCCCACCTCCCGACAGTGTGGCAGCAACCTGTCCCAGACCGCTCGGGAGGCGACCTTGGCGCCGCACTGGGTGTCGACCACGCCCGGGGTCACCGTGGCCTGGAGTAGCCGGTTGTAGGCCCGGCCGAGCGCCTCGCGCACAGGTCGCTCTGGGTGGACCAGCGTGGATGTCGCCAGATCGCGGGACCCGATGGCCAACGCGCCGGATCGGACGGCGGCCTGGGCGATGCGGCCAAGATCGTCGAGCGGGGTCGACAGATCGAGGTCACAGAACCCGATCAGGGGTGCATCGACGACGCGCAGACAGGCCGTCACCGCTGCACCCTTGCCGGCGTGCGGCCGTCGCAGCACCCGAGCCGGCGCATCGGGCAGGGCGGCGCTGAGCTCGTCGAGCCGGTCGGGCGTGCCGTCGGCGCTGCCATCGTCGACGAAGACCAGCTCGCTGCCCGGCGGGAGTTGCGCAACGAAATCGAACAGCACCTTGGCGTAATCGGTCAGCCGCACCGCCTCATCGAACACGGGCACGACCAGCCCCAGCGGGAGCGGGCGTCCGCCGGTCATCCCTCCTGCTCCGCTGACACGAAACCCGTGAAAACACCGACGGTGAACCGATCGGCATGTTGCAAGCGGGGCAGCTCGGAATCGCCGGTTTGGCGGTACCCCTCGCCGAGGTCACGATCGCGAACGGCGAGGGGATCTTCACGGCTCGCCGCCAGACTTCGCCGGCAAGACCGAGATGGGCAAGACCGTCGGGCTACCGTCATCGAACCCGGCGCAGGAACCCACCGGGGTTGAAGGAGAGGGAGTACTTCTCCATCGCCGGGTCCTGCACGAACTCACCGTGCATTGTGAGGATCTGCTTCACCGCCTCGGCCGGTCCCGGCCCGAAACCCGGCCACACCGGGCGGCCGTTGACCACAGTGTCGGTGACCACAACGTAGGAGCCGACACCGACGAGGCCGGCGTAGGCCTCGAACTGCGCTGCCGTTGTGGCGCGGTCGGCGCAGCCCCCGAGGACCACGACGGTGTTCCCCGTCCCGATGACGCCGTGCACCTGCTCGCGGACCTCCGGGTCCAGGGGCGGTCCGGCGCAACGGCGTAGCCGGGGGTGCTCGGTCGGATCACCCCCCCCGGCGTCTCGGATCGAGAGCACCTGGCCGTGCCCCACCAGGTCGCATGCCGACGCCAGGAACCCGGCTCGCCCCTCGTCACTCGCCCCGATCTCGACGATCCAGTCGGGCCGCACCCGGGTCACGATCTCCTGATAGGCGAGCAGGTCGGTCGGCGATGTGCGGATGGGAGCCCCGAGCCAGGTGGTGCGCCGCCAGGGCAGGTTGCGCCAGACTGCCTCGGTGAAGGCCGTGCGGAGGTCATCGGGCACCGGCACGGGCCGCTCGGGGCGACCGTCGCCGACTTCGGCGGCGCTGGCGAATACGCCCGTCGACATCCGTCGCGGCTTGCTCCGCCGGGCAGCACCGGTGGTGATGCGACCCACGAAGTGGATCGGCTTGCCCGGTCCCCGGAACGCCCGACCGCGCATGGCGGCGTAGTGCTGCCCGTAACCGAACACCCGCGAGCGGCGCTCTTCGGCGTCGGGCTGGTTGGTCGTGGTGCCGCCGTGGACCTGGTGGAACGACCCCTCGCCGATGATCGAGCACACGGTGATATCGGGTGACGAGCCGAGTCGCTCGTACAGCTCGAGGTTCGCGTATCCGCCTCCCGGCATTGAGAAGCGCTCCTCGAAGGCGCCCACCTGCTCGAGCTGGGCACGGGTCACGAAGATGCAGTTGCTCTCCCAGACCCCGTCAAGCCAGTCGCGGTCGCCGACGAAGTGGCCGATCTCGAACAGGCGGTAGCCGTTGCTCGGCCACTGGATGCGCTCGAAAAGCCGGTCCTCGTAGTCCTGCTCGTAGCCGTTGTCCATGGCTTCGGGCTGCTGGCCCGGTCCGACGTACCACTGCTGCGTGGCCACGATGGCAGGGGCGTAGGTGATCAACCCCTGCAGCCCGAAGCGAAGGACGCCGGGAGTGAGCACGTGGGCGCCGTCGATCATGAGCGCGAACGACCGCCCGCGACTGATCTCGATGGCCCGGTTGAGGGCGCCGACCGGCGACGGACTGGCGTCCCCGGCAAGGTCGAGGTACCGGAACTCGGGGCCGAAGTCTCGCACGAACGCCGTACCGAGCTTCTGGTCCTCGTCGGACCCGGTCTCCACCACGAGGACCTCGTAGCTCGTCCCTTCGAGGCCTTCCTGGTAGGCGCGGCTCAGCGAGTGGAGAGTGCGATGCGATTCCCTTCGCATGTTGTAGAAGACGACCACCACGGAGAGGTCCGCCGGATCCGCTGGGAGGGGCGGAGCCAAAGGCGGGCTGGAGGCGCCGGGCGCCGTCGCCGCCGGGGCGGCTGCCTCGCCGCGTGTCTTGCGCCAGGCCACGGCCGAGGCGTCGACGGGCTGGAGTGGCGCCTCGATGGTGCGGTCGGCTCGGAACCGTTCGAGCGCGGCGCGACTGGTGGACCTGATCCCGCAATCCACCACGATGGCCCCACCGTCGGACACCCGGTCGTAGAGCGCCTCGAGGATCGTCCCGACGTCGGTGGCGGCGGTCCGGCCGATCCGGAGCAGGGCGATCTCCTCGGGGCCGTTGGCTCCCAACTCCTGGATGGAGCCCTGGATGAAACGCACTCGGTCGTCGAGGACGTCGAAGCGGGCGAAGCCATCGCGTACCAGGTTGAGGTCGGCCTGGAAGCCTGCGACACCCCGGTCGGGAAGCGAGGGCCGCTTGTCGGGCTCAGGGCTGGATCGAAACCTGTCCACAACCCACACCCGCATCTCCTCGATCTCGTGAGCGTCGAGGTAGGCCCGCATGAAGATCGCCGCGCCGCCACGGCCGGTGCCGCACTCCACGAGGTCGCCGGCGACACCCTCGCGGCGCACCGCGTCGAGCGCCGTCTCGAGGTGGTCGAGCTGGCTCCTGCCCATGGGTGCGTAGGGCAG
>Ga0299914_10001895_pt1 | contig 14157 bp, 14 predicted proteins | sample RVTome_10_FD_201361 | JGI IMG/M metagenome (GOLD analysis project Ga0299914, IMG submission 201361) | Soil microbial communities from uranium-contaminated site in the Upper Colorado River Basin, Wyoming, United States - RVT153D57 (version 2) ...
CTGATCGCCGGACGTCTGTCCGAGGTCGACGACTCGGTGGACTGGGAGACTCGCGCCCGGGAGTACTCGGCGGAGTTGGCGTCCACCCATCAGGAGGTGGTGAGAACACTCGAAGCGGTCCCGGATGACGCCCGCAGGCTGGTGACCAACCACGATGCTCTCGGCTATTTCGCCGCCCTGTATGGGTTCGAGGTGATCGCGGTGGTCATTCCGGGTGGTTCCACACTTGGCGACCCGAGCTCGGCCGACCTGGCCGCCCTCGTCGATGAGATCGAGCACGAGGGAGTGGGAGCCATCTTCGCCGAAACCACTCAGCCGACACGGCTCGCCGAAGCCGTGGCAGCCGAGGTCGGCGCGGACGTCGAAGTGGTGGAGCTGCACACGGAGTCTCTCGGTGAGCCCGGGTCGGGGGCCGACACCCTGGCCGGCATGATCCTCACCAACGCCCGCCTGATAGCGGACGCGCTCTCCCCATGACATCGAACTAACTTCGAGTCTCATGGACTGGGTCACCACCCCCTTCGAGCTCGGCTTCCAACAGCGCGCCCTCGTCGGTGGTGCAATCGCCGCAGTCGCATTGGCGTTGGTGGGAGTGTGGATGGTCATCCGCGGCATGTCGTTCCTGGGTGACGCTCTCGTCCACGGCGTTGTGCCCGGGATCGCCCTCGCCATCCTCTTCGACTTCCATGTCCTCCTCGGGGCAATCGGCGCGGCCCTCGTGATGATGCTGGGCATCAACCTGGTCCACCGACAGACCACGTTCTCCGAGGACACCAGCATCGGGCTGCTCTTCGTCGGGATGCTCGGGGTCGGTGTGATCCTGATCTCGCGAACCGACTCCTATGCGGGGAACCTCACCGAGATCCTCTTCGGCGATTCCCTGGGGGTCACCGACAACGACGTTTGGCTCTTGACGGGGCTGCTGGTCGTCACCCTGGTGGCGACGTTGCTGCTCTACCGCCCTTTCCTGGTTCTCTCTTTCAACGAGCAGAAGGCTCGTCTCCTCGGGCTCCGGCCACGACTGGCCCACATGGCCATGCTCGGCTTGATCACCCTGGCGATCGTGGCATCGTTCCAAACCGTCGGCACTCTCCTGGTGTTCGGTCTCCTCGTCGGGCCACCGGCGACCGCCACCCTGATGGTGAACAGGGTTCCGGCGATCATGACGACCGCGGCGATCATCGGCGTGCTCTCGGTGGTGGCCGGTCTGATGATCAGCTACCACGCCGACACCTCGGGATCGGCATCCATGGCGGTGACGCCGATAGCCCTCTTCTTCATCGTGCTCAGCGTCAAGAGCTTGCGATCACGGGCTAGCGCCGAGCGGGCCAGATGACCCGGAGTTGGTACCGATGTCGGTCGTGTTGACCTCTGGGTGGACGGCTACGAGGCGCGCGGCATCTCGCCGTATTGCTCCCGTGCCTCGCGTGCCGGCACCCCGAGCACCTGGCCGATCCTGTCCCAGCTGACACCGCTCAAGGCGGCCTCCGCGACTTCGTTGGCGAGACGACGCTCGCACTCGGCCCGATCGAGTGCCGCCCGGCGGAGCGGGTACTCCTCGACGAGGATCTCGGTCTTCGCCCTGGTCTGGTGGGGGTCTCTCGTGTGAATCATGTTGTACTCCTGATCGCTGCCCGGCAAACCCGGGGCTCGGTACGGCGCCGAGAGAGACGATCCTCGAATCCGAGCTCGTCTTCCCTACCCGTCAACACGCATCAGCAAACAGTTCGGTTGACCGATTTCCCGCCCGGATTCCCCGAGGACTCGGCGAGTCGACCGAGCCCGAGCGCCTCGGCTCACTGGTCGGAACGGTTCCCGGAGTCGAACATCGCCATCACGCCATAGACCAACAGGGTGACCAGGACACTGCCCACGATGGAGATGTTCCACCGGAAGAAGATGCGCAACGCCACGAGGACCAAGACGAACACCAGTAATCGACCGAACCAGCTCGTGGGCATATGAGGACCGCCACCTTTGGGAGTGGGACGGGATCGTAGACACCGGAACTGCGTCGGGAGTCGGACCACCTGGTTCTCTAAGGTCGTCGCATCATGACCGCCCAAGTCAACAGACGACTCCTCGACAGCTACGTGACCGAAGTGTGGGAGAAGGCCAATCTCGGGGCCCTGGAAGACTTCCTGGCTGACGACTTTCGCCGTCACGTGTCGCCAACCCTTCCGCCACTCGACAGGGAGGGACAGATCCAACGTCTCACCTCCTTCCGAACCGCATTCCCAGACATCACACTGAGGGTCGAAGACGTGATCGCCGATGACGAACGCATCGCATTCCGCTCCATCATCACCGGCACCCATCTGGGAGCGCTCGCCGGTCTCTCACCAACCGAGAAACCGATCACAGTCGGTCTCGTCGACGTGATCCGCGTCGAGCAGGGCAGATTCGCCGAGCAATGGGGTGGGCCTGACATGGCGGACCTGTTCCGTCAGCTCGGTGCGGTCTACCGCATCGAAGACTGAGCCCACCGGTGTCCGGATGACCCACTGCCGCGGTTAGGCTCAGCCCGTGGACCAAACCACGAGTCGCCAGGCCGAGACTCAGACCAAATACCCACAGGTGTCGGCGGTCGGCGCCCAACGCGCCTTCAGCATGGCGATGGTCATCTCGGGGATCCGCTGCATCATCGCCTACGTCCTCCTGCCGTTCGCGGCCCCGTTCCTCAACCTCGCTCCCGGCGTGGGACCCTGGCTCGGAGTGGCAATCGGTGCCGTGGCCATCGTCGCCAACGTCTTCAGCATCCGTCGCTTCGCGCGGTCCCAACACCGTCTTCGCAAACCGGTCATCGCCATCAACATCGCAGTCATCGTCTTCATGCTGGTGCTGATCGGGTTCGACGTGAACGAGATCGTCTCCCTCTAGTCGGGGAGCCCACCGACGGCGACGAAGAGACGGTCGGCGGCGAAGGAGCCCACTCCGACACGTTTCCCGTCTACCGAGACCGTGTAGGCCCCCTGTGGGTCTTTCCGCACCAGCTCCACGGGGGTCTTCGGGTGGAACCCGGACTCGTAGAGGAAACCGAGCATCGCGTCGTCCAATTCGAGCTCCTCGGAGATCCGCTCCAGAGGTCGGGTCTCCCCCGGCTCCATGGCGCTGATCGGCTTCATCTTCGGAGGCTGGTACCCCGCACCCGGGATCGGGTTGCCATGGGGGCAGGTCTGAGGATCTTCCAACACCTTCCACATCGCCTCCTCGACCTGGTCCGAGATGGTGGTCTCCCAGACCTCGGCCTCGGCGTGGACCTTGTCCCACGGGAGATGGAGCACGTCGGTGAGGAACCGCTCGGCGAGACGGTGGCGACGGACGATCACCGCGGCGAGATGGCGGCCCTCATCGGTGAGGTGGATCTCGTCGTCGATGGTGACGAGCCCGTCGTCCTTCATCCGGTGGACCATCTCGTTGACGCTTGCCCGGCTCACGCCCAACCAGTCGGCCACCCGCGCCTGGATCACCGGGATGTCCAGCTCTTCGATCTCCCAGATCGCCTCCGCATATTCGCGATAACGCCCGTAATTCGACACCAGCGGCATCGTACCGGCCGAGGCGGGGACCGAACGTGGCGATTGGCGACGCCTACGATGAGCCACGAGAGCAGCCATGAAGATGCCCGACGACCTCACCACCACCCGCGACGTGCCCGGACAGGCTGAGGCGCCCTCCCGCGGGCGATGACCACCGTCTCCGACAGCCGGCTCTCCAACTTCAGCGCCGCCCGCATCTTCGAGGGTTTCGAGGAGTACACGTCCCGGTTCGGTGTCTTCAATCAGACGGCTCCGAACCGGTTCGCCGGCGCCGATTGGCGCGGCATGCAGGCCGACGCCGTGGGCAGGCTCAAGGTCTATTCCCACGTGGTGGGTCAGGTCGTGGACGATCTACGGAAGATGCTGGGCACACGCGCCGCCGATCCGCTGCTGTGGGTCGCGACAAAGGCGGTGTATTCGGGGCTCATCGCCGATCGCCAGGATTGGGAGCTGGCAGAGACCTTCCACAACTCGGTCACCCGTCAGCTGTTCGTCACCGTGGGAGTCGACGACCGAATCGAGTTCGTCGACACCGACTTCGACAGTCCCCCCAGCCCGTCATCGGAGCCGGTGTACGTGATCTATGAACGTCAGGAGTCGACCCGGGTCTTGGTGGGGAGGATCCTCAGCGACTTCATGCCGGAAGTCAGCTTCAAACGACAGGAGAGCGACGCTGCCGTGGTCGCAGAGAGGATCGAGGAGCGGTTGACCGAGAGCGGCGGGCTTCCCGTCGTGGGCCGGGCCGAGGTGGTCAGGTCGGTCTTCTATCGCGGCCAGTCGGCTTACATCGTCGGACTCCTCTACGCCGGGTCGGTGCGGCTACCCATCGTCCTGTCGCTACGCCACGAGCAGGCTGGAGTGGTGGTCGACGCGGTGCTCCTGACCGAAGACGAGGTCTCGATCCTCTTCAGCTTCACCCGGTCCTACTTCGCCGTCGACGTCCCCCGCCCCTACGACCTGGTCCGGTTTCTGCGCAGGCTCATGCCGAGGAAACGCATCGCCGAGCTCTACATCGCGATCGGGCAGAACAAGCACGGCAAGACCGAGCGGTACCGCGACCTATTGCGCCACCTCCACTCGACCGACGAGAAGTTCGCGCGCGCACCAGGGACCCAGGGCCTGGTGATGGTGGTGTTCACCATGCCCGGGTATGACGACGTGTTCAAGGTGATACGAGACCGGTTCCCACCGCCGAAGCGGACCACCCGGGACGGCATCATGGCGAAGTACCGGCTGGTGTTCCAACATGATCGTGCCGGCCGTCTCATCGATGCCCAGGACTTCCAGCACCTCCAGTTCGACAAGGCGCGGTTCGCTCCCGAGCTCCTCGACGAGTTGCTCTCGGAGGCCGGTCGCACCGTCCACATCGAGGGCGACACCGTCGTGCTGGAACACCTCTACGTGGAACGCAGGGTGATACCGCTCGACCTGTTCGCCCGCGAGGCCGTGTTCCCGGCGGCGGCCGCCGCAGTCGTCGACTACGGACAGGCGATCAAGGACATGGCATGCACCAACATCTTCCCCGGGGACCTCCTCACCAAGAACTTCGGTGTCACCCGGCACGGGAGAGTGGTCTTCTACGACTACGACGAGCTCAGCGCCCTGACCGACGTCAGCTTCAAACCACTGCCGGAGCCACGCGACGAGCTCGAGGCCATGTCAGACGTCCCGTGGTTCGGCGTCGGCGGCTCCGACATCTTCCCCGAAGAGCACGCGCGGTTCCTCGGGATGCCTGAAGAGCTCAGACAGGTGTTCATGGAGCGGCATGGGGACCTGTTCGAGGTGGAGCCGTGGCGCGCGATCCAGAAACGCGTCGAAGCCGGTGAGCTGATAGAAGTGTTCCCCTACGGCGACGAGGCCCGTCTCCCCGGGACCGAAGACGTGAGGGTCTGGTGAGGGCGATGGTCCTCCCAAGTGACTCAACGCCCCGGGCACACACTCCCGAAGTGTTTAGCCCGCCAACGTCTTGGAGAAGCTAGGTCCCAACCATGAGCGATCTCGTCATGATCACCGGCGGGTCCAGCGGGCTCGGGCTGGCCCTGGCCCGCTCGGTGCCCTTCGCCGCCACGATCGTCGACATCAGCCGTTCGGGATCGCCTGACGCCTCGGTCACCCATGTCCCCGCCGATCTCTCCGACCCGAGCAGTTGGGAGAAGGTCGGTGCCCATGTCGCCGACTTGATCGCCGCCAAGGACCCGGAGCGGGTGGTATTCATCCACGCCGCGGGGACCCTGGCCCCGATCGGATTCGCCGGTGAGGTCGCCACCACGACCTACATCGACAACGTCATCCTCAACAGCGCCTCCGGACAGGTGCTCGGGCATCTGTTCCTGGAGGCCATCCGGGGACGGGAGGGCAGCTTCGACCTGGTGATGATCAGCTCGGGGGCCGCATCCAGCGTCTACGCCGGATGGTCCGCCTACGGGGCGGGCAAGGCCGCCCTCGACCAGTGGGTGCGCAACGTCGGCGCCGAACAGAAAGAGCGTGGAGGAGCCCGGGTGGCAGCGATTGCACCCGGGGTGATGGCTACGGCCATGCAGGAGGAGATCAGGACGACCGAGGAGAGCGACTTCCCCGAGGTGAGCCGGTTCCAGGCGCTGCACGACGACGGTGTGCTCGTCGACCCCGAGGAGGCCGCCGAGCGGATATGGCGAGTGATCGAACGGGGGTTGGAGCCAGGGTCGGTGCTCGACATACGCGACCTGTGACAGGACCCGGTCCTTCGGCGACAGCTACATTTGTGGGCATGGCCACCACGCAGAATCATTTCCGCACCTGCCCACTCTGTGAGGCCACCTGCGGGCTCGAGGTGAGCCACGCCAACGGCGAGATCGTCCGCATCAGGGGGGACCGCCGAGACGTCTTCAGCCACGGCTTCATCTGCCCCAAGGGATCGACCCTCGGCAAGCTCGACCAAGACCCCGACCGGCTCCGGACCCCACTGATCCGCCGGAACGGGCGGCACGAGCCAGCCACCTGGGACGAAGCTTTCTCACACATCGAGAAACACCTCACCCCACTCGTCGCCGAGCACGGGCCCAACGCCGTGGGTCTCTACCTGGGCAACCCGAACGTGCACTCCATGTCAGGTGTCCTCTATCTCAGGGCCTTCGTCAAGATGCTCCGCTCCCGAAATGTCTTCACCGCGGCCACCGTCGACCAGATGCCGAAACACGTCTCCTCGGGCTACATGTTCGGCCACCCCGACCTCATCCCGGTGCCTGATCTCGATCGAACCTCCTACCTGCTCATGCTGGGGGCCAACCCCCACCAATCGAATGGGAGTCTCGCCACCGCCCCCGATTGGCCGGGCCGTCTCCGGGCGATATCCGAACGCGGAGGCAGGGTGGTCGTAATCGACCCGAGGCGGACCGAGACCGCCAAAGACGCCGACGAGCACATCCCGATCCGTCCCGGCACCGACGCCCTGTTTCTCGCCGCGGTGGGCCAGGTGATCTTCGAGGAGACGCTCACCGACTTCGGCCACCTCGCCGACGCGGTAGATGGAGTCGACGACGTCGCCGCCGCCCTCCTCCCCTTCTCACCGGAGACGGTGGAGCAGGCGTGTGGGATCTCGGCCGCCACGACCCGACGTATCGCCCGTGAGCTGGCTGGTGCGGACGGGGCTGCGGTCTATGGCCGCATCGGGACCCACACCACCGAGTTCGGGACACTGGCCTCGTGGCTGGTGGACGTGCTCAACGTGATCACCGGCAACATCGACAGCCCCGGTGGCGCGATGTTCCCCCGACCGGCCCACGAGCAGCCTCGGGCCCGACGCGAGTTCGTCGTGGGGCGCTGGGCGACCCGGGTGCGACAACTCCCGGAGACCCGCGGAGAGCTACCCGTCTCGGCACTGGCAGAGGAGATCCTGGAGCCTGGAGAAGACCGGATCAGGGGCTTGATCACGATTGCCGGGAACCCGGTGTTGTCGACACCGGACGGAGGGCGTCTCATCGAGGCGCTCGGCTCCCTGGATTTCATGGTCTGTCTCGACGTCTATCTCAACGAGACGACCAGACATGCCGACGTGATCCTCCCCGGGGTCACTCCGCTGCGCCGCCCCCACTACGACTTCGCCTTCTATGGGCTGTCGGTGCGAAACGTGGCCAACTACTCACCGCCCCTCTACGAGCTAGAGGAGGGGTTCCTCGACGAATGGGAGACCTTGTTGCGACTCGGGGCCACCGTCACCGGTCAGGGCTCCGACCCCGACATCGACCAGCTCGACGATGCAGTCTTCGCAACGTTGGTGGGCTCGGCCGTGGCCGATCCCGCTTCACCCGTCCACGGGCGCTCGGCCGAGGAGATATTCGCCGCCACGAACGGGGGCCGAGGGCCCGAGCGGATACTCGACTTCTTGTTGCGCACCGGCCCGTATGGAGACCGCTACGGGAAAGAGCCCGGGGGAATCAGCCTGGCCCGATTGATGGAGTCGCCACACGGCGTCGATCTGGGCCCGCTCCAGTCGAGGCTGCCGGCGGACCTGTGCACCCCGTCGGGGAGAGTGCAGTTGGGCCCAGCGGCGCTGCTGGGCGATCTGAAACGGCTCCGCCAGGCCATGGGACGCTCCGGCGGCGACGGGATGGTCCTCATCGGTCGGCGACATGTCCGCTCCAACAACTCTTGGATGCACAACGTCGACGTGCTCGTCAAGGGGAAGACGAGGTGCACCCTCCAGATCAACCCGGAGGATGCTGCCCGCATCGGAGTTGAGCCTGAGGGAATGGTGAAGGTGTCTTCGAGCGCCGGGGCGGTGGTCGTTCCCGTGGAGGTGACCGAGGACATCCTGGAGGGTGTGGTGAGCCTGCCTCACGGCTGGGGCCACGACCTGGAGGGCTCCAGCCTCAGCGTGGCCTCGGAACGACCCGGGGTCAATTCCAACCGGCTCTCCACCGGGGCCATGGACCCGATGTCGGGCAACGCGATCTTGAACGGCATCCCGGTGGAGGTGGTTCCGGCTTGAGCGTCACCTGGCTCCGAAGGCGGCGTCGCGCTCGGAACTGGTGAGGACAGCGGAAAGGTAACCGAACGTTCCCCGTTCGATCAGCTCGCGCGCTCCCGCGGCGAGGGCACCGTAGGCGGCGAAGGCAAGGGCCCCACCGGTGGACATCCGCCGCACCCCCATCCCGGCCAACTCACCGACGGTGGGCCCTCCGGGGAGCAACAGCACATTGACCGGGCCGTCGACATCGGAGACCAAACGAATGATCGCCGCGGGGTCCGAGAGCCCGGGCGCGTAGAGCACGTCGGCACCGGATGCGCGATAGGAACGCAGCCTGGAGATGGTGTCGACGAGGTCGTCGGTCCCGTAGAGATGGTTTTCCGCCCGCGCCGTCACTGTCAGTCCCTCCTCGGCGGCTGCAGCGCAGAACCGGCCTACCCGATCTGTCGCCTCTTCGACTCCGAGAAGGCCCTTCCCCGGCAGGTAGTCCTCGATCGAGACGCCGGCTGCCCCGGTGGCGGCCAACTGACCCAACGTCCAACCGAGCCCGTCGGCATCGTCGGAGTAGCCGGCCTCGGCGTCCACGCTCAGAGGGATGTCGACTGCCTCGCAAACTGCGGCGACGTGGACCGCCAGCTCGGCGAGAGTCACGTTCTGGTCGTGTCTCCCCAGAGCGGCGGCGAAGCCTGAGCTGGTGGTGGCGATGGCGTCGAATCCGAGGGACTGCAGTACCAGGGCCGATCCGACGTCCCAGGCATTGGGCATGAGAAATGAGCCTGTCTCATGGAGTTGCTCGAAACGCTCACGAAGCTTCGCTGCGGACCGTTCTCCCATCCCGGGGACGCTAGCCCGCAGCCCCCACCGCTCCGCGCAACACCTGTTGCCTATGATCCCCCTCGTGACGACACCCGACCCGGTCATCGAAGCCTTGGACGATCTGGTCGAAGCGCTCGCTCAGAACATCGAAGCCAGCGAGCTCGCCATGAAGCGAGCGCGAAACATCAAGGAACTTCGAGCTCGAGGACTCCCCTACCGGGACATCGCCGACGAGACCGGAGCACCCGTCGTCGTCCAGTTGGTGACTGCCAACCTCGACCGTCTCCGCCTCTTCGGGGCGCGGCTTCGACAGGCACAGGCAGCCGCCCTCTACGACGAGGGATTGACGATGGATCAGATCGCCGGGCTGTTCGGCGTCACCAGGCAGCGAATCTCCGCTCTGCTACGCCCGACCCGGGAGGGTTGAAATCCGATCAAGCCACCACCGGCATGGTGGGGCCGCAGATGCCTCGCGAGTTTGCCTCGGCCCCGAAGCCGGCCTTCGGTCGTGAAACGTGTCAGTGCCCCGATATACCTTCGCGACCGAGGGCGATCCCACGAGGAGGTAGAGACATGAATGCCGGCATTCAGGCCTGGTGGGACCAGGAAGACGCCCGGATCAAGACCGTGATCAGAAGACATGGTTGGGCGATCGAGTACATCGGCGGGGGGTGCTGCTCCGTCCCGGGCTGTGACGGTGGCGACGACGACGGTCCCCCGTTCGCCTACACGGTGGGGATTTTCGGGTTGGGCCACCCCGAGCTGTTGGTGTTCGGGCTCGACCCCGGCGCCACGGCCCGACTCCTCAATTCGCTCGGCGATCGCATCAGGGCGGATGAATCCCTCATCCCCGGTCAGTTGGTCGGCGTCGAGGGGTGGAACCGTCGAGTGGTCCCCGAGGAGGTCCCGAACCCCGGCGAGATCGTATTCACGGCCAACCGTTTCTACGAGCGCCCGTCCGAGTTCTCGGTGCCGGTGTTCCAACTGAGCTACGACGACGATGCGGGCAGGTTCCCGTGGGAGCCAGGTTTCGCCGACCCGAAGAGTCAGCCGCGACCGGGGTCCTTCCGCGCCTGAAGGTCAGAGGTTGCGGTTCCGAGCCATGGCCGCCCGGGCATGGGCCTCGAGCCCTTCGAGACGGGCCATCTGGACAGTGTCGTCGATCAGCTCATGGGGCCGGTCGACTGAGATCCAGGTCGAAGGTTTGAGGAAGGTCATGACCGACAGACCGGCCCGGAACCTGGACCCACCAGCCGTGGGCAGCACGTGGTTGGGCCCTGCTCCATAGTCGGTGAAGGCCCCAGTCGCGTTGGCTCCGACGAACAGAGACCCGTAGTTACGCACTTGCAGCGCCAGGGCGCGCGGATCGTTCACGTGGAGAGCGAGCTGCTCGGGAGCGATATCGTCTGACACCTCAGCGGCCATCCGGAGGTCGGGAACCACGACACAGAACCCGTTGACCAGAGCCGACCGCGCCACCTCGACGTTGGGCAAATCGGTCAACCTGGCTGCGAGTTCCTGTTCCACGGCGTCGGCCATTGCCGTGGTAGTCACGATCAGGCCCGGTACGCCATCGCTGTCGTGCTCGGCCTGGGCGAGTAGGTCGGCCGCGACCAAGCCGGGGTCAGCGCTCTCGTCGGCGATCACCAGGACCTCACCGGGACCGGTGAGACCGTCGATTCCCACCTCGCCCAGCAGATGGCGCTTGGCGGCCGTGACGAGTCTGTCTCCGGGCCCCACTATCAACTCGGCGGCCGGGCCCACCGTCCCGAAGGCGAGGGCCGCCACCGCCTGTGCTCCCCCCACCGTGAGCAACCCATCGGCTCCGGCCACCCAGGAGGCGGCCAGGGTGAGAGAGGACGGTCGGGGCGAAGCCATCCATACGCTGGTGACACCAGCGACACGTGCCGGAGTCACTGTCATCAGCACTGTGGAGGGCAGCGGGTGGCTGCCACCGGGCGCACATGCGCCCACCGTGGTTACCGGGAGCCAGCGATGGCCGGCCTGTCCACCCTCGACCTGGATGGTGAGATCGGACAGACCGTTCCGCTGAGCCCGGCTGAACCTCTCGATACGCCGGTGGACTCTGGTCAACAATGCTCTCGTATCGGGGTCCAATGCCTCGAAGGCCGACTTCAGGTCGCCCCTGTCCACGACCATGGGCCTCCCCGGCTCGATATCGCCCGATCTCTCGGCGTGGGCCCGGAGGGCCGGCTCACCACCTCCCCTGATGTCCTCGACGATCCCCACTGCGGTGGCATGGGCGGCGTCTTCGGCCACTCGTTCGTATCCGTTCAGTTCCGCCGGGCTGACCCGACGCAAGAGATGGGTCATTCGGTTTCCTTCGAGACCATCGTCCTCCGGGGCGACCCGGCGCTCCCTAGAGTCGAGCAATCGCTCGACGTCCGCCAGCAGATCCCCGCGGGGACACTTTTTACCAAAGCGAAGTGGAGGAGGTCGGCTGCCCCGGCGCGGATGTCAGGTTCCGAGCCCCACGGTCCGGCCAAATCATCGGGCTCAGGAGCGGGAGATCGGCCCCTCGTAGACGCAGGAGACGTCGTAGTCGACGAGGCGAGGCGGCATGTCCTCGTCTCCGCACGCCGGACAGTCGACGTTGCGCTTCAGCCTCAGGTCGACGAACTCCTGGGCGAGTGCGTCGTAGGTCAGGAGACGTCCCACCAGGCTCTCGCCGATCCCGAGGATGAGCTTGATCGCCTCTACGGCCTGGATCGAGCCGATGATTCCCGGCAGGACCCCAAGCACTCCGGCTTCGGCACAGGACGGCGCCAGCTCGGGTGGTGGGGGCTCGGGGAACTGACAGCGATAGCAGGGCCCCTCGTAGGGGTGGAACACGCTGACCTGGCCCTCGAAGCGGAAGATCGAGCCATGGACCACCGGGGTCCGCAGATGGAGCGAGGCATCGTTCACCAGGTAACGGGTGGGGAAGTTGTCGCCACCGTCGACGACCACGTCGTACCGGCCGACGATGTCCAGGACGTTGTCTGCGGACAGTCTCAGATTGTGAGTCTCGACCTTGACGTCCGGGTTGAGGGCGGTGAGCGTCTCCCGGGCCGACTCGACCTTGGCCTGGCCGAGCCGGTCGAGGTTGTGGAGGATCTGTCTCTGCAGGTTGCTGGCGTCGACGACGTCGTCGTCGACGATCCCGAGTGTCCCCACTCCGGCAGCAGCGAGGTAGATGGCCGCCGGTGAGCCGAGACCGCCGGCACCGATCAAGAGGACCTTCGAGTCGAGGAGTCGGGCTTGGCCCTCCTCGCCAACCTCGGAGAGGAGCACGTGTCGGCTGTAACGACTCCGCTGGTCGGAGGAGAGACTCCGGGGAGTCGTCCACGCAAGCCCCTCCCGTTTCCATCGGGTGAACCCGCCTTCGAGCGACCAAACATTGGTGTAGCCCATCTCTTGGAGGCTGAGAGCAGCGAGGGCGGAGCGGGCACCACCCTCGCAGTAGAGGACCACCTCCCGCTCAGGGGCGGGCAGGTGGTTGGCGATCGAAGACTCGAGCACTCCGCGGGGGGCGAAGACGGCGCCGGGGATCGCACCCTGCTCGAACTCGTCGGCCTCGCGCACATCGAGCACGACGACCTGGTCGAGACGTCTCTCCAGGTGCTCCGGCTCGATCTCCTTGATCTGCCTCTTGGCAGCTGCGACGACGTCGCGGTAGTTCAGTGTCACGGTCTCATCCAGGTGCGGCCTGCACCGCGATGTTAACGATGGGCCCGGCTATCAGAGAATGGCCCCGAGATAGTTGGCCAATCGCAGGAGGTCGGCGAAGACTCCTCCTGCGGTCACCTCGGGCCCCGCACCCGGGCCCTGGACCACCAGCGGGCTCTCGGAGTAGCGGGCTGTCTTGAAGGTCACGATGTTGTCGGTGAGCCTGATACGGGCAAAAGGGTGGTCGGAGTCGTAGGAGCGCAGGGAGACCTTGCAGCCGGCCGCGGAATCGACGACACCGACGAACCGTAGGACCTTGCCCGACTCCCTCGCTTCCTCGACTATCGCCAGCATCTCGTCGTCGTAGCCGGCGAGGCGGTCCAAGAACTCGTCGACCCCGCCGTCCTCGAGACCTCTCGGGATCAGGCCTTCGATCTCCATGCCGTCGAGGCTGGCCGTGACGCCCATCTCGCGAGCCAGGATCACCACTTTCCGGGCCACATCGAGTCCGGAGAGGTCCTCCCTCGGGTCGGGCTCGGTGTAGCCCTTGTCATGGGCCGCCCGGACGATCTCGGAGAACGGGGTGGAGCCGTCGAAGCTGTTGAAGAGATACGACAGGGTTCCCGAGAGGACCCCCTCGATCCGGTGGACCTCGTCACCGGTCTGCACCAGATCGCGCAGAGTCTGGATCACCGGGAGCGCCGCCCCCACCGTCGTCTCGTAGAAGTAGTGGGCGTCGGCGCGCCGCGCCGATTGCTGCAGATCGCGGTAGTACTCGAGGTCCCCGCTGTTCGCCTTCTTGTTCGGGGTGATGACGTGGATCCCCTTGGAGAGCCAGTCACCGTATCTCATCGCGATCTCGGCGCTGGCGGTGCAGTCGACGATGGCCGCGTGGGGCAGCGAATCGGTGTGCACGTAGTCGGAGAGCATGTCGAGGTCCGTCGGCATCGTCCCCGAGCCTTGCTCTCCGAGCCGCTGTCTCCAGTCTCCCAGATCGATCCGCTGCTCGTCGAGGAGCATCGTGGAGGTGGTGGCGATGGCCCGCACCCTGAGATCGACCCCAAACTCTTCGATCAGCGAGTCGAGTCGCCGCGCCATCTGATCGAGCAGGGTGCCGCCCACGTGGCCGGTGCCGATGACTCCGATCGAGAGCGTCTGCCGGGACAGGTAGAACCCGGCGTGGGCGGC
>Ga0299914_10001896_pt1 | contig 14149 bp, 16 predicted proteins | sample RVTome_10_FD_201361 | JGI IMG/M metagenome (GOLD analysis project Ga0299914, IMG submission 201361) | Soil microbial communities from uranium-contaminated site in the Upper Colorado River Basin, Wyoming, United States - RVT153D57 (version 2) ...
CCGGCTTCTCCTCCGGCGAGCTGACCGCTTATCGCTACGAGAATGGACAGGTCGTCTGGCAGGATGCGCTGGCTCGCACCGGGATCAGCACCGTCGTCGGCACGATCTCCGACATCGATGCCGATCCGGTGATCGACCAGGGCCGTGTCTTCGCCGTCGGCCAGGGCGGCCGGATGGTCGCGGTCGAGCTGATCACCGGGCAGCGCGCCTGGGAGATCAACATCGCCGGAATCTCGTCGCCCTGGGTGGCGGGCGACTGGGTCTTCGTGGTGACCGATCGGGCCCAGCTGCTGGCGATTGCCCGCGCTTCGGGCCGGATCCGCTGGATCTCGCAGCTGCCCCGTTATCGCGATCCGGAGGATCGCGAGGGGCCGATCTTCTGGCGCGGGCCGGTGCTCGCCGGCAACCGGCTGGTCGTGACCAGCTCGCGCGGCCAGATCGCCTATGTCTCCCCGGTCGACGGCGCGATCCAGGCGACGACCGAGACGCGCACGCCGATCTCGCTCCCGCCGGTCGTCGCGAACAATATTCTCTATGTCCTGGACGATTCGGGCCGGCTGACCGCTTGGCGGTGAGCCGGCCGATCGGTCCGGTCCTGCGCCGTTGAAGGCGCAGGACAGCCCGAGTACGCACCCCTGATGGCCAAGCTGCCGACCGTCGCGATCGTTGGTCGTCCCAACGTGGGCAAGTCCACTCTGTTCAACCGTCTGGTTGGCCGGAAGCTCGCGCTCGTCGACGACCGGCCCGGCGTCACTCGCGATCGCCGCGAGGGCGAGGCGGCTCTGCTCGGGCTCGATTTCCGGGTCATCGACACGGCGGGCTACGAGGACGAGGATCCCGAAACGCTCCCGGGCCGGATGCGCGCCCAGACCATCGCCGCCGTGCGCGATGCCGACGTTGCCTTGTTCCTCATCGACGCCCGCGCCGGGACGACGCCGCTCGACGAGGAGATAGCCCGCTGGCTGCGCTCGGAGAGCACGCCGGTGATCCTTGCCGCCAACAAGGCCGAGGGACGCGCCGGCGAGGCCGGCATCCTGGAGGCCTATGCTTTGGGTTTCGGCGAGCCGATCGCGATGAGCGCGGAACATGGCGAAGGCGTGGTCGATCTTTTCGAGCATCTGCGGCCGATCGTCGAGCGCGAAGCCGAGGAGGACGACGAGTCCGCGGGGGAAGGCCGGCTGAAGCTGGCGATCGTCGGCCGGCCCAACGCCGGCAAATCAACCTTGATCAACCGCATGCTCGAGCAGGAGCGGCTGATCACCGGCCCGGAAGCGGGGATCACCCGGGATTCGATCGCCATCGACTGGGAGTATCAGGGCCGACCGGTGCGGTTGATCGATACCGCCGGGATGCGCAAGCGCGCCAAGGTCGAGGACAAGCTGGAGAAGCTGTCGGTCGCCGACGCGCGCCGCGCGATCGACTTCGCCGAGGTGGTCGTGCTGCTGCTCGACGGCACGCGCGGACTCGAGGCGCAGGATCTCAGGATCGCGTCCGACGTGCTGGAGGAGGGCCGGGCGCTGATCGTCGCGATCAACAAATGGGATGTCGCGGAGGATGCCAGCCGGCTGTTCAACGGCATCAAGGCGGCGCTGGACGAGGGCCTCGCCCAGGCACGCGGCGTGCCCCTGCTCACCGTTTCGGGAAAGACCGGCAAGGGCATCGACGCCTTGCTCGCCGCGGCGTTCGAGATTCGCGAAACCTGGTCGAGCCGCGTCTCCACCGGCCAGCTCAACCGCTGGTTCGAGGAGGCCGTCGAGAAGAATCCGCCGCCCGCGCCCGGCGGCAAGCGCATCAAGCTGCGCTACATCACCCAGGTCGCCACCCGTCCGCCCACCTTCGTGCTTTTCGGCACCCGCACCGACCAGCTGCCGGAAAGCTATCGCCGCTATCTGGTGAACGGCATCAGGAAAGAGCTCGGCTTCGGCGCCGTTCCGGTTCGCCTGACCGCCCGCAGCAGCCGCAATCCGTTCGATCGCTAGCCGGCAGCGCAAAGACTCGATCGGTTCGGCGCGTTCGCGGCTATTCCGGGCGACCTGTAAACGGGCTGTTTACCAGTGACGGTTACGTTCCCGAATGCGCAGTGCGGCGAAGGAACGAACATGGCGAACGCTTCCGGAGCATTGGTGGACTGGGTCGAATTCGGCCGGATGAGGACTGAGCTCGGCGCCGACTTCATCCGCATCCTCGGCTATTTTCGCGAGGACGGGGAGAAGTCCGTCGAGCGGATCGAGCAGGCGATGCAACGCCGCGACGCCGCCGGCCTCGTCATTCCCGCCCACACGATGAAGACCGAGGCGCGTCAGTTCGGCGCCTATCAGCTCGGCGACCTCGCCGAGGACATCGAGCATGCCGGCCGCCGGGCGCTCGAATCGCGGCTCTTTCCGGACCAGATCCTGCCCCAGGTGGCGGCGCTGCGCTCGCTCTATTTGCGCACGATGGAGCTGTTCCAGCAGGAGACCAACCCGCTCGTCGCCCGCGGTCCCGGCGCCTCCCGCGCTCCGAGCAACCAGGAATTCGGCCGGCTCTGAAGAGGATTGCGGTCAGACCGCGGCGGGCGTCCGCCGCATCGGCTGCGGCTGCCGCCGGGCCAGCGAGCGCCACAGCCACTCGAACGGGCCGTAGCGATAGCGGTCGAGCCAGGGCTTCGACCAGAGGAGCATCAGCGCCCACATCGCCGCCACGACCACCCACAACTCGATCCGGCTCATCGTTCCGTACAGACCGACGCCGTAGCCGTAGAACAGGGTGGTCATCAGGATGCTCGTGCCGAGATAATTGGTGAAGGCGGCGCGGCCCGCCGCCGCGATCCGCTCGACCAGCGCGCCGCCCTTGCGGGTCAGCAGGATGATCAGGGCGGCATAGGCCACGATCATCACCGGCCGGAACGGCGCCGTCGCGGCCATGACGATGAGGAAGATCATCGGCACGGTGAAGCCGTCCCGGGTAAGCAGCCATGCGAGCGCCGCATAAGCCGGCATGCCGATCGCGAGGCCGATCAGCGCCACCTTTCGGTAGCGCACGACGCTCCATTCGCCCTTGAGGAAGCCGCTCTTCAGTGCGGCCATGCCGAACAGCATGTAGCCGAGCGTCTCCAGTCCGAAGAACATCACGGTGAAGAGCGGCTCGACGGCACGCTCGATCAGCCGATCGTGCACGAGGCCGATCCAGGAGCCCCTGTGCAGCGCCAGCTTGTCGGCGAGCGGCTGACCGGTCAGGATTCCGAAGTCGGCCTCGAACTGCTGCCATTGCCGGAGCATCGCCGGATCGGAATTCGGCGCGGCCGCCGCCTGCGCCAGGGAGGCGATGCTTGCCGCCGTGAGCAGGTAGAAAAGGAACTGCACCACCACGAACGCTATGCCCCAGATGATCAGCGCCCGGGGCTCAAGTCGGCGGAACAGGAATAGGATCATTCCGATCAGCGCATAAGCGGTGAGGATGTCGCCGAACCAGATGAAGTAGAAATGGACGAGGCCGAAAAAGAGCAGCCAGAGCATGCGCGGGTAATGCGCCGCGGCTGCCGATCCGCCGCCGGCCTCGGCTCGCTCGATCACCAGCAGCGTGCTGGCGCCGAACAGGAAGGAGAAGAGGCCGCGCATCCGGCCGTCGACGAAGACGAAGCTGAACGCCCAGGACCAAAGGTCGGCGGCGCTCTCCAGGCCGAAGGCGAGTGGGTTCATATAGGCCTGGAAGGGCATGGCGAAGGCGACGATGTTCATCGCCAATATGCCCATCACCGCGACGCCTCGGACGATATCGAGGCTAGCGATGCGCGGTCCGGCGGCTGTCGTGGCGGTCAATCCAGCTCTCCCCCGGCCTAGGGTCCGGACCCTTGTGTCACAACCAGCTGGATATCTGATCCAGCGGCTTCTTCAACAGCGCATGTTCGGGGATCGTCGCGTCGGCCGCCGCCCTGCCGGCGACGATCACCATCACCGGCTTTTCGTGCGCCGGCCGGCCGCACAGGCGGTTGAGGAAGCTCATCGGGTTGGGCGTGTGGGTGAGCGTTGCGAGGCCTGCAGCGTGGAGGGCGAGCAGGAGGAATCCGCAGGCGATTCCGACCGATTCGGTCACGTAATAATTCTGCTTGCGGTCACCCGGCGCGATGCCGCCCTTGCGCTGGCCGAACACGACGATGTGCCAGGGCGCGATCTCGAGATAGGGCTTGTCGGCATCGGTGCCGAGCGGCGCGAGCGCGTCCAGCCATTCGCTTCCCGCCTTGCCCGCGTAGAAAGCGCGTTCCTCTTCCTCGGCCGCCGCGCGCAGCCGGCGTTTCAGGGCGGGCGTCGAGACGACGGCGAAGTGCCAGGGCTGATGGTTGGCGCCGCTCGGCGCCGTTCCGGCGGCGAGGATCGCCTGCTCGATCACCTCGCGCGGGACCGGCGCGGCGGAAAAGTAGCGGCAGGTCCGTCGCGTCCGGATCGCCTCGTGGAAGGCGCGGGCCCGGGCGATCATCTCGTCGGGCGGATAGTCCGGCAGTCCGGACCAGGGGATGGGGCGATAGCTGTCGGGGACGTCGGCCATGGCCCGCTGATGCGGGAAATCGCCGCGCCGGGAAAGGGGCGGCGGCCGGAACCGGCCCCCGCGCTCGGCGGGATCAGCCCTCCGTCGGCTTCGACTGGAGCTGGATATAGTTCTGCAGGCCCATCTGCTCGATCATGTCGAACTGCTTCTCGAGCGTGTCGACATGCTCTTCCTCATTCTCGAGGATGTCGGTGAACAGGTCGCGGCTGACATAGTCGCGCACCGTCTCGGCATGAGCGATCGCTTCCTTGAGCTGCGCGACCGCCTCGCGCTCGAGCTCCAGGTCGGCGCGCAGGATCTCCTCCACATTCTCGCCGATGCGCAGGCGGCCGAGCATCTGGAAATTGGGCAGGCCCTCGAGGAACAGGATGCGCTCGGCGAGCCGGTCGGCATGCTTCATCTCGTCGATCGACTCGTGCCGCTCGAACTCGGCGAGCCTGTGTACCCCCCAATTGTCGAGCATCCGATAGTGCAGCCAATATTGATTGACGGCGGTGAGCTCGTTCTTGAGCGTGTCGTTGAGGTGCTGGATGACCTGGTCGTCGCCCTTCATGTCGGGTCTCCTTTTCCGTCGCGTTCATAACGCGCGGAGGTGGAAAAGGAACCGAGAAAATGGCGGAAATCTGCGAAAAACTCGCGCTCTTGCTAGGCAGTCGCACGTTCCGCGGCGATCAGCTCGCGCGCGAATGAGAAGCATTGTCCGCAACGCGGCTTGCGTCCGTAATGCTTGTAGGCGCTGGTCGGGCAGGACGCCCCCTCGCGCGCCGCCTGGCGCACCTCGGTTTCGCGAATCGCGTTACAGACACAAACGATCATGGCAATCGGATTTACCGATAATGCGACTAATTCGCAATACGCATAATTCCCTATTTTGCGCTGCTTACCTCCGCTCGCGCCGGATCATCAGCTTGAGCCCGGACCAGATGGCGTCGACCGCGCAGACCTTCACGTCGACCAGGTCGGTATCGGGCAGGATGACCTCGCGAATCCCGTCCTCGGTGATGTCGGTCGGCACCTTCGACGCCTTTTTCGGCCAGCTCACCCAGATGAAGCCGGAAGGGGCGAGCGACGGCCGCAGCGCCGCCAGCTTCTCCTCCATGTCAGTACGGCTGGTGACGAAGATATGGGCGGCTTCGATCGGTGCTTCCGGTCTGTCCAGCTCCGCCAGTCCGGCGTCGCCGATTTCCTGCCGCACCGTGTCCGGCATGCCGTCGAACCAGGCGCGCAGGCCCGGCTTCAGCGACAGCTTCTTCGCCAGCGGCGTTGCTGAGTAGCCGGCGGTCATGCGACGGTGAGGTCGCGACGTCGAAGGAAACGGGACGCGACCAGGGCGATCGGCAGGCCGACGAGGATGCTGTGCGAGAAGAGCTGGTTGGCGATGCTGTAGAGCGTGTGCGGCAACGGCGCCTCGGGCCAGCGCAGGGGCTTCACCACCCAGTACATGACCAGCCAGAGCAGCACGCCGTAGAGTAGGCCGGCCACGATCGGATGACGCAGCAGCGCCGGAAAACGCGGCGCGACGATCATGTAGAAAGCGGCCATGCACGCCATGATCGCGAAATGGACGAAAAGCCCAGCCGCCGCCCAGCCCGGCGTCGCCGTCGGCGCGTCGCCGAACGGGCCGCTCGCGACATAGACCAGGACGCCGGTCGGGGTCATGCCGGCGAGGCCGGCGAAGACGAAGGCCGACACGATGTCGAGCGTGCCGGCGATCGCCGTCGCGATGAGGATGGGCCTGAGCATCCGGTCTTCCCCTTCCGCCGGAGAGCGTCGGGCGGACCCGCCAGCCTGTCAAGCGAGCGCGGCGTCGGCACCCATCAGATCGGGGAAGAAGCCTTCATGCGCGCGGCGCAGGTCAGCAAGGGAGACGCGATCGACCTGCCCGGCATGTTCGTCCGACATGCCGAAACGGATTTCCGTCCCGCCTGTACGGCCCAGCATATAGGCTTGGACGTTGGCAGAGCTGGCGCGCTCCATGACCTCGGCGAGCGTGCTGTCGCGTGCGGTGACGATATAGCGGCTCTGTTCTTCACCGAAGACAAACGAGGTGACGCTGTCGGCCGGATAGCCGCAATGGTCCCAATTGGCGCCGATATTCCCCGCAAGCGCCATTTCGGCGATCGCAACCGCGATCCCGCCATCGGAGACGTCGTGCACGGCGGTCACCACGCCTTCGGAAATCAATCCGCGAACAAGCTCTCCGGTGTCGCGCTCGGCATCGAGGTCAACATTCGGGGAGGGCCCCTCTTCACGGCCAAGTATTTCCCGCAACCATAGGGACTGACCAAGGTGACCGATTGGATCGCCGAGCAGAATGATCGCCTCGCCTTCCGCCTTGAACCCGATCGTCGCGGCCTTCTGCCAATCGTCGATCAGGCCGACGCCGCCGATCGCCGGCGTGGGGAGGATCGCGCTGCCGGTGCCGTCCTCATTCTTGGTCTCGTTGTAGAGCGAGACGTTGCCCGAGACGATCGGGAAGTCCAATGCCCGGCAGGCCTCGGCCATGCCTTCGACGCAGCCGACGAACTGGCCCATGATCTCGGGGCGCTGCGGATTGCCGAAATTCATGCAGTCGGTGGCCGCGAGCGGCCGCGCACCGACCGCGCACAGGTTGCGCCACGCCTCGGCGATCGCCTGCTTGCCGCCTTCATAGGGATCGGCACGGCAGTAGCGCGGCGTGCAATCCGTGGTGATGGCGAGCGCCTTGCTCGTGCCGTGGACGCGGACCACCGCCGCGTCGCCACCCGGCGGCTGCACCGTGTCCGCGCCGACCTTGTTGTCATATTGCTCCCAGATCCAGCGCCGGCTGGCGAGATCGGGGCAGGCCATCAATTTCAGGAGGTCCGCAGCGATGTCGGTCGATTCCGGGATATCGGTCAGCGGCGCCGGCGGCTCCGTCCGCACCCACGGCCGCTCGTAGCAGGGCGCGTCGTCGCCGAGCGGCCCGAGCGGGATGTCGGCCGCCGTCTCGCCGTTCCACTTGAGCACGAGACGGCCGGTGTCGGTCACCTTGCCGATGACCGCGAAGTCGAGCTCCCACTTGCGGAAGATCGCCTCGGCCTCGGCCTCGGCCTCGCGGCCGGGCTTGAGCACCATCAGCATCCGCTCCTGGCTCTCCGAGAGCATCATCTCGTAGGGCGTCATCCCTTCCTCGCGGCAGGGGACGGCGTTCATGTCCAGCTCGACGCCGACACCGCCCTTCGACGCCATCTCGACCGAGGAGGAAGTGAGCCCCGCCGCGCCCATGTCCTGGATGGCGACGATCGCGTCCGACGCCATCAGCTCGAGGCAGGCCTCGATCAGCAGCTTTTCGGTGAACGGGTCGCCGACCTGGACGGTCGGCCGCTTTTCCTCGGAATCCTCGGAGAAGTCGGCGGAGGCCATGGTTGCGCCGTGGATGCCGTCGCGCCCGGTCTTCGATCCGACATAGACGACCGAATTGCCGACGCCGGCGGCGGCCGAATAGAAGATGCGGTCGGTCCGGGCCACGCCCACCGTCATCGCGTTGACGAGGATGTTGCCGTCATAGGCCGGGTGGAAATTCACCTCGCCGCCCACCGTCGGAACGCCGACGCAATTGCCATACCCGCCGATGCCTGAGACCACGCCGGCGATGAGGTGGCGCATCCTGGGATGGTCCGGGCGGCCGAAGCGCAGCGCGTTGAGATTGGCCACCGGCCGCGCCCCCATCGTGAACACGTCCCTGAGGATTCCGCCGACGCCGGTCGCCGCGCCCTGATAGGGCTCAATGTAGGAGGGATGGTTGTGGCTCTCCATCTTGAAGATGGCCGCCAGGCCGTCGCCGATGTCGATCACGCCGGCATTCTCGCCCGGCCCCTGGATCACCCAGGGCGCCTCGGTCGGCAGCTTCTTCAGGTGGACGCGGGAGCTCTTGTAGGAGCAATGCTCGGACCACATCACCGAGAAGATGCCGAGCTCGGTCATGTTCGGCTCGCGTCCCAGCGCGTGCAGGACGCGCCGATATTCCTCTTCGGTGAAACCATGTTCGGCGACGATTTCGGGCGTGATGCGGTTCGACATGCGGGGCCTGTATTCCATCGATTATCGTTTGTCGAAGGCGGACCGAAGGCGTAGTAATGATCACCATTTGTTCTCATGGGAAGGAGAATCGGAATGACCGTCAATGCGATTCCGGAAGGCTATCAGAGCGTTACGCCCTACCTGACCGTCGACGACGCCGACGCGGCGATTCGATTCTACGAGAAGGCGTTCGGCGCCACCGAGGTGATGCGCATGCCGATGGGCGACCGGATCGCCCACGCGGAGATCAAGATTGGCGATAGCCACGTCATGCTCTCCGATGAATTTCCCGACATGGGCTACCTCAGTCCCAGGGCGCGCGGCGGCGCGACGTCGAGCCTGATGCTCTATATCGAGGATGTCGACCGGGCCTATCAACAGGCGATCGAGGCCGGCGCGACGCAGGAGCGGCCGCCCGAGGACCAGTTCTGGGGCGACCGGATGGGCGTCCTGGTCGATCCGTTCGGCCAGCGCTGGAGCCTCGCCACCCATGTCGAAGACGTGGCGCCAAAGGAGATGGAGCAGCGGATGTCGGCCTATATGGCGCAACCCGCCTGAGCTGCGAATGAAAAGGGCCGGCCCGCGCATGCGGACCGGCCCCTCTTGCCGGATCTATCGGCGATCGATCAGGTGTGGCAGCTCTGGGTGCCCTTGCCCGGCGCGGTGTAGCTGATCTCGCCGGCGTTCGCGCTGACCGAATAGCCTTCCGCGGTGTAGGGCGGATTGCCGCCCTCGGCGGTCAGCGTCGCCACCGGCGGCTGGCCACGCTCGGTCCTCACCGCGGCGCTGTTGTTGGTGTAGAAGTCGATATAGACCAGGCTGTTGTCGCGGCAGCGATAGGTTCGGCTGTCGGAGATCATCGGCGGTGCCTCGACCGGTCCAGCCTTCCTGAGGTCCTCGGCCATCGGGTCGAATTCGTTGATGGTGACGGCCTCGGGCTCGGTGCTGCAAGCCGCGAGAGCGATGGCGGCCGCAGTCGTTGCGACGGCGAGGAAGTGGCTCTTCTGCATGGGCGCCCCCTTCGCGAGTGCAGCATGCCTCGTCAAGAGGTTGTTTGTGGCAAATTGTCGCAATTCAGGCCAGCCTTTTCGACGAGGGGCGGACCGGGTTCGACAAAGGCCGGCGGCATGCTAACATCGGCGCGGGCTGATGGCAGGAGGAACGGACGCCGGCATGCAGAGGGTACGGATCGGATTGACCGGCCTCGCCTTCGTCTTCCTCGCCGTGCTGCTTGCCATGGTGTTCACGCGGCAGCCGGCGGGCGAGGAGCCGATAACGCCGAACCTGCTCGATCAGCAGCGGTCGGGGCAGCCCGCCGCCACGGGGCCCGAGACTTCACCGCCGGCTCCGGCCGAGCCGCTGGCCGAGCTCGGCGTCGCACCCGGCAAGGCCGAGACCAACTCCGCCGAGCCCCCTCCCGAACCGCCGATTGCACCGCAGCAAAACTGATCGGCTCCTTGCCGGCGCCGGCGCTTTTGCCGCCGTCGAGCTGGGCGCGGCCCTGACCGTCGGTGGCTTCTTCGTCTGGGGACGGGCCGAGGCGCTCCTGTTCTTCGCTTTCCGGCCCTGGCTGCTGCTCGCCGCCGCCGCACTGATTGCCGACTGGCCGTGGCGCCGGCGCCTCGCCTTCTACCTGCTGGCCCTGGCGACCGCCGGCCTGGCCGAATCCCTATACCTGACGGCGCTCGGCGGCCGTCCATGGCCGGAGATGCTGCGCGGCTGGGCGGCCGGCCTAGCGCTCGCGGTCGCGATCGATTTGTCGATCCAGGTCGGACGCAGGCTGGCGGGGCGGGTCGGCCGATGGATCGCTGCGGTTCTCCTCATGCTGGCGCTGCTGCTGCCGGGTGGCCAGCGTCCATACGAGACGCTGGCGCTCGGCCCGACCGGGCCCCGGCCGGTCGCCGAACGCCCACCACTGGTGCTGATGACCGGACCGCCTCTGGTCTGGGGGGGAAGCGGGCCGTTCGACCCGGAGAGCCGTCCGGCCGCTTTCTATTCCGCGCTGCAGCGGGAATTCACCATTCGGCCGGTCGATTATCTCGATTCGCGAGCCCTCGCCGGCGACCGGCTGCTGCTCCTCGCCCAGCCCAGGATGCTGGAGCCGCGCGAGCTGGTCGCGCTCGACGCCTGGGTGCGTGGCGGCGGACGGGCACTGATCCTCGCCGACCCGGAGCTTCTCTGGCCGAGCCGCCTGCCGGTCGGCGACAGCCGCCGCCCGCCCCCGGCCAGCCTGCTGTCGCCGCTGTTGAGCCACTGGCGGCTGCGCCTCCACACATCCGCCGGGCGGCCCATCCTGACCGAGCATCTGAACGATCGCGGCCGCACGCGCCGGATTGTCCTCGCGGCACCGGGGCGGCTCGAAGCGGCGGGTCCCTGCCGGCCGGGATCACGCGACTGGCTCGCCGCCTGCCGGATCGGCGACGGCCGGGCGCTGGTCGTCGCCGACGCCGACCTGCTGCGCGACGACCTGTGGGCCGCACCGTCACCGCGCGGGACGGAGCGTCACGCCCGGCTGGCCGACAATCCGCTCATCGTCGCCGGCTGGCTCGATCGCCTGGCGGGCCTCGAACGGGAGCGGGCGGAGCGACCGGTGCAGTGGCATCGGGCCGGGGCGAATCGCGGCCTCGCCCTGATTCTCGCCGCACTCCCGATTCTCGGCCTGTTCACGACCTTCCGCCTGCGGCGTCGCTGATTCACCGACTTATCCACAACCGGACAGGCAGGAACATGTCCTGAACCTGACCGGGAACAAACCACGAATAGACCGCTACATCCCGCCTGTGTGGCATGAAAACCCATAAAAAGGCATGGAAAACCCTTCCAATCCCGTGCGCATTCGGTTATCCACCGCCCGGTAATTAGGGGCATTTCCTGTCAGCCGCGGCGACAACGCGGACGCGCCGAAAGTCGTGTCCGCGAACGGAGAAGCCCTGTGTGGATGCAGGGGCCGAACGGTCAGTGGAACTTGAGCATCTTTTCAATGGAAGCGCGCTCAACGCGGTCGACGCCAAGGGGCGTCTGTCCGTGCCTGCCTTCATCCGCGCGGTGATCGAGCGTCGTTCCGACGCCAAGGCGATCATTATCGGTGCGCACGAGGTCGACCCCTGCCTCACCGCCTACGATCGCAACTACGCACGCAACCTCTATGCCGAGAACGAGCGGCGGCGCCTCGTCGAGGAGGCCGCCGATCCCCAGGCGCACTTCGCCCGCGCCCGACGTACCTTCGGAATCACCGAGGAAGTCCCGTACGACAGCAGCGGCCGCATCATCCTGCCCCCGATGATGCGTCGCAAGGGACGCATAGAGGATCTCGCTCTGTTCGTCGGCGTCGGCGGCACGTTCGAGATCTGGAACCCGCGGCTGGCGCTCGAGAGCGCCGATGCCGATCTGCGCGAGCTGGCCGCCTTCCGGCTCGATGAGAGGGGGGTCGCCGCATGACCGGCCTCGGCTCCGCCCGTCACCTTCCCGTCCTGCTCGACGAAGTCGTCGCTGCGCTCGCCATCGCCCCCGGCGAGACCCATGTCGACGGCACGTTCGGCGCGGGTGGATATACCAAGGCCATTCTCGATAAGGGAGCAGCCCGCGTCCTTGCCTTTGATCGCGATCCCGAGGCGATCCTGTGGGGCAAGGCGCTGGCTGCCTCGAGCGGGGAGCGCCTGACGCTTGTTCCGGAGCGTTTTTCCCGGATGCGTCAGGCGCTAACCGACCGCGGCGTCGACTCGGTCGACGGCGTCACGCTCGACATCGGTGTCTCGTCGATGCAGCTGGACGAGGCCGAGCGCGGCTTCTCCTTCCAGACCGAGGCGCCGCTCGACATGCGCATGTCGCGCGCCGGCGAGAGCGCGGCCGATTTCCTCAACCGCGCCGACGAAGCCGAAATCGCCGACATCATCTACCGATATGGCGAGGAGCCCAAGTCGCGGCGCATCGCCCGGGCGATCGTCGCCGGACGGCCGATCGAGACGACCGGCCAGCTCGCCGCCATCGTCCGGCGCGCGGTGGGACATCGCCCCGGCGCGAAGAAGGACCCGGCGACCCGCACGTTCCAGGCTATCCGGATCCATATCAACGAGGAGCTTGACGAGCTCGAGGGCGGGCTGGCGGCCGCCGAACAGGTGCTTGCACCCGGCGGCCGCCTAGCCGTCGTCACCTTCCACAGCCTCGAGGACCGGATCGTCAAGCGCTTCCTCAAAGAGCGCAGCGGCGCGCTGCCGTCGCGCTCGCGACACCTTCCCGCGCCCGCCGCGACCGGCCGCGCCCCCACCTTCGAAGCGGTGGCGAAACCGGTGCGGGCGGGGGAAGCGGAGCTGGCCCGCAATCCGCGCGCCCGCTCGGCCACCTTGCGTGCCGCCCGCCGTACCTCGGCGCCGGCCTGGTACAGCTTACAGAGAGGATCGCCGCAATGATCGTCAGGGGATTCAGGCCCGTCGCCTGGGTAGCAGGGGTCGGCGCTGCGGCCTTGTGCTGCTACATGCTCTCGCTTCAGGTCGCTGCGGAGCGCGCCGACCTCGCCGGGCTCGAGCGGCAGATCGTCGAGACCCGCCAGGACATAAGGTCGTTGCAGACCGAGCTCGGCACCCGCGGCCGACTGCAGCAGCTCGAGCATTGGAACGCCGAGGTGCTGGCACTGTCGGCCCCGGTGGCAGGGCAGTTCCTGGAGAGCAATCTCAGCCTGGCGCGCTTCGACGTGCAGCAGCGCAGCTTCGACCAGGCCGAGGTTCGCCTGGCTTCGACCGAGCCGGCCCCCGCGTCGCCGGCGCGCGTCGTGCAGGCGCCCGTCCGCCTCGCTGCCGCACCCGTACACCTCGCCCCGACCGCGCCTGCCGTCGGCTCGCCGACCCAGCCTTTGGTGCGTCGTGCCAGCCTGACGACCCTTCCCTCGCCGGCATCGTCGGCTCCCGCCGCGCGTCCCGTCGTGCAAGCGCGCTCCACGCTCCTCGACGAATCGACGCTCAGCGACCTCCGGGCCGAATCCCGTACCGAAAGGGGAGGGGGCACCCGCAACTGATGGCGACGATTGCCGCTCATGTCGGCCATCCTGTTCCCCGCGGCGAAGAGGATCGGCATGGCCTAGGGCTGATCTATCACCGGCTGATGCTGGTGCTGCTGCTGTTCGCCGGTGTGACGGCACTGGTCGTGCTGCGGCTCGTCTGGCTGCAGGCCTTCACCGACCGTTCCGGCGCCGCCGAGCTCGCCAATCCGCTGATTCCGCCGCGCGCGGACATCGTCGACCGCAACGGCATCCCGCTCGCCCGGACGATCGACGCCTGGTCGATCGGCGTCCATCCGCGTCGGGTGATCGGCGACCGGGCCGAGCTGGCGCGCCGGCTTCACGATCTGATTCCCGAGCGAAGCGTCGATGAGTTTCGCGAGATGCTGAGCGCCGACAGCAATTATCTCTATCTCGCCCGCCGTGCCGTTCCCGAGCTCGTGGCTGCGATCAACGGGCTCGGCGAGCCCGCAATCGTCTTCAACCGCGAACCGGAGCGGCTATATCCGCAGACCGCGCTGGCCGGCCATGTTCTCGGCTGGACCGACTTCGACGGACACGGCGTCGCCGGCATGGAGCGGGTGCTGGAGGATCGGC
>Ga0299914_10001897_pt1 | contig 14143 bp, 21 predicted proteins | sample RVTome_10_FD_201361 | JGI IMG/M metagenome (GOLD analysis project Ga0299914, IMG submission 201361) | Soil microbial communities from uranium-contaminated site in the Upper Colorado River Basin, Wyoming, United States - RVT153D57 (version 2) ...
GGTCACCGACCCAGGCCATGACGCGCATCGGCCGGCCCGAGTTGCGACCGCGAGTGTCAGTCGAGATGACGTACTCGCCCGTGTAGCGGACCAGGCCCTGCGAGAGTGCCCGGTGGGCAAAGGCTCCGACACGCTGGGGCTTGATGCGGCCTGCGATCGCGGCGCGGAGACCGTTGGGATTGATGACGTGACCGTTCTCATTCCCGGCCAGGTGTGACCACTCAGCCACGGTCCGCAGGCACTCGACGTACAGGTCCCACTCGTAGTCGGTGGAGACCGTGCCGTCGTCGGCTACCAGGGTCAGCAGGTCGCTGGTCTCGTCGTCGACCGGGGACCACTGGGGGGCGGTCATGCCGACTCACCAGCCTTGAACTCCAGCACCCTGCCGAGCGGGATGCGGTCGGTCCACGAATACGGCGTCTCCACTGTCACGGACTTGGCCGAGACGCGGACCACCTTGTGCCAGCCGATGCGGTCACGGACCAGCGCCGCTCCATCCAGGTCTGCGGCGGTGAACTTCCGGCGAGCAACCTCGGCCCGTGCTGCGGCCTGACGCGCTTGGGCCAGCTCGCGACGCTCGCGACGAGCCTCGCGGCGCTCGGCCGCTAGGTGGCGGTCGATCTGCGCATCCAGCGAACCGCCGCCGCGCTTGGACAGCGGGACGTTGAGGATGCCGTGGTCGAGGTCGCTCACGACAGCACCGCCGTCATGAAGGCGGTCAGGGAGGTGAACAGGCAGAGGGTTGCGTAGGTGCTGACAATCAGGCCACTCATGCCGCACCGCGCATTCGCTTGGGCAGGCCGCGGGTCTTCCAATTCTTCCGCTGGGAGTGCAGCCGACTGCACTCACGACACCTTCGGCTGCCGTTCCCGCTGTGCGCGAGGAGGTTGTCGCCAGCCAGCTCGTGGCCACTGGCGCAGTGGGTGCGCTCGGCCCAGTGGTTGCGGCCGTGCGCCACGCGGTCTAGGCCGTTCTCACTGTGCGTCCCGTACTTCAGGTTGGACAGGGCGTTGTCCGTAGGATCGCCATTCAGGTGGCGAGTGATTAGGCCGTCCGGCGGCGGGCCAACGAAGGCGGCGAGCACCAACTGGTGGATCATCCGCACGTGGTACTCGCCATCCCTGCGCAGACGCAGGAAAAGGTAGCCACGCGCGTTCTTCAAGGGGCTCAGCGTTCTGGGCGTGGACGCCTTGGGCCGCCACCGCCAGGAACGCACCCGGCCCAGATCGCTGGCCTCGTAGCCCGCGAACCCCGGGATGGGCCGCCACTGCTCGGCGCTCATGCCGACTCGCTCGACTCCGGGTACGTCGGCAGGCTGGCCGCGTACTTGCGCAGCGACTCCACCGAGACCAGGCGTCGGCGACCGTGATAATGCGACTCGATCGCCTTTGCGTCGAGCAGCTGATAACACGACCACGGCGAGATCGAAAGCGCCTGGGCGGCCTGCTTGACCGAGATGAAGATGGGGGCGATGCCATCGCCGGTTTGAAGTTCAGTCACGGCGGGGACTCCTGAGAACGTCGTGTGGAGTAGTGCGGGATATGGGGGACTATGCCGCAAAATCAAGCGGAAATCAATAACTACAGCGATGGAATTAGCCGTTTTCTATAGACGGCTATCCACAACCCGTGGTTTTCTGTGGATAACCCTGTGGATGAGCGCGGGATTCTGGTGGATAGGGAGGTCTGCTATGTCGGTGACAGCAGAGGCAACTAGGTTTCACCCCGTGACTGCGCGCGAGGGGGCCGAAATCGAGGACCGTCGTACACGCCTCGGGATGTCCATCAGCGGACTGGCGAGGGCGGCCAAGGTCGACCGCGGACGCCTCTCGGCACTGGAGAAGGGCGACGAGTCGGTGCGGGACACCACCATCGGCGCGGTGAAGTCAGCCCTCGACCGGCTGGAGGTTGAGATGGGCATGGATACCGCGAGCCAAGACCTGGGGGACGATCGGAACGGTGACCTCGTGGAGTTCACGATCGAGGGCAACTTCGGTGTGCGCGCCGTGGTCCGTGGTCCGATCCGCGACCTCGACGCGCTTCAGGAGGCCGTGGGCAAGCTCGTCAAAGACATGCAGACCGGCGAGACCGGATCAGATTCTCCGAACACGTAGCAGAGTGCCGCGCTACGTGGTTGAGTCGCAAGTACCAATCGGGTGGCGCTCCGGCGGCGACGCCCAAAGGAAGCGGCCCCCATGTATGCAATCAAGTTCGTCAGCGACGACGCACTGCCGGACGACCACGACTTCGCGCTCGTTCAAACCAGTCAGGACGTCGTCGTGTTCTTCCGCGAGAGTCGGCTCAGCCCGCAGGTTCTCGAGGATTCGTGGGCGGCCTACCGCTCTCTGCAGGAGCGGCCCGCGCTGTACGCAGTGTCCTAGTCCGCGACGTAGGACTCCAGCGCCAGCATCGCCTCACGGCGGCGGCCGACGTCGGCCAGCTGGTAGCCGTGCGTGACCTGCACTGTCGACTGGCCCAGGATCTCCGCGACCATCCGGACCGGGACGCCGGCCGCTTCCAGCAGTGACGCTGTGGTGTTCCGCGCGGCATGCAGGGCGATGTGCGGGATGGGCGCGAGCGGCGGCCTGGCTGCGAGGACGAGGATGTTCGTCCAGTCCTGCCAGTCCCGGCGGTGATCGAGCGGGCCGCCCTTGCCGTCGTGGAAGACGAGACCGTCCGGATCTCCGCCGGCCGCGGTGTGCTCGATGAGCGCGAGCTTGAAGTGCGCCCGGACCACGGGCGGGATCGGGACGACCCGGCAGGAGGCGGTCGACTTCGGGGTGTCGAAGATCAGCCCGACGCCGGGCTTGCGCACGACGGTCTGTTCGACGGCTAGCCACGCTTCCTCGATGTTGATGTCCGACCACCGCAGCCCGAGCGCCTCGCTCTGCCGCAGGCCCATGTAGAGCGCGACGTGCCAGCGGAGGCCGGAGACCTTGAGTACGCGGCGCGCGTCGGCCAGTGTGAGCCCGCGGCGCTTGACGGTCTCCACCTTCGGCGGGTCGATCAGCTCGGCGACGTTGCGCGACGCCTTGCCCTCGCGGACGGCGACCTTGAGCGCGCGGTGAAGGATCGCGTGCGTCTGGCGCAGCGTGGCCTCCGAGAGGCCGGCGTCGCGCATCGCGGCGTACATCGCCCGGACGTGCTCCGGGGCCAGCCGCTCGACCCGGTGCCCGCCCAGGTGGGGGATCAGGTAGCGCTCGACCTTCGATGTGTGGGACTTCAGGGTGTTGGTCTTGAGCCCGCGCTCGACGCAGATGACATCGAGCCAGTAGCGCAGCCACTTCTCCACGCTGGGCGAGGCGACCACGAGTGCGGAGTCGTTGCGCTGCCGGACGGCAGTGTCGAGCTGGATCTTCACCTCCTTCCGCGTGCGGCCGTACATGACCTTGCGCTGCCGCTTCCGGTTGGGGGCCGCGCCGGTCCAGCCGAGGTTCAGAGTGGCGACCCAGCGGCCCTGGCAGCGGTGCTCGGGACGGACTCCGTCAACAGCTGGAGGACACGTCGGGTGGTCGTGGCGCTGGGAGATGGAACCGTCGCCCTTGCCGCGTCTGCTGGCCATGTGGAGCGCTCCGATCTGGTGGCCTATCTGGTGGCCTATGTGCCCAAAATGTAGACTAACGCACCATACTCGGGGGTACTCCCGACTTTGCGAAAAGGGCACCTGACCTGGGGTTTCTCTGATTCTGAGTCTCGCCCAGTGTACCCGTACAGAGGACTCATAATCCTTGGGTCGTGGGTTCGAGCCCCACCCGCCCCACATAGTCTGACCTGCAAGGGAAGGGAGATTCACTGGAAGCAACGAGGTGGTGATGTGGCCTATGTGGTAGCCAATGCTGACCACAGACGCAGGTCGGCCGATTCTGCTGACGGCCACCGCCAGCAGGCGTACCGTCCGGGCATGAAGGTGACACCGAAGACTCTGCTGCTGTTAGGCCTGATGCTGGGCCTTGCGTCGGTGGTGATGTGGGTCGTGATGGTCCTCATCGACAACCAGCTCCGTGAGTCCGTGCTCCACGACCGCCCCCTGGTCGTGGAGATCCTCGGTGTCCTCGCTGGGATCATGCTGATCGTCGCCGCACTGGCCGTGGTGGCGGGCTCCATCGCCTGGGTGATCAAGGTCGGGGTGCAGTCGGCCTCGGATGAGTCCAAGTAGCCGAATCGCCCGCGGCCGGCGGACCGTCACCTGGACCAAGGGGCCGGGTCACTGCGGTCGGCGGGGATGTAGGTCATGCGTCGAGCGTGCCAGTGGTCGTCGCCGGTCGGGAGTACCCTCGAAACGAAGGTGCCCCGCCGCCGCGTGAACGCCGCCGGGGCTAGCCCACCTAGCGAGAGGTGAACCATGAGCAAGACTACCGACCGAGTGTGGGTCGTGATTGACGTCGGGTGCCACGAGTGCGGAGTCGACAGCGAGCCTGTTGGAATCTTCGCCAACGAGGTTGACGCCGACACGGCCGCATCGCAGCGTCAAGCGCAGACGAACGGGTGGCGCAACGGCGGGCAGACCATAGCCGAGGTCTTCGCGATGGACACTCCCGCATGACCGACACCGGCACGGCCACCATCACGTCGTTCGTCACGGCACGGCTGGACGAGTGGGAGGCGGTGGCGCTGGCGGTGGGCCTCCCTGGTAACTGGTACATCGCGGGCGACATCAGCGGGGACCACGAAGTTCGATGTGACTCGTGGCCCGGTGAGCGCACTCCTGGGCTGGTGGTGCGCGAGGACGACGGGGGCCTACCACTGGCGCTCAGCACGCACATCGCCCTCAACCAACCAGCCCTGGTCCTCCGCACTGTCGCCGCCCACCGGGCCATCGTGGAGGCGTGCGGAAACCATCATCTCGCGTATGGAGCTTCGGATGCGCGCAGCATGGGCATCATCCGCGCCCTCGCCGCCATCTGGTCCGACCACGACGAGTTCCGGGAGGAGTGGCGATGAAGTGCCTGGTCTGCCACGAGCCGTGTCGGAGTGAGGGCCAACTGTGCCCGGCCTGCGTTGAGCGCGGCCATCGCGTGGAGAACGACACGCTGCTACTGAACATCGACATCAGCCTGCCCAAGTCGCTGCAGAAATAGCCGAAACCGCCCCACCGCCGAAGCGATGGGGCGGCCGTACTGCGGCGGGTCACATGGGGCAACGGGTCACCGCAGCACGCTAGGTGGTCGCGCGAGGTATAGTCACATCTGCCGAAGCGCCCCTGCGGAGACGTAGAGCCTGGCGCGGAAAGCGGGTGGCATCCGAAGTAGCCCTCCGGTGCAAACTGGAGGGCCGCGCCATGTCTACCGCGGCACGCTAGCGGACCTCGACTCCGATGCCGAGGAAGATGAGCAGCAGCAGAGCGAAGATGCCGACCAGGACGGCGGTGCCCAGGTCGATGCCGCCGCGCTCGTCGGGCTGTGTGGGTGGCTCGGTGGGCGTGACCTGCGATCGCACCACGAGCGCCAGGGCGGCGGCGGTGACGGCGAGGATGCCCGCGGTCTGCTCGCCGGTCAGGTCGAGCCCGAAGGCGACGACGAGGGCGACGACGGCCTGAACGAGGCCGAGGATGAGTGCCGGTTCGCGGCGGATGGCGTGCAGCATGGTTCCTCCTACGGCTTCGGCAGCCGCTTCATGGTGGTGACGGTCCCGGTCGGGATGGCCAGGTCGGCGGAGATGAAGTGGTGGTCGGACAGCCGCGGCCGGTCGTAGGTGCCGCGGTTCCCGACCTTGATGCCGGGGGAGACGAGGATCGTGTCGACGCCGTTGCGGTGGGCGGGCTCGAGGTGCTTGAACTTCCGGTCCCAGCGGCGACCGGAGTTGGTGTCGCCCAGCAGCACGACGTTGAACCCGTCGGCGACCAGGCGGCGGCTGTACTGCTTGAGGGCCTTGGTCATGGCGCGGCGGGAGCGGCCGGACTTGTCGGCGCGGCGGGTCTGGAGGTGGAAGCCGATGACGACCCACTCGGCGTCGCCGCGGCGGTAGCGGCGGACCGGTAGGAACAGTGGCCCGCCTTTGCCGGTGCGCTGACACGCGAGTTCGCGGCGGCCGGCGGGGCGGATGCGGCGGCGGGAGAGCTGCCCGGTGCCGATGCGACGGCCGTTGATGAAGTCGTTGGCGGGGCCGAAGGATGAGCGCCACCCTGGGCGGCGGAGCTCGACCTCTTCCTCGACGTAGGTGCCGGACTCGGCGGTGACTGCGACGTCGGCGCCGATGCTGTTGAAGAAGTCGAGCAACATCCCGGCGCGGACCGTCTGTGGCATGACGAGCCCGGTTTTGCGGGACTCGGGTGCGTTGGCGAAGACGTGGGTGGCCTCGATGAAGTCGGTCATCGGTCGCTGCTTGGGGTGAGGTCGGCGGCGGCGATGGCGTCGTCGATGGTCTGGACCCACCAGCCGAGGAGGCCGAGGAGGCCGCCGACGATGAGGCCGGCGGAGACGACGGGCACCATGGGTGCGTGGTCGAAGCGGACGCTCATCGCTGGGTTCCCAGGGCCCATGCCCACACGCAGGCGAAGGCGAGGACCGAGAAGCTGAACGCTGCCACCCTGATGGTCATTGGTTGCGCTGCTGCCATAGCTCTTTGAGGATCTGGGCGACCGACCGGGCCTTGCCGTCGCCGAGGTCGACCTTGCCGTTCTTGTCGTCCTTGTCGGTGCCGAGCTCCTCGCGCAGCACCTCACGGAACAGCGCCTTGGCTTCGTTCTTGTCCATGTCGAAGTCCTCCTCAGGACGGGTGAGTGTCCGGGCGTCTGCCCGGAGCTGGTCGGTGGTGAGGTTGCCGATGTCCCACTTGCCGGTGCCGGAGATGTCGGCGTGCCGGTGGACCCGGTCGACGGGGAGCTTGAAGTGGTCGAGGTAGACGCGGTTGGTGACGGCGATCGAGTGTCGCTGGGCGGCGGGGAGATGCTGGGTGCCGTTGGTGTCGACCTCGTCGCCCATGAACAGGGCGTTGCCGTCGGCGCCGAGCACGGCGAACGGGACGCGTTTCCCGACCTGGCCGGCGTGGTTGCAGCGGCCGGCGGCGATGACGATGACGACGCCGTCGTGGCGGACCGACCAGGGCGAGAGGGGGCCGGGGAGGTCGGGGCGGCCGACGATGAGGGTGCGGAGTGTGGGGCCGGGATTGTTGGGGCTGCTGGTGGCGCCGGTGTGGTGGTTGGTGACGCCGTGGCGGGGGTCGTAGTTCCCGGTGGAGGCGGGGCGGCCGCGGTTCTGCCAGCCTTCGATCTCGATGACGGTGAGGCCGGCGGCGCGGAACTCGGCGGCCAGCCACCTCTGCCAGACGTAGGCCATGTCAGACCTCGCCGTCGGGAGTGGTCTCGGAGTCTTCGGCCGCCAGGGACCGGCCGGCGTCGGGCTGGGCGGCCGCCTCCGGCTTGGCCTGGTGTACGGCGACCTGGTCGTCGTCGAGGTCGACGAGCCGGCCGTCGTCGTCCCAGGCGTCCCCGTACTTGTCGCCGCGGGGGTGCCACTCGGTGCCGGGGTCCTCGGCGATATCGAGGTCGGCGAGGGTCAGTTGTTCGGGCATGGCGTCTCCTCGGGTGATGAGCCGGCCCAGCTGGAGCCGGATGCGGTGGAAGGTCAGGCGCGCTCGCAGGTGTAGGCCCGGTCGCCGTCGGGGTCGGTGCATACGTAGGTGGTGCCGAGGAATGTGAACGTCCACGAGTCGGGGTAGCCGGTCGGACCAGCCGGACCTTGAGGGCCGGGCTCACCCGCTGGGCCAGTCGGTCCAGCGGGACCCGCCGGACCCTGCGGACCCGGTTCGCCTGCGGGGCCTTGCGGTCCAGGGGAGCCGGGCTCACCCGCACGCCCGTCCGTGCCAGCAGGACCCTGCGCGCCGTCCGTGCCATCGGTGCCTTGGGCGCCCGTGCTGCCGGGGTCGCCGGGGGCGCCGTCCTCGCCGGAGGTCCCTGGGGGACCCGTCGGTCCGCGTGGACCCTCCAAGCCGGGCGGCCCCGGAGGTCCGGGCTCGCCCCTGACGACGATGTCACCCTCGGCGGAGGCCTCCAGGTCCTCAGCGGTCAGGTCGGGGCGGGCGCCGAGTTCCTCGAGCTGGGCGAGCAGGGCCTTCTGGTTCGCCTCCAGCGCATCGGCCCGCTCAGCGAGCGCGGCCCGGTCCGCGATGGAGTCCCGGTCGTTCTCCTCCTGCGTGTCGAGCTTGTGGGAGAGCCAGATGACGGTGCCGATCGCCAGCCAGATCACCACGGCGGCGAGGAGGATCAGCAGCCACTTCCCCCAGCGCAGGGCGCGGTCGGATGGTTCGTAGCGGATCACGGGTCACCTCACGAGCGTCAGTACCGAGATGAGCAGACCGCCGATCCCGAGGAGCAGGGTGACCGCGATGCCGCCGATCCACATCCACATCTGGCGGCGTTTGGTGTCGTCGCCGTCGCGGTCTTTCTTGTAGGTGTCGCGGAACCGGTCGACCTTGCCGTCGAGGTTGGAGACGTCGGTGCGGGTGTCGGAGATGGCGGCGTTGATGAGGTTCCGTTCGGGAAGCCACACGTCCTGGCGCATGTAGGTTTTCGCCGTCTCGACGCGGTCGGCCTTGAGTTCGCGGAGGATCTCGATCTGGGCGGCCTCGATCCGGACGACGATGCGCATGATCTCGGCCATCGTGGGCAGGTCGTTCTCAGCCATCAGGCTCCTTCTCAGACGGTGCCGGGGTTGATGGCGATGGACGCGGCGACCACGGTGGCTGTCGGGTTGTCCCACTGCCGGGTGCCGCTCGGCCCAGCAACGATCTCCTCGGTCGCGCCAGCCTTGAACGCCGTGGGCGTCGTGCGGGGGGAGGTGGCGTAGCGTGTCGAGGCGTGAGCCAACGACGCAGGAGGCGGTCCGCACGACGGCGATCGCCCCGAGCGAAGGTCGGCGGCGTCCTCGTCCTCCTAGTCACTGCCGTCGTTGTGAACGCCACCGTTCTGACGCGGCACTACCAGGATCGTCCGGTCGCGGATGATAACCCCGTACCCGCCATCCACGACCCCACCTCCGGCCCCACCGCTCCCGCCAGAGCGCCTGGAGAGTCGGTGTCGGCAGCGATGGCCAAGCTTGAGAAGCCACAGCGCCCGTTCACCATCGGGGTCATCGGCGACTCAACGGGAGCCGCAGCGGGCTCATGGGTGGTGCAGGTTGGTCAGTGGGTCAGCGCAACCTACGACCGGCCGGTCACCTTGCACCCGTGGTTCTTGGGCAAACCGGGGTACGGCCCGACATGGGCGATCAGCGACGGCCCGAACGCACCAGTAACGATCTGGAACGCCTCGGCCTCGGGTCAGGGGGTCGCGTACAGCCGCCAACACTTGCAGCGGATGCTGCCCGCGAATAGTCGACCTGACTTGCTGTTCATCAACCACGGCCACAACCTGACCAGCCCGCCCCTTGTCGAGCTCGCCCCGTTCGTCCGGGACGTTGCCCGCGGTCACTCCGACGCGGCGACAGTGCTGATGACACAGAACCGTCAGACGGCGGAGACGAGCGAGAAGCACGCGGAGAGGATGGAGGGGCTACGGGCGTGGGCCACCAAGTTCGGTTACCCACTGATTGACGTCTGGGATGCGTTCAACAAGGCCGACTTGCGGTCACTTGTCGATGGGACCGGGGTGCATCCTACGGTCGAGGGGTACCGGCTGTGGGGTGATGTGGTGACGACGTTCCTGGGGAAGCGGTCGGGCTAGTACTTGATGACCTGCCACTGCACGGTTGCGTTGTCGGTGGCCTCGGTGGACTTGATCGTGAACCCGACCCCAGCGGTCTGCTCGTGGTAGATCACGCCCTGCGTGCCGGTGCCAGCGCCCGCCCGCCACATCAGTATCTGTGAGGAACTGGTGATCGAAGCGTTCGCGACCGCGACAGACCCAGCCGACAACACCGACTGGCCCTCGCCAACGATCTGGCGCAGGTTGGTCAGCGCCCACGTCCCCGGAGTGCCCGAGACGGTGCACACCCACATCAGCGTGCCCCCAGCAGTGCCAGAGGTGTAGACGTGGAAGTCGCCCTTCAAGTGCGCCCCAGTGGTGGGGACCGCGGTGCCGTAGGTGATCCGGGGTGCGACGTTCGTATCGAGGCCCGCCATCGACGCCCAAGTGCCTGGGGCTCCCGCGACGGTGCACACCCAACCGGGGACGGCGGTCGCGAAGGGGTCGGTGTTGATGACCCTGTCGCCCACCCGGTAGTTGCGGTCGGTGCCGGTCGGTGGCGCGGTCGCGTACTCCTGCCGGGGTGCGGCCCACGGGACGGCGAGGGTGGGGTCGATCAGGTCGCGGAGTGCGTTGGCAATGATGGTGCCGAGGACCCTGTGACCCTTCGCAGTCGGATGCACGTTCCCCGTGGCGAACAGGGTCGCGTCGCCGTCCATGATCGAGGTGTCGATGGTGATGACCTTCTCGCCGCCGAACTCTGCGGCCAGCGTGTCGAAGGCATCGTTCATCACGTCAATGCCTGCCGCAGTGACGTCGCCACCATAGGGAGACAGGTCGGTCGGCTGAGGCTGCTTCACCAGGGCTACGAGCGGGCCGGCGTCCTCAGGGGACTCCCACTGCGCGTAGTCGACCATCGCGCCAGCTGCCCCGGTGGCGTCGGAGACGGTGAGCGTGATCGTCTGGGCGCCAGCAGGAACATTGGGGATCCGCAGCACCGAACACGTCTTGGTGGTCGCCTTCGACCACGTGCGGGTGTCGTGCGTGTAGACGATGCTGTTCACGGTGGTCGTGAATACCGCGCCGCCCGCGTCATTCCAGGCGATGAACCCCAAGGCCAGAGTGCCGCCAGGGAAGTCGACAGGGGTGGTGAACGCAGCAGTCGCACCGTTAGTGGTGTTGTACCGAGACGAGCCACCAGAGTTCGCGCCAGAGGAGTCGGTGAGCCAGGTGCCGGAGCCGCCGAATACCCACGCGGCGTCCGTGTTCTCGAATACCCTGCCAGCACGCCAGCGGGAGACCGCGACGCGCTGCGCCATGAGGAACGGCTGCATCTCGGCGAGCGTGTTGCCGAGCGAGTCGAGGTCGTTCATTCCGTACAGCGACACGTGCAGCCCGGTCGGCGGGGTGAATCGCGCGGGCCTGGTGTCCTTGCGGAGGACGTGCTGCCAGGACGCGCCGCCGCCGACGTAGTTGTAGAGGACCGTGCCGCCGATGGCCTCGTTGCGCAGCGGGAGCCCTAGCAGCTCGGCGGCGACGGGGGACATGCCCGCGTCGAGCAAGGTCCCGGCGTTGGAGACACCTTCGACGTATGAGTGCCCCCAGGCGCGGAAAGAGTCGGCGGGCGTGCGGCGGGTCAGGCCACGTGCGGTGAGTGCGGCGCCGATCGCGCTGCCGCTCGCGGCGGCGTCGGTGGAGACCTTGTCGACGATCCTGCCGTCAACAGAGGCGCCGATGACCGTGCCTTCATCAGCGACGTCGGCGGCGACCTTGGTTTCGACCGCGCCGCCGATCGCGGTACCACCGTCGGCAACGTCAGCAGAGACCTTGTCCGAGACGCGGGTGTCGACCGCCGGGCCGGTGAGTGCGCCCGTCCCCACCCATTCAGCGGTCGCAGCGTCGGTGCCGCCCGCCGGGCCAACCGGACCCGCTGGCCCCACCGAGAGCCGGTACATGTCGCCGTCCGGGTCCTTGGCCCACAGTTCGTCGTTCACACCGTCGGGGCCGTAGAAGTCGACCACACCGCCCGGCGGGACGACAACCTCCGTGATCGGCGTCACCCCATCGGCGGCGAGCAGGTCAGTCAGCGGAACCGTGGCCGCCTCATCAGCCCAGATGGTTAGCGTGACCGACGAGGCAGGCTTCCCGTAGACCGTGCGCGACGGCCCCAGCGGGATCTCCTCGAACACCTGGTCGCCGACCCCGCCACCGAAACGTGAACGCGCCATCTAGAGACTCCTCGCGGTAGCGCCGTTGGCCGCGACAGCCTCGACGTAGATGTTCCCGGTGTAGGGGCGGCCACTGACGGGCGTGGAGTAATAGGCGGTCGTGTTCGGTGACAGGTTGGCCATCTCGGGCTTCAGCTCGAACCCCTTGCCCTTGCCGTCGTCGACATAGACGTTGTTGTACTCAGCCGCCTGCTCGCCCGCGCCCGGCGTCGGGTTGCCGACCGGGATGACCAACCGCCCGAACGCCGGATCGAGTTGAATCTCAAACTCGGGTGTCGCGGGCGGGGAGTAGGAGACGTCGACCTCGATGGAGGCCCAGTCGGTCCACAGCCCGTCTTCCTTGATGCGGATGCGCAGCTTCTCGGTCTGGTTGTTCGTCTCGAAGTCCAGCGCGAGCGAACGTGTCGCCGGTTCCGCGACCTCGCCCGAGTCGTAGTGGATGGTCAGCCCGTCGACCGAGGTGCGCTGGACCTGGAACTCGTCCTGGTCCGGCACCGACCACGTCATCGTCGTCAGCCGGTCGACGGTCGCGCCGTTGATCGGCGCGGTGATCGTCGCCCCCGTGGGCATGTCGGCGAAGGTGAAGTGACCCGACGTCGAGCGGGGGCTGGCCAGCGCGGGACTAGCGTTGTCGTAGGTGATGACACCCCACTCGACGTCTCCGGCGGGGCTGCCTGCCGGGAAGTCGTAGAACCCGTTCGGGGTGATCTGGGTGATGGGCGTCTGGGCGACGCCGTCGAGCGTCCAATCGAGAGTGAACTTCGACTGACTGTCTCCGGCGTCGTCGTCGGAGAAGGTCCACGACGCTCGGTTCACGTTCGCCCGGTTGGCACCCACACCACCCGTGAGGCTGATCAACGTCGGCGCGTTCGGGGCTACGTTCGCGCAGAGAAACGGAGCGTTGGCCCAGAACGCTGGAGTGCTCTGGGACAGCGCCAGCGACGTGCCCGTCACCAGACCAGGGCCGCCGACCTTGTCATAGACGCCGATCCGGTAGGGGGTGGTGGTCGCGGTCAGGCGCGTGTTGGATGCCCCGTCCGGAGTGGCGGTGGTGGCGCCGTAGTGCAGCCCGAAGTGGGCGAGGATTCGTTCGGTCGAGGTCATCGACCTGGTTACGGCCGTGACCGAGGTTCCGCTGGTCTCGCCGTACTGGAACTCGCCCAGGCCGTTGGTGTCCGACCAGGTCGTCGCGGTCCACTGGACCCCAGTGAAGGCGGCTATCGACCAGTCAGCGGTATAGGCACCGGCCTCGGCCGAGATGCGCCACCACGACTCGTAGGTGGCGTTCATGGAGACGCTGCTGTACCGGAACCCGAGCGTCCAACCCGACGGAGGGGTCGACGCGTGCCCGCTGCCGGTGAAGCGGAAACCCACCGAGACCACGTGACCGATCTCGGTGTCTGCATGCATGGTCACCGACCAGGGCGAGACACCTGAGCTGCCATCGGTGACCCCGACGAACGCCGCGACCATCAGGCCACCCGCTCAGCCAGCAGCCGGCCAAGGTCAGCCAGCGACCCGACCGGACCCTGCGAAGTCCACGCGCCGTCGACCAACTCCACAAGCCGCACCACCACAGCGCCGCCCTCACGCTCACGCGACACCGCCAGATGCAGGCCGTCGATGGTCAGCACCACCAGTTGCCCGCGCTTCGTGTCCTCGTAGTGCGTCGCCTTGACCCCCGTCATGCTCCGCGGAGTCCCGTCGGCCGCCGCGAGAACGACGCCCAGGTGCTCCTTCGCGGCCTTCACCGTCGCCGCCTTCCGCGCCTGCTCCTGGGCAGCAGCAGCCGCCAACGCAGCCTCATAGGCAACGCGCGCATCGTCTTGGAGCGTCACGATTCGACCCCTTGCACTAGCGGCGGCTGTGGATTGCGGACCAGGACCGAGACGCGGTCGCCGATCGAGTACGTGGCGGCGTCCAGGGCGTTCGCGAACGAGGGGGTGTCCGCGCCGTCCACGACCACCGACAGCGGCGCATCATCGGTCACCGTGGCCTTCGCCTGAACCTGCACCGGCTCCGGCGCGATCGCAGGCGGGCCACCGAGGTCGACCCGCGCGCCCGTGCCGTCAAGGTTGATCGCCCACGACGCCACCGGAACCTTCACCGGGTCGCCGACGTCGGTGAACGTCACCACGTCATGCGCCCACAGCAGCGGCATCGGGTCGACGGTCAGTGAGTACGTCGTGACCGCCGCCATGTCCTCCGCGCGGACCTTGTCGCCAGCAGCAGCCAACGCCGCAGCGTCGGCCGCGTCGATCGGCAGGAACTTCTTCTTCTCGCCAACCGCGTCGATC
>Ga0299914_10001898_pt1 | contig 14140 bp, 17 predicted proteins | sample RVTome_10_FD_201361 | JGI IMG/M metagenome (GOLD analysis project Ga0299914, IMG submission 201361) | Soil microbial communities from uranium-contaminated site in the Upper Colorado River Basin, Wyoming, United States - RVT153D57 (version 2) ...
GTGAACATCTCCCTGAGTGGAGCAGTCCCGAGATACGTCGCGTTGCGGGCACCTGACTTCGCCCTGGACCCCGACGAGCTTCGCTCGGCCTTCAGCCCGCGGACCAGGGCGATCCTGGTCAACAACCCCCACAACCCGACCGGCCGTGTGCTCACCACGCGAGAGCTGGCGTCGATCGCCGATCTCTGTGTCGAATTCGACGCCATCGCCATCTGCGACGAGGTCTACGAGGAGATGACGTTCGGGCCACCGCACCAGCGGCTCGCCTCCTTCGACGACATGTGGGAGCGGACGATCACGCTCTCGTCGTTGGGCAAGACCTTTTCCCTGACGGGGTGGAAGCTCGGTTGGGGGATCGGGCCACACGAGTTGACCGCCGGGCTTCGCTCGGCACATCAGTTCCTCACATTCACCACACCCACCCCGGTCCAGCATGGTGCCGTTGCGGCGATGTCGGCACCGCCGACTTTCTACGAGGAGATGAGAGACAGCTATGCCCGGAAACGGGACATGCTGGCCGAAGGTCTGCAGTCCGCCGGCTTCGAGCCGCACATCCCGGAAGGCACATACTTCATGATGGCGGGTCATCGAGCAGCCGGCGACGACCGGCGATTCTGCCGGGAGCTGGTCGCCAGGGCCGGTGTGGTCACCATCCCGCCGAGCGTCTTCTACGACCGGCCGGAGCTCGGCTCGGGTCTCGTCCGATTCGCCTTCTGCAAGGACGAGCACATCCTGGAGGAAGCCATCCAAAGGCTCAGAGACTCGGCATAGATTTGGTCAAGCCCACCTCCCGCGGTGCCGATCTTGGTGTTGGGAGGTATGGGCTTGCTAGACAGAACCCTTCGAACAATCAGCGCCACGGTCGTGTTGGCCGGTATCGCGATCGCCGGATTCATACAGTTCGGCAACGACGAGAACGCCGCCCTGGCCGACATCAGCCCGGCCGAGCCGTCCACGACCGTGATCGACGATTCGTCCGGGAATGAGACATCGACGACGGCGCCAACACCATTCGTCTACCGGGTTGGCCTGCTCTCCGGCATCAGCACGGACAACTTCTGGGCCTTCTACGGTGAGAAACCATCGGCATGGAATTCCTATGTCCTGGGCCCTACCAAGCCCGCTCTCCTCACCGCCAATGCGACCCCAGGGGACCTGCGGCCCGAACTCGCCGCTTCGGAAGTCACCCCTACCTTCAACGAGGAAGGGTGGCGGGTTCGCGTCGATCTGCGCCAGGATCTGACTTGGAGCGACGGCGAGCCGATCACCGCGCACGACCTGGTGTTCACCTTCGAGACGGTACGCGCCCTCGATCTCGGTGGCAGCTGGGCCGAGGCCTACCCGGCCACGGTCGAGTCGATCCACGCCGACGACGACCACCACGTTCGCATCGAGTTCACAGAGCGCCCGCACCTGAGCGATTGGCCCCACGGAGTCGGAACGGCGCCGATCATGGCCAAGCACGTATGGGAGGACGAGATCGATGGTCTCGAGGCCGGTGAGCTCTACGACCTCGATGGCAGCGGAGACGTCGGGGGCGGTGCTCTCGCCCTCGCCGATGTGACCGATGAGCTGATCGTCAGCGAGAGCAACCCTGGCTATCTGCCCATGAGCGCCCCCGACCGTGTCGAGTATCACGTCTTCGCCGATGAGGCGGCGGCTGTTGCAGCCCTGGGACGGGGCGACATCGACTCGATACTCAGCCCGAAGGGGCTGGTGAGCGATGATCTCGATGCCATCGAGACGGGCTCGGGTGTCGAGGTGGTGACCAGTCCTGGCAACGCCATGAGATATCTCGGCTTCAATCTGGAGCGAGATCCGATGTCGGACAAGGCATTCCGCACGGCTCTGGCGCTGCTCATCGAGCGTGACGAGCTCGCCGCGTCGATAGAGGGAACCGGTGCTCCCGCTTGGTCACTCGTCCCCGAGGCCAACACGCGCTGGTACGACAGGAAAGCCGCGGCCGGGAACGCAGCACTCTACGCCGGGTCGTTGGCCGAGAGGCTCCAGAGTGCGGTTGAGGGGCTCGCCGCGGCCGGGTACGCATGGACCACGGCGCCGACGGTCGACGAATCGGGTGAAGTGGTGGCCGGCAAAGGGCTGACCATCGACGGTCGAGCGCCACAGCCACTCACCATCCTGACCCCAGGCGATGAGTACGACCCGGCACGGCCCGAGTATGTCCGCGAGATCGCAGAGACCCTGGGCGTTATCGGCTTCGACGCACGCCCGGTCGAAACGGATTTCGACACCGTGGTCGACCTCGCCTTCACTCCCGACGAAGATGGATCCCTCCACTACGACATGTATGTCCTCGGCTGGACTCTGGGCAACCCTGCGCTGCCCGGGTACTACGAGGCCTTGTTCGCCACCGAGGGTGCCATGAACAACACGGGCTACTCCAGCAAGGCTTTCAATGCCGCCCTGCAAGCGTACGAGAGCGCCTTCGACAACGAGGACGCGCTCACCGCTCTGTGGAAGATGGAGCGAGCCCTCGCCAATGACCTGCCATATCTCCCTCTCTACACCAGTGAGATAACCGAGGCATACCGGGCCGATCGGGTCAGCTTCGACACGGGGGCGACACTGGGCGGTCTCCATGCCAGGCTGGGCGGCATCTGGGACGTGGCACCGGCGAAGTAAAAGTACGCTCGCCCCGTGGCGCGCGCAGAGCCCCAGGTCACCGATCGAATCCTCACGGTCCCCAACCTGATCTCACTCATCAGGCTGGCGGCGATCCCCGTGTTCTGGTGGCTGCTGCTCGATGCGGACGACGTAGCGGGTGCGACAGTCCTCTTCGGGCTGGTCGCCTGCACCGACTGGGTCGACGGGTTCCTGGCTCGGCGACTCGATCAGGTGACCAAACTGGGCAAGGCCCTCGACCCGGTTGCGGACCGCCTGATGATCGCTTCGGCAGTGGTCGCCGGGCTCATCGCCGATATCGTGCCGCCGATCATCGGCATCACCTTGATGGTCAGGGAGGTGTACATGACCGTCATCACGCTGGGTCTGATGGCCTGGAAGCGAGTGACATTGGACGTCCGCTGGATGGGGAAGTTGGCCACCTTCGCCGTGTACTCGTCGATCGGCTGGTTCTACTTGGCCGAGATCCCATTCCTGGAGCGTCTGACGCGGCCGCTTGGATGGGTGGCGGGCGTCGCCGGCCTGATCCTCTACTGGATCACGGCGGTCCAGTACACGGGTGACGCCGTCCGGGTCGGGTCTGAATTAGAGTCGCCCCCGAGCCGTGAGGAGACTTGATGCAGATACCTGAAGACCTTCACTACACCGACGAGCACGAGTGGATCAAGAGCCTGGGAGACTCGGCCGTGCGGATAGGGGTCACGGACTACGCCCAGGATCAATTGGGGGATGTGGTCTTCGTGGAGCTGCCGGAAGTGGGTAGAGAGGTGGCCAAGGACGACCTCGTCGTCGAGATCGAGAGCACGAAATCGGTGGGTGAGGTCTACGCCCCTTTCCCCGGGAAGATCAGTGCCATCAACGACTCGGTCGCCGAGACCCCCGAGCTCGTCAACACGAGCCCATACGACGACGGTTGGTTGGTCGAGATCGAGGTGACCGGTGATATCGACCCCAGCGGATTGCTCGACTCGGCGGCTTATCGAGATTTGACCGAGTAGTTCGCACGGGCAGCCGTCGGCGAGGACCTATCATCGGGTCACAATGACCGAATCCGAGGGTCGAGACACGACAGAGCCCAAACCTGAAGTAGAGGTCGAAACGGACCCTACGGTCGTCTATGTTCCGATCGCGGATCGGGCCGAGCACCCCCTTAGCCCCGACGAAGCGGCCAGCGTCGAGGGACTGTCGGGCTATGCGATCGTCGTCGAGAAGGGCCCCCGCAAGGGGATGACCTTTATCCTGCGTGAGGGCAACACCACCGTCGGTCGACATCCCGAGAGCGACATCTTCCTCAACGACGTGACCGTCTCCCGGCACCACTGTCGGTTCGTGTCTCAAGGCGATGATCTCACCGTGGAGGACAGCGGCTCGACCAACGGCACCTATGTGAATGACGAGCGGGTGGACAGCGCCAGACTCGTCGCGGGGGACGAGGTCCTGATAGGTCGGTTCCATTTCGTGGTCGCCCACGGCGATGCCTGACACCGACCAATTGAGCATCGGGGAGGTCATAAACCTCCTCCGCGACGACTTTCCCGACGTATCGGTCTCCAAGATCCGGTTTCTCGAGAGCCAGGGCTTGATCGATCCGGACAGGTCGGGGAGTGGCTATCGGCAGTTCGACGGGTCGGACGTTGCCCGGCTTCGTTTCATCCTCCAACAGCAGCGCGATCATTTCCTGCCACTCAAGGTGATCAAGTCGAAACTGACACTCTGGGAGCGGGGTGAAGACGTCTCTGGAGGCACGACCTCGGCGACCCAACCGCTGGAGCAGAAGGGCGAGCCTCTGGACCGGTCCGATCTCCTCAAGAGATCCAAACTCGAAGAAGGTGAGCTAGATGCACTCATCGACATAGGGTTGATCCGTCCGATTCGCGATTCGGTGGTCTTCCCGCCGGAGGCCGGGATCGTGGCCCTGGAGGCCAAGCGCCTGATGGATCAGGGTCTGGAGGCACGACACCTCCGCACGGTCAGGCTCTCCTCTGAACGTGAGGCGGACCTGCTCAAGCAGTTGGTCGCCCCTCTGCTCAAGGCCTCCAACCCGGAGGCCCGAGCGAGGGCGAAGGACGTGCTGGAGTCGAGCTCTGACTCCATGCAGGCGATGCACAGGGCTCTGTTGGCCACCGAACTGAGACAGCACCTGAAAACATGAAACGAGTCGTTCTCTCGGCCCTTCTGGCCGCGTCGATGGTCTTGCTCGCGCTCCCTGCCGTGGCGGAGCCATTTGTTTTCCCCCTGCGCGCCCAGGACGGATTTCCCCACGACGGGCCACCCGGGGTCACGGCGTCGTCGTGGATCATCTACGACGAGTTGACCGACACGGTTCTCGCTTCGTCGGACGCCGACACCCGGCGCCCGATGGCATCGATCACGAAGATCATGACCGTGCTGCTCGCTCTCGAGAACGGCGACCTGGACGAACAGGTCGTCATCTCCGAAGATGCCGCGGGCACCGGCGGCCAGGAGATCGGTCTCGTGGCAGGAGAGACGGTGACTCTCGGGGCCCTGGTCCGTGCGGCGATGGTGCGGTCGGGGAACGATGCCGCCGCCGCCATCGCCGAGCACATCGGGGGGTCTGTCGAGGGATTCGCCCAGATGATGAACGATCGAGCGGCAGAGCTCGGGATGGAGAACACCCACTTCGTGAATCCGCACGGTCTCGACAAGGAAGGTCACTACTCGACCCCACGCGACATGATGACCGTCGGGCGACAGGCGATGTCGATCCCCGAGTTCGAGGACATGGCCCGCTCGCGGATGTTGGTATTCCCAGACGCCCCGGACGGCACGACACGATCTGCCAGCAACACAAACCGGATCCTGAACTCGTACGAGGGGTCTATCGGGATCAAGACGGGCGAGACGCCCCGCGCCGGTCTCACGTACGTAGGTGCGGCCGAGCGCGACGGCCGCCGGCTGTTCGTGGTGGTGTTCAACTCCGTCGGCCGGCGGGCTCACTTCGCCGACGCCATCGAACTGTTCGACTGGGCCTTCGACGATTTGGGCATCAATGGGACCTTGTACGCGGGCATCCCCTATCAACCGGTGACTGCTCGAGTCGAGTCATCCCCGTTGCTGGTGGAGGCGAACGTCGAAGCCTTCATCCACACTGCTGCTCAGGGGATCACCGGTGAACCGCCCGCACCGCCCGGCGGCCAGCCGATACCGGATCCTCCGACTGCCATCGACATAACGAGGCATCCTGACCCGGCGCCTTCATCACTCCTGAGCACGCTCGCCTACTGGCTGGGACTCGTAACCGGCGCCGGTGATGGCTGAGCCGGCCGTAGCTTCCGAAGTACTCCCCGAGGACGACATCAGGTCACGGGTCGCCGAGCTCGGCGGCGCCATCGCCGGCGACTATCGGGACCGCGACCCACTGTTTCTCATCATGCTCAACGGGTCGGTTCCCTTCGGGGCAGACCTGGTTCGCTCGGTGCCCTTCGACGCCGAGATCGACTTCCTGGGTTTGAATCGCTTTGGCGAGAGCGGACGCATCGGGGTGACTCTGGACACCTCGACGCCGTTGTTCGACCGCAATGTGATCATCGTCGAGGACATCATCGACACCGGCCTCACCCTGGCGACATTACGGAGGATGATCAGCGATCGCGGGGCGGCATCGGTCGCCACCGCGGCCCTCCTCGACAAGGCCCGACGACGAGTCACCGACGTCCCCATCGAGTATCGGGGCTTCGAGGTCGGAGACGAGTTTCTCGTCGGGTACGGGCTCGATTGGCAGGGTCTCTATCGCAATCTGACCTCGATCTGGGTCATTCTCGACATGGAGGCGCTCGTCTCCGATCGGAAGGCACTGGCCACCCAACTCGGCCATTCCTGACTGACTCTGTGGTGTCCGGCCCGCGCGGTGATAACCTCGCGACATGGCCGCAGATGCAGCTCCGATTCTCCTGGAGATAGTGGGGGTGCGGGTCGAGCTTCCATCGAATCAGCCCATCGTCCTGCTCAAGGAGCAGGAAGGGAGCCGCTACCTGCCTATTTGGATCGGGGCCAACGAGGCCACCGCGATCGCTACCGCGATGGAAGGCGTCGAACCTCCCCGGCCACTCACTCATGACCTCATGAGGTCGGTCATCGACGCCGTCGGAGCTCTGGCCGTTCGTGTCGTCATCACCGAGATGCGGGACTCGATCTTCTTCGCCGACCTCTCACTCGATGTGTCCGGCAAGGAGATCAAGGTCTCCTCTCGCCCTTCCGACGCCATCGCCTTGGCGGTGCGCACCGGAACCCCGGTGCTGGCCTCTCCCGCGGTGCTGGAAGAGGCAGGAGTCCACTTCGAGGACGAGGACGAGGAAGAGGAAGTTGCCCGATTCCGCGAGTTCCTCGAAGAGGTGACCGTCGAAGACTTCCTCGGGGGCGATCAGCCCTAGCCGTTCCGTCGTCCAGCGCTTCCCGCGACCGGAATGCGACTTATCCACAGGAAAACATTGACAGGGGCACAGGTTCCGAAGTAGCTTTCTCCGCGGAGTTACACTCATGTAACCCGGAGGAATTATGACCCAGGAGCGGGAAGTGGCGGGGTATCGCGCCCCACAAGTATGCAAGCTGGTCGGGATCACCTATCGGCAGCTCGACTATTGGGCTCGCACGGGCTTGATCGTCCCCAGCATGCAGCAGGCTCACGGGTCCGGTTCCCAGCGGATCTATTCCTTCACCGATGTCGTCCAACTCAAGGTGATCAAGAACTTGTTGGATGCGGGGATGAGCCTCAAGAAGATTCGCTCTGCAGTCGAGATCCTCCGCTACGAGATGGACTCGGATCAACCGTTGGCCGATGTCACCCTTCTCAGTGACGGTCAGACCATCTACGCAGCCCACTCCGACGAGGAAGTGGTCGATGTCCTCCGCAAGGGCCAGGGCGTGTTCAGCATCGCCATAGGCCCGGTCCAGGATCAGGTCGAGGGAGCAATCCATCAATTGTTTCCTGACGATGAGGAACAGCTCGCCGGGGTCGCGGAACTAGGAGCCCCCTGAACACCGAACGCCCAACTGCCCACGAGGTCCGATTCGCTCACAACAGTGAGCGGCAGTTTGCGCTCCTCCTCGATTTCTATGGTGTGCCCTGGGACTACGAGCCGCGCAGCTTTCCGATCGGTTTCGAGGACGGAGATCCCATCAAGTTCTTCCAGCCGGATTTCTATCTGCCCGACGACGACATGTTCATCGAGATCACGACGATGAATCAGAAGCTCGTAACCAAGAAGAACAAGAAGATCAAGCTGCTCAAGCAGTACCACCCGGACATCAAGTGCAAGATCTTCTATCAGCGTGACTACCTCCATCTCGTCGTGAAGTACGGTCTCGAGGAGCCGGACCACCTCGACGACGTGGTTGCACCCACGAGGATGCCGGGTCAGCCCGAGATCGTCCGTCTCGAGGACAGGGGCGAGCGGCTGACCGGATGAGGCGGTCCCCGCTTCACGAACTGAGCGAGAGTCTCGGCGCCCGTTTCGTGGACTTCGGTGGCTGGGAGATGCCCGTGCAGTACGACTCGGTCCTGGCCGAGCACCGAGCCGTGCGCTCTGGTGTCGGCATCTTCGACGTCACACACCTCGGTCGCTTTTCTTTGAGAGGCTCGGGGGCTCATGACGCCGTTCGGTCGCTCCTTTGCAACGACATCGACCGGGTCGAGCCGGGGCGCTGTCAGTACACCATGAACCTCAACGCCGAGGCGGGAATCATCGACGACCTCATCGTCTGGTGGCGAGCCGACGGCGACTATTGGCTGATGCCAAACGCTGCCAACCACGAGCGAGTCATGGAGACATTCGCGGCCGAAGCGGGATGCGAGGTCGAGGACCTGCAGGGCACGACGGTCTTCCTCGCCGTCCAAGGCCCGGACGCACCGGCGATGCTCGAGCACGTGGTCGGCACGAAGCCGGGCCGATTTCGAAACGTGGAGATCGAATCGGCTCACGGAACCGTGGCGATGGCGGGCACCGGATACACCGGAGAGCCCGGAGCGGAGCTGTGCGTCTCTCCCGACACGGCGGGGGAGCTGATGACCGCATTCATCGATTCCGGCGCCATTCCCTGTGGTCTGGGGGCGCGTGACACACTGCGTCTCGAGGCCGGTCTACCGCTGTGGGGTGAGGACATCGACGAGACGACCACGCCGTTGGAGGCGGGTCTCGACTTCGCCGTGTCCCTCGACCACGACTTCACCGGGCGGGACCGTCTGGTCGAGCAGGTGGAGGTGGGGGTCGGTCGGCGGTTGGCCGGATTCGTCCTCGAGGGACGGGGGATACCGCGACACGGCCACGAGATTCGCAGCAGAAGCGGGGGAGCGGGCACGGTCACCTCGGGGAACATCAGCCCCATGATCGACACCGGTGTGGGGATGGCCTATCTGTCGCCGCCAGCCGACGTAGGACAGGAGATCGAGGTGAGCATTCGCAGCCGCTGGGTACCGGGCCGAATAGCCAAACCACCGTTTCACGAGGCCTCCTGAGGGGGTAGCTTCCCGGTCATGGCCACCAGCATCCGCGCCAGCCCCCACTCCGAGATCGGCACCGAGCTGATCCGGGACTGGGAGCCCGAAGACGTGCCTAGGGCGTACATAGTCCTGGTTCATGGTCTCGCCGAGCATTGCGGCAGATATGAGCGCACCGGCGCTCTGCTGGCGGATGCAGGGTTCCAGGTGCGCAGCTTCGACCTCATCGGCGCCGGAGGGTCGGGTGGGTCGCGCTGGGACATCGACGACTGGAGCCGCTATCACGATCAGATCGGCACACATCTGGAATGGGCACGAGGGCACGGCAAGCCGGTGGTACTGATGGGCCACTCGTTGGGTGGCGCCCTCTGTCTCGGCTATCTACTGAGCGATCGACCCCAGCCCGACATGGCCGTCCTGTCAGCACCCGCTCTGGGGGGTGCAGCCGGGTGGCAAAAGGTCCTTGCCCCTGTTCTCGCCAGGTTCATGCCCAAGGTGAGCATCCCGAACCCGGTCAACGGTGAGCATCTCTCCCGCGACCCGGCGGTGGCCGAGGCCTACTTCGCCGACCCGCTGGTGGTCACCAGCTCGTCGGTGCGGTTCGGGGCCCAATTATTGGGCGAGATCGACCGTCTCAACGACGAGCTCTCCAAGTTGACCGTCCCGACCTTGGTCTTTCATGGCGAGGACGATCGTCTCGTCCCAACCCGCACCTCCGAGCCCCTGGGCGATGTCGAGTGCGTCGACCGCAAGGTCTACCCGGGTCTGAGACACGAGACCTTGAACGAGCCCGAAGGACCCGCGGTGGTGGGCGACATCGTGGAGTGGATCAACTCCAACCTCTAGCCCGCTCTCGTTACCTCAGGTAGTGGGACGGCTACTGCCGCCAGTGCATCAGGACCTTTCCCGAGTCGGCGCCGGCAATCGTCGCGAAGGCCTGGTCGTAGTCCTCTGCGGCGAACCGGTGGGTGATCACAGGGGAGAGGTCCAGTCCTGACTCGACCAGGACGTTCATCTTGTACCAGCTGTCGTACATCTCGCGGCCGTAGATGCCCTTGATGTTCAGCATGTTGAACACCACCGTCGACCAGTCGATGGCGTAGGGCTCGGACGGGATGCCGAGCAGGGCGATGTTCGCCCCGTGGATGGTGTTGTCCAGGATGTCGTGCATCGCCTGGGGGCTGCCCGACATCTCGAGGGCGACATCGAAGCCCTCCAGCATGTCCAGTTCCTTCTGGACGCGGGCCAGATCTTCGGTCTCGACGTTGACGGCTCGGGTGGCGCCCATCTGCCGGGCCAGCTCCAGCCGATACTCGTTCACGTCGGTTATCACCGTGTTCCGGGCACCGGCGTGACCGACCACCGCAACAGCCATGAGGCCTATCGGACCAGCACCCGTGATCAGGACGTCTTCTCCGAACACGGGAAACTTCAAGGCGGTGTGCACGGCGTTGCCGAAGGGATCGAAGAGTGCAGCGATCTCGGGATCGATGTCGTCGAGGTGTCGCCAGACATTGCTCTTGGGGACCACGACGAAGTCGGCGAACGCGCCCGGGATGTTGACCCCCAATCCCTTCGGGTGCTGGCACAGATGGCGGCGTCCGGCAAGGCAGTTACGGCAGTGCCCGCAGACGACGTGGCCCTCCGCCCCGACCAGTTCACCCTCGACAAACCCAGAGACGTTGGAGCCGAGCGCTTCGATATGCCCGGAGAACTCGTGGCCGACGGTCATCGGGGCGGGCACGGTCGATCTCGCCCAGTCGTCCCACTCGTAGATGTGCACGTCGGTGCCACAGATCCCGGCGGTGTGAACCCTGACGAGGATCTCATCAGGCCCGGGCTCGGGAACGGGCACGTCCTCGAGACGAAGACCTTGCTCGTCCGGATGCTTCACCAAAGCTCTCATCGAGTGACAGCCACGGTAGCCATCGCTCCGGATCCTGGCTTGTGCCACGATTGGGGTGATGGAATCGCTCGCGGGCAGTCTCCTGGTGGCGACACCGGCCCTTCTGGATCCCAACTTCTTCCGAACGGTCGTCTTGCTGCTGCAACACGACGAGGACGGTTGTGTCGGCGTGGTCCTCAACCGCCCGAGCGAGGAGCCTGTGGCCGATCATCTCCCGGCGTGGGCGGGACGTGTCCCTGACCCCGCAACTGTCTATCACGGCGGCCCGGTCGACCCCGCCGTCGCCATCGGTCTCTCGTTGGCGGGGGCCGGCATGCCAACCGGTGTGCCCGGGCTCAGCCTCATCGACCTGAATGCCCCGCCCGATGACGAGAACCAGCCGGTGCGCATCTACTCGGGCTACTCGGGTTGGGGAAGTGACCAACTCGAGAGTGAGATCGCCGTGGGCTCGTGGTACGTGGTCCAGGCATCCCCCGACGATCCCTTCGACACCTCGGCGGGGCAATGGCGAAGGGTTCTGCGCCGCCAGCCTGGATTTCTCGCGGTGGTCTCCACCTTTCCCGACGACCCGGGCTTGAACTGAGACCACGGCGCAGGGATTCTGCTGTCACCCAAAACCGTGATCTGGTGCGTCATACGGGCATGATCACCGCCACAGGTGTGATGGACAACGAAACGGTATACAGAAGCTTCAGCGCCGAGTTGACGAGGTATGCCACCGGTCTGGTGGGTCCTTTCGACGCGCCGGACGTTGTCACCGACGCGTGCCTGAAGGCATTCGAAGCTCGCAACTGGCCCAACGTGGTCGATCCCCGGGCATATCTCTATCGCACCGTGTTGACGGTCGCCCACGACCACCACCGCCGAACCCTTTCCCGTCGTCTCAGGGAGATGAGGACCGCAGGCAGAGACCATGTGCCGGACCCGGCCGCATCGGTCGACGTCGAAGTGCTGGGGGCGGTCGAGCGGCTCTCGGTTCAGCAGAGAGCCGCCGTCTTCCTCACCTATTGGGAGGACCTCCCACCCGACGTGGTGGGGGAGCGGATGGGGGTGTCCACCGGGACGGTGAAACGTCATCTGGATCGCGCCCGGAAACGACTTGGGGAACTGTTGTCATGAGCTACGAGAAGAAGATCAAAGACTTGATGGGTCGCCTGGTCTCGATGTCACCCGAACCACCGCCCTTTCCCGAGGAGACCCAGATGGTCCGTCCCGAGACCCGAAGACGCACCCGACCCGCTCTCGCCTTCGCCGCCGCCGCTGCGTTGGTCGCCCTCCTCGCCGTGCCACTCTTGCTGTTCACCGGTGGAGAGGAACCAGTCGGGGTCGGTAGCACCACTTCGACATCGACGACCAGCACCACTCTGCCGGCTACTTCGACGACGGTTTCCGCGACTTCCTCGACCATCGAGCCGGCGACCACGACAACCGAGCAGATGACGCCCGTCGCCTGGTCTGGTGTCGTGTACCTCCATCAGGAGCCGGTGGACAGCTTCGTGGGCAATCCGGCCCTCGTCCCGGTTCAGGTCGAAGTCGGGGGTGACTCCGGCCAATTGACCCCGGACGATGCCTTCACAGCGGCCCTGAGCACCATCGGCGAAGACCTCCCCGCCGGGTTCTCGAACTCGATCCCGGCCGAGGTGTCGGTGTCGAGCCTTCGCACCGAGGGAAACACCATCGTCGCCGACATGAACGAGGCGTTTCTCGCCGGGGCCGGGGGCCTCCTCGCCGACATGACGATGCTGAACCAGCTCATCTACAGCCTCACGTGGATGAATGAGGAAGCGAGCGTGCTGTTCACGGTCGACGACGAGCCGGTCGAGGCCTTCGGCAGCGAGGGCCTGGGTCTGACCGACCCGGTGGATCGGGAGAGCTTCCGGGACGACCACCTGCACGTGATCAACCTGACCAGCCCGATCGTCCAGCAGAACAATGGCACGTACCTGGTGCAGGGAATCGCCAATGTGTTCGAGGCAACGGTGACTATCGCCGTTCTCGATGCGAGCGGTGTCGTGGTAGACGAGCAGTTCGTCACCGCCACATGCGGAAGCGGGTGCTGGGGTGAGTTCTCGACAGCAATCGATCCTGATCTGATCGTCCCTGGTGAGTCCTCGATCCGGGTGTTCCAGTATTCCGCCGAGGACGGGTCGGTCGTAGACGCGGTCACAGTTCCCATCCCCGAAGGCGTCGTCTGGCAATTCACGGTGCGAGGCTGAACCGCCGTCATCCGCCGGCTCATGCCTACTCTGTCGGCGCATGGCCGCCATCACGGTTCCACGTCTACGTCCCAGCCTGAAGCGGCAATCGCCGGGACTCAGCGTCGAGCGGGAGCTATGGACCTCCGACGAGACCGTGGTCGTCGGTGTCGACGAGGTGGGCAGGGGAGCATGGGCCGGCCCCATCTCGGTAGGGGTCGCCGTCGTCCCGCGCGACCGACGCGTCTACAAGATCAGGGATTCCAAGATGCTCACCGAGGAGGAGCGGGAGGCCATGTTCGACCGGGTGGCGGGCTGGTGTGAGCGTTGGGCAGTTGGTCATGCCAGCCACGAGGAGTGCGACGAGCTGGGAATGTCGGATGCGCAGCGTCTAGCCGCCCGCCGCGCCCTGGAGAGACTGGATGTCTCCCCCGACCACATCCTCGTCGACGGGAATTGGGATTTCGTAGGAGGGGCGAGGCGGATCGTTCGCGGTGACAGCACCTCGCTGTCCATAGCGGCAGCGTCGATCCTCGCCAAGGTGACCCGCGACCGCATGATGCGCCAAGTTGCCCCTCAGTACCCGGGCTACAACTTCGAAGCCAACAAGGGCTACCCCTGCCCGACCCACAAGGCGAATTTGCAGGCGTTCGGACCAAGCGCCATACATCGTCGGTCCTGGGTGTTCATGGATCATCTTCCCTGGAACGGTCTCCAGCGCTACCACAGGCCGGAGCCACAGATGGAGCTGCCGTTCGAAGGCTGACGGCCGGGTAGGTAGCAACGTCATGCAACGAACCACCGACGGTCTGGTCGGTCATGAGAAAGGCAAGTACCGCCCTATGGCGCTAGTTTCGATTGCGGAGGCACTCCATATCCGCGACAGGGGACCTATGGAGAAATTGGCGGGAAATGCCGATAACAACGAAGTGACGACTCTGA
>Ga0299914_10001899_pt1 | contig 14139 bp, 10 predicted proteins | sample RVTome_10_FD_201361 | JGI IMG/M metagenome (GOLD analysis project Ga0299914, IMG submission 201361) | Soil microbial communities from uranium-contaminated site in the Upper Colorado River Basin, Wyoming, United States - RVT153D57 (version 2) ...
GACGACTATCGGGTCGTCGCCGCGGATGTGCTCGAGGAACGGCCCACTCGGACGCGCGATCGTATGCGACCCTATGTGATCTTTACGGATCCGGAGCTGGCACGGGTCGGGTTGAACGAGCGGGAGGCACGCGAGCAGGGCGTAGACTACCGGCTGGCGAGGGTGCCCGCGGAGAAGATCGCCCGGGCCATCGAGACCGACCGAACGGACGGGTTCTACAAGTGCTTGGTGGACGCCGAGACCGATCGGATTCTCGGAGCCACCATCTTCGCCGACCAGGGCGGGGAGATCATGGCCGTACTGCAGGTGGCGATGATGGGAGATCTGCCCTACACCGCGATCCGCGATGGCGTCATTGCTCACCCCACAAGGGCGGAAGGACTGCAGACCCTCTTCACTTCGTTGGACCCGTGAAATGGGACGTCGCGTAAGGCGCGATGACCTACCCCCGGTCCCGCTCCAGACAACTTCCCGGGAAACCCGGTCCCGCGAGACGAACCTTCAGGCCAAAACGCGCGGCAGCGTCGATGGACTAGAGGACACCGCGGTTCGCGCTGGGCCGGTCGGCGGCGTACGCGAGATCGGGGTGATTCTCAGGGAGACCGCGAAGGAATGGCTCGAGGACGAGGTGCCGGGACGCGGCGCAGCGCTTGCCTACTACGTGCTGCTCTCACTGGGGCCGGCCCTGGTGCTCATTGTCGGCGTGCTCGAGCTGTTCCTGAACTCGGAACAGGTTCGGGTGGGGGTGATCGAGGCCGTCTACATGAACGTCGGAGCCGACGCAGCCGATACGGTAGCGACCGTGCTCCAGCGTGTGGAGGTCCCCGACTTCCTGTCACCCGAGGCACTCGTGACGGTGGGGTTGCTCCTATTCGGCGCCACGGCCGTCTTCGCCAACGTGCAAAGCGCGCTCGACGCCATCTGGAACGTGACGCCCGAAGAGGATCGCACCAAGCGGGAGGTCGCCGTGGCCTTTTTGCTGAGCCGGCTGCGCGGCTTCCTGATGATCATGTTCACCGGCGTGGTCCTTACGCTTTCGTTCGCCGTGACGTCCGTAACGGGTGTGCTCTCGAACGTTCTCCAGGGCGGCCTACCCTATGGCGATGTTCTCGTCCGGGGTCTGGATGGCGTGGTGTCGCTCCTGTTCACCGGCCTTCTGTTCGGAGCCATCTACAGAACCCTGCCCACGAAGCGCATCCTCTGGAGCACCGTCTGGGTGGGAGCCTTCATCACGGCGCTCATCTTCGTGCTGGGCAAGTTCCTCGTGGCATGGTTGATCGCCAGCGCCTCGTGGACCTCGTATTACGGCCCCGGAGCGACCGTCGTCACGTTTCTCGCCTGGATCTACTTCTCCTCCCAGCTGTTCTTCCTGGGTGCGGAGTTCACACAGGTATGGTCGCGCCGGCGAGGCGGAGTCATGAGCGAGAGCTATTCACGTTGATCGACTATTCGAGAGGACAGACGAGAATTCCCGCCGAGCGCACGCGCCGTGTGAGACGGTCGGACTCGCTGCCCTCCCACATACGCTCGAACAGCGACTTGTCGTGGCGTCCGACCACCAGGAGGTCGGCTTCCGACTCCTCGACGAGCTCGCCGATCGCATCGACGACCTTGAACCCCGAGAGCGCGTGCGGATACGCGTCCACGCCCTCCCGGCGCAGCGAGGATGCCAGCGCCTCCAACTCCGACCTCGCGTCCTCGAGCGCGTCGGCGGAGGCAACGACGCCCTGCTCCGTCTCCACAGGGCCGCCTCCGGCGGGATTCGTGGCCGGGAGCGGGAACTTCATGATCACGTGTGCCAGGTGGAGGGGAACGGACCACAGCCGGGCGAAGCGTCCGGCATGAAAAAGCGCCGTCCCATCGGGATCGCCATCCGGGTCGAGAGCGACGACCACCGCGGTGATGTCGTCCTGCAGGGGCGTCGTCATCTCGTCGGGCTCCGGATCGGCGGAGGGCACGAGAAGGACGGGGCGCTTCGCTCGTCGCACGAGATCGTTCGCGGTACTGCCCAGCAGCGCTCTGACGACAGCGCCACGAGCGTGCGTCGCCGCGACGATGAGATCCGCGGAGACGTCCTCCGCATGTGCGAGCAAGGCAGCAGTAGGAGAGTCCGGCGTGAGCATGTTGGCGGAGACCTCACAATCCCAGAGCTCACGAATGCGATTCGATACCGTCTCGAGGTACTGGTCCATGATCGCGACATGCTCGACCTCGCTGACCGGCTCGTTGGTAACCGGTTCCACGTGCAAGGCCTCGCCCGTTCCCTGAGGAAGCACGGTGGCGAGATACAGCGTCCCCCCCGACCGGGCCGCCGTCCGGGCAGCGGGTCTGAGGGCGGCTTCGGCGAACGGGGTCCCGTCCAGCGGGACGAGAATCCGGTCGTAGCCTGCACCGCTCGCTCGCGCACCGCCTTCGCTTCGTCGTTCCGTCTTGCTCGTTGCCATCGATCGCTCCTTGGTGGTCCTCTTGAACGACCCATTAGTGAGCAAGGCGCATACCGCAAGAGAGGGAGCGGCGTACCGCGGCCTCGAGAGGGTGGTCCGCGAGAATCGGCGGGACACCGGGGGTGGCTACCGGGTATGATGATACGAGGCAGGGGGATCGGAGACGGCATGAGTGACGCACGACAATCGGAGGTGAGCGAGCTGTCCCTCGACATTCTGCTCGTCGATGACGAGCCGACCAGTCGAGAGGCCGTGTCCCTCTGCGTCGAATCGCTGGGGCACAAGCCGCGAGCCGTCGCGAGCGCTGACGAGGCCCTTCGAGTGAACGATTCAGAGATCCACGACCTGGCGCTCGTCGACCTGCGACTGGGAGCCGATTCCGGATTGGAGCTGGTGACGTCGCTCCAGGAGCAGAGCCCCTGGACCAAGGTTGCCGTGATCACGGCCCACGGCTCCATCGAATCGGCGATCGAGGCGATGCGCCGCGGGGCCATCGACTACATCGAGAAGCCCGTTTCCCCTCACAGCGTACAGGCGATCACCCGCCAGATCTCTACGGTGCGGCGGCTCGAGACGAATCTGGAGCGTCTGCGCGACGATCTGGAGCGGGCGATTCCCCCGCCCCGCATCCGCACGGAAAGCCGTGCCATGCGGGAGGTTCTGACGATGGCACGGCGGGCCGCCGAGAGCGAAGCGACCATTCTTCTAAGGGGCGAGAGCGGCACCGGCAAGGGAGTGCTGGCCCGGGCCATCCACGACTGGAGCACGCGACGCGAGGGTCCGTTCTCGGTCGTCAATACTCCGACCCTATCGCGCGAGCTCCTCGAGAGCGAGCTGTTCGGCCACGTGAAAGGCGCCTTTACGGGCGCGGTGCGGAGCCGTCCCGGCCGGATCGCACGCACCGCGGGAGGCACATTGCTGCTGGACGAGATCGGGACGATGCCGGTCGAGCTTCAGCCGAAGCTCCTGCGCTTCCTACAGGACCGTAGCTATGAACGGGTGGGCAGCGACACGACCCAAACGGCCGACGTCCGGATGATCGTAGCGACCAATCACGACCTGGAAGCCGCCGTGGAAGCCGCCGAGTTTCGGGAAGACCTCTATTTCAGGATCCGCGTCATCGAAATCGAGGTCCCGCCACTCCGGGACCGTCTCGAAGATCTCCTCCCCCTGGCCGATTCCTTCGTCGACTTCTTCGGAGCTCGCTACGGACGCCCCGGGGCTCGCCTCACCGAAGGAGCCAGGAGAGCGCTCATGGAGAGGAAGTGGCCAGGCAACGTCCGCGAGCTGCAGAACGCGGTGGAGAGAGCGGTGATCCTGAGCCGAGGCTCTCAGATCGGGGCGGGTTCACTACCCCCGGTAGACAACAAGCCAGGGAGCACGGCGGGCCAGACGCCCATGATCACGCTCGACGAAGCCGAGCGGCGTCACCTGAAGGGCGTCCTCGAGGCGGCGGATTCGGGCAAGGAGGCCGCGCAGATCCTCGGCATCTCCACCACGACACTCTGGCGGCGGAGACGCAAGCACGACCTTTGAAGTCGCGCCGGCTCGCGCCCATGGGGTGACGCGGTCGAGCCCGGATCGGGAGGCCCAGGCGCGGCGGACTAGGGCGGCACCACCCTTGCGTCTCGCGATATGTGTATGTCCGATTGCACGACGCACCGAGGCCAAATCCTGCTCGTAGAAGACGATCCCGCTGTGCGGGGGGTCCTCGCGCTCCTTCTCGAATCCGCTGGATGGAACGTCACCGAGGCCGCCGACGGCAACGTGGGGCTCCTTCTCGCGCGGCGTACCAGACCCGATCTGGTCGTGACGGACCTTCGACTGCCCGGTATGTCCGGTACTGAGCTCGCAACCGCGCTGACGGATGGCTCCGACGTCCCGGTGGTGGCAATCACCTCCGACACGGCGCAAACGCGCGCTCGCGCCCGGCAAAGCGGACGGTTCGCTTCTGTGCTCACGAAGCCCCTCGATCCGAACGACTTCCTTCTGACCGTGCACCGGACACGACTCACGTCTCTGGAGGGCCCCTCACGCGTTTCACGGGAGTGAAGCCTGAAACGCGGGACGTTCGATGATAGGGCACGACACGGTGGAGCCTTTCCACGGTGGTATTGATCTTGCGCGACTGAGAGGTAGAGCCAGCCGGACGAGGGCACCTGATCGAGAAGCCGAGAGCACGTGGACGCGGAAGATCTTGAGACACGACAGGGAGGTGGAACGGTCGCGAGGTGGATTCTCGTCGCCTTCGGGACCGTCGTGGCGCTCGTCTGGCTCGTCGCCTCCCAGGGCATCGGCATGGGACTCGTGGTGCCCACGCTTCTTTCCCGTGCCGCTCCCGAGGGATGGGACGTGCAGGTCGCCTCGGTGGATGGCGATTGGCGCTCCCGGGTCCACCTGACGGACATCACGCTCGACGGGCCGAGCGCATCGGGGTCGGTGGATCGGCTGACCGTGCGGTACCGGCTCCTTCCGTTGCTACGAAAAGTGTTGATCGTGAGGGAGATCGATGCGGTCGGCCCTTCCTTGAAGCTCGATCGCAGGGGCATTTCGGATACGACCTTCATCCAGTCGGCCGATACCAGCGGCTCGGCACTCGAGCTCATCACGGGATCGCCGCTCGGCGACTGGCGCGTGGTGATCGGCGATGCTCGGATCTCCGGCGGAAGCACCGAGGTCCGGACGGCAGATGGCGCGTATCGAGCGCACGACGTCGCACTCTCGGCGCGCGGGGAGCTCGGCCCGGAAGGTCTCGACATGACGCTCGATTCCCTGGTCGCCGGCGTCCGGGCGCCTTCCCACCGCGATCCCCTCGTCACAGCCGCCGGGGCGCCGGCCGGCGTCCACCCCGGGGAACACGATCGGCCGGCCGATCGTGGACGGTTGTGGGCCGCTGGAGCACTCCGTGACGGCGTGCTCGACGTGACGGAGATCACCTTTGCCTCGGAGCGATCCGACGTTCGAGCAGACGGCCGTTTGATGCTGGCCCCGGGGGAAGCGCGGGAGGTGGTAGACAGCATGGATTTTCGACTTCGCGCGAGTCCGCTCGATCTGCGTGATCTTCCGATGACCATTCCCGAGCAACTCCGTGGTGAACCTTCGGTCGTGGCGGACCTGTCGTTCAGCGGTCCTCCGGACTCGATGCGCGTCGAAGGGCGGATCGAAGCCGAGGCTCTGGGCATCGCCGAAGTCCATGCGGTTGCACGACCTCCAGTTCCCTCCGGGCGGCATTCGACGGTCGCATCTGAGCCCGCGATCGACGCGACGGTCGACCTCCTGGGCGCGGACCTCCAGGGCTGGACGCCTCCTCCCTTCGACGGAATGATCAGGGGGCAGCTATCGGTCGTGGTCGACCGCTGGAAGGCGGACCGGAAGATCGACGCACGGGCAACGCTCGTTCACGATCCCCCGACCGACACGGTCGAAGGGCTGTTCGGGAGGGCCTTGCGTGCCGAGGCGATCATATCGATGGAAGCTGCCGGCAGGGCGGGCGGTGGGGGAGGCATCGACGGCGCGGCTGCCGACATCGACTCGGTGGAGGCCGTCGTGAGGCTGTTCGCCGACGACCGGCTCGATCTGGGTGAGATCGCCGTGGCGGGAACACCGGAAGGCGGCACGTGGTCTGTGGATCTCCAGCTCGATTCTGGCACGATGGAGGGGCAGGGCCGCGCGTCCCGTGTTGGCCAAGGGCTCGCGGTCGTCGTCGAGCAGCTTCATATGTCGCGCATCGATGCTCGAGCGCTCGACCCCGGCTTCCCTTCCACCTCGGTCTCGGGCACGCTCCGCGGCGAGGTCGAGGGAGAGGCCATCGGCTCCGCCCGAGGCGCTATGGCGATCGCGCTCGGGCCATCCCGCATCGCCGAGACACGACTCGATAGGCTGTCCTTTACCGTGACCCTCGATTCGGGCGACGCTCGCGGTCGGCTCGTCGGCTCCGACGCAAGCCATTACGTGGACGTGCGCTACCATGTGTCGGCATCCGACTCGGCCATCGTCGCAAGTCTCACGGACATGCACGTTACCAGCGTCCCCGCCTCCAACGGCGCCTCCGATGGCGGCGACACTGCTGGCCCCGATGCTGCGCTCGACCTGAGAGGTCGAGCCGATGGGAGGTGGATGCTGGCAGGAGACGCTCGGCGCGGCTCGATCGAGGTGAGGCTGGACTCTTCGCACGTCGGAGCCGTACCGCTCCATGGACTAGCGCTCGACGCTTCGCTCGATGGCACAGGCACTTCGCTCGATGACCTGGTCGGCATCCTCGACGCAACGGCAGTGCTTCCTCGCGGAGGAGATCCCGCCGACAGCATGAGCGCAACCATCCGGTCTGTCGAGCCAGGGCGGTACTCCCTCGATGCGCGCCTGCACACCGTGGAAGGAGGCGAGGTCGTCTTCGACGGGGAAGGATCGGTCGGGCAAGATGGAGACTCCGGGTCCTTTCGGGTCGCCGCGAACGGAACCCTGAGCTCTCCGTCTGAGCTGCTGAATGGCGCGGCGCTGGGATCCGTTTCGCTCGAGGCGTCCGCCCACCGCGATGCAGATGCGTGGACGACAGGCGACGCCCGCCTTCTGCTCATGGGCACGAGTTGGCGCGCGTTGATCGCCGACTCCCTGTGGCTCGAGGCACGGTTGGATTCCGATCAGCTCCATCTCGACACGGTGCACGTTGCCTCCAATCTGCTCACGCTCGGCGGCTCCGGCATGCTTCCACTGGAAGGTCCCGGCTCCGGCTCGATCGAGTTGACGGGGGCACTACGTGATCTCGAGCCCGTCCGCACGATGATCGACGCGGAGGTGTTCGCCGCGGGCCGGGCGGATCTACGCGTCTCCGCGACCGGAGCGCTCGATTCGGCACACGTGGCGGGCGCTATGGAGGTACGCGCGATCGCCGTCGACAGGATCCGACTCGACGGAATCGATGCGACCCTCGGGGTGACCCTCGATCGGCGCGGCGACGTCGATGATGTCATGCCGATCGCCGGATCGGCCGACGTGACGTTCGATCGGATCGCCCTTCCCCACGCCGACGTCGAGAGCGTAGCGCTGAGGCTCGCAGGTGACCGAGACAGCCTTCGCGTTGAGGCGTCGGCACTCGCGGACGAGCGTCGTCGTGGAGAGCTGCTCGTGGTGGTCGACCCACGAGTCGAGTACAGAGTCGCCCGACTGGACTACATGGACCTCGAGCTCTTCGACGACGAATGGCATATGGTCTCCCCGGCGGAGCTCATTTACCGCGACGGCTACGAGCTCAGCTCCTTCGTGCTCCTGAGCGATGACAGCCGGGTGGCGATCGAGGGCGGCGTCGACGGAGACGGCGCACTCGATCTCGACGTCCAGATCGATTCCGTCGGGGTCGGCACGGTGTCGGACCTGATCGGCCTTCCCGGCCTGGAAGGCTGGCTGGGCGGCACCGTGAGGCTGCGCGGCTCCACGTCCGCTCCGGAGGGAAGCATCGCCATGCGTGGAGCGTTCCAGCGGGGCGATGGCCGCTCGGGCCCGGCGCGTATCGACATCACCGCCGACGGCATGCGGGCAGACACGAATGTGGAGCTTCTCGACCCCGACGGAGGGAGTCTTCACGTCACCGGGTCCGTGCCGCTGCCGGACGCGGATGCGTCGGCGGAGGGCGCGCCCGAAGGGCTCGACCTCACCGTGCAGGCACGCGACTTCGGGATCGTCTGGGCCCTCCCGTTCCTCGATCCACAGGTCGTGACCGAGCTCGAGGGGCGCCTGGACGGCCAGATAACGGTTCAGGGCCAGCAGGACGAGCCCCGGTTGGGGGGCAGGATCGCACTCGCCGAGGGCAGCACGCACATCCGACCCCTGGGCGTTGGCTTTCACGACATGGCGTTCGACGCACGCGGCGTGGATTCGCGGGTGATCATCGACTCTGCACGCGTGAGCGGCCCCACGGGGCGGGTGACCGCGAGCGGGTCCGTTTCCCCGATTGGCGAGCAGACCCTCGACGTCGTGATGTCCCTGGACGAGTTCCGACCGATCGACAATGACGCCTACCAAGCAACGATCTCGGGCGATCTGGACGCGGACGGAACGATTCTCGCGCCGGAGTTGAGCGGTCGACTCCGCGTCGAGAGCGCCGATATCTTCCTGGACGCCCAGGACGACGATGGCGGCCTGGAGCAAGTGGAGTTGACCGAAGAGGATCTCCAGATGCTTCGCGATCGGTTCGCGTACGTCGCCGATCGCGAGACGCCCCGGACTCCGATCCACGAGCTTCTCACCGCCGATCTCCAGGTGGAATTCGGGCGAGATTCGTGGATTCGCAAGGAGGCGAATCCCGATATGGCCATCGCCTTCACGGGCGACGTGGAAGTCCGGATGAGACCGGGGGAGGATCCGCAGGTCTTCGGGGAGCTGGAGGCGATCGAGGGTCGCGGCTACGTATCTCAATTCGGGCGCCGGTTCGAGCTCGAGTCGGGAACGGTCTCACTCTCCGGACCGCCGAGCGAGGCGTTCGTGGACGTGTCTGCCGCATACGGCGTGCCCTCGCGTGACAACCCGGGCGACGAGGAGGCGACCATTCTCCTCGATGTGAGCGGTACACGGGATTCACTCGATCTCGAGCTGTCGTCGGACCCCACGATGGAGAACGCCGACATCGTCTCGTACATCGCGACCGGCCGACCGGCCGCCAGCACGCTCACGCTAGGGGGGAACGGCTCCGAGGGCGGCGGCATCGCATCTGCCGGCGCCAACCTCGCACTGAATCAGATCGTGGGAGCGGTCGAGGAATCGGCGGCGCGGAGCATCGGATTGGACGTCGTGGAGATCCGCCGGGAAGGGTTCCGCGGCGCCACGCTCGTCGCGGGGAGCTACGTGTCGCCGCGCATCTATGTGGGCTTCGCCCAACCCGTGACTCTTACCGAGGGCGACGGCCTTTCACTGGGCAACGGCAACGAATCGGAAGTCGAGATCGAGCTCGAGGCCCTTCAGTGGTTGCTCGTGAACATCGAAGGCTCTGGATCAGCGCTCAGCTTCTTCCTCCGCGGCAGGTATGCTTACTGATTCGCGATCGTTCAGCGTATTGGCCGCGGGGCTCCTCCTCGTGACGCCCTCGACCGCGAGCTCCCAGAGCTCCGACCTGCCACTCGTGCTCGTCGATGATGCGACCGTCGTGAACGACGTCGGCTTCCGCTTTCTTCGCGGCTCGGCCCTCAGCAGCTACCGCCTGCAGGAGAACATCGCCTACGAGGGTCCGGGCGGCTTCGCCGGCGTGCGCTCCGCCCTGGACTTCCTGCCTGGGATCTCGGCCCCGGAGCCGGAAGCCTTCAGCCCGCTCACGCTCCAGCGGGACGTGGCGCGGATCCGCGAGCTTTATCGTAGGGCAGGATATCCGCAGGCAGTCGTCGACTACGACGTCGAGCTCGACACCGAGGCGAACAGCGTAAACGTGACCTTCATTGTCGACCAGGGAGAACCGATCACATTGAGTGCCGTTCAGGTCCGTATCGGAGAATCCGTCGCCGACAATGCGATGAGCGATGGTGGGACGGAGCTGCGCGGCCTTCGGTCGCCACAACCTCAGGAGTGGCCCGACCGGCTGCACCGACAGTGGGACGAGCACCGTCGGCGTCTCTCGCAGCACCGCGGCGAGGCGTTCAGCGAGCAACTCCGCTCGCGCATGGTCGACCAGACGATCGACTGGTTCCGAGGTCGGGGCTATCCATGGGCCGGAGCGCACATCGCTTCCGTGGACACGACGGATTTGGCGGTGGACGTGGAGATCGCCGCCCGGCCCGGCCCGCGCGCACGTGTCGACTCCGTGGTCATCGAGAGCAGCGGGCGGCTCTCCGAAGACGTGCTACGCCGGGAGATCCCGATACGAGAGGGAGATTGGTACGACGATCGTGCGGTGGCGGCCGGAGAGCGAGAGCTGCTCGATCTCGATCTGGTGAGGCGGGCGCTCGGCGATCTGACGGATACCCAGACAAGGGACTCGACCGTGGCAATCCGGTTCCGGATCGACGAGGCCAGGCCGCGCCTCCTCTGGGGCCGTGCCGGTTGGCGCTCCGAGGCCGGTCTGGCCGGCGACCTTCAATGGTCGCACCGCGACTTTCTGGGTGGGGCACGCGTGTTCACGGCCGCGGTCACTGCTGAGAGCGGCATCGGTGCGCTCGAGCCCGTGAGGAACCGAAGCATCGGCGTCTCCCTTCTCGTGCGTCAGCCCTACGTCTGGCACCGGAGCGTATCCGCCGCCGTGCGGCCTTTCCTCCAGTACCGTGAAGACTTCGGCGATCGGTCGCGGCTCTTCGGGTTGGAGACGAGCCTCATCTACCACCACGCGGACCTCGAAACGTTCACGATCCAGCACGAGCTGTCGCGAAACCGGATCGACGAAGCACTTCTCCCACTTCCCGTCTCCGAGCTGTTCGAGAACGGCGGCGCGACCTTCGAGCCGACGTTCGTTCGAAGCGTGTTCAAGGCCATTGCTACGTACGGGAAGCTCGACGACCCGCTCGCACCCCGATCGGGCTTCAGGCTACAGCCCAGCGCCGAGGTCACGGGACCGACCAGCCTGAGCGACGTGGAGTACTTCCGACTCGCCCTCGAGGCGGTCGGTGCCGTGCCATTGTCGGAGCGGACCGGGCTGTTCATCCGTCTCTCGGGCGGGCGACTCTTTCCCTATGGCGAAAGCGATCCCGTCACTAGTGATTCGCCCTTACGCGCGGCTGTGGGAGTACGAAGGGTGATGTTCACCGCCGGCGGCATGTTCGACCTCCGTGGATGGAGCCAGGGCCTCGCGGGTCCGAAGGTCCCCCTCGTAATCGTGGAGCCCGACGGGGTCTCCATCGAGCGGTACGTGCCGGTCGGAGGTCTCGCCCGGGTCACCGGAAGCGTCGACCTCGAGCTGCCCTTCCCTTTCCTGCGAGCACAGCACCGCACATACGTGTTCGTCGATGCGGGCCGGGTCTGGAGCCCGGACCCCGGGTTCGGACCCGGAGATCCCGAGCTCGCGCTCGACCCCTGGCTCTACTCGGTCGGCGGAGGGCTGCAATTCTCGACGGTAGCCGGCCCCGTGCGCTTGGGCGTAGGCTACAAGCTCAACCCCACCATCGTGGATCTCCTGGCCCCGACGGACGTCGCCGGCGCTCTGAGAGCCGGTGAAGACCTGTCGACGCTCGAGCGCAGTGGGCTGCGCCGCTGGCACGTGCACCTTTCGATCGGACGTGGGCTTTGAGCGTCCCGTTCAACGCCGAGTTGCCGCGCCGCTCTATTCGTGGCGCCGGCTCTCGTCCACCAGGAACGTGATCTTGAGGCTCACGCGATGGGTGCGGGCGTCGCCGGCACCCACCAGCACCTCGTGATCCTTGACCCACGCGCTGCGGATGTTGTCCACCGTCTTGCCCGCGTCCTCGATACCACGCGTGACGGCGTCGTCGTAGCTCTTCTGCGATTCGGATGTGATTTCGATGATCTTGGCGAGAGCCATTGCACTTCTCCTTTCGGTTTGGTGAGGAACGATCACGGAGTCGGATTCAATCGCCCGAGTCCAGGTGTGGCCGCCATCCGGGGGGGGGTTGAGACGCTTGGTTGGGAATGATGCCCACGAGGCCGAGCGTGAGTCCGACCAGGATTGCGTTCTGAGCCGCTGCGGGCCCGGGTCTGGGAAACCGCGCCCAGCCCCAGGCGATCAGGCCGACCGCGACCACCAGAACGAACAGATGAGCCAGTCGCATCTTTGTCGCGAGACCGGCGGTGAGCAGGACGAGAACGCCAGCCACCAGCGGCACGACCGTGACGTCGGTGGCTTCGGGTCGGGTGAAGACGAACGAGCTGACGATGAGCCACGCACCGAGCAGCGCTTCGACGATCCGGGGCCACATGTCAGCTCCTCATTTCGTACGCGACGTCGATCGCGCGCGGTGACGGGTTCCCCCAGAACGTTCTCCAGAACGGACCGAGCTCGGGCTGACGCTTCCACACATGCCGCAGGTACTTGGCGCAGGACCAGATCTCGTCGTACGCCAGGAATACCAGGACCAACGAGATGGCCGCGGTCACGAGGCACGGCGTGCACCAGGCACCTACGGCGATCCCCTGGAGGACCACGAGAACGACGCTGACGATGCCGAGGGGGATGACGTCGAGGCCGAAAAGCATGACCAGCCACGGGCGGAATTGCCAGCGACGCGTGGAGCCCGCCATCGCGAGGACCACCTCGGTGAGGTAGGCCCAGCTTCCCAGGGCAGCGTCGGGCAAGCCAATGATCCGGTGCATGGCCTCCGACTCCTCCGACGTGAGCACCGTCTCGGAGCCGGCTCCGAAGAACGGATCCCACACGCCCTCGATCCATCCCCACTGGTAGGCAGCGAGATAGAAGGAGATCGCGGCGGCCACGAACGCCAGCATGGCAATCCGCGCACGTTGAACGATGGAGGAGGGGTTGTAGTGGAACGGTGGGGCCTTGGCATCGGGGCTGAGCCGTTGTTCTTCGACCGTCACCACCCGAGCGACTCCGTCGCGCCGGACTCTTCCAGTCCGTTGGCGCGGCGCCAAGCTACCGGGTAATCCCGGAGCTTCTGCAGGATCCCCGCAAGCTCGTCGGACAGCCGCCGAGACGGTGCCCAGCCGAGCATCTCACGAGCCCGCGTGATATCCAGACGGTACCCGTCGTTCGCCCGCTCCGTCGAATCCGGCTCCCTCACGCTCCTGCCCGGCGCATGCTCCTGGATCCAGGCTCCCGCGCGCGCCATCACGCGCGGCGCTCTCCGAGAGGACCATTCAGCCCCCCAGTACAGCGTGCCGATGCGGTCCTGAAGATCCGCGTACCCAATGGGATCCGGTTCGCCGATGAGGATCGCCCCGTCGCCGAGCCTGTCGCGACGCTCGACCGCGCGCGTTAGCGCGTCCACCGCGTCGTCGATATGGACCCGTGCCTGACCGGTTCCCCTGTTGCCGGACGACGGGATCCGCTTGAGATCCTTGTCGACGATTCGCTGGATCTGCCTCACCAGCGTCGGCTGTTCTCCGTAGTCCGTGTACACGTCCGCGAGTCGAAGCAGCGTGTATGGAATCCGTGGTCGATGCTCGGCGATGATCCGCTCCGCCGCGAGCTTCGATCTGGCGTATGGGCTCGTGGCTCCGAATGCCGAATCCTCGGCTATCCGCTCTTTTGACCCTATCGGAGCGTGCACCAAGACGGTGCTGGCGAAAACGAAGCGCTCGACACGGAAATCCGACAGCATCGTCAGCAAACGACGCGTGCCTTCGACGTTCACGTCCTCATGGGCGGGGTCGTCCCGATCCATCGAGCCTCCGTGAGCGGCCAGGTGAACGACCGCCGCCAGCTCGACGCCATGCCTTTCCGCGACGGCCTCCAATGCCTTGCGCACACTCATGCCCGACGTCACGTCCAGATACTCTACGGAATCCAACTCCGGATCGGCGGCGGGCTCCGAAACGTCCGCACCTACGACCGTATAGGTCGGCCGGAGCCGGGCGGTCAAGCCGTGACCCAGCTTGCCGCTGGCCCCGGTGATCAGCACGACCGGACTGGGCATGATCGAGACTCCTCGCGGGAGACGTGTGCTGCGGGCGCCGAACGTCCCAATCATGCCGACGTCGGCGTCAGCCGACCCGCCATAGGTGCATGGGCCGTGCCGAACTCGTCGTCGCGCCGCCCTCGCCCCGGGAGGCCGCCCCTCCCTCCGAGTACACGGATTTCACGTCCGCGAAA
>Ga0299914_10001900_pt1 | contig 14138 bp, 13 predicted proteins | sample RVTome_10_FD_201361 | JGI IMG/M metagenome (GOLD analysis project Ga0299914, IMG submission 201361) | Soil microbial communities from uranium-contaminated site in the Upper Colorado River Basin, Wyoming, United States - RVT153D57 (version 2) ...
ACATCGTGCGCAGCTCCTTCTCGAACTGGCAGCCGGGCTATGCGATGGGCGTGGTCGCCGGGCAGCGCGGCCACAAGCGCGCGATGACGATCACCTGGAACTACGCCGCCGGCGCCGAGACGGTGAAGGGCTTTCGCGAAGGCTTCGAGAAGGGCGGCGGCAAGGTGATCCGCGACCTGACGGTGCCGTTCCCGAACGTCGAGTTCCAGGCGCTGCTGACCGAGATCGCCGCGCAGAAACCCGATGCGGTCTATGCGTTCTTCGCCGGCGGCGGCGCGGTGAAGTTCGTCAAGGACTACGCGGCCGCCGGGCTGAAGGACACCATCCCGCTGTACGGCCCCGGCTTCCTGACCGACGGCACGCTGCAGGCGCAGGGCCCGACGGCGCAGGGCCTCGAGACGACGCTGCACTACGCCGACAACCTCGACACGCCGCGCAACAACAGCTTCCGCAAGAACTTTGCGATCGCCTACAAGGCCAACCCCGACGTCTATGCAGTGCAGGGCTACGACGCGGCGCAGCTGCTCGGGGCCGGCCTGAAGGCCGTGAAGGGCGACTTGAGCAAGCGCGACGCGCTGACCTCGGCGATGCGCAAGACCGTCGTCGACAGTCCACGCGGGAAGTTCACGATTTCCAAAGCCGGCAACCCGGTGCAGGACATCTACCTGCGCGTCGCCAAGGGCGAGAACAACGAGGTGAAGGCAGTCGCCGTGAAAGCGCTGACCGATCCGGCACGCGGCTGCAAAATGTGAGACGGGGGCACCTGTCGCCCATCTCCCGAGGAGGCCCGTCATACCGGCGAAAGCCGGTATCCACTGCGACGCGTGGACCCAGGCGTTCGCCCGGGTGACGGCGCCTTCGACCCATTCAAGTAGCCAGAGCCCCGCGTGGACTTCGCCACCTTCCTCGTCCAGTGCCTCAACGCCGTCCAGTACGGCCTGCTGCTGTTCCTGCTGGCCAGCGGCCTGACGCTGATCTTCGGGATCATGGGCGTGATCAACCTCGCCCACGGCAGCTTCTACATGCTGGGCGCCTACCTCGCGTTCGTGCTGTCGCCGCACCTGGGCGGCAGCTTCATCGCGGTGCTGCTGATCGGCGTGCTGCTGTCGGCGGCGTTCGGCTTCGTGCTCGAATGGGCGTTCTTCAGCTTCCTCTACCAGCGCGACCACCTGCAGCAGGTGCTGATGACCTACGCGCTGATCCTCGTGTTCGAGGAAGCCCGCTCGATGCTGGTCGGCAACGACGTGCACGGCGTGCCGATTCCGGCGTGGCTGTCCGGCGGCTTCGCGCTCGGCGACCTGATGTCGTACCCGTGGTATCGGCTGTTCGCATCGGGCGCCTGCATCGTGCTGGCCGTCGCGCTCTACGCCGTGGTCAACCGCACGCGGCTCGGGATGATGATCCGCGCCGGCGCCAGCAACCGCGACATGGTGCGCGGGCTGGGCATCGACATCAAGGTGCTGTACCGCATCGTCTTCGCCGGCGGCGTCGCGCTCGCGGCACTGGCCGGCATGATCGCCGCGCCGATGACCTCGGTCTATCCGAACATGGGCGCGAGCGTCTTGATCATCTGCTTCGTCGTCGTCGTGATCGGCGGCATCGGCTCGATCACCGGCGCGCTGGTGGCCTCGCTGCTGGTCGGCTTCGTCGACACCTTCGGCAAGGTGTTCTTCTCCGAATACAGCGGCATCGGCGTGTACTTGCTGATGGCGATCATCCTCATCTGGCGCCCGGAAGGGCTGATGAAGCGTGGATTCTGATCGCCGCACCTTCGCCTGGCTGCTGCCCGCGATCGGCGCGGTGGCGCTCGCGCTGCTTCCGGCGGTGCTGACGCCGTACACGCACGACCTCGTCGTCAAGATCACGCTGTATGCGATCTTTGCGCTGAGCCTGGAGCTGCTCGTCGGCATGACCGGGCTCGTCAGCCTCGGCCACGCCGCCTTCCTCGGCATCGGCGCCTACGTGACGGTGCTGGCGAGCGGCGACGGCGCGGGCTCCGCGCTGCGGCTGCTGCCGATGGCGATGGGCGCGGCGGCGGTGTATGCGCTCTTCGTCGGCGCATTGAGCCTGCGCACCAAGGGCGTCTACTTCATCATGGTCACGCTGGCCTTCGCGCAGATGGCCTACTTCGTCTTTCACGACACGCAGCTCGGCGGCGGCAGCGACGGCATCTTCCTGTACGTCAAGCCGGTCATCGAGCTGGGCGGCACGACCTGGCTGGACCTGGACAACAAGATGCACCTGTACTACTCGGTGCTCGCTGCGCTCGTCTTCACCTACGGGCTGCTCGCGCTGATCCGCCGCTCGCGATTCGGCCATGCGCTCGCCGGCATCCGCGTCAATGAGCAGCGCATGCGTGCCGCCGGTTTCCAGACCTATCGGTACAAGCTCGCCGCCTTCGTCATCGCCGGCACACTCGCCGGGTTGGCCGGCTTCCTGCTCGCCGCAAAGGACGGCGCGGTCAACCCCGAGCTGCTGAGCTGGCACGAATCGGGTGCGGTGCTGCTGATGCTGATCCTCGGCGGCATCGGGCACCTGCGCGGCGCGGTCATCGGCGCGGCTGCGTTCATGCTGCTGCGGGAGTTCTTCCAGACCGAGGACCTCGTCGGCCCGCTGGCGTCGCATTGGCAGATGACGCTGGGCTTCACGATCATCGCCTTCGTCGCGCTTCTGCCCAAGGGCTTGATCGGCATGGCGATGCCGCGCCGCCGGCGTGCGGCGCCGGCGCGGCCGCTGGAGGTGCGCCATGACTGAAGGCGCCCCGTTGCTGAGCGCTGTCGATCTGACGCGCCGCTTCGGCGGCCTCACCGCGGTGAACGCCGTCTCGATCGATCTCGACGTCGGCGAAGTGCACGCGGTGATCGGCACCAACGGCGCCGGCAAGTCGACGCTCGTCAACATGCTGTCGGGCGAGATGCCGCCCAGCGCGGGCCGCATCCGCTTCGACGGCCACGACATCACACGCTGGTCGCAGCCGCAGCGCGCGCGCGCCGGCGTGGGCCGCAGCTACCAGCGCACGACGATCTTCCCGGAGTTCAGCGTGTTCGAGAACTGCCGCCTCGCGGCGCAGGCCACCCACCCGCGCCCGTGGGCACTGTGGGAATCGGCGGACGGCTGCGGCGCCAGCGTGCGCGCCGCTCATGAGTCGCTGGAGGCCGCGGGCCTGGAGGACCAGGCGTCGCGCCCTGCCGGACTGCTGAGCCACGGCGGCAAGCGCCAGCTCGAGATCGCGATGTGCCTCGCGTCGCGCCCCAAGGTGCTGCTGCTCGACGAGCCGCTCGCCGGCATGGGCGCCGAGGAGAGCGAGCGCATGCTGGCGCTGCTGGAACAGCTCAAGCGCGAGCATGCGGTGCTGCTGGTCGAACACGACATGGACGCCGTGTTCCGCGTGGCCGACCGCATCACCGTGATGGTCAACGGCGAGGTGATCGCCAGCGACGCGCCGCAGCACATCCGGTCGAACCGCGACGTTCAAGTCGCCTACCTCGGCGAGGACCATTGAGGTGCTGAACGTCGACGACCTGAACACCTTCTACGGCGACAGCCACGTGCTGCGCGACGTCACGCTGTCGCTGCCGGCGGGCGTGTCGATGGGGTTGCTCGGGCGCAACGGCATGGGCAAAACCACGCTGATCCGCAGCGTGATGGGGTATCTGCGGCCCGCGTCGGGCCGCGTGCGCTGGCACGGGCGCGACGTGACCGGCCAGCCGCCGGAGCGCATCGCGCGCCTGGGCGTCGGCTACGTGCCGGAAGGCCGCGGCATCTTCCCGAACCTGTCGGTGCGCGAAAACCTCGTGATGAGCGAGCGGCCCGGCCCGGACGGCAAGACCGCCTGGACGCTGGAGCGTGTGCTGGCCACCTTTCCTCGCCTGGCCGAACGCCTGCACCACGGCGGGCAGCAGCTCTCCGGCGGCGAGCAGCAGATGCTGGCGATCGGCCGCGCGCTGCTGACGAACCCGCGCCTCTTGATCCTCGACGAGGCGACCGAAGGCCTCGCGCCGCTGATCGTCGCGGAGATCTGGCGCGTGATCGCCGGCATCCGCGAAAGCGGCATCAGCACGCTGATCGTCGACCGCAACTACCGCGCGGTGCTGGCCCACACCGACCAGGCCGTGGTGCTGGAGAAGGGGCGCATCGTGCTGGCCGGCGAGTCGGGAGCGTTGGCTCGCGACACCGCGTCGCTGGCAAACCTGCTCGGCGTGTGAAGCGACAGGGCGACGCTTCCGTGCGGCGAGAATGAGGCCCCGCAGCCCTCCTCTCGCAGGCCCCACGATGATCCTCGAGCTCGCCGACATCCGCATCCCGCCCGGCCGACAAGCCGACTTCGACGAGGCCATCCGGCGCGGCGTCGAAACCGTCATCTCGCAGGCCAAGGGCTTTCGCAGCTACGAGGTCCACAAGGGCGTCGAGTCCCCTGAGCGCTATGTCCTGATGATCTGCTGGGACACGCTGGAGAACCACACCGTCGATTTCCGCGGCGGCCCGCTGTTCGCGCAGTGGCGCGCGATCGTCGGCCCGTTCTTCGCGGCACCGCCGGTGGTGGAGCACTTCACGCTGGTGGCGACGTCGTAGCGCGCAAGACGCTGATTGCCATGTGGGCATTCCGCATTGCCCACGGTTCGCTCTCGGACGCAGAATCGCTTCAGACCCCACGCCACAGGAGACTTCGCGATGTCCACGACCCAGGGCCCGAAGGCCGAGTTGTCCGCCGCCGAGCAGGCATTGCGCGACGCCGCACTCGACTACCACCGCTCGCCGACGCGCGGAAAGATCGCGGTGGTGCCGACCAAGCCGCTGTCGAACCAGCGTGACCTCTCGTTGGCGTATTCGCCGGGCGTGGCCTATGCCTGCCTCGCGATCGAGGAAGACCCGAGCCTGGCCGCCGACTTCACGTCGCGCGGCAACCTCGTCGGCGTGGTCACCAACGGCACCGCGGTGCTCGGCCTCGGCGACATCGGCCCGCTCGCCGGCAAGCCGGTGATGGAGGGCAAGGGCTGCCTGTTCCGCAAGTTCGCCGGCATCGACGTGTTCGACATCGAGCTGGCCGAGCGCGACCCCGACAAGCTGGTCGACATCATCGCCGCGCTCGAGCCGACGCTCGGCGGCGTGAACCTCGAGGACATCAAGGCGCCCGAGTGTTTTTACATCGAGCGCCGCTTGCGTGAGCGGATGAACATCCCCGTCTTCCACGACGACCAGCACGGCACCGCCATCATCTCCGCGGCCGCGCTGCTCAACGGGCTCGAACTCGTCGGCAAGCAGATCGGCGACGTGAAGGTCGCGGTCTCCGGCGCCGGCGCGGCGGCGATCGCCTGCCTGGACCTGATGGTCGAGCTGGGCGTCAAGCGCGAGAACGTCTTCGTGTGCGACTCCAAGGGCGTGATTCACGACCGGCGCGAAGACAAGCTGGACGACTCGAAGAAGCGCTACGTGCAGAAGACCGCGGCGCGCACGCTGGCCGACGTGATGGACGGCGCCGACGTGCTGCTCGGCTGCTCGGCCGCCGGCTGCGTGACGCCGGCGATGGTGAAGAGCATGGCAGCCAAGCCGATCATCCTCGCGCTCGCGAATCCGGAGCCGGAGATCCGGCCCGAACTCGCGAAGGAGGTGCGGCCCGACTGCATCATCGCGACCGGCCGCTCCGACTACCCGAACCAGGTCAACAACGTCCTGTGTTTCCCGTACATCTTCCGCGGCGCGCTCGACTGCGGCGCCACGCGCATCACCGAGGCGATGAAGGTGGCCTGCGTGCGCGAGATCGCCGACCTCGCGAAAGCCGAGATCAGCGCCGAGGTCGCGTCGGCCTACGCCGGGCGCGAGCTGCGCTTCGGTGCCGACTACCTGATTCCGACGCCGTTCGATTCACGGCTCATCCTGCGCATCGCCCCCGCCGTCGCGCAGGCGGCCGAAGCCTCGGGCGTGGCCACGCGGCCGATCGCCGACCTGGAGGCTTATCGCCAGTCGCTGACGCGCTTCGTCACGCACACGGGGATGTTCATGCGGCCGGTGTTCAGCGCGGCGCGCTCGTCGCCGCGGCGCATCGTCTACGCCGAAGGCGAGGACGAGCGCGTGCTGCGCGCGGTGCAGGTGGCACTGGACGAAAAGCTCGTCAAGCCGATCCTCGTCGGGCGGCCGGCGGTGATCGCGTCGCGCATCGAACGTGCCGGCCTGCGGCTGCAGCTGGACCGCGACTACGAACTGGTCAACCCGGAAGACGATGTGCGGTTCCGCCAGTACTGGGAGACCTACCACAAGCTCAATGCACGCGACGGCGTGACGCCGGAGATGGCCAAGGCCACGATGCGCCGCTCCAACACGACCATCGCCGCGATGATGGTGCGCCTGGGCGACGCCGACGGCATGTTGTGCGGCCTGGTCGGCCGCTTCGACGGGCACTTCGATCACGTGCGCGAGGTCATCGGCCTGCGCGAAGGTGCACGCGCGTTCGCCGCGGTCAACGCGCTGATGCTCGACAAGCACACGCTGTTCATCGCCGACACCTTCGTCAACGACGACCCCGATGCCGAGACGCTCGCCGACATCGCGGCGATGGCCGTCGAGGAGGTGCTGCGCTTCGGCGTGACGCCCAAGGTCGCCTTCGTGTCGCACTCGATGTACGGCAGCAGCAAGCGCGCGTCGGCGCTGAAGATGCGTGCCGCGAGAGATCTCTTCGTCAAGCGCATGCCGGAGGTCGAGGCGGACGGCGAGATGCAGGGCGACGCGGCGCTGAGCGACGACGTGCGCGAGCGCTTCCTGCCCGAGGCGACGTTGACCGGCGCGGCGAACGTGCTGATCCTGCCGAACCTCGACGCGGCGAACATTCTGTTCAACGTGTTGAAGATGACCGGTGGCCAGGGGGTGACGGTGGGGCCCATCCTGCTCGGCGCCGCGGCGCCGGCTCACATCCTCACGCCGTCGGCGACGGTGCGGCGGGTGGTCAACATGACGGCCTTGGCCGTGGCGGACGCGAGCGCGCGGGCGCGGCAGTAGTCAGATCCGTGTCATACCGGCGAACGCCGGTATCCACTGCCCGCGAACCGCCACCGGTGGATACCGGCGTTCGCCGGTATGACGGGAGATCTCAGCCCTGCTGCAACGCGCTCGGCATCCGCCACGCCGCCTTCACCGCGTTGTGCGTCAGCCGCCGCGCGATCTCCACCGCCACGGCCTTGCTGCCGGTGTTTCGCCCCACGTGGTACATCCACGCAGCGAGCACCGTGTTGCGCCCAGCCAGGGCCTTCCAGCTCGAGCGCCAGCAGCGCGACAGATCGGAATACGGCGTCAGCGGCTCCGTGCACCGCTGCCTGTCGTCGGCCGGCCGCGGGTCGAACACCTTGCCGAGATCGAACAGGAACGCGGCCACCGAACAGACCTGCTCGAGTTCGTCGATCTCCGACGGCAGCGGCTGCAGCTGCGTCGGGTCGTGGCGCGGGTTCAGCGCGAGCTCGGCCGCAGCGATGCTGCATTCGAGCAGGCCGTAGTGCCCGCTGTGGTGATCGACCGCCGCCGGCTGCACGAGAAAGTTGTCGAGGTTGCCGGTGTGGCGCAGCGCCTGCGCGACGAACACCTGCAGGTCGGGCGCCCAGCGCCCGCACAGCGCCGCCCAGCGGTACACCAGCGGCGTCGGCACGCGCAGGTACGCCAGGCTGCCGCCGTTGATCCGCATGATCAGTTCCTGCAGCGCGTGGTCTTCCTGCGCCTTCGGTGGCGGCACCAGAAAGCCGGACACCGGCAGCAGCTGTGCCGGCATCACACCGCGGGACAGGTTGGGCGCATGGGGGTTCACGAGGGCCTCGCTTCGCAGGTCGAGGCTCCATTCTGAGAGCGGTTCGCAGAGGCGAGCCGCGTAACAAAGGGCCATTGGTGGCCCTTTTTCTCGCTCGCCGGCCAGTTGATGAGCGCTCAGTGACCCGCCTGCGCGCCCCACAACTGCTTGAGCCGCGCGTCGCGGCCGCAGTTGGCCCGGTAGAACTTGTAGCGCAGCGGGTTCTTGCGGTAGTAGTCCTGGTGGTATTCCTCGGCCCGGAAGAACGGCCCGGCCTGCACGACCTCGGTGACGATCGGCGCCTTGAACGGTTTGCTCTTCTCGAGCGCCTCGCGCGAGGCGAGCGCCGCACGCATCTGCTCGGGCCCATGCGCGAAGATCGCCGCGCGGTAGGACGAGCCGACATCGCAGAACTGGCGATCGTTCACCGTCGGGTCGATGTTGTGCCAGAAATGCTGCAGCAGCTGCTCATAGCTCACCTTGCGCGGGTCGTAGACGATCTCGACTGCCTCGGCGTGGCCGGTGAGCTCGGCCGACACCTGCTCGTAGGTCGGATTCGCAAGCCGGCCTCCGGTGTAGCCGGAGGTCGTGGAGATCACGCCGTCGAGCTTGTCGAAGTCGGCTTCGACGCACCAGAAACAGCCGCCGGCGAACGTGGCCTTCGCGGTGGCGGCCTGAGCGACAGCGCTGCCCGCCCATGCCATGCACAGCGCGGCGACGGCACCGCGAAGCCAATCGGTCCTCATGACGCCGCCTCGAAAGTCAACGCCACGCCGTTGTTGCAATAGCGTTTGCCGGTCGGCGCCGGGCCGTCGTTGAAGACGTGGCCGTGGTGGCCGCCGCAGCGGGCGCAGTGGTACTCGGTGCGCGGCAGCAGCAGCTTGAAGTCGGTGGACGTTTGCACCGCGCCGGGCAGCGTCGAATGGAAGCTCGGCCAGCCGGTGCCGCTGTCGAACTTCATCGCCGACGTGAACAGCGGCAAGCCGCAGCCGGCGCACAGATAGCGGCCGGCGCGCTTCTCGTCGTTCAGCGGGCTCGTGAACGGGCGTTCGGTGCCCTCGTCGCGCAGCACGTCGAACTGCGTGGGCGTCAGCCGCTTCTTCCACTCGGCATCGGACAGGCGCAGCGGCTCGATCCCGGCGGGCGGCGGTTCATGGTTGGCGGCGGCCATCTTCGGCGCGAGGCCAAGGGCGGAGAACAGGCTGAGAAAGGAACGTCGGGTCATGGCAAGCGCCTCCTGGGCCTTGGTCGGGCCCGGTGACCGAAATCTTTCTCCCGCGGCTTCGCGCCGTCAACCGCCCGACTTGTCGAGCCGGCGCAGCGCCCATTCGTTGCCGACCTGCTGCTGCACGCTCTTCACCAGCGCCTCCACGACGGCCGGCGGCACGCAGCCATCGAAGCGCTCGTGCAGCACCTCGTCGGCCAGAAAAGGGCCGCCGTCGGTGAAGACGTAACCACCGTCGTCGTCGTGCGGCACCGCGGTGTCCGGGTCTTCGTAGCGGGTGGCGAACCACCGCCACATCGCGGTTTTCTGCTGGTCGGGCGAGGCGCCGCGCAGCCAGGTTTCGTCAGGCTCGAAGCGCGGCGCGTTCACGTCGCCGGCTTCGGGCGGCAGATTGATGAGTTTTCCGTCGGTCAGCGTGTCGGTTGCGGTCATGGCATCACTCCTTGCTCCACAAGGGGCAAGCGGCGCGCCCGGCAAGGACCCTCACTCGCCGAGGACGGCGTCCAGCGCGGCTTCGACCTCCTCGATCGAACGCGGCGGCGCGGCCTGCGACGAGGCCAGCCCGGCGTAGTGCTCGCTGTCGGGCCAGTCGGGGCCGAACAAGCGGACAGCGGTGTAGAACTCGAGCGCCTGGCTGTGGTCTGCGCCGTCGCAGACCATCGCCTCGTAGAACATGCGATGCACGTCTTTGGCGGGCCGGGTGCGCCGCACGCAGGCCACGTCGTGCAAGACACTCGCGCGCCGGTAGTCGCCGGCATAGGGGCTGCCCGCCACCGCCCACAGGATGCGCGGAATGCTGCCGCCGTCGATCACGCTGCCTGCCGGTGCCACCCAGCGCTGGCCGCGCGAATCCACGAAGGCGAAGTCCTCGAGCAAACGCATGCGCCGATCGGGCCCGGCGTGGATCAGCCATTCAGTGCGGACCTCACCCTCGAAGCGACCTTCTTCCATGACGGCTCCCGCAAACATCAGGCCGCCGCCGCGCCGAACAGGCCCGCGGACCAGTTCATGCGATTCAGCGCCGGCACGATCGGCGGCAGCACCGTCACGATGCGCACGAGCTCGGTGATGCTGGCGGTCCCGGTCTTGATGCGGATGTTGCCGATGTGGCTGCGCACGGTGGAAATCGCGACGCCGGCCTCCTCGGCGATCTGCCTCGGCCGCTGCCCGGCGCACAGCCCCTTCAGCACCATCGTCTCCGACGCGGTGAGATGGTGGGCCCGGGCATAGAACTCGACCGTCAGCGGCTCGCACAGCTGCCGCTTGCCGAACACCAGCAGCACGGCCGGCTCGCCGTGCGCGCCGGCAGGCTCGCCCAGCGGCACCAGCGCGATCGACATGGCGGATTCGTCCGAATGCAGCGTCAGCATCGCGCGCCGGCCGAGGCACGACGCACCCAACGCATTGAAAAACGCCTCCTGCTCGCGCGCCAGCCGCGGCTGCACGTGGCCGCCGCTGATCTGCATCGGGTGGCCGGATGCGCACTCGCGCAGCGCGACATGGTTGGCAAAGCAGACGCGCCCGCTCTCGGTGACGAGCATCAGCCCGTAGTCGATCTCCTCGAGCACGCGCATCAGCAGACCGTCGCCGAGCGCGTCGGCCAGCGGGGCTCGCAGCGTGGGCGGCAGGCCGTAAGGGGTCACGGCGGGTCGCTCGGCGGCGACGGACAGCGGAGAACTCATGGCAAGGCTCCCACGGACGTCAATTCGTCCGACCAGCGGAAGTCTCGGCGCGTGGCGCGCCCAGTGCCTTGGCCGGCCCCTTAAGCGTTCTGAATTGCGCACATTGGCGACACCAGGATCGCCAGCCTGCGCTTACATTTTGTGGCACTTGTTGTGGGGAGAACAGCGGCATGGAAACCCAAGTCAGCAACGGCCTGAACCTGTTCCTGCGGCTGCAGGACAGCACGCGGCTGAATGAGCTGCTGCTGGTGATCCAGCAGTCCAAGGAGCGGATCAACCTCGCGTTGCAAGGGCTGCACTACGTGCACTTCGCCCGCTTCGTGCCGTTCGTGCCGGCGCCGGGCCAGGCCTACCTGCTCGTGATCACCGAGTTCGACGGCGACCTGAAGCCCTACGTGATGGACTTCGCCGCGGTGATCGGCGACGAGTTCAGCGCGATCCTGGGTTTCGTCGCCGACCCGCCGCCGCTGCCGGTGCAGAACCACCCGGAAGCGTTCTGGTCCTTCATCGAAGCGAACAACCGCAGCGACATCCCCGTGTGGTCGGCCTACCCCGACAAGACGGTGCTCGACATCCTCGGGCCGCGGCGCGCGCCGCCGCCGACACCCGCCGACCCGCCGCCGGCGCGAATCGATCTCGCGGACGTGCAGGGAAACATCCTGCGCGGCTACCGGGCGCGCCACGCGCTGCACTTCGCGCTGGCGATCGACGACGGCGACGGCGCCCGGCGTTTCCTCGCGGCGCTGACCGACGGCGACCCGGCGAAGACGCCGCGTGTCTCGTCGGCCACCGTCGAAAGCGAGAGCCCGGCCTACCTGCTGAACATCGGCTTCACCCATTGGGGGCTGGGCACCCTCGGCGTGCCGAACGACACATTGCAGCGGTTCCCTCCGGCCTTTCGGGAGGGCCCGGCCGACCCGCAGCGCGCCTGGAAAAACGGTGACCTCGAAGCGAGCGACCCGCTGCACTGGCACCTCGGCGGGCCCGGCACGCCGGCCGTCGACCTGCTGGTGTCGCTGTACACCCGCAACGCTGCGCAGCTCGAGCATCGGCGCGATCAGCTCGACGCGCTGTTCGGCGCCTGCGGTTTGCGAACCGTCTCGGTGCGCCGCACCGATGCGCTGCCGGACGGCAAGGTGCACTTCGACTACCGCGACAGCATCGGGCAGCCGCACATTGCCGGCGCCCCGCCGCGCAGCATGGAACCCGACATGCAGCCGGCCGCCCAGGCGGGCGAATTCCTGCTCGGGCATGACTACCTGAACCAGTACGGCGGCAACTTCATCGGCACACTGCCGACGGAGCTGGCGAACAACGGCACCTATGCGGCCGTGCGCCTGCTCGAACAGGACGTGCGCATGTTCCACGGACTGCTGGAAGACGCGAGCCGGCGCCACGACGTGCCGCCCGACCTGGTGGCCGCCAAGCTGATGGGGCGCTGGCAAAACGGCCGCGCGCTGTCGGTCTCGCCGGTCGACGACGGCGGCCCGGTGACCGACAAACAGCTGCCGCGGCTCAACCGCTTCGACTTCGCGCCGACGACGCGGCATCCCGACGTCTTCGACGACGCCGACGGCGCACGCTGCCCCGTCGGTTCGCACATCCGCCGGCTCAACCCGCGCAGCGCGCTGGCCACCGGCAAGCCGCACAGCCGGCGCATCATCCGCCGCGGCATGGCCTACGGCCCGGCCTACGACCCGAAGAATCCGGCCGACACCGAAGAGCGCGGCCTGTTCGGCCTGTTCATCTGCGGCGATCTGGAAGCGCAGTTCGAGTTCCTGATGCAGTTCTGGGTCAACGGCGACCTGTCGGCGCACGGCCTGCGCGGCACGCAGGACCCGATCCTCGGCACGCAGAAGATGGGCGGCCGCTTCAGTTTCCAGGTGGACGGGAGAACCGAGCCGGTCACCGTGCAGGTGCCACGCCTGATCACCACGCGCGGCAGCCTCTACCTGTTCATGCCCGGCATCGGCGGCCTGCGACACCTCGCGCACCTGCCGGCTCCGACACCCCCGAGAGGACGATCCATGCCGAACACCGTCACGCCCGACGCGTTCAACCCGCACGAGGCGCACTTCATCGCCGACCCGTACCCGCAGTACGCGCGCTTTCGCGACCAGGCACCGGTGCACCACGTGCGCGCGCCGGAAGACAGCTACTGGGTCTTCACGCACGCCCTCGTGTCCGAGGTGCTGCAGCGCAAGGACGAGTTCCTCAAGAACCCGGTGCCGGTCCCGCCGGCGAACAACGTGACGGACGTCGTCCACCACCTTCCCAACGGCCTGTTCTTCGCCGATCCGCCGCGCCACGGTCAGATGCGCGAGATGCTCGACCCGCTGTTCGCGCAGGCCATCGAGTCGGCCGCCGCGGTGGCGCAACCGATGGCGAACCAACTCGTCGAGGCGATCCGCACCCAGGGCAGCCTGGAGCTGATCGCCGACTATGCGATCAAGCTGCCGCTCGGCGTATTCATGCACGTGTTCGGCGTCCGCGATGAAGACGGTCCGGGCCTGGCGGCGTGGATCAATGCAACGCTCGCCGGCAACGACGACGCGCTGCCGGCGCCGCTGCGCTTCCAGGCCTTCACCGCGCGCATGGCGGTGGGCTCGTACTTCCAGGCGCTGCGCGCCGGCTGCCCGACGGGCGAGCGAACGATGCTGAGCCTGATGAAGACGGTGGCCGAACACACGCCGCCCCACCCGATGAGCCCCGAGGAGGTGCAGCAGACCGCGGTGCACTTCGCGCTCGGCGGCTACCTGTCGACGACCTTCCTGATCGCCACCGGCGTGTTCAACCTGCTGCGCCACTCCGACCAGCTCGCCAGACTGCGCAGCGACCCCGCGCTGCTCGATCGTGCGATCCACGAGATGCTGCGCTACGACGCGCCGTTCCAGCTGACCGACCGCTACGCGGCAAACGACACGACATTGGGCAAAATGCACCTGCCCCGAGGCAGCAAGGTCACGATGGTATTCGCCAGTGCAAACCGCGACGAAACGGTGTTCCCCGACCCCGATCGGTTCGACATCGGGCGCGAGCCCGGGCCGCACTTTTCGTTCGGCGGTGAAGCGATCCACAAGTGCATCGGCAAGCCGCTGGTGGACATCGTTGCGCCGATCGCGTTTCGGACCCTGCTCGACGGGCTGCCGAACCTGCGGCTGGCGGCCGCGCCGCCGATCTGGCAGCACGACCCTTACTTCCGCTCGTTCACGAGCCTTCCGTTGCTGACATGAAGCCCCCACGCTCCCTTCGCTCGCTGCCCCCCGAGGGGGCTTCAGTACCCTACGGGCGGCCGGGCGGGTACTGACAACGAGGAATCCCATCACGTGCAGTCGCTGCGGTTCGGCCGCTTCGAAGTCCTGACCACCGAACGCCGGCTGCTCGTCGACGGCCAGCCGGCGACCGTGGGCGCGCGTGCGTTCGACGTGCTGATGGCGCTGATCGAGCGGCGCGAGCGCGTCGTCTC
>Ga0299914_10001901_pt1 | contig 14138 bp, 10 predicted proteins | sample RVTome_10_FD_201361 | JGI IMG/M metagenome (GOLD analysis project Ga0299914, IMG submission 201361) | Soil microbial communities from uranium-contaminated site in the Upper Colorado River Basin, Wyoming, United States - RVT153D57 (version 2) ...
CTTCAACTTCAAGGCCGCCATATTAACCGATGAAAAACAGGAGCATCTGGTTTCTGTTTTAATGGATGCCCACAGCGGGCGGGTCGTACAAGAGGCTGATAAGATTGAACTGCTGGCAACGGCCGTTAAACCGGATGAGGTGCTATCAACCCTGTCCGACGCCCCTGTTCGCTGGCAGCCACCCGATGGCCCCCAGTTAAAGCATCCCCTGGATCAACAAACACTGGAAGCACTCTTAAATCGGGCCAGGACGGCCGTGCTGGCCGAAATGACCCAGGATTTAACCAAACTTCAAAAGCGGGTTGACCGTTTCCGCCAGTTAGACGAAGCCCGATTAAACGAATACTATGATGAACTAAAGAAAGACCTGGAATACCGGCTTAGAGGAGCAACACCCGAACGGCGGACGGGTCTAAACGACAAACTGCAAGCCGTCGAAACCGAAAGAAGCCATAAACTGGCAGATGTAGCCGTTCGTTACCAGGTACAGGTCAATCTGACCCTATTAAACGTGATGGTCATCCAACAATCAAAATTGATTATGCCCGTCAATATCGAGAACCGTTCAACGACTGTTAAAACCCACGCCGTCTGGGATCCTCTTTTACACGAATTGGAGTTATTGGTTTGTGATGTTTGCGGCCGATCTGGAAGGCGAATCTACCTCTGTCACAACGGCCATCTGGCCCACGAGAATTGCCTGGCTCCCGAATGTGTTGACTGTAAACGGGTCTTCTGCCGGGATTGTCAAAAAGAAATCGGCCAATGCAGCGTTTGTCATAAACCCTTGTGCCGTCACAGCCGAATCGCCTGTTCCGAATGCGGCCGGGGAACGTGCCAGGCTCATACCGGTATGTGTCATGCTGCCGACGGTAAGCCATTGGATTTAACCAAAAAGGCTGCCCCGAAACCGGAGCCGGAACCACCGCCTCAAACGAAGCCCGCCGCCCAAAAACCTCTTCTCAAAGCCCGGCCAAAGCCAAAACCAAAGCCCACGCCCAAAAAACAACCCGTGACCGTTCGCCCCCAAATGCCTACCGGTGTGCCAAAGCCCCGGAATATGGAAGTTATCATCACGCCCGATGAAATTGGGGCTTACGTCCTGGCTTCACGGGAGCGAGAAATAGCCCTGCGAACCTGGAAGCTGGATGTTGAGGAAGGCGGCATAATTCGCCACTGTCGCTGCGAAAAGGGAGACAAATGTGAAGCAACCAGCGTGATCTTACGGCCGTTCGATTCCCATTACATCGAAAAACAACTCCTGGACGAGATAACCGCTTTCCGACAGGAATATGGCCTGCCGGTCAAAAAGCTCAGCTATTACCAGGCTTTCAGTCTATCCGGCGTCTCCACGCCAATTTCCCGTTTTACGCTGGCCGGTACGTGGAAAGATCAAAGTTCAATACTTTCGGCCCAACTGAATTTTTACCGCTTATACCGCTCATAAATGCAACTGAACGCTTTCTTTGTCGTATATAATAAGGTGGAGCCGATGATGTTTATAAAAACTAACTCTTGCCATATTTACAAAAGGAAATAAACCAATGAAAAAAAGTCATGTTGTTGATTACCAAATCTATGGTGATGATTTGCAATTTATTGAAGTTGAACTAGACACCGGCGAGACCGTTGTTGCCGAAGCCGGCGCAATGATCTATATGGAAGAAGGGATTACCTTTGAAACCAAGATGGGCGACGGCTCCAAACCGGATCAGGGTCTACTGGGCAAACTCGGCAGCGCCGCCAAACGGGCCGTCACCGGCGAATCGCTTTTTATGACCCACTTTACCCACACCGGTCAGGGCAAGAGCCACGTTGCCTTCGGGGCCGCCTATCCGGGCAAAATTATTGCCATTGACCTTGATGAAACGGCCGGCGAGCTGCTTTGCCAGAAAGATTCGTTCTTATGTGCCGCGCTGGGTACGGAAATCTCCATTGCCTTCAACAAACGGCTGGGAACCGGTCTTTTTGGCGGCGAAGGCTTCATTTTGCAAAAACTGCGAGGCGACGGCCTGGTCTTTATCCACGCCGGCGGAACCATTGTCGAAAAAAGATTAACCGGCAACAAACTGCGGGTAGATACCGGCTGCATCGTGGCCTTTGAATCCCATATTAGCTACAACATTGAACGAGCCGGAAACCTCAAATCTATGTTGCTTGGTGGAGAAGGATTATTTTTAGCCACGCTTCAAGGAACCGGCCGTGTCTGGCTCCAATCCCTACCCTTCTCCCGCCTGGCCGACCGCGTTCTGGAAAATGCCCCCTCCACCGGCGGCAAAACCACCGGCGAAGGCTCCGTCATCAAAGGAGCAATGGACTTGTTCCAAAGCTAACGAAAAGGGTTGATTGGGTTGATTATTGCCAATCAACCTAATCAACCTAATCAACTCAATCAACTCAGTTACATCTTCACAAAATAACTCGCGCAAGCCTCATCCAACAACTCCGGCGTAAGTCGCGGCGGAATCCCCTCATATTCACAAATAGCCACCAGCGTATTCAAAATGTCTCTGGGATGAACAGCCTGCATAACCTGGCTCCCATTTCGATACCACTTGCTGAGAAGGTGCATAAAGCCATCTTTATCAAAGGGAACATTGTTAATCTTGCACATCTCTGTGAAAATCTGGTAGAACAACTTCTCATCGGGACCACCCACCTCAACCTTCATTTGAATACGTCGCATGAAGGCCGCATCTACCAAATCGCTTGGGTCCAGATTGGTGGCAAAAATAATTAGCTGGCGGAAAGGTATTTCAATCGTCTGCCCGGTCTGCATTCGCAAGAAGTCGAAGCCACTTTCCAGGGGAACGATCCAGCGATTGAGTAACTCCTGGGGCGTCATTCGTTGACGGCCGAAATCATCAATCAGCAGCATTCCCCCGTTTGCCTTCAACTGTAAGGGCGCTTCATAGAACTTGGCAATGGGATCATAGCGCAAATCCAAAGACTCCATTGTCAGTTCACCCCCGGCCATCACACCCGGACGTTGAAACAATCCCCAACGTTGATCCTTTTTACTGAACTGGCCCGTTTTACTGGAACCACTGCCCGACAGGTCGCGGCCCATACCCGGAAACTTATCCTCCCAGGGAATATGGAGCAGCGGATCATAAATCTGGATGATCTGCCCTCCCGACACCAACGCATAAGGTATATAAATCGGCTCCGAGCCGGCCAGCAATTTGGCAAGCGCCTGGGAGATTGTCGTTTTACCATTTCCGGGCGGTCCATAAAGAAACAGCGAAGACCGGGCGGAAACTGCCGGGCCAACTCGGCGGTGGAAATTATCAGGCAAAATCAGAAATTTCAACGCATTTTTTACGGATTGCGGGCTGATATCCGCCCGGTCGCTGGTTTGAAACATCAGGGCAGCCTTATAGGTTTCGATATTTACCGGAACGGGGCCGATATATTGGCTTCGCTCCAAAGCATCACGAGCGCGATTTGTCCCCGCTTCCGTCAAGGTATAGGTATAACTCAACCGGCCGATCTGCCCCGTTTTTGAAACTTCTACCAGATGCTCCTGCTGCATACGGGCCAGAACATCATCCAATAGCTGAGCATGTAACCGCAGCACCTCTGAAAACCGGGCAACATTGACATCACCTTCATTAAACAGGAGACGAAAAACCAAATCCGTAATGATAGAGCTGGGAACGCCCAGCTCATCTTGCTTCAATATAGGCTTTAGAATTTCCTCCATACTGGTTTTCATTGTCAATTCATATCTCCCAAAGTCGTAGTCTCAGACAGCACGGCCGCTTCTGCAACCTCTACCGGTTGTCCATTTTCCGACCGCACCTCGTTCACCCTGGAAAGCTGCCCTTCTCGAAGAATAGCAACCGAGGCCACGATATCCCCCCCCTTCATATCCATGACGGTAACGCCTCGTGAATAGCGGCCTTGCCGGGAGATTGTGCCGACGGCCGTCCTCAGAATAATCCCGTTGGCCGAGATACAGGTAACTTCGTCACCTATATTCACCACTCTGGCGCTTACCAGACGGCCGGTTAAGGCACTCAGATCCATTGCTCTAACCCCCTTTCCATAGCGGCTCTGCCGCCGGAACTCATCCAGCGCGGTTCGTTTGCCGTACCCTTTCTCAGTAATCAGCAGCAAATCCGATTCCGGCTGGATAACATCAGCCCCCGTTAACTGATCGTCCTCCTCCAACCGCATCGCCAAAACCCCCGCCGCCGTTCGGCCCATCGCTCGAACTTCTTCCTCGCTAAAACGAATGGACTGCCCTTTTTCGCTAACCAGAATTAAATCCTGCTCCCCTTCCGTCATTTTCACCCAGCCCAACTCATCATCCTCATCCAGGTTAATGGCGATCAGGCCGCTGGAGCGAACGCTCTCAAACACGCCCACCTCCACCCGCTTGATCCGTCCTTTGCGGGTGATCATGATCAGGTATTCGGCGTCTTCAAAGCTGTGAACGGGCAAAGCGGCCGTAATCTTCTCATCCGACATAAGCGGCAGGATACTCATCAAAGAAGCGCCCTTCGCGGTGCGATCCAGTTCGGGAATCTCAAACGCCCGTTCCGAATAAACCTTACCCTTATCAGAAAAGAACAAAATATGATTAAGCGTCCCCGCCGCAAAGAGGTGTTCCAACTCATCCTCATCCCGCGTTCCCATCCCGATCAGGCCGCGACCGCCCCGCCCCTGCTTGCGATAAGCCGTAACAGGCGTTCGTTTCACGTATCCCCGTTGGGTAATCGAGATAAACACATCCTCATCCTGGATCATATCCTCAATGCTCAACTCAGCATCCATACCGATAGCAATTTGAGAACGGCGCTCGTCGCCATACTTGTCCTTCAAATCCAGAACATCTTCCTTGATCAGTTCCAGGATTTTGCGCCTGTCGGCCAGCAGCCCCCGCAGATAATCAATATGTTCGCTGATCTCGCGGTGTTCATCTTCTAACTTTTGCCGTTCCAGGGCGGCCAGGCGGCGAAGCTGCATATCCAAAATCGCCGTTGCCTGAATTTCGGTCAGGCCGAAGCGAGCCATTAATTCTGTGCGGGCCTCATCAACATCGGCCGCATTCCGAATCGTCTGAATAACGGCATCCAGGTGTCCCATGGCAATAAGCAAACCGGCCAAAATATGCTGCCGCCGCAAAGCCTTTTCCAGCTCAAACTGCGTTCGCCGGGTAATGACCTCCACCCGGTGGTCAATGTGAATTTGCAGCGCCCGCTTAAGCGACAACAGGCGCGGCTCTCGATTGACCAGGGCCAGCATTTGAACGCCAAACGTCTGCTGCAACTGGGTATGCTTATAAAGCTGGTTCAGCACCTTTTTAGGCTGCGTTCCCCGCTTTAACTCTACCACAACGGAGATACCGTTGCGGTCTGATTCATCCCGTAAGTCGGAGATTTCGGTAATCTTGCCCGTATTGGCTAACTCCGCAATGCGCTCAATTAAAGTAGATTTGTTCACCTGATAGGGAATTTCGGTGATATTAATCCGCATCCGGTCGGCTCGCCCCGGCATATCTTCAATAGCCGCTTTGCCGCGCACAATAATTCGGCCGCGTCCCGTAGCAAAGGCGCTCTTAATCCCCTCCGTTCCCACAATAATGCCCCCCGTCGGAAAATCCGGCCCCTTAACAAACTCCATCAAATCCTCCAGGGTGACATCATCCATATCATCCTGGCGATCAATCAGGTAGATGAGCGCATCACACACTTCCGCCAGATTGTGGGGCGGGATGTTGGTTGCCATCCCAACCGCAATACCCGACCCGCCGTTAATGAGCAAATTGGGCGCGCGGGCCGGCAAAACTTGCGGCTCCTGCAAGCTGTCGTCAAAATTGGGGCCGAAATCAACCGTGTCTTTGTCAATATCTTCCAGCAGTTCCGTTGCCATCCGGGCCAGGCGGGCCTCGGTATAACGCATGGCGGCCGGGCTGTCGCCGTCAATGCTTCCAAAGTTGCCCTGCCCATCCACCAGCATGTAACGCATCGAGAAATCCTGCGCCATACGGGCCATCGCATCATAAACAGCCTGATCGCTGTGAGGATGGTATTTACCCAGCACCTCCCCGACAATACGGGCGCTCTTACGATGGGGGGTATTCTGCCGAATACCCATATCATGCATTGCATACAAAATACGCCGGTGAACGGGTTTAAGGCCGTCACGGGCATCCGGCAGCGCTCTCGCTACTATAACGCTCATGGCGTAGTCCAGATAAGCGCTGCGCATCTCTGAATTAATATCTATTGTTGATACAGTACCTATATCCAAGGGAACCTCCACAGGTCGAAAGGCCCAAATAAAACAAAAAGGCCACCTCATTTCAGGCAGCTTCGACCCTCTAAATTATACCTTAAATTGGGGGATTAAACGAATTAGGAACCAGGCTTAAACCACAGCGGCTCGCATCCCAGGCATACCAAATTAGTATTAATTTGTGGCAGTTCTTTCAGTTCCACAAAATCTCTTTCAGCTACCAGATTTATTCAACGATCCTGGCCGCAATCTCCCCGGCGGTCAGGCTGTCGCCGTTTTCAAGAAAGGCCGTTTTCACATAAGCTAAAGCGAGAGAACCATTAGGGCCATCGGCCGTTGAAGTAACCTGTCCCGCCTTTTTACCGTCCGCTCTCAATTCAACACCGCTTTCCAGGGGAGAACTGGGGCTGAGTTTGACCAGTTGCTTGGCAATACGGCCGCGACTCTCCATCCGGGCAATCACTTCCTGGCCCGTATAGCAGCCCTTGTTAAAAGAGACATCATCCCACAAATTCGCTTCCAGCGGGATATAATCGTTGGTCAGTTCCCGCCCAAATCGCGGCTGCCCGCTCTCAATTCGCAGATAGTCAAAGGTGGCTTCATCAATGGCAGCCATGTCACTCGCCGCCAGAATTTCTTGAATCGTGTCCTTGTCATCGGCATGACCCATGACAAAATACCCATCCCCGGCAATGCCATCCGTCCGGTGCAGGTAAACGGCCGTTCCCCCATAATCCACCTGCCGCCAGTGATGCAAAGGCAGGTCGGTAAGATCAACGCCTAAAAGATCACTGAGCATCCGGCCCGCTTTACAGCCGTAGACGCCGAAGATCGCCGTCTCCGCGCTCAAATCCTCAATATGGAAATCATCCATAAAGAAGACAAAACGCATCAGGTAACGGGCGATGTTATCGCTGTTGTTTTCACCGGTCAGGCAGTAAGCAGCATCATCGGTGGTGTAGAGAATCAGGCGGTCAATAATACGGCCGATCTCCGTCGTCAAAACCGTCGCCGCCCCCTGCCCATCTTGCAGCCCCAACACGTTCTGGGTAGACATCCGGTTAATCAAATCCAGCCGGGTCTCCCCGGTAAACTTGAGCATTCCCAGGTTGCTGCGATCAATAAAAACGGCCGCTTCATGCGCCGCCCTATATCCACTCTCAATCCCATTCATTTTTTCCATACTACTCACTGTTCACTGCCTACTGTTCACCGTTCACTGTTACTATGCTTCTCCATGCTCTGCCAGCCACCGCGCCGCAAAACTTTCAATATCCGGCAAATGTTCCGCGTCGTGTCCATAGCTGTTTTCTTTAATAATGTGGGCCAGTGACAATCCCGGCGACCACTCATACCGTTGTTGGTCGCTTAATTCCTTTTCGCTGAACTCTTCCAACCACTGTTCCAGTTGAACGCGAACGCCCTGTAAATCGTCAAAGATACGCTCAATGTCCCGGCCCTTATTTTCCTCATAGCGGCGGGCATTGTAGCCGTCAACGTCCCCAAAAGCCTCTAACATTTTGGCCGGTTTCTTGCCCTGCTTAATGCGCATCAGGCCCGTGACCATCTCCGATTCCCAGGCGGCGATATGAGCCAGAATGTCGGCTACGCTCCAGTCGTCCATCACGCCCGGTTCCAGGAGGGCTTCATCGGGCAGTTGTTCAATGGCGATCAGCAGCCGCTCTCGATTTTCGTCTAACTCTTCTAACATTTCTGATACTTTCATTACCCAGGCGGCGCCCCTCCACTGGCAATCAGATTCAAAGCCAGCCCCGCCCCCACGCCGACAACCAGCAGACCGGAAATAATCACCCAAACCCAGCCCCAGGAGACCGGGGCATAATCCGTTTCGGCCGGATCAATCTCTTCCGGCTTCCGAATAAAGCGGAAATAGACAAAATAACCCACCAGGGCAATTACCAGGACAACCAGGCTGACAATGGAGACAGGATTAATCAACTGACCATCCCTTGTTTCAATCAATTCTCCCCCGTAGGCTGCGTGGCCGATGACCGTGCCGACGACCCAGGCAAAGACGATGCCCAGGAAGGCCATTGTATAGGCAAAGTTGCGACGGCTTTCCGCTTCATCCTCTCCAGCGCGGGCGGGATTGGCCTGCTGCTGCTCCTTCAATTCCGCCTGTTGGCGCTTCTCCAACGTAGAAACGGCCGCCTTATACCCCTCATCCTCTTGAATAGAAGCGGCCGAACTTTCCAACCTGGCATAGATAAAGGCCAGAGGAACGCCCAGAATCACCAAACTACCAACTGTTACAGCAACAAGAATGCCGATGGCTACCGGCTGGCTTATGACTACGCCGTCAATGGTGTTACTCAGAAACTCCCCGATTACGGGGACGCCTAGCAAATCTTCCCCCAGTAGATGATCCTCAACTTCAATGACAATCGGTTCCGGCTCCGGGCGGGCGGCGGCCAATTCACCGGAACGGCCGATATTCAGTTGGGCGGAGATGGCGGGCCAGACGGCCGAGGCCAATCCCCCCACCACAATGAGGCCGATAATAATAGCCCAGGTCATTCTCGATTCGTTGCGTTCCAACTAATTTCTCCTTAAAAATAACTCGCGCAGAGACGCAGAGGCGCGGAGAGGTTTTCGTTCATGGTGTTGAACCCCTGTTCATGCAGTCTCCTCAAAAACTGTAGTCGGTAGTCCGTATTTTAACCAAAAAGATAGGTGGGTGAATTTTAGCATAGAGGGGAAGCGGTCGCAATGAGAATACCGAGACTATAAGCGATGGGCCAGACTTTTGTTTTCTTGTTTAACAACTATTGTTGCCCCAATGATTGTTCCCACCAGAATCCAGGAAACATACCAATAAGAATAGTCGCTTACGTTATTGCCAAGCGCTGTTTTGAGCATCAACAACCAGCAAATTAGATACCCCATAATCAAAAACCAAAAGGCACGGCCTTTAACCCGAAAAAGTAATGAAATAAAAAGCGGCAAAATCATAACAAAATCCCACGACCAAACATAGGGAGTGACAAGAGGTGTAAGCGCCAGACTCCACAAAACCGCTATCCGATTTGGAAGTTTAGCCCACAGCCAGATATTGGAGATGAATGCAATAACAGCAAAAACTATCCAAATAATTAAGCCGAATCTTCCGGTTAAAGAGGTCAATGTTACTAAGGTTGAGGGATGTTTCCAGGATGGATTTTGTTGAAATGCGGCTATGAAATCAACATACCAATTAGGATCGGCAATAAAAAGTGGAACAGTCAAAACCAGGCTTCCGGCAAGCAGCAGGCCAACAAACCGGATAGTATCCCGGATGTTGTTATTTCGGTAATGTGAGAACAAGAACCCTGGCAGAACGAAGATCACCAGTTGTGGCTTAGCCAGCGCAATTGCCAGCAGCACGGCCGAAAGGAGTACAGGTAACTTACCGTACCAAATCACAACAACAAGAAAAAGAAGCGTAATGCCGATAGAAAATTGTCCTAGTCGTAAGTGGGAAATTAAAGGGAGGAATAAAAAGGCGGCTAACAAAGCAATGGTAAATTTGAGGATCGCCGGGCGACGAAAACCTGAACTTATCCAGGTCAAAAATATAATGCCTAAAGCATTAACGACAAGCCAGAGATTACTTGCCTGTTGCAATGGCAGAAATCCCAAAGGAAAGAATGCGCCTATAACCATCGGCATCCAGACGGCATTTCCCAGTGCATATAGCACTTCAATCTTGTAAGGGCTTTGTCCATTTAGCAGCAGATAAGATGGCGCCCAAAGATTGTTACGGAAATCCCACCCAGGTCTAGATTCATTAAAGATGACAAACCAACTCAGTCCCAAAACGACAAGAAGGAGCAGGGTTATTTCTACTACTCTACGTTTAGTAATCGCAGCGCTCAACTTAGAGTCTTGAATATTCTTACCCTGGTTGTCCATATCCTGCCACCCGTTAGATTGGTTTTTCAAACACAACGAACCCCTTCATTATAGAGGATACTCAGGACAATACATTAGGAAAAACGTCCGAATAGGCAACTCAACGTTTCTTGTCGTTAAGGTTACTCAAAACAAAAGCCGATTTTGTTGCATTGAGTATACAAATCTTATACAACTAACCCTATGATGACACCAGAACAGATTGAAATCGCGTTGGAGCGCATTTTGCCGCGCGTGACTAAGCCCGGCCGTTATACGGGCGGGGAATATAACCAAATTGTCAAGGATTGGCTCGAGGTAGACTATAAGGTGGCCCTGGCCTTCCCGGACATCTACGATCTGGGTATGTCCAACCTGGGATTGATGATTCTCTATGACATCATCAATAAGCACCGCAATCTCCTGGCCGAGCGGGTCTTTAGCCCCTGGACCGACATGGAAGCGATCATGCGAGAACGGCAAATTCCCCTCTTCTCGCTGGAAACCAAGCACGCCATCCGGGAATTTGACCTGCTGGCAATGAGCTTGCCTTACGAGCAGTTGTTTACCAACGCCCTGAATATGATGGATCTGGCCGGGATGCCCGTTCGCTCCGAAGATCGGGACGAAAACTATCCCCTGGTCATTGCCGGGGGTCATGCCTGCTTCAACCCGGAGCCGGTGGCCCCCTTTATTGACGTTTTTGTCATTGGCGAAGGGGAAGAGGCTATTCTGCGGATTATTTCAACGATGCGGGCGGCCGCTCACCTGGATCGGGAGGATCAACTGCGCCATCTGGCCCAAATTGAAGGCTGCTATGTTCCCCGCTTCTATGATGTGGACTACCATGAAGATGGAACTATCGCCCGTATCTACCCCACTGTGCCGGATGCGCCGCCCAAGGTCATGAAAACCATCGTGCCGGTGATGCCGCCTCCGGTCACGAAGTTCATCATTCCCTTTGTGGAAACGGTTCACAACCGCGCTCCCATCGAAATTATGCGGGGCTGCACGCGAGGCTGCCGCTTCTGCCACGCCGGGATGGTGACACGGCCGGTTCGAGAACGGCCGGTTGACGAAATCATCCAGGCCATGGAAGAGATTCTCGAAGAAACCGGCTACGAGGAAATCTCCCTCCTCTCCCTCTCCTCCAGCGACTACACCCACGTTCTGGAACTGACGGAGCGGATCGGCCGAAAATTCGGCCACCTGGGACTGAGCATCTCCCTGCCCTCCCTCCGCACCGAGACCGTCTCCACCCAACTGATGGACAACCTGGGCGACAGCAAGCGGGGTGGCTTCACCCTGGCCCCCGAAGCGGCCACCGAACGAATGCGGAATATCATCAACAAATATGTCACCGACGAAGAGCTTCTGGAAACGGCCCGTGAAATCTACCGCCGCGAATGGCGCACCATCAAACTCTACTTCATGATCGGCCACCCCCAGGAAACACTGGAAGATGTCCAGGCCATCATTGAGCTGTCCAAAGCGGTTCTGGCCGAAGGACGCCGTTTTCACGGCAACAAAGCCAGCGTCAACGTCGGCGTCAGCACCTTTATTCCTAAACCGCACACCCCCTTCCAGTGGGAACCAATGGATACCCAGGAACAGGTCAACGCCAAAATAGCCCTGTTGCAAAAAGAGATGCGCGGGCAAGGGCTGCGTTTGCGCTGGAACGATCCCGACACCTCTTATTATGAGGGCTTCCTGGCGCGGGGCGACCGGCGGGTGGCGGAAGTGGTAGAGCGAGCCTGGCGCAACGGGGCCAAATTCGACGCCTGGCACGAGTTCTTTGATCTGGATCAATGGCGGGAGGCTTTTACGGCCGAAGGGTTGGAAATAGATTTCTATACCCACCGCAAACGGCCGATTGACGAAATCTTTCCCTGGGAACACATAGACGTTGCCCTGACCCGCCGCTTCCTGACCGAAGATTACCTGATGAGCCAGCGAGAAGAAACCCGCATTGACTGCCGCGACCAATGCTTTGCCTGCGGCATCCTCCCCAAGCTCAAAGACCTACGCCGTGAAACCGCCCCTGAAGCTTGGGAATGCCCGCCGGTTAGTAAGATTTCAGATCGGAAGAGGCGGGGGGCGGTGGTGATGGTGGACACGATTCAGTAAACAGTGAACAGTTGGCAGTGAACAGTAAAAAGTAAAAGTAAGTAGTAGGCAGTGAATAGTCGCTTACTACCTACTTTTCACTAACCACTACCCACTCCCTACTATCTTTTTTACCGCAACGTCAGCGTCCCCCACCCTCGCGGATCGGTCAGCCTCCGGGTTGAGACGTGGGACATCATTACCTCCTGCACGGCCGTCCCCGGTACATCATTATCGCTGGCATTCAAAGCAATCCCAATCACCAACCCTTCCTGCGGCGTCAGATTAAGATCGCTCCAGGGAACGGCCGCTTCAAGGATATACCCGGTCGCCGTTTGGCTGGCCGCAACCGTTACGTTGTGACCGCCGGGCGCATCCAGAAAACTGCCATCCTCCCGCCCCTGAAAACGAAAAGCCGAAGGCGGCAGGGCTGCAAAGTCCCCCGGCGAAAAGGTTATCTGAAAATCATCGGGGCTAACCCCATCTCCAAAATCCCCATTGCGGTCACTGTCAACCTGAATATCAACACTGTCCCCCCGGTAAATCAAGTTGCCGCTCTGAGTCTGGACATGAACGTTGTCCGTCACTTCCACGACAATGTAGAGATTAGCATTATCCCAGGCCAAGCGCCAGACGGCCGTTAAATCCTCCGTCCCATCCCAACTTTGGGCATTAAAAACCCGGAAAACAGAGGAATAGGTCGGCGTGTCGCCCCACTCCGCCAGGCTGCCGTCAATCGTCGGTGCAGCCGCAAGGCGAACCGCCTCCACATTGCCGCTTGGGGCCAGAGTGGGAACCGTCACCCCGCCCGGTAAGGTCACTGTCGGGTTAGGGCCTGTTGTCGCTGTTGCAGCCGGCCCGTCCTCCGGCGAACTGAGGGTAACAGTTGGAGGAATATCGGCCAAAGGTGTACCGACACCCCCTTCCCCGGCAATCGTCGGCACAACCGGAGGCGGCTCCACCGTCGGGGCCGTGAAAAACTCATTGTAAAGCAGGAAACCCCCACCGGTGCAAAGACATAGTAAGATGAAGACTACGCCTGCAACGGCCAGCCAGACCCCCAGCGATGTTTCTTGCTTAGGCTGTTCAGGAATTAATCCGGCCCAGGTATCGTCCTGGTTGTCTTGTCTGTAGTTCATTTTCTGTATTGGTATCTAAAGATTTTTAGGTGATTGGTAATTGGTGATTAGTGATTGGCCGAAGACAATCACCAATCACTAATCACCAATTGCCACTGCTTATTTTAGTCTACCACCACCCATTCGCCCAACTATGAGATTGGCTACCCCCGGTGCTTGTCATATAATCATACTTGATGACCAAAGTCTCAAGCTATTATGCCCATCAAATTCGGCCGCGCAGTATAACCATTATAATCTGGGGCCTCTTTTTATTGGGCCTGGCAAACGGCTGGAGAGCAATCGGCTTAAACCGGCAGGGAGGCCTGCTGCTGGCTCTCGATTCTTCGCTGAACCCTGGGGTGGGCCTGGCTTTCGCGCTTATATGGAGTATCCTGTTCATTATAGCGGCCGTTGCCCTGTGGCAGCGCCGAACATGGACTCGCTTCCTCATTCCGGGCCTTCTTCTGACTCACGGCATTTACCAGTTGGCGTTGGTGCTGATTTTTGCTCGTTCCGCCGCTTCCCGCAACGCCTGGCTTGCCATTGGGTTACTATTTACACTGGCCCTGCTATTTTCCGTCTGGGCGCTTCATCGGCCGTCTGTACGTTGGTACTTCGAGAACTTATAAAGGAACATTTATGGTAAACCCAAATATAGAAGAACTCCGTCAATTACGCGCACAATCGCAACTCGGTGGGGGCGATGAGCGGATTGCAAAGCAAAAATCGGCCGGAAAAATGACGGCCAGAGAACGAATTGACCTGCTGCTCGAT
>Ga0299914_10001902_pt1 | contig 14137 bp, 14 predicted proteins | sample RVTome_10_FD_201361 | JGI IMG/M metagenome (GOLD analysis project Ga0299914, IMG submission 201361) | Soil microbial communities from uranium-contaminated site in the Upper Colorado River Basin, Wyoming, United States - RVT153D57 (version 2) ...
TCGCCCGATTCCGTGGCCACCGCCGGTGACTATGGCGGTCCGGCCTTGGAGTAGATCGCCCACTTCGGTTCCTAAGACTTCCGCTGGCCGATACCCAAAACGGCCCGCCTACCCAGGCGGCGAGGCCACAGCCGGGGGCCTTCTCGAGCTCAAGGTGTGGAGCTCGAATTGCTCCTCGAGCGCCACGACTCCGTGACCTCGCCCTAGGCCGCTCTCCTTGAAGCCGCCGAACGGCATGTCGACACCGGAGGACCCGGGTCTATGAGTGTTGATGAAGGTGCTTCCCGCCTCGATCCTGCGAGCCAACTCGAAGCCACGATCCTCGTCGCTCGTCCATATCGAGGAGGCGAGGCCGAACTTCGTGTCGTTTGCCAGTCTGATGCCGTCGTCGACCGTGTCGAAAGGCATGATGGGAATGACAGGTCCGAACTGCTCGGCCTCGACGATGCCGAACGAGTGGTCGACTCCGGTGATGACTGTGGGCAGATGGAAGAAGCCGACCTCTGGGTTGAACCCTTTGCCTCGAACCCCCAACTTCGCCACGCTCGCCGCCCGCCCTTCTGCCTCTGCGACGAGTCGTTTCACGAAGTCGAGCTGCCTGCGATTGATCAAGGGCCCCATGTCCGACGACGGGTCGAGACCGTCCCCAACGACCAGCTGGTCAGAGGCGGCGCTGAACCGGTCGACGAAGTCCTCGTAGATCGCCGCATGCACGTAGATCCTCTTCACCGAGTAGCACACCTGGCCGCTGGTGGGGTAAACGGCACGGACCAGCTCGGGTATGACCTCCCCGTCGAGGTCGGCATCCTCCAGCACCAGGGCAGGGTCGTTTCCGCCCAGCTCGAGCGAAACGCGTTTCAGGCTGGCCATCGCGGCAGCTGCGACGGTCCGCCCCACCTCGGTGCTACCGGTGAACATGACCCGCCGTGTCAGCGGATGGGTCACCAAGGCGTTGCCGATCTCCGGCCCGGGCCCGGTCACGACGTTGAGGACCCCGTCGGGCAGATACCTGGCCATCACCCTCAGCCAGTCGATCAATGCAAGCGGTGCATCCGCCGATGGCTTGACGACAACAGTGTTGCCGGCGAGCAGAGCGGGGGCGATACTCAGCATCCCGAGCAGGATGGGGGCGTTCCAGGGGACGATGACCGTAGTGACACCCATCGATTCGCGGGCTACCTGAACCTGCCCGTTCGGCGAAGGGAGTTCCTCCACCATCTCGAATGTCTCCGCCATGTCGGCGTAGTAGTCGAGCACCCGACTGCCCGCCACCGTCTCGCCTCGTGCCTCAGCGAGGATCTTTCCGGACTCGCGGACGATGAGGACCTCTCGGTCGTGGGAGTCGATCCGTACCGCCTCGGCCGCGAGGCGAAGCGCCTCACCTCTCTCACGGAGGTGTCGTCGTGACCAAGGCCCGAAGGCCTCGCTCGCCGCTCTCACCGCCCGATCGGCATCCTCCACTGTCGCCAGTGGCACACTGCCAACGGTCTCATGCGTGTTCGCCGGATTAGTCACCGGCGTGATGGCTTCGGACTCGATCCACTCCCCGGCTATGAGAAGCCCCTCTGTGACCGGGGAAAACCCGGTGGCTGTCTCGACCGTCATCTGTTCCTTCCCGGGCTGGACGCGTGACCGGCCATCAGCCGGATTCCGTGGTCGGTGAGAGGCCCTTGAGATACGCAATGACGTCTTCGACCGGTATCACGTCGGCGTACTTGGCATTCATGTCGAAACAGTTCATCTTGTGAGAGACCTGGCCGCGGTCGAACACGGCCTCCTCAGCCACGATCGTCTTCAGGTTGTTGGAGAACGAGTCGAGCACAGAGGCTCTGATACACCCACTGGTCACTCCGCCGGTGACGACGACGGTGTCGACCCGCAGATGGGTCAGATAGCTCAACAGTGGCGTACCGAAGAAGGCGCTCGGCTTGGTCTTCTGAATGACGATTTCGCCGGACACTGGAGCGATCATGTCCGGAATCGTGTTGCTGATCGGGTCCCTTGCGATGCTCTGCTCGGCGTCGGGAGCCTTCTTCCAACTCCAGGCACCGCGGGTGATCGAGTTCCTGTCGTCCATACCCTTGGTGTAGAACACGGGGAAGCCCTGGCCCCGGCATATGGTGAGCAGGTCGCGGATGGATTCCATGGCAGCCCAGCCGTACTCTCCGCAGCTGTTCGGAAACCTCCTGATCGAATCGAGGATCGGCTCCGACTTCTCCCCGACGAACTCGTAGGTGACGTCGATCACGAGCAAAGCCGGCCGCTCACCACCACCCCCGATGGCGCCATAGCCCGCCTTCCCATAGATGGTCCGATCGAGATCGGTCAGAATGTCGTCCCAGATACGCGCCATGTCAATCCACCTCTACACCGAGTCTGCGCGGCTCGCCATGGCCTGCACCTCGTCGATCGTAGGGCCCTCGAGACGCATGGCTCTCTGCGCATCCCACTCGAAGACCTCCATCGCCCGCTCCCCGTATATATGGTGCGGGTCCTGCCCGGCGATCTCGGTGGCCTTCTCGAGATCGTCGGCAACCATCACATATATGCCTGTGCTCTTGTCCGACGTGGGACCGGAGAACAGGATGTGGCCGGATCGGTGCGTCTCGAGTAGCCAATCCATGTGCTCGGGTAGATGAGCCTTACGCGCCTCTTCCGATCCCTCGGTTATACGTGAAAGAACCAGATACCACACGGTTACGCTCCATACCGCTCCGTCGGGGAGTAACTGTGACGGGACACCGGGTAACAGTAACTCAGGTCAGCAACTAAGGTCAAATGCCCTGGCATCGCCATCTCAAAGCACCTCTGGGGCGAACAGCTCTTCCAGCACGAGGGGCCGGTCGATCAGACCCTGGTCCCGGCTGTATCCGAGGAAGGTTTCCAATACGTGCCGATTCGGCTCCAAACCGTAGGCGAAGAGGTCCTGACCCTCGGTGAGCCGGTCCATCTCCTCGACGTGGTGGTCTAGCCAGGGTAAGGACGAGTAAAGGGCACCGGTGTAACGAAGACGCTCCCTCCCCACCTCCTTGGCCGCCTCGAAGGCCTCGAACAGCGTCCGCGCCATCCAGCGATGGCTCTCGTAGAGATCGGTCCTGATCACGACAGTGTGCATGATGGGGAAGATCCTGGTGCGTCGGTAGTACTCTCTCTCCACCTCGAGGAAATCGGGAAACAGCCGACGAACCGGAGAATCAGGGCGAAACGACGCCGGCACCTCGGGACTGATCACGGCCTGGATCTCGCCCGCTTCCAGCATCTCGCTCAGGTACTCATCGTCGCCCAATCGGTGCACGTCCATGTTCTCCCCGAACCCCATCGGGATCCGATCTCCTTCCGGCTTCGGGGCGTTGAGACCTCCCAGATACCAGCTCACTTCCTCTTTCCTCACGCCATGATCATCGTGGAGGATTCCTCGAATCCAGGTCGACGCCGTATTCTGGTACTCGTGGACGCCGATGCGCTTCCCGATCAGGTCCGATGGCCCGCTCACCGCGGCGGTATTTACGAAGACGAAGCCGTGGCGGAACTTGCGCGATGGAAAGACGGGGATGGCGATCATCCTGCTGTCTCCCCTCGCCTTGAGCATGCAATACGTCGAAAAGGAGAGCTCGGAGACGTCGAATTCGGCATGCCGCGCCTGACGTCTGAACATCGAGCTCGGCCGCATCGGCAAGAAGTTGATGTCGATGCCGGGTGGTGACACCGTCCCATCCTGGAGCGGGATGGTGCGGTCGTACGCCCCGCAGGCAAGCGTGATCCTCACTTTGCTCATGTGCCTCCTCGAGAGCATGCCCTCGTTGTCTAACTAAAGTAGCCTACTTACCTGAAGCAAGGGCGAGTCTCGGCGATCCCGTCAGGTCGACGGCCTTCACCCAGTTCGCTCTTCCTGTGCCCACCATCGGACGGCCACGAAGACGGCCGAGATGAACAGGGCCGACACTCCCAGCCACGCCAGACGATAGGAGTCGCTTCCCTCGATCAAAGCCCCGAACAGCACCGGTCCGACAGAGAGCCCGGTGAGATAGGCGGTATGGAGGAATCCCGAGGCCTGGCCGGTGCGCACCGAATCGGTCGTGGAGACGATGGCCAGGTTGGCGACCGTGTTCCAAACTGCCCCCGTGAGGCCGAGCGCCACCACCCCACCCCACATCAGCCAGGCTCCGAACAGCTCAGCGCCCCAGATGGCAACGGCGGAGACCGTGGATCCGAGCGCCATGATGAACAGTGGGATGGCCGGGGTGCGGAAACGCTCGGCAAAAGGCCCTGCGGCCACCCGCGCGAAGATTCCCAGGAAGCCGATGACGCCCACGGTGAACCCCGCGCTCTGGACGCTGAGCCCGAGCTCTTCGAAGGCATAGAGGGGGGTGTAAAAGAGCACGGCCGACATGCCGGTTCCCATCAGGATCGCGAAGGCGACAAGCCGCCATACCTCGGAGCCGATCGGCGGGCGCCTCACCGACCTTGGCTCAGGTCTCGCCGGGCGCTGGGCGGCCGGCACCGCCAAGAGGAAAGGCACGATGCCGAGAAGGCATATGCTGCCGGCGATCACCATGGTGGGCCCCCGACCGAGGGTGAGCGCGCCGAGCGGAAGCAATGCGCCGGCCAGGAACTGGCCCACACGCACGCCCGACTGCTTGATTCCCATGAGCAGACCACGACGACCGGCAGCGATCTGAGTCGACAACAGATGATTGGTCGACGGGTTCGAGCCGGCGGCGGCGAGCCCGTTCACCCCGGACATGGCGAGGAGCCAGGCGTAGCCCGGAGCGAGGCCGAAGCCGATAATGCTAAGACCGCTGACCGCAATGAGCACCAGAGCGATCTGCCGTCCTCCGAGCCGGTCCACCGATGCCCCCACGAACGGCGCCCCCATTGCTGCGACGCCGTTGTTCATGGTGCCGAGGATGCCGAGCTGAAGCGCGGAGAGACCGAACTCGGTGGCGAGTATCGGTGACAGCGCGGCGATCCCGAAGTGGAGAAAGGTGGCCGATGCCATGGCGAAGAGCAGAACGGCGCCGTAGGCGGCACGGCGACGGCTGGACAACTCAGTGAGTTGCACGTGACCAGGCTTTCGCCGGAGACAGCGCCTTTATTGGCGCCGTCACAGCTTGAGAAGTCGACTCATGTTGGCCCCCAGGATGCCGAGCACCTGCTCGTCGGAGAGCTCCACGCCCAGAGGAGGCTTGCGATGCAGGCACTCCACCACCCTGATCTGGCTGAAGATGTCCTGGGGCGGCGAGTCACTACCGAACACCAGTCTCTCGGGCCCGATCGCCTTCACCCCCTCGATGATGCGGGGAAGCGGTCCCCAGCCGGTCTCGAGGTAGACATTCGGATTGTGTCGGGCGACGTTGATGGCGTCGTCTGCGTAGCAGATCTTCTGGGTCCCGAAGTGCCCGATGATGATGTTCACCTGCGGATGGTCCCGGGCAACCGTGTCGAGGAGAGCCGGGACCGAGTAAGGCGGCTCGCCGGTGTGGACCAGGACCGGGATGTCGAGCCTTGCCGCCGCCTCGAATATCGGGTAGGTGAGCGTCTTCTCCTGGGGCCAATAGTTGTGCAATGTGGGATGGAGCTTGACCATACGGAAGGTGCCACCGCCAACCAGGCGCTCGAGCTCCGCGATTCCTTCGTCGAGACCGAGTCTTGGATTGAGCACGAAGTTGCCGGTGAGCCGGTCCGGGTACTTGGCGACGGCGTCGATCACGACCTGATGCTGCTCGGTGAAGGTGGTGTCGGTGAGGGTCGTCGCACCGATCCGAGGCATGGCTACGGCCCGATCGACACGAACCTCCTCGCCGAGGACCCTGATGGGCTCATCCATCAACGCGATGAGGTCATCACCGTCGAATCGGGCCTTACCCCACACCGGGTCCTGGTCACCTATGTGAACATGCCCATCGAGTATCACCGTCAACCTCCTCGGTTTCTTCCCTTGCTCGTCGACGTCGGGGCCTGTCGGCGGGTTTGCCCTCCACCTTCTCCGAGCCGGTGAGTCGGCCGGCTCTCACCGCGCTCGTCACCCCTGTCTGACAGGGGGCCGAACCGTCTCTGGCAGCCATTGCGACATGACCTGCTCGCTCGTCAACACGAGCCCGAAGAGATTCCTTGCATTGCGTACCGTCGCCTCGTGTGCCTCACGCGAGTAGGACGAGCAGCAGTCCTCAACCAGATTCACATGGAAGTCGTGGAACAAACCGTCCCTGAGTGTGCTCTCGACGCAAGCCTCCGTGCTCACGCCGGTGATCAACAGCGACTCCCGGCCCAGCCCGCGCAGCGTCCACACCAGGCTGGTACCGGCAAAGGCGCTGTAGCGGTGCTTGGTGATGACCGGATCACCGGGTCCCGGGATCAGCTGGTACGGCTCGGCTCCCCAGGTCCCGGTCCAGCAATTGGACGGCGGCGGTGACTCGGCCGTCAGATCAGGGCTCTTGCGGGCCAACCAGACCCGGGAGTTCGTGGTTTCGTCATGAGTGGTCTGAATCCAGATGACAGGCACATGGGTTTGCCGAGCGGCCTCGACCAAGGTCTCCAACCTCGACACCATCTCCGGTATCGCACCGACATCGAAGCCCCGCTCCGCCATCAGACCGTTCTTATCGCAGTAGTCGTTCTGTAGGTCGACCACGAGCAGTGCCGCGACCTCAGGTGAGAGCTTCTCGATGCTCATGTCCGCTCAATAGTCAGAAAGGTCGACCACCATGGCACATTGCGCCACCGACCCTAACTGTTCGCATACATCTCGCCGCAACGATTCTCACTAACTGAAAGCCGCGCACCCTGCCCGGCGAAGATAGGACAGACTGGCCTCAAGCCGACACCCGATTCCGATCCCTCTTAGCTTTTGGCCCGACCCACTCCATCGACCCCCCCTCTCAACCGAGGCGGGAACTCGGCGCTGCCGGTCATCCATCGAGACCGATCTTGAGCCGCCGTCGCAGGGTCTTCGCCGACGTCTCGCCGCTGCGCTTCGACCAGCTCCGATACCTGGTGATAGGCGAGTCGGTGTCGATGATCGGACGCCAGCTGACAACGGTGGCAGCTCCGATCCAGGTCTACGACCTGACCGGGTCGACGCTGGCCGTCGGCCTACTGGGGCTGCTCCAGTTCCCTGCCCTCCTCGCAGGGTCCATCGCCGGGGGTACTGTGGCGGACGCCTTCGATCGTCGCCGGGTGTTGCTGGTGGCGCAGCTTTCCCTCGCCGTGACAACTGCCGGTTTAGCCCTCAATGCCTATCAGGCCAACCCGAGTCTGTTGTTGGTATACCTGTTCGCCAGCCTCAGCGCCTTCCTCAGCGGTATCGACTACCCGGCAAGGACCTCGTCGATTCCCCGCCTGGTGGAGGCAAGCGCACTGCCCGCGACCTACGCCCTGCGGATCCTCGTCTTCCAGACTGCGGGGGCCGTCGGACCTGCGTTGGCCGGGATCATCATCGCCGAGCTCGAGCTCGGGATTGCATACTGGGCCGACACCGTCGCTTACGCCCTATCCCTATCCATGATCGCGCTCATGCGCCCGTTGCCCCCCCACGAAGGCGGCACTCGGCCCTCCTGGCGATCAATGCGTGAAGGATTCGGATTCATCAGAAGGAAGCAGGAGTTGCAGGGTGTCTTCCTCATCGACGTGGTCGCCATGGTCTTCGGTATGCCCAGGGCGCTCTTCCCCGAGATGGGAGCTTCGGTGTTTGGTGGCGACGCGCGAACGGTGGGCTACCTTTTCGCCGCCCCGGGCGTGGGAGCGATGATCGCCGGAGTTACCTCCGGCTGGGTGGGAAGGATCAGAATGGCGGGTAGGGCAACCATCGCAGCGGTTGTGGTCTGGGCTTTCGGCATCGTGATCTTCGGACTGACCACGGCGCTTCCCGTTGCCCTCGCAGCTCTCGCCGTCGCAGGTGCCGGAGACGCCATCTCAGCAGTATTCCGGTCGACCATCTTGCAGACGACCACTCCGGATCAACTGCGAGGAAGGGTGTCTGCAGTGCAGAACGTCGTGGTCGCCGGCGGGCCAAGGGCTGGTGATTTCGAAGCCGGCATCGTGGCGGCCGCCTACGGAGCGCAGGTCGCTGCCTGGTCGGGCGGCCTACTCTCCATGCTCGGAGCTCTGGTCATCGGCTGGGCTTTACCCGTGTTCCGGAATTGGACCTCGGGAGCGCGAACCTGAGTGCTCATCGACCGGTGAGAGGCGGGCGGTCTACGTGAATGGCAATGAGGGCTCCGGCCCCGTGCCGGCGAGCCAAGAGCGGACCCCCTGCCAGTACTCGACGTAGCCGTCGATCCGCTCGTCGTCCGGAGGCTCGGCCCGAAACGACATCTCCAGGGTCCAGGGCGGTTCCGCGGTAGGCCTCACCTCTGTCACTCTTCCCGCGACGAGAGCAAGGTGCTCGCCCCTCGCGACGGTCACGTCTCCTACCTCGAGGCGAGCCGCCCGGACCCCAAGTGGTACGAGCAAGGAGAAGCTCTCCGAGACCCTGGCCACGGCCGAGCTGGTGGCATGAATACCGAGACGAACCACGTCGTCTCGGAGCAGCACGTCCCCGGAGGAGAGAAGGGCAAAGGCGGGTGGGGACCCACCGGCTGCGAGCACGATGGCGGTGCCGCCATCCCGGTCCGGCAGCTCGGCGACGGCATCGGCCACCGCCTTGAGGAGGTCGCGGTCCGTCACCGGGGCAGCTCCCCGACAGGGGTCGGCTTCTGGGCAGTCGACCGAGAGGGAACCGACCTCGAACCTGTGTGCCCGGTCCTCATACGGTCAGCAATCTAGACTCGCTCCACTATTCAGGACAGCCGGCAACGCATCATCATCGGCATCTCAGGCTCCAGCGGGGCCATTTACGGAGTGCGCCTGGTAGAGGTGCTGTCCAAGGTCGACGAGATCGAGACGCATCTGATCGTGTCAAAGGGGGCCGAGGCGACCATCGACTACGAGACCCCGTACACCATGGACAATTTGCGCGAGATGGCCGACGTAGTCCACTCCGAGACCGCCCTTGGCGCATCGATCGCCTCGGGGACTTTCATCACCGCCGGCATGGTCGTGGCCCCCTGCTCGGTCAAGACCCTGGCCTCGATCGCCAACTCGCTCAACTCCGACCTGATGACCAGAGCGGCCGATGTCTGCCTCAAGGAGCGAAGGAGGCTGGTACTCGTGGTCAGGGAGACGCCCCTCCATCTCGGGCACCTCAGGTTGATGAGCGAGGTGACGGAGGCTGGCGCCGTGATCCTCCCCCCCGTGCCCGGCTTCTACACGAGGCCGACGACGATCATGGACCTTGTCGACCACACAGTCACCAAGATCCTGGATCAGTTCGGCCTGGACCTCTCACTCATCGAACGCTGGTCCGGCCTCTGACAGTCCCGTTTGGTGAGGTCTTGCCATGCCGGTTGGCGAAGCGATATCATTGACCTAAGTTCTCAAAGGCAGGTAAGCGATTGAAGCCCGAAGCTGACGTGATCATCATCGGCGCCGGAATAGGCGGCCTCACACTGGCGCTCAGTCTCCACCAAATCGGAGTTAGCTGCAAGGTCTACGAATCGGTCCGTACTCTCCGAGAAGTAGGTGCCGGAATAAACCTGATGCCTCACGCAGTGCGGGAGTTCGACGAGCTGGGCCTCCTCCCCGCCCTGGATGCGACAGGTATCCGGACCCGCGACGCCTCATACTTCAACCAATTCGGCCAGCACATCTACACCGAGCCGGCGGGCGAGGCTGCCGGTTATCCATGGCCCCAGTTCTCGATTCATCGCGCCGACGTCCAAATGACGCTGCTCAATGCGGTAAAGGACCGACTCGGAGAAGACAGCGTCGCGACCGGCTACCGCTGTGTCGAGGTGAAACCCCACAGCGAGGGTGCCCTCGTCCGGTTCGAGAGCCGCGATGGTGAGGAACTATCTCCGGCGTTGGGAAGAGTCGTCGTTGGTGCGGACGGGATCAACTCGGTGGTGCGCAACCAGTCCTACCCGGACGAGGGCCCGCCCATCTACTCTGGGATCACGATCTGGCGCGGGGTCACTGCGTCCAAGCCCTTTTTGAGCGGGGCCAACACGGCCCGGATCGGCTGGATGCCGTGCGGCAAGATGACGGTCTACCCGGTACGCAACGAGATCGACGGTGACGGCACCCAGCTTGTCAACTGGGTCGCCTCCCTGGAGAGACCCAGGCCCACCGCCTACGACTGGAACGGCGAAGCCGCACTCGAGGACTTCTTCGAACCATTCTCCAATTGGCACTTCGAGTGGCTCGATGTGGCCGCGCTGCTGGAGAAGACGTATCCGATCATGGTCTTCCCCATGGTGGATCGTGATCCGGTCCCAACCTGGACCTTCGGACCGGTCACACTGCTCGGCGATGCGGCGCATCCCATGTACCCCCGTGGGTCGAACGGTGCCGGGCAAGCGGTCATCGACGCCCGCTTCCTCACCGGCTGTTTCAAACGGCACGGCGTCACTGAGGACGCCCTGGCTGAGTACGACACCGAGCGTGTGGCCAGGACCGCCGAGGTGGTCCGCGCCAATCGTCTCAACCCGCCGGACGCCATCCTTCGTGAGGTATACGAGCGGACTGACGGCAAACCATTCGACTCGATCGAAGACGTCATCCCGCGGGTCGAGCTCGAGGAGATAGCAGAGAACTACCGGCGGATTGCCCGCTTTGACGTGGAGCACCTGACTACACGGCCAGCCTTCGTATAGCCGCCGTGGACAAGCCCGGTCTGCTCGTTCCTCCGCTAACCCCGTTCACCGAGGAGGGCACGGTCGACTTCCGCATCCTCGCCGAGGAGGTCGATTACATCCTGGAGACCTCGCGACCCGAGATGATCATTGCCGCCGGGGTCGAGACCCAGGAGTACCACTATCTGAGTCCCCAGGCGCGCCAAGATCTGATCCGAGCCACGATCGACAGCGTCGACGGCCGCTGTCCGGTAGCGGTAGGGATCACGCATCCCTCACTGGGCGAGGTGTTGCGCCTGGCCGACCTCGCCTCAGACCTGGGGGCAGCCGCAGTTCAGCTCCTCGCCCCCCAGCGACCATTCGGTGGCCAGCCGACCATCGGCGAGCTCGTCGCCTACTTCGACCATGTTGCGGCGCGGGTCGATTTGCCTATGGTCCTCTACCTGAATCCCGGCCCCGGCGCCGAGGTCTCCGTCACGGGGACGATCGAGCTCAGCTCGATAGAGAAGGTCAGGTACGTCAAGGAGAGCTCCCGGGATCTGTCGCGTGTGGGTCTGCTCATCGGCGAGATAGACCGTGCAGGAAGCGCTCGGTACTACACGACGATGCAGATGCTGCTGGCCTCCATCCAACTCGGCGGCTCCGGCGCAACCATGCCACCGCCCGCCGCCGAGCTCGCCAGCAGAGTGATCGATGCCTACGTCGAAAAGGACTGGCCCGAGGCGGCCCGGCTCCAAATCCAGTTCGGGCGCTTTCCTGCACTGTGGATGGGCCACGGCCTCGCCCCTGTCATGAAGGCGGCGATGAAATGCCTCAACCGCGACGTCGGGCCGCCACATCCGCCGTTTCCCGGACTCGACGGGCACGAGTTGTCCGCCCTCTGTAACGAGCTCTCGACCATGGACCTAGCGAGAAAGGAGTAGGGGAATGCTCACCATCAACCGGCTCGACCTGGCGGAAGCGCACATCATCATCGAAGGAGCGGCCATGAAGGCGCGTGAGATCGAGGTCCCGATGTGCATCGCCATCGCCGACGAAGCGGGGAACCTGGTCGCCTTCGACCGCATGGACGGGGCGAAGATCAGCAGCATCGCCATCGCCATCGACAAGGCGTTCACCGGGGGCGCGGCCCGAAAGAGCACCGAGGAGTACAACCAGTTGTGTGTGCCCGGAAAGCCGACCTTCGGCATTCATGTCACCAACGGCGGGCGGTTCTCCGTCATCGGAGGCGGTCTCCCGATAATCGTCGACGGCAGTGTCGTTGGTGGCGTGGGGATCAGCGGCGGCACCGCCGCCCAGGACGTGGTGTGCGCCGAGGCGGCTGTGGAGCATTTCCATAAGGAGACCGGATAGCGAGCCGAGGCGAGTTGACGACGTTATGCCACGCTAGAGCCGGGCCACGATCTCCCGTGCTCGGTCGAGCGCCGGTGCGGAAAGGGCTATCCGGGTCCCTTCGAATCCGGGGCCGCGGGTGGCGTCCAACGCCAAGCGGGATGTGGTCCCCACCGAGGAAGAAGAGGGGTCCAGCGGGCTTCCTGGGAAGCCGTCGACCACGAACAGGTCCTGTGCCGGCTGGAACCGGGTGGCAAGGGCCCACAGAACGTCCTGGTCGTCGGTGATGTCCACGTCGTCGTCGACGGCGATGACAGTCTTCAGATAGGGGTCCCAGCCCAGGAGACCGAGCATCACCTGCCGCGCCTCGCCCGGTCGCCGCTGGCGCAGGCTCACGTAGCAATGGAAGTGGGTTCCGGAGTTGGGGTAGTGGACAGCGGTGACCGCGGGGAATCGGGCCTTGAGCTTCTCCGACATCTCCGACTCACGGGGTACCCGCGACAAGTTCAGGTGCTCGGCGGAGTTACCTGCGGCCACGTCGCACAGGATCGGGTCCTCTCGGCGCATCATCGTGTCGATCCCGGCCAGAGTGTGCGTCGACCGGTCCGAGGAATAGCCGGTGAACTCGCCGAAGGGCCCCTCCTCCACCTCGACACCGGCCTCGATGACCCCTTCGAGGACGTAGTCCGAGCTGGCCGGCACGCGAATCCCGTAGCGCGGCGTCCGCACGACTTCGAGCGGGGCCCCCATGAGCCCGCCTGCCACGTCCCTTTCGTCGACTTCGGCGGGCACTCGCGCTGCCGCCGCCAGCATGAACAAGGGGTGACCGCCCAGGACCATGGCGAAGGGAAGGTTCTCCCCTCGCTCCGTCGCCTCCTCCTGCCTCCTCCAGAGATGCCCACGGGAATGAAGACTGGTGGCGAGAGAGGTGGAGGAGTGCATCATGGCGCGGTGATAGCTCATGTTCCCCGCTCCGGTGGCCGGATCCTCCACGATCACCACTCCGCTGGTCACGTAGGGCGCTCGATCGCTGGCGAAGTGGGTGAGGAGGGGAAGCGACGCGAGATCCACGTCGTCGCCCTCGACGACATGGGACAGTACCGATCCACTGGCGACCTCCCTCGGCTTCAACGGCTGATGCGCTAGCCGATCGAATGTGGAATGCAGCTGTTCGACCTCACATCCCAACAGCCGGCCAATCCGACGTCGGCTGGCGAACATGTTGGTGACGACCGGCACCCCCAGGCCATCGACGTTGGTCAGATGCAGAAGCTCATCGCGGCCTCTGGCCGCAAGCTCCTCGATGATGGCGGAGATGTCCTCGACCGGTGACACCCGGTCGGCAATGGTCAGGACGTCGTCGGGATGCGCCTCCGAGTATGCCTCCACGAATTCGTGAAGGTCCTGGCTGTCGGAGAACACCGCTCTCATCGCGGGCCATCGGGAATCGGCGTGGCGGCCGTCGGAGAATCGCCGTCCGCACCCTCCCCACCAAGATGGCTCCCCGCCATCGCCCCCGGACGAACGTCGGCTCGCTGCGCCCGCAAGCCGGCCAGCACCCGGTCCGGAGTGAGCGGGAGCTGGTTGAACCACACTCCGGTGGCATCGTGGATTGCTGCAGCCAAAGCCGGCGCCAGGGGGAGGAGTGGCATCTCACCAAGGCCTCTCGCCCCCCATGGCCCGTTGGGGTCGGGTACTTCCAGAACCACCGAGTCGACCCGAAGCGGGATCTCACCGATCCCGGGGATCAAGTAGTTGGAGAGACGCGTGGTCACCGTGCGCCCTTCTTCGACGACCAGGTTCTCGGTCACCGCATAACCCTGCGCCTGTACCACAGCGCCCTCGATCTGGCCGACAACCAGATCCGGGTTGATCGCCCGGCCGACATCGTCGGCGCACACGACGCGGTCGATCTGGATATGCCCGGTCTCGATGTCGACGCAGACCTCCACGACCTCGGCGGTGTAGCCATAGGCGAAGGAGGGGAATCCCTGGCTCGTCTCCGGATCGAGCGCCTCGGTCGGAGGTGGTACGTACCTGAATGTGCCGATCGCGGGCCGCTCCCCGTCGAGCCACTGCTTCTTCGCCTCGTCGACCGCACCCAGGATGGAGTTCCCCGCCATCCAGGTGAGACG
>Ga0299914_10001903_pt1 | contig 14134 bp, 14 predicted proteins | sample RVTome_10_FD_201361 | JGI IMG/M metagenome (GOLD analysis project Ga0299914, IMG submission 201361) | Soil microbial communities from uranium-contaminated site in the Upper Colorado River Basin, Wyoming, United States - RVT153D57 (version 2) ...
TCCTGCCCTCCGCGTGTGGAGCCGATGCCGAGTCCGAGCTCCTCCCGGCGGCTCCCGGGAGGGTCGTGCTCCAGGGTCGCGCCACGGTCGACGGCGAGCCGGTCGACGTCTGGGTGCTCGACGCGGACGGCGAGGAACGATTGGTCGCCGTTGACGCGTCCTGCGCCGTGGTCGTCGACCAGCCGCTCCAGAACTGACGCTGGCCGATCCGACCAGTCCGCGCCACTAGGCTTCCCGCATGGCTCAGGTCGGCTCTTCCGTCCGGCAGAACCGCGACGCCGCCACCCCTGCCCAGCCGGCGGGCGACTGGGCGGCACAGGCGGCGGACACCATCGAGCGGGCGGTCGGGAACGTCCGAGACCGGACCACCGGGCCTGCCCTCACCATGGCACGAGCCGTGGTGTACGGGACGTTCGCCGCGCTCGTCGGGCTGGCGGGCCTGGTGCTGGGAACGATCGCTGTCGTCCGCATCATCGACAACTACCTGCCGGATGCCGTCTTCGGTGACGAGCACATCTGGGCGACCTACCTCATCATCGGCCTGGTGTTCGTGTTGGCCGGCGCGGTCCTGTGGGTCCGGCGCCACGGCCCGGGCCCGGAAGATCGACCCGCCTGACGGCGTTAACCGAGCCGAGGCTCGCTTCCGAGCCGACATCGCGCTTCCACGAGGACACATGAGCACCCGCAAGGCCATCGTCATCGGATCCGGTCCCGCCGGACTGACCGCCGCCATCTACGCCGCCCGCGCCAGCCTCGAGCCGTTGGTCCTGGAGGGCGAACCCTCGTCCACGAGCGACCAGCCGGGTGGGCAGCTCATGCTCACGACCGAGGTCGAGAACTATCCGGGCTTTCCCGAGGGGATCATGGGGCCCGAGCTCATGATCCGTTTCCGGGAGCAGGCGGCGCGGTTCGGAGCCGACATCCGCACGCAGAAGGCGTCGCGGGTCGACCTGTCCGCCCGCCCCTTCGGGGTGTGGGTGGGCGATCCGGATGCCGGCGAGCCCACCTACCAGGCAGAGGCACTGATCATCTCCACCGGTGCCCAGTCGCTCATGCTGGGCCTCGACCGCGAGGCCGAGCTGGTCGGCCACGGCGTGTCGACATGCGCGACCTGTGACGGCTTCTTCTTCCGCGAGCACGACATCGCGGTGGTGGGTGGCGGGGACTCCGCCTTGGAGGAGGCCATCTTCCTCACCAAGTTCGCCCGGTCCGTGACGGTCGTCCACCGCCGGGACGAGCTGCGGGCGTCGAAGATCATGCAGGAACGTGCGTTCGCCAATACGAAGATCCGCTTCCTGTGGGACCACGTCGTCGACGGCATCGATGGTGATGCCAAGTTGTCGGGCATCACCGTGCGCAACGTGCTCACCGACGAAGTGACCTCGCTGCCGGTGTCCGGGCTGTTCGTGGCCATCGGGCACAAGCCCAACACCGACCTGTTCAAGGGACAGCTCGAGATGGAGGAATCGGGGTACCTGGTCACCGGCTTGGGCCAGGGCGCCACCTCGACCAACGTCGAGGGCGTGTTCGCCTGCGGCGACGTCCAGGACCATGTCTACCGGCAGGCCATCACGGCGGCCGGCACGGGATGCGAGGCCGCCATCGACGCCGAGCGCTGGCTCGAGGCCCAGGGCGCCTAGTCAACCTGCCCGCGGACGGGAACAACCCTGGCAGCGGCGCTGTTCAGGTCGGTGGTTCTTTGATATTCGCCAGTCACACCAAGGAAGGTCACCTCGACATGGTTGAAGGCATCGCCACCCTCACCGACGCCACGTTCGACGAGACGATCGGCGCCGCGGCCGAGGCGGTGGTCGTCGACTTCTGGGCCGAGTGGTGCGGACCTTGCAAGATGATCGCCCCGATTCTCGACGAGATCGCCGGCGAGCACGCAGGCAAGCTCACCATCGCCAAGTTGAATGTCGACGAGAATCCAGACGTCGCCCGCCGCTTCGACGTCATGAGCATCCCCACGCTCATCGTCTTCAAGGACGGTGCTCCACAAAAGCGCCTGGTGGGGGCCAAGGGTAAGGGTCAACTGCTGGCTGAGCTGGGCGAGTTCCTGCCCTGAACCTACACAAGAGACGTAATCCACAACCTGTGTGCAAGGTTGTGGATTGACTCGACCCTAACTTGAGGACCTCCAATCGTCAGGTTGGGGTTGAGTGTTTTTTGGGCACTTTGCGTGTCAATGGGACCCGGCCATGACCCGATAGATGCGCTCGAGGTCTTCGAGGTCCGCAAACTCGATCACGACCCGGCCGCGCTTGGGCCCGACGTTGATCGACACCCGGGTGTCGAGTTGTTCGGCGAGCAGCTCCTCCAGCTCGAGCAGGCCCGGGGCTCGCAGCTTCGACCTGGCGCCCGACGCGCCCGCCGACCCGCTCGGCGGCCCGTCCAGGCCGTTGCGCTGCCGAACGGCTTCCTCGGTGTGCCGAACCGACAGGCCGTCGGTGGCCACGCGGCGGGCCAGCGATTCCTGGAACGCCCGGTCCGGTGTCCCGAGCAGCGCCTTCGCATGACCCGCCGACACGCGGCCCTCGGCCACCAGACGTTGCACCTGGGGTGGCAGTTGGAAGAGGCGTAGAAGGTTGGCTACGGCGGAGCGGCTCTTGCCGACCTTGCGGGCAACCTCCTCCTGCGTCAGATCGAAATCCTCGACCAGTTGCTGGTATGCGGCCGCCTCTTCGAGCGGGTTCAGATCGTCTCTGTGCAGGTTTTCGACCAGGGCATGCTGGAGCGTGAGCTCGTCGTTGACCTGGCGCACGATCACGGGGATGAACTGCTGCCCGGCCCGCTTGGCTGCACGCCAGCGACGTTCGCCGGCGATGATGGCGTAGCGCTCGTCGCTCACCTGGCGGACCAGGATCGGCTGCAGCAGTCCCAGCTCACGGATCGAGGCGGTGAGCCCGGCCAGCGACTCCTCGTCGAAGCTGTTGCGCGGTTGGTAGGGATTCGGGTCGATCTGGTTGATCGGGATCTCTTCGATGCCCGGACGGGCTGCGAGGCCGGCAGCCGAGGTCGGGGCTACGTCCGGTGGGATCAGTGCGCCGAGGCCCTTACCCAGTCCGCCGCGCCGCTCCACCGCTGACCTCCGTCGCCAAGTTCCGGTATGCGATCGAACCCCGAGAAGTGGGATCGAACGTGATGATCGGCTGGCCGAACGAGGGAGCCTCGCTCAGGCGGACCGTTCGAGGGACGATGCTGTGGCAAACCTTCTCCCCAAAGTGGTCGCGCACCTCGCGCACGACCTGGTCCGCCAACTTGGTCCGAGCGTCGTACATGACGAGGACCATCGCGCTCAGCTCCAGGCCAGGATTGAGATTGCGCTGGACGAGCTGCACGTTGCGCAGCAACTGGCCGAGGCCCTCGAGCGCGTAGTACTCGCACTGGATGGGCACGACCACCTCGCTGGCGGCCGCCAGCCCGTTCACCGTGAGCAGGCCGAGCGAGGGTGGGCAGTCGATCAGCATGTAGTCGTAGTCGTTCCGCACCGCGTCGAGGGCTCGGCGCAGGCGCATCTCACGGCTGAACGCGGGCACCAGCTCGATCTCGGCGCCGGCGAGGTCGAGCGCTGCCGGCGCCACGAAAAGATTCCGTACGGCAGTTCCCTCGACGCAGTCTTCGAGTGGAAGGTCATTCAAGATGACGTCGTACATCGAGGATTGCAGGTCCCGGATGTTGATGCCGAGCCCGGTGCTGGCGTTGCCCTGGGGATCGAGGTCGACCACGAGCACGCGGTAGCCGAGCTCGGCGAGGCAAGCACCGAGGTTGACCGCCGTCGTGGTCTTGCCGACGCCGCCCTTCTGGTTGGCGATCGCAATGGTGCGCGGGAGCGGCCGTTCAAACGGCGTCGACGGTCTGGCCGGAGCCTCCGCGACCTGAGCGCCGTCTCGCAACGCGTGGCCACCCGACTCGTCGAATCGGCTCTCGAGCACGGCCGATGTAGGAATGCCGCCGACGCCGCTGTCTTGGGTACTCATCGCCGATGCTCCCAGCCGTCGTTGCCGGGGCGAACTGGGCCCGGCAAGCTGAACGCGGTTGTGGTCCAAAGGGACTACGTGACCGCCGCCCGATCGGCGCCATCTCGAGGCGGACCATCGGCCACGGAGCACATACTTTCGGGCCGCCGGGTCCCGGTCAAGCCTGGTGTTTCCGGGCCCACGGAGCGTTCGCGGGGGAGCGGGTTGCGTGTGTTCCACGTGGAACGCGCCTGACCGACCCGGCGAGTCGGGTCACTCGACCGCGTCCCGTATTCCATGGCCGGCGCGGGCGGACAGCGGCGTCGACGCTCGCACGAAGGCCCGTGCATGTGTCGGCCCGTCTCAGATTCGCCGTCGGCACGGACGCTGGAGGAAGGCGCAACCGTGGCTGCGGCAGCGACGAGGACGTAGTCCAGCGGCTGTCGGGCGAGACGCCGCGATGACTTCTGCGAGCGTCCACTCGTGATTCGGCCAAGCGGGCCGTCCTCGCGGCCCCAGCGCACCACGACGCCACCATCAGTCGGCGTCGCAACGGCGCACCCGAAAGAGCCGGCGTCGGGGCAGGCATGCTCACGGAACGCACGTGCTGCTACGGCTAGGACGAGCGGTGCTCCGGGCGCATGCCCAAGATCGCATCCCAAGAGCATCAGCGGATAGGCACGTTCTCATGGCCTGCGGTGGTCAGCGCTGCTGGGAGGCCCAGCTGTTGAGCTGCGACCCAGCAACAAATTCCCACGCGAGCGTGCCCTTCGGAGCGTCCTATCCGCTTGGCCTCTGAGCCGGGGTTGTTCCACGTGGAACAACCCATGCGCCCACGCACCCCCACGCAAACAGCACCGACGTGCCGGTCGGCTGGGCTGTTCCACGTGCACTGCGGCCGTTTCCATCGGGTCCCCGCTGGCTGCCCGTCGCCGCCGTCCGCCACCTTGTTCCACGTGGAACAGCCGCTGGCTCAGAACAGGGGTCGCTTCGCCGGGATCCCGGGCTTGCGGGAATACCGCGAGGGACAGGGCTCGACCTGGTCGAGCGCCTGGTATCGGTATCCCTCGGTCCACGATCGTCCCGGTGCCAAGCCCAAGCGGGCCAGGCCGGTAGCCGGCCATCGAACTGAAACGTCGGTGGGGACGAAGGCGTCGCCATCCTCCGGCGGCTCGCTGACCGCCAGGGTTCCGCCAACGCGGAGGAAGGGGGCCGCGCACTCGGCCGTCACCGCCGGGGGTCCGAAGCCTCGGGCCACCACGAGGTCGAAACCCCCGCGCAAATCGTCACGGTGGCCGGCCGCCTCCGCCCGCGCGCACACCACGGCCACTCGCTCGCCCAGGTGCAACTCCTGCGCCGCGTGTCGTAGGAACGCACACCGCCGCTCCCGGGCATCCAGTAGCACCGCTCGACCCTCCGGCCAGCGCCGGGCCAGCACCAGTCCCGGCACACCGCCGCCGCTTCCGAGATCGAGGAACCGGGTCGGTGCCGGTTCGATGCCGGCTGCGAACCCGTCGGCGTGATCGACGTGGACGCGCACGGAGCCGGGCCCCAGAAAGCCGAGACTCCGGCTCCGTTCCAAGACCTCGAGCACGTGGGTGTCCACCCGAACCTCAGCCGGGGCGGATCACCACCCGGCGAGCCGCGTCCTCGCCTTCGGATACCGTGCTCACCCCTTCGATCTCGTTGAGCGCGTCGTGGACGACCTTGCGGTCGGCCGAACCCATCGGATCCAGCGCCTTGGCTACGCCGCTGGCCTTCACAGCCTCGGCCACCTCTCGAGCGAACCGCTCCAGCGCCACCTTCCGGCGGGCGCGGTAGCCAGCGACGTCGAGGCGCACCCGCGCGTGCGCCTGGCCCACGAAGCGGCGCTGCACCATGCTCCGCACCAGTTCCTGCACCGCCTGGAGTGTCACGCCCTTCTGACCTACCAGCAACCCCAACTCGGTGCCGTCCACGGAGGCCTCAATGGCCTCGTCGTCGCTGAGAGTCACGGTCACCGTGGCGTCGGATCGCCCGAAAGCCGACAGCAGATCGGTTAGGAAACCCTCGACTGCTTGGCGTTGACCCTCGATGTCGAACTCCGCCGCTGGTGCCTCTGTTGACTGGGTACTCTCGCTCACCGCATTCGCTCCCTCTGCTGTCCGGCTACGTCGGCGGCGACGCGAGCGCGGCGAGGCTGCCCGGCGTGCTTCCACCGATGCGGGCCCGTCGGCGTCAGCCATGTCCGCCTGCGCCACCACCATGGCGGCATCCCTCGTCGAGTCGCGACCCGACACGGCCTCCCGACGCGGTCCTCGCCCACGACCGTTGCCGTCGGCGCCGTCGTCCCGACCCGCGGATCTCGTCTTCCCCCGATCGCGATCACCGTCGCGGCCCCGCCGATCGCCCCGGCGGCGGTCCCGCCGGTCGATCTTGGGACGGGGTGTGGTCGGGCGCACCCGAGCCCGCACCTGGGCCTCCGCCCGCAGGCGTCCGAACAGGCCCTTCTGCGGCTCCTGGACGACCTCGATCTCCGCGTCCTGCTCGTCGACCCCGAGCTTGTCGAGGGCCGACTCCACGGCCTCGGGGACGGTCCGACCGGTCGTCACGACCCATTCCACGGCGCTACTTCCTCTTCCTCTTCTTGCGGGAGCGCGGGTGCACCTTGGGGCTTGGCGCCCCGCTGCCACTCGCAGACTTGGCGCCGCCGGCGCCACTCCGTGCCTTGGGGCGCTTCTGGCCCGGCTTCGGCTGGCCGGATCCCTGCTGATCACGGGTCCGCCCATTGCCGCTCGGCGCCTCCGTACCCGCCTTCTTCGCCGGCTGACGCGCACCCTTGGCACCGTTGCCCTCGGCCGTGCGCGCGTCCCGCAACTCCGCCATCGCCCGCTGCGCCTGCCTTCCGACGGATTCCTCGCCTCGGTAGAGCGATCGGGTGATGAAGGCCTGCTGCCCGACACGCCACAGTGTCGAAACCAGGAAGTAGATGCCAATGGCCAGGGGGCTCACGAACGCGAAGAACACGTAGAGCAGTGGGCCGATGCGCATCATCAGCTGCTGTTGCTGGGTGATCTCCACCCCAGCGGTGCGTCCCATGATCTGCTTCTGCTGGTACCAGCTGAGGAACGCGATGACGGCGATCAGGGCCAGGTAGGGCAGCGCCGTCACGAAACCCTGGCTCAGCGCCTCGCCGGGCGTTATGGCCAGGTCGACACCCAGCGAGTTCATCTCGTGCTTGCCCAGCAGCGACTGGTACAGCTCGTCGTTCTGGTCCAGGTACTTGGGACGGAACCCGTCGGTGACCGTGTTCGTCAGGCCGAGCTGTTGGGTGTATTCCTGCAGGCCCACGAACTTCGCCTGTTGCGTCAACCCTCGCACCACATAGAAGAGGATCGAGAACACCGGCGCCTGGATGAGCAGCGGTAGGCATCCACCCACCGGGTTGATCTCGTGCTCGCGATAGAAGCGCATCAGCTCTTCGTTGAGCTTCTGCCGGTCGTCCTTGTACTGCACCTGCAGGCGGCGGATCTCGGGTTGGAGCCGCTGCATCTCGATCATCGACCGGGTGCCCTTGAGCGTCAGCGGCGTCGTGATGATCATCACGACGCACGTCAGGAGGGCGATCGCAACCGCGTAGCCACCGGGCACGTTGGCATAGAAAAAATTGAGCATGCCCGAGATGAGCTCAAACAGGCCGTCCAGCATCAGTGGTGCTTTCCTTCAGGAACGGGATCCCACCCGTGTCCCCCCCAGGGGTGGCAGCGAAACAGGCGCCGCAAGGTCAGCGCCGACCCACGGGCCGCGCCATGCCTCTCGAAGGCATCGAGCGCGTAGTTCGAGCAGGTGGGGACGAATCGACACGGTGACGGCCGCCCGGCGGTCACCCTCTGGTAGAGCCTTACGAACACGTGCAGCAACCGGGCGACCGGGCTCATGGGTCGGTACCCCGGACCACCTCGGCGCACGCCGCGCCGAGCGAGCGCTTCAACTCGGCAAACGGCGCGGCTCCCGCATCGGGCCGGACGAGTACCAGGTAGGCACCGGGATTCAGCCCGCCGCATTCGCGATCGACGTCATGCATGGCCGCGCGCAGGCGGCGCCGAACCCGGTTGCGGACGACGGCCACCCCGACCTGCCGGCCGACGCTGTACGCCGCCCGCACCTCACCAGACGCGCCGATACCCGCGGACGCATACTCGGGGAGAAACACCACGGTCACCGGACCTCGCCGGGCGCGCCGACCGTCACGCCGGAGCGCGTCAAACGTCGCACGATCGCTGATCCGCCCGATCAGGCCGACAGCCGAGCGCGGCCCCTCTGACGCCGGGCCCGGACGATTGCCCGGCCGGCGCGGGTCCGCATGCGCAGCCGAAAGCCGTGCCGCTTGGCTCGCCTCCGGTTGTTGGGTTGGTACGTGCGCTTCACCTTCTGCCTCCTCGAGCACGCGGCCTCCTCGCAGAGTCAGCGGGGCCTGCGGCGGGATGTTGAACTCGTCCGCGACGCGCGGACACGACGCGCGACGCTTCGGTGCGCGGACAACGGTAGAGCCCCTTCCCTCGATTGCGCCAACCCTGACGGGGCCCGACACCTCGCATTCCTGTGGACGACCCTTGGTGGGGCACCATCGACGGTGCTAGCTTTCCCCAACCCGCTCCCCTCACCAGGGAGTCAGACAGCGGAACTGGCGCCTGGTCCGCCACCTGACACGGGTTGTTGTGCAGTCATCCACATATGTGGATTGCTTGTGGACGGCTTCGGCTGCCAGCAGGAAGGCTCGGGAACGTGATCAGCGACGCGCACCACCTGTGGACGACGTGCGCAGCGTTGCTCCGGGCCCAGGTCTCGGATCTGGTCTGGCACACGGCCTTCGACGGCGTCCGAGCCGTCGATTTCGACGGCAACGTCCTCACGCTCGGCGTTCCCAGTCCCCTCGCCAAGGAACGGATCGAAGGCCGATATCTCGGGCTCGTGCGCGACGCCATGGCGGAGGCCGGCGCCTCCGATGCCGAGCTGCGCCTTCGCATCGAACCCTCCGAACCGCCTCCGCTGTGGACCGTTCCGGCCCCCGACGACCCGCTCCCGTCCCAGGCCACGGAGCTGTCGAGTCCGTCGACCGGCGATGGCCAGGCCGCCAACCGGTCATCGAACGGCCCCATCCGGCCCGCCGGCCAGCTGGGCGATGTCGAGCTCAATCCCCGCTACACGTTCGAGAACTTCGTCATCGGCGGGTCGAACAGCTTCGCCCACGCCGCCGCGCTGTCCGTGGCCGAAACGCCGGCTCGCAAGTTCAACCCACTGTTCATCTACGGCCACGCCGGCCTCGGCAAAACCCACCTGCTCCAGGCGATCGCCAGCTACGTGAGCCGAAACTACCCAGCGTATCGCGTGCGCTACGTCACGTCGGAGACGTTCCTCAACGAATTCATCGATTCGATGCACTCGGACAGCCGCGACGCGTTCAAGCGCCGCTACCGCGACATCGACGTGCTGCTGGTCGACGACGTCCAGTTCTTCGAGGGCAAGCAGGAGACGCTCGAGGAGTTCTTCCACACGTTCAACCACCTGCACCAGACCAACCGGCAGATCGTCCTGTCCTCCGACCGTCCGCCCGACCAGATCGGCATCGAAGACCGCATGCGCAGCCGTTTCCAGCAGGGACTGATGACCGACATCCAGCCGCCCGCGTTGGAGACGCGGATGGCGATCCTGCTGAAGAAGGCCGAGCTCGAGTCCACCCGCATCCCCAATGATGTCCTCGAGCTCATCGCCACTAACATCAAGGACAACATCCGGGTCCTCGAGGGCGCGCTCATCAGGGTATCGGCCTTCGCCAGCCTCACCCACGAGCCCCTCACGGTCGATCGGGCCACGCAGGTGCTCGCCGACCTGCTCAGCGAGAATCAGCCGCGGCCCATCACACCCCAGCTGATCCTCGAGGAGACCGCCAAGCAGTTCGGCTTCACGGTCGAGGAGATCATCAGCAAGCACCGGCAGCGACCCCTGGTCACCGCCCGGCAGATCGCCATGTACGTCATGCGGGAGCTGACCGATCTGTCCTACCCCAACATCGCCCGGGAGTTCGGTGGCCGCGACCACACCACCGTGATCCACGCGGTCGAGAAGATCGGCGCCCTCATGTCCAAGGACCGCCAGATCTACGACCAGGTCACGCGGCTCATGAAGGCCGTCCGTCAAGGTGACTGATCGCGGCGGTACCGCGTCCGTGGAGAACCCTCCGGACGAGCTGTGGATCAGCGCCCGAGGTCGGTGGACGGGCCACTGCCCGTCCCCAGGGGGGTCACGCGCAGGCCCTCCCACCTGTGGGAGCCTGGGGACACAACGGGGACGACAAACGGGCCGCTGACCTGCGGCGACGAGCCACCGTCCACAATCCACAGCCCCTACTGCAACTACTGGTTCGAGTAATAACTACGAAGGCAGAGAAAGCGAGCGACGGCGTGAAGTTCCGATGTGAGCGAGACGTTCTCGTCGAAGCCCTCGGCACGGCCGGCCGAGCGACCGCCAGCCGGGGTGGCGCCCTCCCGGTGTTGTCGGGCATTCGCACCGAGCTGCAGGGTGACACCCTGACGCTGACCGGGCACGACCTCGAGCTGACCATCGCCGTTGTCATCGGTGAGGGCGTCAAAGGGAGCACGGATGGCGTCGCAGTGCTGCCCGCCCGGCTGACGTCCGACGTGGTGCGGTCGCTCGCCCCCGGCGCCGTCGAGATCGATGTCGACGGCGAACAGGCCCGCATCACCTCTGGCCGCTCCGAGTTCACGCTGCGGGTCTTCCCGGTGGACGAGTTCCCCCGGTTGCCCGAGACCACCGGCGAGGCGGTGACCCTCGATGCCACGGAGCTGGCAGCGGCGCTGCGTCAGGTGGTGCCGGCCGCTTCGAGCGACGACGCCCGGCCCATCCTGACGGGCGTTCTGCTGTCGGCCGAGCAGGGAGGCCTTCGACTGGTGGCCACCGACTCGTTCCGGTTGGCGGTGCGTGATCTCCCGGGTCAGACCGTGTTGGCGGAGGGCCAGTCGGTGTTGGTGCCCTCGCGGGCGCTCAACGACCTGACCAAGGTTCTCGGTGGCGTCGGCGAGCTGACCGTCAGGTTGGGTGAGCGCGACGCGGGGTTCGAGGCGGGCGACGTGCGTTTGACGACCATGCTGATCGAGGGCGACTTCCCCAACTACCGCGGCCTCATCCCGTCGTCGGCCCCTCCCAACCGGTTGATCGTCGGTCGCGAGGGTCTGCTCGAGGGCCTTCGCCGCGTGAAGCTGCTGGCACGCGAGGCGACGCCGGTGCGCCTGGCGATGTCGCCCGAGGGACTTGACCTCGTGGCCGTCACCCAGGACGTGGGCCAGGCGCACGAATCGCTGGACGCCAAGTACGAAGGCACGGAGCTGACCGTGGCGTTCAATCCCGACTACCTGCTGCAAGGCGTCGAGGTTCTCGAGGGCGACGAGGTGCTGATCGAGACGGTGGACTCGCTGAAGCCGTCGCTGGTGCGCAGCCCGGAGCACGACGACTTCCTCTACCTGCTCATGCCCGTGCGCGTGAGCTGACCGGTGCGGGGGCACTGAGGCGTGCACGTGCGCACGCTGTGGCTCACCGACTTCCGCAGCTACACATCGATCGAGGTCAACCTGGCGCCCGGGCTGACCGTGTTGGTCGGCGACAACGGCCAGGGCAAGACCAACCTGCTCGAAGCCCTGGCGTGGCTGGCGACGTTGGCGTCGTTCCGCGGCGCTCCCACGGAGGCGCTGGTGCGACGGGGTGCGCCCTTCGCCGTCGTCCGAGCGCTCGCCGAACGCGACGGACGGGAGCTCCTGCTCGAGGCGCAGCTCGAGCCAGGCGGTCGCAACCGGGTACTGGTGAACCGTCAGTCGTTGCGCCGGGCGCGAGACCTGCTCGGGTCGCTGCGGGTCACCGTCTTCACGCCCGACGATCTGGACATCGTCAAAGATGGGCCGGGAGAGCGACGGCGGTTCCTCGACGACGCCTTGGTGGCGCTGCATCCCCGCAACGACGCGCTCAGGGCGGACGTGGACAAGATCCTCCGGCAGCGCAACGCGCTCCTGCGGCAGACGGCCGGGCGACTCGACGAGGCGGCTGCATTCACCCTGGACGTGTGGGACTCCAAGCTGGCACAGGCGGGCGAGGCGCTGGCGACGGCGCGGGTCGAGCTGGTCGAGCGCCTGGCGCCCCTCCTGTCGTCGATGTACGACGCCCTGGCCCGCGAACCGACGCTGGTGACGATCGCTTACGACGCCGGGTGGCGGCATCAGGGGTTGGCCGCGGCGTTGGCCGGCGCCCGGAAGGACGATCTCCGGCGGGGCGTGTCCACGGTGGGGCCCCACCGGGACGAGATGGTGCTGACTCTCGGCGGCGCCCCCGCCAGGACCCACGCCAGCCAGGGCGAGCAGCGAACCCTGGCGCTCTCGTTGCGGTTGGCCGTACACCACGTCGTGACCGCCACGGCCGAGAGCCCACCGGTTCTGCTGCTCGACGACGTGTTCAGCGAGCTCGATCCGGAGCGCGGCCGGGCCCTGGTCGCCAACCTGCCGGCGGGGCAGACCGTCTTGACCACCGCCGGTGGATTGCCGCCCGATGCCCACCCCGATGTCGTGTTGCGGCTCCGAGACGGTGCAGTTATCGCGGTGGGCGGTGCGCTGGACGGACCGTCCGGGTCGTCGGCGGATGGTTGACTGTGCGCATGGGTTGGCAGCCTCTCCCCGGCACTCCGTCGCCGCCGACGCGGCTCGCCGACACCCTCGATCGAGTCCTGGGGCGCCTCGGGGCGCCGAGCCGGGCGGGCATCGAGGTTGTGTTCGACCGCTGGCACGATGTCGTCGGGGAGGTGATGGCGGCTCGCACGCGCCCGGTTGCCATCCATGGCGAGTCCCTGGTCGTGGCATGCGACGAACCGGCGTTGGCGACCCACGTGCGGTTCCTCGAGGCACAGCTCGTCGCCCGCCTCAGCGAGCTCGCCGGCTCGCGCCGGATCACACGGATCGAAGTCCGCGTGGACCGTCGCCACCGGGGACCCCGGCCGCCGCGACGGGCCCCCCGGCCGGGATGACAGCGGCCCCGGCGGCACGCGGGAGGCCGCCACCCGAGGGCAGTCCAAGGCCCCTGGGATGACCGGGAATGTCACACCCCTCTGGTAGACTTCCCTTGTTGTGATTTGCGGCTCTGACCAGGCAAAAGGCCTTCGGGCGCCGGTCATCCGCCCCTAAGAAATCGACCTTGTCGAAAGGGCGCGCCTTGCCGCAGGGAAGCACCTCGTACGGAGCCAAAGACATGCAGGTCCTGGAGGGCCTCGATCCGGTCCGCAAGCGGCCGGGCATGTACATCGGCTCGACCGGCCCGTCCGGTCTCCACCACTTAGTGTGGGAAGTCGTCGACAACTCGGTAGACGAGGCGATGGCGGGCCAGGCCGACCGCATCGACATCACGCTGCTGGCCGACGGCGGTTGCCGCGTCGTCGACAACGGGCGCGGCATCCCCACCGACATCCACCCGGTCCACAAGATCTCAGGCGTCGAGATCGCGCTCACCAAGCTCCACGGCGGGGGGAAGTTCGGCGGCGACGGCTACAAGGTCTCGGGCGGGCTCCATGGAGTGGGTGTGTCCGTGGTCAACGCCCTGTCGCGCCGGCTGGTGGTCGAGGTCGACCGCGACGGCAAGCGCTACACCCAGACCTTTGTCGACGGCGGCCGGCCCCAGGGCAAGCTCAAGGTCACGGGCGAGGCGCCCCGCAACGGCCGCTCCGGTTCCCGCCGGGGCACGACCGTCACCTTCTGGCCCGACGCCACCGTTTTCGAGTCCGTTGAGTTCTCGGCGCGCACCATCCTCGAGCGCCTGCAGATGATGGCGTTCCTCAACAAGGGCCTCGAGATCCGCTTCCGCGACGAGCGTGAGGGCCACGAGCACGAGCCTGTCGTCTACAAGTACTCGGGCGGCATCATCGACTTCGTCAAGCACGTCAACAAGACCAAGGAGAGCCTGTTCTCCAAGGTCGGTTACTACGCCGACCGCGACCAGACCTCCGAGGTCGAGGTCGCCTTCCAGTGGAACAGCGGGTTCAACACCGACGGCATCCACAGCTTCGCCAACGGCATCAACACGATCGAGGGCGGCACCCATGAAGAGGGCTTCAAGGCGGCGCTCACGACCGCTGTCAACAAGTACGC
>Ga0299914_10001904_pt1 | contig 14132 bp, 8 predicted proteins | sample RVTome_10_FD_201361 | JGI IMG/M metagenome (GOLD analysis project Ga0299914, IMG submission 201361) | Soil microbial communities from uranium-contaminated site in the Upper Colorado River Basin, Wyoming, United States - RVT153D57 (version 2) ...
AGGTGAGCTGATCACCGAAAAAACCGGCCACGACATCCTCTACCAGCAGATTGGATACCTGATGAGATCAGGGGAACCGGATTCATTGGACCTGATGGTCGCCACCAATTACGCGGTGACCGCTGCTGACCTCGCGGTGGAAGGAAGCCATGGTCGGATGGTCGCTCTCCGCGGTGGCACCTACACCCACGTGCCGATCGGGGTCACCAGCGAAGGCGTCAAAAGGGTCGATGTGGACGAGCTCTACGACACCGAGGCATATCGACCCAAAGTCCGTCATGTCCTCGGCAAGCCGATGTTCCTCTACTGACAGCCGCGAACACGGCCCCAGGCCGGCCCGAACCGGCCAGAAACCGCGAGTCTGAGGGTCGCTACTTGGTCAGGTACCCGAGCACGTTGTCGATGGTGTCGGCCTCTTCCGCAGACTTGTCGTCGCGGTGGCGCTTGACCCGGGCGAAGCGAAGGGCGACTCCCCCTGGATAGCGGGTGCTGCGCTGCAGACCGTCGAAGGCGATCTCGTAGACCACTTCGGGTTTGAGATAGACCACGTGACCTTCCCGGTGGTCCTCGATGGCCAGGAACCGAGCGGTCTGCCACTCCAACATCTGGTCGGTGAGGCCCTTGAAGGTCTTTCCCAGCATCACATATCCCCCCCGTCCATCGCGAGCACCCAGATGGAGGTTCGAAAGCAAGCCTTGTCTCCGTCCCGATCCCCATTCGGCGGCCAGGATCACGAGATCGAGAGTGTGGGTTGGTTTCACCTTGAGCCAGCCCAAACCGCGGCGGCCGGCCTCATAGGGTTGCCGCGGATCCTTGACGACCACCCCTTCATAGCCGGCGGCAACGGCATCGTCGAAGAACCGATCGGCAAGCGTCGGGTCGTCCGTGGTGAGTGACTCGACCAACGAGGCGGTTGGGACTGCCGAGGCAAGGGCGACACGGCGTTCCTGGAGTGGAGCATCGATCAGGTCGTAACCATCGAGATGAAGACAGTCGAAGAAGAAGGAGCTCAGAGAAGCTCCCCCCTCCGACTGGTCCGACCCGAAGCTGCTCATCGAGTCCTGGAACTGCTGTGGCGATCCGGCAGGGCCAATCAGGAGAACCTCGCCGTCGAGGATGAGTGCGTTGGCGGGAAAGCCGAGCACGGAAGCCACCACCTCAGGCAGCCCGTCGGTCACATCTCTCAGATTCCGGGTGAACACGGCCACAACATCACCTTCCCGATGAACCTGGATCCGGGCACCGTCGAGCTTCCGCTCGACGAGCGCCTCCCCCAACGCGGTCACCGCCACGCCTGCACTGGCGGCAGTCTTGGCCAGCATCGGCTGCACCGGTGTGAACAGGTTGATCCGGGAGAGACCCAATGAGTCAGGCCCGTCGGCAAGTGCACGGGAGGCCACCGCGATGAGATCGCCTTCCAGCATCGCAGCGCGACGCACCCGGTCGGGACCGACGCCCACCGCGCCAGCCACGGCGTCGGCCATCACCCCTTCGAGTGCTCCCTGGCGGAGATTGCGCAGGATCAACCCCCGGAGGAAGTCCTGCTCGTCTTTGGTGGCTCGGGCCAGGAGACCGGTGAGCAGCTCCTCACGACGTTGCTTGGAGCCTGCACCCGAGGTGGTGGACAGGGCTTCGAGGACAGAGTCGACTTCGAGGATCTCCAAACCGGGCTCGATCGCGGGAGTCGGCTCGATCCCGTATACGGTGGCCCACCCCGCCCCGAGCCGCGCCTGCCGTGGCTTCCCGGTCAGATAGGAGACGGCAACGGGCGCCTCGACCGGGACGAGCCGTCGCAGGGTGTCGGCCAGCAGCTCGATCTTCTTCGATCTCGAGCGTGTCGAAGAGACGGCTTGCGAGACGCTGACAAGATCGATCAGAAGCATGATGCCGAGGCTACGTTGCCCGGTTCAGGATCGAAAACGGTCGAAGGGCTCGAGCTCGATGCCCTGGTCTTCCAACGATTGCTCCACCAACTCCGCGACCGGTGCCAGGTCGATCGGCTTGCTCTTCGCCCACGGATCGGAGCCGAGGCGTTCCTCGATCTCGGAAAGGCGAACCTGGTCCGGAGCCACCGAGCCCAGCTCCTCCCAGTCCAGCGGAACGGCCACTGGCGCACCAGACCGGGGACGAAGTGACCACGGGACGACGGTGGTGGAGCGAGACGTGTTCCTCATCCAGTCGACGAACACCCGATCACCGCGGTCCGACTTGCGGAAAGCCAAGGTCAGCAGATCGTCGTGTGCGGCCGCCGCCAGAGCCGCGGTGCCCCGGGCGATCATGCTGACCGTCTCGACTTCCAGCGAAGGCTGAACCTGCGCCCGGAGGTGATAGCCCTTGGACCCCGAGGTCATGAGCATGGTGGGAATCCGATACTCGTCGAGGAGCGAGCGCATCTCCTCGGCTGCGGTGCGGACCAGGTCGACCCTGTCGGGTGGCGGGTCCAGGTCCCATATCGCCCAATCGGGATGGGTCTCGTCGTCGATCTTGACCGGTGGCACGTGAAAGGTGATCACCCCGAGGTTGGCGAAGAACGCGATGCCTTCGGCCGAGCTGACCACCGGGTAGACGGTGGTGCCCCCATCCTCCTTGGGCACCTCGTACCGGTCGATCAGATCCTCCGGGGCGTGATCGGGGACGTTCTTCTGCATGAAACCCTGGCCGCCGATCCCGCGGGGGAACCGCTCAACACTCAGCGCGCGACCCTCGATGAAGGGCAGCATCCGATCGGCTACCTGTTGGTAGTAGGCGACCACTTCGCCTTTGGTGACTCCGTCATCGGGGAAAACGACGCGGTCTGCGTTGCTGACCTCCACGCGGTCAGCCCTCTTCGGGGATGATGACCCAGAGCACGATGTAAATGAGGACCTGAGGGCCGGGGAGGATCAGCGAGAGGACGAACAGGAGCCGCATCGCCCCACGGCTCATTCCGAACCGGTCGGCGAGACCCGCGGCGACCCCGGCGATCATTCGACCCTGCTTGGGCCTGACGAGGCGTGGGACTGGCTGGTTTGTCATGGACCACTGAACGATAGGTCGCCTAATAGAGAAAGCATCGACCTGGTTCAACGCCATTCGACGTTGTGCAGCAGCACCGGGTCATTGATGCCTTTCAACTCGACGCTGCGAGAGCCCGACATCGGATATCGCACCTCCCCAGCGTCTACGACGGCACTGGACACGACGATCTCGCCCGCGCCAGCCTCAGCACAAACCCTGGCCGCAAGGTGCACCCCCTGACCCCGGAAATCCCCGCCGTCGACGGTGGCCTCGGCGACATGCAAACCGATCCGGACCGACGGAGCGAACCCGTGCTCGCGACGGTGCTCATCGAGTCGACGTTGTATCGCAACGGCAGCCTCAACCCCATCGGTGACATCCTCAAAGGCGACGAAGAACCCGTCGCCGGTGTGGTTCACCTCTGCTCCTCCATGTGATGTGAAGGCGGACCGCAACTCGCGGTCATGCCACGCGAGCAGCGACTCCCAGGCCGAGTCACCGAGCACGCCGATCAGATCGGTCGATGTGACTATGTCAGTGAACATGAAGGTCCTCGTGACTCGTGCCCTGGGCACCGAAGGTGGCGCGAGGTCGTGGAGCAGCTGGTCGATCCGGCGCAGATCAGGTGCAGCGCCGAGCTTCTCGAAGGTGGATCGCGCCGACCCCAGCTCCCTCTTGGCAAGGGCGGGCTCGCCATCGGCCAGGTGGGTCTGACCGAGCAACATTCGTGCCCGCGCGGTCTCGTAGGGGAACGCGAGATCGCGCCACAGCCGCCATGCCCGGTCGAGCGCGCTCACCGCTTCGGCGAGGTCACCCTGATGAAGAGCGATCTCTCCCCGGGCCGTCGACGCCATGGCGGCGAAGGCGGGCCTGTCGAAATCACCGGCGATCGCTTCGATCTCCGTGGCCGCGGCTCGAGCGGTCACGACGTCGTCACGAGCCAATGCAACCTGCACCTGTGCCGGCAGCAAGCGGACCCGATTGAGCAGGTCCCTTTGTGCTCCGATGTTCCCGGCTCCTTCGGTCAGGAGCCTCCCCAACGAGCGCGCTGCCTCCTCGATCTCACCCCGAGCGAGTTGGAGCAGCGCGAGCCCGGGCTGGGGTTCGAACCCAACCTCATATGCCTCGGTGAACGCGGCCTCGGCACCGGTGAGATCACCCATGAGGAGTCGGATCTCACCTACCTCGTAGTGAGCCAACCCCACCCCGTCGAAAATGCGGTAACGCTCCAACTCCTCGCAGGCGCCACGAGCCTCCTCTTCGGCTTCGCTCCATGCCCCCTTCAGCCGCTTCAACTCGGCTCGGTGCACCCGGCACACGCCGGGATAACCGCCGACCGAGTGTTGGCGCATCCATCGGTCAGCCTCCTCGGTCCACTCTCCGGCCCTGCCGAAGTCGGCCATGCTGCGGCAGGCGGAGATGGTCAGGCAATACACGTTGCTGGCACTGCGCAAGCTCAGGTCCCCGGACAAGGCGGACGCGGACGCCTCGTCGATGAGGGCCAGGCCGTCCTGCCATTTGCCTCCGGACAGCAGGGCCGTTCCCTTGAAGGCAAGGGCCTCATTCTCGGCATCGCGGTTGTTGGTTCTGCGCGCGATCGCCAGCGTCTCGTCGGCGAGGTGGAGCGCGGCCTCGATGTCATCACGATGCAACAGAGCTTCGGCGAGGTCGAGCATCTTCACGTCGGCGTGGACCGAGGATTCGGGCAGGCCTTCGAGCAACCGGGCCGCCTTGGCACGCCATCCGGCCCCGATGGAAAAGGCAACGCGACGCACGGCGAAGTAGGAGAGGAGCACGGCCACGTTGGCCGCCGCGATGACCATACCGGATTCGATGTAACCGGCGTAGGCGCGCTCCAGCGCGTCGATCGAGTCATCGGGACGACCCGACCACCAGGCCGCATCGGCCAACATCTCGAGATCATGTGGCGAGAGCCCTTGGTCGCGATCGACCAGGTTGAGAGTCTCCCAGGCCTCGACCCAAGCCCCACGAGCCAACGCGTCACGTCCCGATTCGAGTGTCTGCATCACGACTCCTCCGAGCCAGTGCAGATTACCTGGAGCCGGCGCAGCCGGTGAGGGGTGGGTCGCCACGCCCTCAGGTCAACCGCTTGCGGGCCTCAGTCTCCTCGTCCACGATCTTGCCGGTCGGCTCGAACCCGTGGCGAAGATAGAACGGTCGCGGTGAGCCCTTGCCTTCGGTCCAACTGGTGAGCAAGGTCTCATCTCCCATCCGAAGGCACTCCCCGGCGACCAGCCCGAGAACTCGGCCCCCTATCCCCCGTCGCTGATGAAGACGATCTATCAAGAGTCGCCAAAGGTAGGGCTCCGGATGGTGGTCGGTGCTCAATGCAAGCATCACGAAGCCAACCACTTCCCCGTCGGCGGACACCCCACGCATCCAGGGCACAAGCGGAGCGCCGTCGACCACCTCGGGGAAGAGCGCATCGGCGTATGAGTCGGCCATCGGAGCCACAAACGCTTCCTGCGTCTTGTGGGTCCGCAGCTTGTACACCACCCGCTCGTTGTCAACGGTGACCTCGAACAGGCTCACGTCATCCGGGGGCCGGAGAGGTCGGTCTACCCAGGTCTGCCAGTCGGGCCGGGTCATGCCGTAGATCCAGTCGTCGGAGACCTCGTCGCCCAGCCAGAAGGACGATCTGGTGTGCCCTTCGAACAGCATCCCGCTCCGCTCCAACACCATGGCCGAGGCGATGTTGTCCGGGTGGAGCATGCCGAAGACGCGTGTCACCCCCAGCCCTGCGAACAGGTACTCGATCAGGGCGCCCAGCGCCTCGGTGGCGAATCCATTCCCCCAGAACTCCTTCGCGAGCGTGTAACCCACTTCAGCCGTCCGACCCTTCCAGGTCAGATGAAGGGCCAGGTCGCCGTACACCTGACCGCTCTCGCCGTCGGCTACCACCGCCATCCACCATTCCTCGTCGGTGGGGCCTTCCATGGCGACCAACCCGGAGACCACCTCCTCCGCCCGTTGCAGCGGGTAGGGAAGCTCCCAGTTCTGGTGCCGGGCCACCTCCGGGTCGTTGCGACGCGCCGCTAGGCCGTCGGCGTCGGCCATGATGAAAGGGCGAATGAGCAGCCTCTCGGTGCGGATCGGGACGAACATCCGCCCGATTCAACCAGCGGATGAGACCGAACACGTCAGCTATTTCGCCGGACCGGATTGCCGGTCATCCTGGTGATATCACTTGTCAAGGGCAGAGGGACGCTGACCTAGGGTTGATCACATGCGGGCATTCGCCGCCGCGACCCTGTTCATGGCCACCACCGCCTGTGTCACAGTGGTGGTCGACGATTCGTCCTCGACCACCAATCCCGACTCTCCGACAACCACCACCGCTCCGACGGGATGGGTCGAGGTAGCACCGATGAGGGTCGCTCGCAGCGAGCATCCCGGAGTCCTTCTGGACGGTGAGGTCGTCGTGGTTGGAGGTTTCATCCAAGTGGGGGCGGGACGGATCGGGGTTACCGACACCGTCGAGGCCTACTCCCCCGACACCGACACGTGGCGCGACCTGCCCAACCTCCCCGAACCGATACATCACGGGATCGCAGCCGTGGTCTCCGAACGTCTCTTTGCCCTGGGCGGATACTCGTCGGGAGGAGACCCGGTCGACTCCATGTGGGAATTGGTCGGCGACGCCTGGATCGACCGTCCTCCGCTGCCGGGTCCGGTCGGCGCCGGAGCAGCGGTGGTCGTGGACGATTGGGTCTATGTGGTGGGCGGGACCCCCGACGGTGGTTTCTACCGGTACGACCCGGAAAGCGATGCCTGGGCCGAGCTGCCCGAGCCGGCGCTGCAGAGAGAGCATGTGGCGGCGGCTTCTCGGGACGGCGAGGTGTGGGCGATCGCCGGTCGGTGGCAGGGCGAGATCTTCGACACCATCGAGATCTACAACTCCGAGTCTCAAACCTGGCGCTCGGGGCCGACCCTGAATGAAGCCCGCTCCGGGTTCGGAGCCGTGGCCATCGGCGACCGGATATTCGTGGCGGGAGGCGAGCTGTTCTCGCCGGAAGAAGCGCTCACCTCCGTGGAGTTGCTCAGCGCCGACGGCGCTTCATGGGTGCTCATCGATCCATTGCCCCACGGGCTGCACGGCAACCCGCTGGTTGCGTTGGGCTCGGATTTGTTACTACCCGGCGGTTCGACCCGGGCCAGGGATGTGATCAACGACGGTCGCACCTACCGGCTGAGCGGGGAGTAAGCCCAACGGCCACGGACTGGGAGTCAGTCACCAATCTCCCAAAGGATGACTGTTAGCGTGATGATGTGGATTCGGGCGCACCGCCGAGCCCGTCCTTGTTGCGCGAGGAAGTCCTCGAGCGAATAGGCGAAACTTCGGAGCCGCTGGCCGCGTTGGCCCGCGCCTACCTTCATCGCATTCCTTGGGACGTGGCCCTCTCTCCCAACCTCGCATATCGAGAGGTAGTGGGGCTGTTCGACTTCATCGAGAACCGCGTCGGCCCCGTTGCGGTGCGGGTATTCAATCCCAGTGTCGCGGACCACGGCTATGAAACATCGGGCACGGTCGTCGAGGTCCATGTCGACGACGGGCCCTTCCTGGTCGATTCGGTCACCGCCGAGCTTCATGCCCACGGGCTGGCGGTGGTGCGGGTGCTCCACCCCGTCATCGGGACGGTTCGAGACCCATCAGGTGCCCTGATTTCGATTCAACCCGCCCGGGATGCCGCGACCAGAGAGTCGGTCCAGCACTACCTGCTCGACCGCACCCTCGACCCAGCCGAGCACGTTTCCCTCGCGACACGCCTGGAGACCGTGCTCGGCGACGTATTGCTCGCGGTACGTGACTTCCAGCCGATGATCGAAGCCACCAGCCGGATGGCCGAGATAGCTCGGGCCGCTCGAGCCCACTACCCGGATATCGACGTCGAAGAGGCGGTGGCCTTTCTCGATTGGCTACGCCACGAGAACTTCGTGTTTCTCGGCTACCGCGAGTACCGGATAGTGGATCGACCCGACGGTCCGGCCGTGGAAACGATCGCAGACTCGGGTCTCGGCATCCTCTCCGATCCCGAGCAGTCCAAGTCCTCCGAGCCGATCCCTCTTTCCTCGATGCCACCGGATCTTCGACAGCGATACGAAGAAGGTGATCTGCTCACCATCACCAAGACCAATCGCCTCTCGACCGTGCACCGTCGGGTAAGGATGAACTACGTCGGAGTCCGGCTGGTCGGCCCCGAAGGTGAGACGGTGGGAGAAGCCCGCCTGCTGGGTCTGTTCACCTCCAAGGCCTACATGGAAAGCGTCTCGCACATCCCCATTCTCCGCCACAAGCTGGCCGAGATCATCTCCGCCGGAGACCTCATCGAGGGCTCGCACGATCACAAGGCCATCACAGCATTACTCGAGAGCTTCCCCAAGGACGAGTTGTTCGGACTGCCGACTGAAGATCTCAGCAGTCTCCTGATGGGTTTGCTGGCTCTCGAAGAGCGGGCCAAGGTCCGGCTGTTCGTCCGGCGCGAGCTTCTCGACCGTGGGGTGCGGGTCCTGGTGGCGATGCCCCGGGAGCGCTACTCGTCAGAGCTCGCCGAACGCCTCCAGGACCTCTTCCTCGAGCGTTTCGGAGGATCCTCGGTCGACCACCATCTCACCCTGGGCAAGAGCGACATAGCCCGACTCCATTTCGTGGTGTGGAATGCCAAGGGCAACATCCCTGACCCGGCATTCGAGGAGCTCGAAGCCGACGTGATGGCACTCACCCGCTCCTGGGCCGAGCATGTGGCAGGACAGCTGGAGTTGCGGCACGATCTGGACGAGGCCCAGGCCATGGTCGGCCGCTGGGCGACGCGCATGCCCGACTACTACAAGGCCTCGACTCCGCTGATCATCGCCGCCGGAGACTTCGAGCGACTCGACGAGTTGATGGCAAGCGGAGCCCGATCTCTGGTTGCCCTCCAAAACGAAGATGCTGGACCCGACATCCTGACCAGGGTCACCTTGTACGAGGTCCGGGGCAAGCGGCCGCTATCGGAGTTGACACCCGCCTTGGAGGACATGGGGATGCAGGTGGTCGAGGAGGTGTTCACCCGGCTGTCCGGCGAGGAGAACCTGTTCATCCACGACTTCGGGGTCCTCGACACCCAGGGGGAGCTGATCGATATCGAAACCGCCGGGGAGCGGATCGCACGCTGCTTAGAGGCGGTGTGGGCCGATCAGGCGGAGAGCGACTCCTTGAACCGGTTGGTGATGGTGGCCGGTCTCGATCACCATCAGGTAGGCATCCTGCGCGCCTACCACACCTGCTGGCGGAGGGTCAGCTCCATCTTCTCCGTGAAATACATCAATGCCGCTCTGGTTGCGCACCCTGAGACAGCCGCCCGCCTGATCCGACTGTTCGAGCTGAGATTCGATCCGGTCTTGGAGGGAGACGGGTACGAGCAGCAGCGCATCGAGGTGCTCGAACGTCTCGACGCGGTTCCCTCACTCGACGAGGATCGCATCCTCAGGGGGTTCTTCCGCATGATCGAAGCCACCCTCCGGACCAATGCCTATCGACCGGACCGAAGGGCGCTGGCCATCAAGCTGCGGTCAGCCGACGTACCCGACATGCCCTCACCCAAGCCCTATGTCGAGGTGTTCGTGATCGGCGACGATGTGGAGGGAATCCATCTCCGCGCCGGTCCCCGGGCACGAGGAGGAATTCGGTGGTCGGAGCGGCGGGAGGACTACCGCACCGAAGTCCTCGGGTTGATGAAGGCACAAATAACCAAGAACGCCATCATCGTCCCCACCGGAGCCAAGGGCGGCTTCGTCCTGCGTCAGACCCCCGAACCAGGGGCGATGAACGAAGCGGTGCGCTCCGCTTACGAGGTCTTCATCCGGGGACTGCTCGACATCACCGACAATCTGGTCGACGGCCAGATCATTCATCCCCCGAATGTCCGGGTGCACGACGGCCCCGACCCCTACCTGGTGGTGGCCGCGGACAAGGGGACCGCCCGGTTCTCCGATCTCGCCAACCTGATCGCCGACGAATACGGGTTCTGGCTCGACGACGCTTTCGCCTCCGGCAGCGCCACCGGGTACGACCACAAGGGTCTTGGCATCACCGCCCGGGGAGCTTGGAAATCATTGGAGCGTCATTTTCTCACAGAGGGAATCGACCCTCACCGACACAATTTCACCGCAGTGGGGATCGGCGACATGTCGGGTGATGTCTTCGGGAATGGCATGTTGGGCTCCGAGACCATCAAGTTGGTGGCTGCGTTCGACCATCGCCATGTCTTCGTGGACCCCGACCCGGACCCGGCGACCTCGTTTCAAGAGCGGAAGCGGATCTTCGATCTCCCGTCATCGAGCTGGGACGATTACGACCGGAGCCTCATCTCCGAGGGGGGAGGTGTGTTCGCCCGGACGCTGAAGCAGATCAGCCTGTCCGAGCCGGCGCGGAAGGCGTTGGGCACAAAAGCCGGCGCTGTCACCCCGGCGGAGCTGATCCGGATCGTATTGAGGGCGCCGGTGGATCTGTTGTGGAACGGTGGTGTTGGCACGTACGTCAAGGCCAGCGAGGAAACCCATGAGGAGGTCGGGGACCGGAGCAATGACTCGGTTCGGGTGGACGGATCGGAAGTCCGCGCTCGGGTGGTGGTGGAAGGAGGGAACCTTGGCCTCACCCAGCGAGGCCGCGTGGAGTATTGCCATACAGGAGGACGGATCAACACCGATTTCATCGACAACTCCGGTGGGGTCAACTGCTCGGATCGTGAGGTGAATCTGAAAATCCTCCTCCGTCTCGCCGAGCAGAGAGGTGAGATCGGGCGCAACGAGGCTGAGAAGTTGCGGGAGCGAGGCGCGGACAGCGTGGTTGAGGCGGTGCTGCTCGACAGCCTCGAGCAAACCCAACTCCTGGCGCGGGCGGAGCGCGCCTCGGCCGACGCAATGGATGCTTACGAGCAACTCATGGTGTCGCTCGAGCACGAAGGGATGCTGGTCCGTGACCTGGAATGGCTTCCCTCCACCCAGAGGATGACGGAACGGGCACGGGCCGGAACCGGCCTCGACGCACCGGAGTTGGCGGTGCTGGTGGCATATGCCAAACAGAGTGTGGCCGATCAGGTGCTGGCATCTGATCTCCCCGACGCGCGCTTCATGCTCCCTGACCTGGCCGGCTACTTCCCCAACGAGATCAGCGAGCGCTTCGGCGATCTGATCTGGGACCATCCGCTTCGTCGTGAGCTGATCTCGACCATTGTCGCCAAGGATGTCGTCGACTCTCAGGGCCCAACGTTCGTGCTCCGTCTGGTTCTACGCAACGGGGCCGCCCCCGCCGCAGTGGTCGCTGCTTATTGGGCGGCCCGCGATCTCGTGGGCGGCACGAGGCGACGACGGGAAATCGAGCAGTTGTTCGGGTCGGTCGATCATCGAGTGTGGAACGAGATGATGGACGCTAACGAGAGACTGGTCGGGGCGCTGACCCGCTGGCATCTCGGTCGACTCCCCGGGGAAGCTCTCGACGGAGTCGCCGAGCTCGAGCACGAGCTGGAGGAGTGGGGCTCGCCAGAGTGGCGTCAGGAGAGAGACCAGCGAGTCCAAGGTCTCGAAGCAGCCGGCGTCCCGACGGCCGTGGCCCGACAGACGGTCTCCGCCCCCGATTTGTTGCACGGGCCCAACATCATCGAGGTCGCTCGAGCATCAGGTCGCCCCCGGATCGATGTGGGCCGTGTCTTTCACCGGATCGGTCGGGAGATCGGGCTCGACGACCTGGAGAAAGCGCTTTACGAATTGCGGTCGGCAGACCCCTGGCAACGGTGGGCGCTCGAGACGATCGAGGACGACGCTCTGGCGGTCCGTCGCTCACTGGCGGAGCGAGTCCTAGGGGACACCGGGCTGCCACCGGCCGACGAAGCCTGGGAACGGTTCCTTGCCGAGCGAGCCGACGCCGTGGCCCGGGTGGTCGAGCTGGTCCAATCTCTTGAGGCCGGAACCATCGGGGACACTGCTCCGCTGCTGGTGGTCATTCGGCAGATCCAGGCCCTGGCGAGCATCCATGACCGGACGGCACAGTGATCGAGCCACGGGCCGGCATCAACCTCTCAGCCATGGTGGCCTCTCGCTGAGGCCCTTCAGCGCCGGGCGGCGGGCAGGGTGAGGCGGAAGTAGCCGAAGTCGCCCTGGCGCCGGTAGTCGAGACTGCCTTTCATCAGTTGGGCCAGCTGACGGGAGATGGCAAGACCGATCCCAACCGATCCGGGCAAGCCGGGGCTGTCAGCCATCCGGTAGTAGGGCTCGAAGATCCTCTCCCTTTCGATGCTGGCCAGGACCGGGCCATCGTCGGCAACGTCCACATACACCCGGCCGTCGTCGCTGGTGACGCGAACGGCCACGGTCGAGCCGCCGTAGCGCTCGGCGTTGGTGAGCAGGTTGCGCAGGATCTGTCGGATTCGCGACGGGTCGCCGATCGCCCAAATCGAGTCGGCCTCGGGTTCGACGGTGACGTCTGCGGTGAACGAGCCTCCCGCTTGCATCGTCTTGGCAAGCTGAGCGGCGACGTTGAAGCGAATGTTGGCAACTTCGAGCTGACCCATATCGGCCCTCGCCGCGACCAGCAGGTCCTCCACGAGATCGGCGACCTCTTGGGAGTACTGGACAATCGACGAGTTCATCAATGCACGGTCGTCGTCATCGAGAGTCCGGTCATCCTCGATGATGCGAGCGAACCCCAGAATCGCAGTCAGAGGGGTCCGGATCTCGTGACTGACCGAGGCAAGAAACCGGTTCTTGGCCTCCATCAGCTCCTGCATGCGACGCTCCTCGTTCCGGTGACCGGTCACATCGAAGACTGTGAACACCGCTCGCGAGAAGTCGGGCTCACCGTCGACCACTGGCGCCGACAGGATCGACTCGGCGTCGTAGGTCTTCCCGTTGGCCGTCGCCGCGATGTAGGAAGAGTGGGCTACGGGCTCTCGATTCCAAATGGCATCGAGCTGGTTGAGCCATCCTCCCTCGGACCCTTCGTTGACGATCCGGGGGTTGATTGGTCCGATCAACGACTCCAGAGGCAATCCGACCGCGATCACCGCTGCCGGATTGGCAGCCACGATTCTGATCATCGGGACGATTTCCCGGATCGCTTCGATGTCGTCGCCCAGGTGCTCCCTCAGACTGGTCACTCCTTGGTCCCGGAGACCTTCCATCCAGTCTTCGAGCGCCGAGTAATCCTGTTCCATGATGGGCACAGGCGAGATGCGGAAGAGATTCTCGAAGCTCGACCAGCCTCGCATTGCGTCGATCGATTCGAGGCCGGCCTCATCCCACTCAAGGTATCGCTGATTGACCGACTCGACGAGACGGTCCCATGAGGCTCGATCGGGTGATCCGTCGTCGGTGAGAGTGAGCCTGGCCAACTCGGCGTCGAGTCGGGGATGGAGCCTCTTCTGTCTCGAGCTCACTTTCACCTGAAAGGGACCGGCGACAGGGGCAGCTGTGCAGATGTGGGCATGACCTGGTATCGGCAGAAACGGCTCTCTTGTTGAGTGGGGGCCTGCCCGGCCCTGCTCCCGGTCACAGGAGAGTCGGTAATCGCCTCACTCGTCGCCTTCGGGCTCTGGCTTGACCACCGGCTGCATCTCGGTGGTGGTTGGGAACGAGCGGTGCCACCCGGAGCCCTCCACCACCCTCCTGGTGAGTCGACGCCATGCCTCCGGCTCTGTCGGAGGATGCTCGCGGAGAAGCTCAGGGACCACTTTTGCCCATCCCACTGCCCGAAGGGCAAAGATCATCACCGTGCCGGTGACCGCGACGATCCCGACCGCGGCGAGCAGGACCACGGTCCTGGGCAAGTCGAGTGCGAAGAAGCCCCGCAGTGGCGGGCTCACCATCACCACGACCAAGAGCCCGGCCATAGTGGCGATGAGGCCCTTCTTCCACGGGACCAGTGGCCGACTGACGATGCCCAGGGCAAATAGCCCGATAGCGGCGAGAATGAGAGTTGCGGTGGTACGGGACTCGCCGATCGATGATTCCTCGAGGTCGGCAAGCCAATACCCGGCGAAGGTTGCGAATGTCGCCACCAGCCCGGTGGGGGCTGCGAACTTGAGGACCCGAAGCACGAACCCCGATCTGGTCCGGCGGCGGGAGGGCGCGAGGGCAAGGAA
>Ga0299914_10001905_pt1 | contig 14127 bp, 9 predicted proteins | sample RVTome_10_FD_201361 | JGI IMG/M metagenome (GOLD analysis project Ga0299914, IMG submission 201361) | Soil microbial communities from uranium-contaminated site in the Upper Colorado River Basin, Wyoming, United States - RVT153D57 (version 2) ...
CTCGCGGCAGAAGAAGCCGGCATCGGCCGAGATCTCGCGCGGCTTGCGGCCAAGGGCGGCCTTGGTGCCGTCGAGCAGCGGCACCAGGCCGGCCTGGTCGCTGCCGTTGGTGGTCAGGCGCTGGGCGACGATGATCTGATGCGCGCCGTCGACCGCGAGCTGGCCATTGTGGCCCTGGACGAAGCCGTCCCTGGTCTTGAGCAGGCGGTTGTCGGGGTCGGTGAAGTTGCGCTGCGCCCGCGCCGGCGGGCCGCCGTCGGGGGCGCGCCGCGGCCGGCCATGGTCGCTCATGCCCGAGGACGGGCCGGGCTCGGCCTCGGCGGGCGGCGGTTGTGCGGCCTCGGCTTCCAAGGCGGCCTTCGCCGCCCGGATGCGCTCAAGGCGCGTCTGCTTGTCGTTGACCCAGTCGGGCAGCTCGTCGCCGCGCCGGTCCGTGCCGTGCTCGGCGTCGTCCGCCGTAGCCTCGCGCTCGGCGCGCGCCAGCCAGCCCGCCACCTCGGCCGCGAGCGCCGCCTCGGCGCGCGGCATGCGACCGTAAGACATCGCCTTGTGCTTGGAGGCGTTGGCCTGGAGCTTGGTGCCGTCGCGCGCGACATGCCCGAGCTTGACCAGCCCGGCCGTGCGGCACAACCGCAGCACCTGAGTGAACAGCCCGGCGAGCGCTTCGAGCTGGCGCTTCCTGAAGTCGCTGATGGTCCGGAAGTCCGGCCGCTGCAAGCCGGTCACCGCCATGACGTCGAGCCGCTCCTCGCAGGCCTTGGCGATCCGCCGCGAGGCATAGATGCCCTGCGTGTAGGCGTACAGCAGCAGTGCCACCATCATCGCCGGATGATAGGGCGGCTGGCCCCGATCCTCGTCGTAGGTCGCCACGATCGCCGCCAGGTCCAGCTCGGTGCGCACCAACTCGCGCACCAGATGCGCCCAATGGGCCCGCCGCCAGGAAATCGTGGACCGACGGCGGCAACAGCCAGACCTGGTCCACGTCCCACGCGCGAAAGGTCTTGCTCATGCCCGCCGATCAACCATACCAAGCCCACCGCGTCCACTCATCATCATCCGCAAATACTAGGACAGGCTCCTAGGCGGGGGCTGCACGCCGGAACCGCGACCGAAGTCCAGCCGAATTGATGTATCCATAGAGGGCAAGAACGGATGTCTGCTGTGCCAGAGGCTCATGCTCCCCATAAACGTACGGCGGGGGATATTCGACGGTCTATGCTCGCACCAAAGTCCTACAAGGCCGCTATGGCAATATTCCGATGCTTTCCCAACCCACTCGACGTGGTTTCACGCTACGTACTCGCGTCAGGGTCGTATCCTTGTGTCGTTCCCATTCGTACGCCGATAGGTGTTCGAACGGTCAAAACGTATAGCTTCCACGACGTGAGGAGCCTAGTCGTTTGCTTCGCCAAAGAGGACTATGGAGTTGGTTCCGATATACATTGCGCTGTCGATTTCGGTTCAAATATCGGAATGAGTGGACTCTATTTCTTGACCCGCAATCCCCGGGTGAGAGTCTATTTGTTCGAGCCGTTGTCCAGGAATGTTGCGCGATTGCGGGAAAACCTGAGGGGACTCGAGCAGCGCTATGTCCTTGAACAGAGCGCGATCGGTTTAGCGGACGGTACCGCCGAGTTTGCGTACGAGCCAACCGGGCGCTATGGCGGTATCAGGGACAAGTTGGATACCCACGAGCCAATCGACCGTCCCTACACACTTGAGGTGCCGACGCTGTGTGCCGCGACTTGTTTGCGTCGGATTGTCGAGAAAGAGAAATACATAGACATTCTAAAAATCAATATTGAAGGCTTGGAGATCGATGTCCTCAAAAGTTTGACGCCGGACATTCTCGACAGAATCGGTCTGATTTGCGCAGAAATCTTCGACTTTGCCGGCGAGATTCATGGATTCCGGAAAGAGAAGTACGGCTCGAATATTACGCGATTGATCAGCCTGCGAACCGGTTATCGCCGACAATCAGCCGCATGACTCTCTTCCAAGGAGCGCATCGATGAGGCGGCGCAGGATCCTGATTTCCGCATTCGCGTGCCGACCGGGTGAGGGCTCGGAACCGGGTAAGGGATGGGCCTGTGCCCGGACCATGGCCCGGCATCATGATGTCTGGGTGCTGACGCGCGGTCGCTATCGTGCTCTGATCGAGGATGCGATGCGGCGTGAACCGGTACCACGATTGCGCTTCGTCTATCTCGACCTGCCCGACTGGATCTTGCAGGCGACGAAACCAAGTCAGGAATTCCAACTGTTCTATTACCTGTGGCAGCTCGCGGCGTATTTCGCAGCACGGCGACTGTGCCGTGAGGTCGAGATCGATCTGATCCATCACGTGAGCTACTCGAAGTTCTGGGCGCCGTCCTTCGTAGCTATGCTGCCGGTCCCATTCGTTTGGGGCCCCGTCGGCGGTGGGGAATCGATGCCACCCGGCTTTACCCGCCGGTGCGGCTTTCAGGGGCGAACGTACGAAGGTCTGCGCGCATTGGCGCGTTGGATCGGCGAGCACGATCCCTTCGTAAGGCTTACCGCGCAGCGCAGCAAAGTAGCGCTCGCTACAACGAGTGAGTCTGCCGCACGCATGCGCGCGATCGGCGGGCAGAGGACGACGGTCTATCCAGCCATCGGCCTTACACAAGAGGACCTCGACGTATTCGACGCAGTCGCCTCCAGCAATGCAGCCGGGATGCGGTTCGTGAGCATAGGACAGCTGATCCATTGGAAAGGTTTCGACTTGGGTCTTGCTGCTTTCGCGAGAGCAGGTCTGCCCGACGCTGAGTATTGGATCGTTGGCGACGGTCCTGAGCGAAAACGGCTTGAAGTCCTCGTTGCGCAACTCGGGATTGCGAGCCGGGTCCAATTTTATGGACAGAAGACGCGCGCGGAAACTCTTGAGATACTCGGGCAAGGGGATGTGCTGGTTCATCCGAGCCTGCACGAATCAGGCGGTCTCGTGTGCCTCGAAGCGCTGGCGTCGCGCCGACCAGTAATCTGCCTGGAGTGGGGGGGACCGGCCATCCAGGTTGCCGATGATACGGGAATTCGTGTTTCGGTTCGAGATGTCGAGCAAGTCATATCCGACCTTTCCGAGGCCATGAAGCGCCTGGCAGGAGATGCGGATCTGCGGGAGGCGATGGGTAAGGTGGGGCGGCGTCACGTAGAGGCACATTATCTTTGGCCGCGGAAGGTGGAACACTACTGTTCCATCTATGAGAAAGTCTTGCAGCGGTCTGCATCAGGAAAGGTCTCCACTGGCCAGTTGTTGGCCAAGAGGGGCGCACATTGATCGCGCACAGTCCTTTACGCACCGATTTGTGGCACCGCCCAAGCTGGCGGCGTCGGGCTCGGGGCGGCTGTAGCGACTGGCGTCGCGCCTCCAGGCGCTCAACCCACGGCGCTTCGACCGGTCAGCCCTTGGAACAACCGGCCGTCGACGCGCAGGTTGTCGAGATTGACATCGATTGGGGCGTTCAGCCGCCACACCGATCGCTGGATTCGGTCCGCAGATCTGGTGGCAAACTGCATCCCCGGAATGGCGTTGGCGATCGTACGAAAACCGATGCTCCGGCAGAACGCTCGGAGATCTTCGTTGAAGTGGCGCCGCATGCCGTACGGATACGAAAAATGCGCGACCTCCTGACCCGTTAGATCTTGAAGCAACCGCTTGGACCTCTTGATGTCCGCGCGCGCCTCCGTGGCAGGTAGGACGGCCAGGATGCGGTGGCTGTGCCCGTGCGCACCGACGACGTGGCCCGCCGCGGCAATCTCGTGAAGTTCCGCGATGCTCAGCGGAACCCGCTCGCCAAAAAAATGGAGCCGATCGAAATAGGCGTCGATCTCAGCCTGGCAGGCACGACCGCGGAAGGCGCAGGTGTTGACGTAAAAAGTCGCCACGACGCCGAGCTCCTCGAGCAACGGCAAGGCGGTCCAGAAACAACGATAGTTGTCGTCGAAGCTGAGGAACACAACCCGGTCCTCGGCCTCCAGGAATGCATCAGGGCCCACGAACCGGTATCCGGCGTCCTGAAAGTGCTCGACCATCTGACGGAAGGCCGGCCACATCTGGCGCTCGAGATCATGAAGGTAAATCGCGACCTGAACAGGCAGTGGCCTGGACAGCAGCTGGAGGTGTATTCGGCGAATCATCAACCGGGTTCGGGAGGTCGCTGCTTCCATGGCCGTGCAAACACTTCATTCGGTGTCCGTCGCGCCAATCGATCGCGCGCCCGCACGTTATCAGCAAGTCTCAACGCTGACACGCTGACCAATGGTCTAAGCCTGGGAGCTCGCACGCGTACCTCCTTGGTCGCATCATCTGGAGCCTCGGCCGGTCACGTCCATCAAGCAGGTGGAAAATGCTGAGGCGGTCATGGATGGAACGGCTCAGGCCGCTCGGAGTGGAGGCTGGGCATACCCGAGGGAGCAGCAGCGCCGGACGAGCCCGCCAACCTGATCCAGCAGACCCGCGCGATTCCGGGCACGCCGGGCGCGTACGCGCACATGCCGCTCGCCGCCCGGCAGGAGTTCGAGACCAACTACACCGCCAAGGTCAACCACGACCGCCTCCTGACGATCTACCGTGCGGCGCCCGGCGATGCCGCGAGCATTCGAATGATCCAACAAAAGAGGTACGAACGGGGCGCTGGCCTTCCGTGCTTCCGCTATTTGTGAACGTGTACAAGGCGGGGATTGCTGCTCTTATGGAGCCACGAAAGGGAGAAGTCATTGGACATTGCGATCTTCGGCCTCGGCTACGTCGGTGCGGTGTCGGCGGCCTGCCTCTCGAACGAGGGGCACACCGTCATCGGCATCGATTCGAACCCGGGCAAGGCGGAGCTGATCAACGCCGGACGCAGCCCGGTCGTGGAGAACGGCCTCGACGAGATGATCGCCTCGGCGGTCGCCGAGGGGCTGCTGCGAGCGACGACAGACAGCTGCGCCGCCATCCACGACAGCGAGCTTGCCATTGTGTGCGTCGGCACCCCGAGCGGCGGCAACGGCAACCTCGACCTCACCTACGTCAGTCGCGTCTGCGAGGAGATTGGCGAGGTCCTTCGCGAAAAGGACCGATTCACCGCGATCGTCATCCGCAGCACCGTGCTGCCGGGAACGGTCCGCGATCTGGTCATCCCGACGCTGGAGAGCGTATCGAAGAAGAGGGCCGGGCAGCATTTCGGCGTTGGCTTCTTCCCGGAGTTTCTCAGGGAAGGTACGGCGGTCTTCGACTTTCATCATCCACCGAAGGTCGTCTTCGCCGCCAGCGATGACCGGACGCGTGCGGTGCTCGAATCACTCAACGAGAATTTCGAACCGCCCATCACCTGTGTAAACTTCGAAGTCGCCGAGATGGTGAAATACGCCGACAACACCTGGCACGCGTTGAAGGTCGCGTTCGCCAACGAGATCGGCAGCATCAGCAAGGCGCTCGAGATCGACGGCGGCGCCGTCATGGACATCTTCTGCCAGGACACCAAGCTCAACATCTCAGCCAAATACCTACGGCCCGGATTCGCCTTCGGCGGCTCCTGCCTGCCCAAGGACGTTCGCGCCCTGACCTATCAGGCCCGGCGCCTGGACCTGGAGCTGCCGCTCATCGGCTCGATCATGGCGAGCAACCGCAGCCACATCGACCGCGCCATGCAGATGGTGCTCGATCTGAACGAGCGCAACGTCGGCGTCCTGGGGCTAAGCTTCAAGGCCGGCACCGACGATCTGCGGGAAAGCCCGGTAGTCGAGCTGGTGGAACGACTGCTCGGCAAGGGCCACGAGATCCGCATCTTCGACCACAACGTGAACCTCAGCCGGCTGGTCGGCGCCAACCGAGCCTACATCTACCAGCACCTGCCGCACATCGCGAAGCTCATGGTCGACGACGTCGACGACGTGGTGAACCACGGTGGTGCGATCGTGATCGGCAATCGCGACCGCTATTTCTCCGAGGTCGTTGGCCGTCTCAACAGCTCGCAGCGTGTCGTCGATCTGGTGCGGATCGAGGCCAACGGCACGTACAATGGCATCTGCTGGTAGCGGCCGCCGCGTCCTGGTCATCGTCCAGAACCTCCCGGTCCCGTTCGACCGCCGGGTCTGGCTCGAAGCGACCTCGCTGACCGCGGCCGGCTACGCGGTCAGCGTGATCTGCCCGAAGGCGAAAGGCTACACCGCCTCCTTCGAGACGCTGGAAGGCGTCGATATCTACCGCTACGGCCTTCCGATCGACGCCCAGGGCGCGCTCGGGTTCGTCATGGAGTTCGCGTGGTGCTTCCTGCGCAGCTTCATGAAATCGCTTCGGGTCGCCGCCGCCGGACGGGGCTTCGACGTCGTCCACGCGTGCAATCCTCCAGAGACCTATTGGCTGCTCGGCTGGTTCTGGCGGCTCTTCGGCAAGCGCTTTCTGTTCGACCACCATGACCTGTCGCCCGAGATGTACGCCGCCAAGTTCGGGCGCGATTCGGGACCGATGTACCAGGGCCTGCTGTTCCTCGAACGCATGACCTTCAGGTCCGCCGACGTGGTGATCACCACCAACCAGAGCCACAAGCGGATCGCGCAGGAGCGCGGCGGCCTGGCACCGGAGGACGTGTTCGTGGTCCGCTCCGGTCCGGATCTTGCCCGGTTCACGGTCCACGAGCCCGACGCGACGTGGAAGCAGGACAAGCGGTTCCTGCTCGCCTATCTGGGCGAGATGTGCAAGCAGGACGGCGTCGATCACCTGGTCCGCGCCGTCCGGGTCCTGTGCGAGGACCTGAGGCGCGACGACGTCCATGTGATCTTCGTGGGCGGCGGCCCGGAGCAGCCGACGCTCAGGTCTTACGCGGACGCGCAGGGCGTCGGCGACGTCTGTACCTTCACCGGCCGGGTGAGCGACGACGACCTCTGCCGCATCCTGTCCTCGGCCGACGTCGCGGTCGACCCCGACCCGAAGACCGCCTGGTCCGACAAGAGCACCATGAACAAGATCATGGAGTACATGTTCTTCGGCCTGCCGATCGTGTGCTACGATCTGACCGAGCACAAGGTGTCGGCGCGGGACGCGGCGCTGTACGCGAAGGCCGACTCGGAACGGGCATTGGCGGAGGGAATCAGCGCCCTTCTGGACGATCCCGGGCGGCGCGTGCGCATGGCGCAATACGGCACCGAGCGGGTGCGCCAGAAGCTCGTGTGGCAACACTCGGTGCCACCTCTGCTGGCGGCCTACGATGCGATCTTCGCGCATCTGCCGCACCGCGTGACGACGAGCAGGCCGAGCCTCCGCGGTAGCCGGGCACGGAGTTCCGGCGCGGGCGCGGCGGCAGATGCGGGGGCCGGCTCAAACCGCTGACCGCGGGTTCAGCTGCGAGCGAGCGCGGCGCGGGAGGCTTCCGCCTGCGCCGTACACCGTTCCTCAACCTCGATCCCGATGACTGTGGTCAGGCGGTCGCTGCCCGCGATCATACCCTTGCCGACCAGCGCCACGATCGGCAACTTGGCGCCGAAGCTCGGCGAATACCATCCGAGCGGCGGGTCGGTCTGGCCGCGAACGGCGGACCAGTCGAGCTCTTCGGGCAGCCGCATGAGCGCGCGCCATTGTCCCGCGCTGGTCTGCCAGCTGAGCTGGGCCAGGCTGCCGTCGAGAAAGCAATCGACCTCCGGTCCGACGTGGAACGCCAGCCGGCAGTCGTGTCGGCCGGCGCTTTCGACAAGGTCCTCGACCACGATGCGCCGCACGTCGCGATGCAAGGTGACCCGGCGCTCGTGTCGGGCGGCGGGCGACAGCCGCCGATAGCCGTCGTGCGTCGCGCGCCAGACTGCCTTCGGTCCGTCGTCGAGCCCGCTCGTGAGGATCTCCGCCGCCGCTGCGGCCTTGAGCCACATGAAGGGGCCGCCCGGCACCGATTGGTCCTGGCCGGCGAGCTCGAGACAGTTGTGGGCGATGGTCGATCGGAAGTACGAGCGCCACGCCGCCTCGCCCTGGTAGGTGTAGGTCCCGGGGTCGACCAGGACCTCCACGCCGCCGCACCGGAGTTCGATCGAGAGCGCGTCGGCGTGGGCATGGGCCGCGATCGACAGGAAACCGTGCGGTCCGTGATCGCAGCGGCACCAGATCTCCCTCTCGTCGTGGGCCCCGGCGCGCAAGACAACCATGCCGGCGTCCGCGAAGTGATTGGGCAGCGTCGCAGGCCGAGATCCACCCGGCATCGGGCCGCCCGCCAGCCGTCGCCAGAGCGATGTTCGGAGATCGATCTCACCCCGATTCGGCCACCAGTCGCGGGCGCCAAACAAGGCCGCACCCGTGGCGAGCAGCGAGGCGCAGGGATCGGCGTCCGGGTGGTCGAGCAGCAGGCCGCGGCCATGATCGCCGTCGCCCTGCCGCGGCGGTCTGCCCCACACGTCGAGCGTCGCGGCGAGCGCATCGATCATCGCGCCGATCCGCTGCCAGAACTCGGCGCCCAAGGGGTGGCCCGCGGCCTCGCCTTCGACCGCCGCGGCGAGCAGCAGCTCGAGCACGAAGACATGATAGCTGCTCGCCAGCTCCCGATTCAGGCCGCTGGCGAAGGTCTGCAGGTGCGCTTCGCGCCGGAGCGCGGTGGCGGCGTCTTCACGCCAGCGCGAGGTCTTCGCGAAATAGGGAAACGCGCAGCAGGCCGCGAACTGACCGGCCGCCTCGGCGATGAGGTGGTTGTTCGCCGAGGAGCCGTGGCTGCGCAGGCGCGCGAGGTATTCCTGATGATGATGCAGCTGCCGGAGAAAGTCGGGATTGCGATCGAACAACGCCGTGACGTGCGTCCAACCGTCGAGCAGGCGCCGGGCCCAGACCCAGGAGAGCAGCCGGACGCCGAGCTCGATGGCGCTGGTCCAGTGCACGCCGGACAGAAACGGGTTGTGCCGCCACCACGATCGAAGCTGCCCGGCCACGAATTCCGCATACCGCGCGTCCGAGGTAAGGAAGTAGGCGGCGGCGAGCACGGTGAGCTGGTAGTGGCGCGATGGCTCCCAGACGTATTTGATGGTTCCGACCTCTTCGACGTCGCGACAGTCAATGTCGAAGGCGTAGGCGGCATCGGGCGCGCGCCGGCCGGTCCTCGGGTCGAGGAACCAGTCGGGATCGCGCGACAGGTCATCGCGCTCGCGGTCGAAGAAATGGAACCGGCCGGCGAGTGCGGCATCGGCAGCGCGCAGCAGCCGCGCCCTGGCCTCTTCGGGCAGCGCGTCGGCCGCGGCGCGGTCGACCCCGCCCGCGAATGCCGGGATCGACGCGGGCAGAGGCAAGGGATCGGCCTCGCAGCTCCGCACCTGCCGGGCGCGCCATCGCCGCTTGAGCCGGGTATCGGAAAGGCGTCTGGTGATCTCTGCCGGCGACATCCGGCCAAGACGCCGCGCGTACCAGAGCAGATTCACTGCGCGGCGGCCATCTCGACGTAGCCTTCGCCTTCCACGACGTGGTCCCAGCCCGCCACCGGCTCGACCTTGCCGCTGGCGATGCTGCGGCCGACCGCGAGCGTGCAGGCTGTCGTCGCAATCAGCGAGTCGAACGCAACCGGCATGTCTGCTGCCGTCCTGACCGCCTGGATGAACGCCTCGAGCTCGCGCTTCTGGCCCTTGTCCACGGCGCCGGCACGCGTGGTCCTGCATTTGCCGCCGCGCCAGATCTCGGTGCGCTTGAAGTTATCCATGCGAGCAACCTTGCCATCGCCGAACACCTCGAGAACCTCCTTCGGGTACCTCGGGTCGCCGGTCGTGACGTAGGCGATCTTCGCGATCGAACCCTCGGGATAGGTCAGCAGCGCGATCAGGTTGTCCGCGTCCCCCGGGGTCGCGATCGCCTGCGCGGTCAGCGGGTCGGCGCCGAGCCACCAGGATACGGTGTCGACGAAATGGCCCCCCTCGCCGGCGAAGCGGGTGCCGTGAGCAACAACCTGGCCGTACCAGCTGCCGGCCTCGAGCGTGCCGGCGTTGACGGTGTAATTCACGACCTGCGGCCCGCCGCAGGCGGCCCAAGCTGCGCGCAGGTCGGTAAGGGCTCTCGCGAAACGGCGGTTGAAGCCGACCATGAGCCGGTGGTTGCCGGTCTCCGCGATCGCATCCCGGACGGCGGCAAGCTGCTCCGCCGTCACCGCCAGCGGCTTCTCGACGAACACGGCCTTGCCGGCCCGGAGCGCCTCGCACACCATGACCGCGTGGCTGTCGTGCCGCGTCGCGATCAGGACGGCGTCGATGTCCGGGTCGGCGAGCAGATTCTGAAAGTCGGTCGAGACGCGCGCGAAGCCGAACTTGGCCTGCGCATTGGCGGCGGACAACGCGGTCGCCGTCGCGACCTCGACCAGCTCGACATCGCGCCGCCCTTTGAGATGAGGCAGCAGCATCGTCGTCGCATAGTTGCCGCAACCGATCACGCCGAGGCGAACCCGATCGGTAGGCGAAGGGCGGAGGTGCAGCCTGGGGACCGGTAAGGCCTGCCGTGGAGCGACCGGATCGACCGCGCTGCCCTGGAGAGGATAGGCGAACACCACGCCGAGGCCCTGCAGCTCACCCCGGTTGAGCTTCTCGTAGGTCGCGACGGCATCGCCGAACGGAACCACGTCACTGGTGATCGCATCGAAATCGAGCCGTCCCGCTGCCAGGAGATCGAGAACGGCCTGCATGTTGCGGCCTTCGGTCCAGCGGACATAGCCGATTGGATAGTCGATGCCGCGCTCCTCGTAGTTGGGATCGTAGCGGCCAGGGCCGTAGGACCGGGAAAACCGGACGTCGAGCTCCTTCTCGTAGTAAGCCTTCCAGGGCAGGTCGAGGCGGCACTTGCCGATGTCGACCACGCGGGCCCGGTCGCGCGCCAGCTCGGCGGCGACTTCCACGGGCTGGTTCGTGCTACCGCCGGCGGTCAGGAAGATGTGATCCGCGCCGGCGCCACCGGTCAGCGCTGCGAGTTTCGCTTTCGTGCGGTCGAAGGACGGATCGCCGGGTATACCGCAGGCGGCAGCTCCGCTCCTCTCGGCGAGGTCGCAGCGCTCCGTCGCCACGTCGATGCCGACGACCTGCACCCCGGCCGCGCGCAGGATCTGCACGAGGATCTGACCGACGAGCCCGAGCCCGATCACGCAGGCGGTCTCGCCGAGCCTGGCGTCGGACTGGCGAAAGCCCTGCATTGCGATCGCACCGACGGTGGTGAAGGCGGCGTGCAACTGCGAGACGTTGTCCGGTACCGCGACGCACAGGTTCTTGGGGACCCAGTTGTATTCGGCGTGGAGCGCGAACTGGTTGCCGGCGCAGGCGACGCGCTGGCCGACCTTGAACCCGTCGCCGCCGGCCCCCACCGCGACCACCACGCCGGACAGCGAGTAGCCGAGCGGGGTGTAGCTGTCGAGCCGGTTCATCACCTTGTTGTAGGTGGCGAGCGGGCCGAGCTGCGCCACCGTCTCCATCACCTTCTTGACCTGGTCGGGTCGCGCCCGCGCTTTGCCGATCAGCGAGAGCTTGCTCTCGTGGACCTTCATCGCCTCGGTGCCGATCGAGATGAGCGAGAAGTCGCTGCGGACCAGGACGCCGCCCGACCGGCATGCCGGAACCGGCACGTCGAGCAGCGCGATCTGCCCAGACTTGTAGTTCTGTGCGATCTGCTTCATGTTCTGTGCCAAGTCCAAAATCGCCGTCCGGTTCGGGCTGATCACACCGTAACGGACTGTTGCCGCAACCAGCTCTCCAACGTCATGAGCTGCCAGATTTCCTTCGAGTGATCGGCCCTGCCAGCGCGATCTTCGTCGACCAGCCGGCGCAGGTAGGCGGCGTTCAAGAATCCGGACTGGGCCATGCGGCCGGCCATCAGGAGGTCCTCCACCATGGTCTGCAGGTCGCGGCGGATCCAGGCTCGCAGGGGCGCGCTGAACAGACCCTTGGGCCGGTAAACAACCTCCTTCGGCAGGTACGGCTCAGCGACCTTCTTGAGAACAGCCTTCGTCTCCCACCGCTCGATCTTGCGCCCGCCGGAGATGGCAAAGGCCGCAGCGGCAACCTCGCGATCGACATAGGGCACGCGCACCTCGGTCGAGGCCGCCATGCTGGCGCGATCGGTGTAGGCGAGGTTGAGGCCGGGGAGAAAGTGGCGGACGTCGGTGTAGCACATGCTGTTCACCTGATCGCCGCAGTTGGCCATACGGTACTGGTTGTAGATCTCGGCGTGCTCGTCGATCAGGCGGTCGACCGCATCGTGCAAGTCCGGATTGAGCAGACCGTGGAATTCCGCGACGCCGCAATGGCTATAGCTACGACGGAACGCGGCTTCCTCGGGCATGTCGGCGAAGGCCAGAAACCGTTTGGCCCAGCGAATGGTCCGATAGCCCCGGTTCTTGCGTGCCACGGGTAGGCGGTCGACCGCCGGGCGCACGATGCCGTTGCGGATGAACCCCGGCAATCGGCGGTACTTTGCAGCAACCATGCACGCGAGGTGCTTGCGGTAGCCGCCGAACAGCTCGTCCGCACCCATGCCGGAAAGCAGGACCTTGACCCCGGCTTCCCGAGCGGCTTTGCAGATGAGGAAGGCGTTGATCGCCGCCGCGTCGCCGATCGGCTCGTCGAGCACCGCCACCATCTGCGGCAGCATCTCCGCCACGTCGGGTGCGATCTCGATCTCGTGCAGCTTGATGCCGTAGGCCTTGGCGATCTTCCGGGCGTAGAAGAGGTCGTCGGGCATCGCCTCGAGCTTCTGGTCCTCCTCACGGAAGGAGATCGTGTAGCCGTCGATCCTATGACCTTGGCGCGCCGCGATCGCGGTGATTAGGCTGGAATCGAGGCCGCCGCTGAGGAAGGCCGAGACCGGCACGTCGGCCACCATGTGCGCCGACACGGAATCCTCGATGATCGACCGAAGGTCCGAAACGTCGACTTCCTGGTACGAATCGTGCACCAGCTCGTGCTGCGGGTCGTAGTAGCACATCTGCCGATACGCGCCGTCAGGCGAAATCTCGGCCCAGTGTCCCGGGGGCAGCTTCTCGACGCCTCGATAGACGCAATGCGATTCGGGGATCCAATAGTACATCAGCGACGAGATCAGCGCCGTCGCATCGATCTCCAGCGCGTCGCCGAGCGCCAGGACCAGCGCCTTGAGTTCGGACGCGAACGCGAGACCTCCGTTTCGTCGGGCGATGAACAGCGGCTTGATACCGAAGGGATCCCGGCCGAGGATCAAACGGCTGGTCTGCTTGTCGAACACTGCGAAGGCGAACATGCCGCGCAGGCGATTGAGGCTGTCCACGCCCCACCTGCGCCAGGCTTCCAGCAGAACCTCGGTGTCGGACGTGGTCCGAAATCGAACGCCGAGAGCCTCCAGCTCACTTTTCAACGATTGGTAGTTGTAGATCTCGCCGTTGTAGACCGTGATCAGCCCGTCCTTCTCGAAGGGCTGGTTCGCCTCGGCCGACAGGTCGATGATCGACAGCCGGCGATGCCCGAGACGGACATCGGCGCGATCGCTCCGCCATTCGGCGATCCCTTGGGCATCCGGACCGCGATGGGCGATGGCCCGCTGCATCCGCGCCAGCAGGTCCGCCTCCCCCGGGAAGTTGTACAAACCGACTATGCCGCACATCGAGCCGCATCCATGCGTATCCGAGGACCGGTCGGCAGCCCTGCCCTCACCTTCGGTGATCGATGCGCAAAGGGCGGACGCCAGATCTGGGCCGACAGGAGCCTGGTCGCGCTCGTGGCGCGAATCCGAGGCGGATGGACCTTTGACGAACCGTCAACCATGCGGATCCCCAGGGCGGCGTTCGGACCTAGCCGAACCCCCGCGATACGACGGACGATGGCGAAATCCTGGCTACGACGCAGGCCTTGGCGCCAGGCCACTCGAAGTACTCCGTTTTGCGCGCCGAGATCTGCGGCAGTCGAAGATGTACCGTGTGCGCTCGAGACCGAGGTCAGGCGGGCTGATGCTGGTGCTCGACCTCGAAGCAGCCGCGGGTCAGATACGCGACCTGCGTGCGGTTGGTGGCGTTCAGCTTTCTCATGATGTTGCGGACGTGAACCTTCACGGTACTCTCACACATGTTCAGCTCGTACGCGATCAGCTTGTTCGCCATGCCACGTCGCAGGCAGTTCAGGATCTGCGACTGACGCTGGGTGAAGCCCTCGATCAGCGGCTCGCCTGCG
>Ga0299914_10001906_pt1 | contig 14127 bp, 13 predicted proteins | sample RVTome_10_FD_201361 | JGI IMG/M metagenome (GOLD analysis project Ga0299914, IMG submission 201361) | Soil microbial communities from uranium-contaminated site in the Upper Colorado River Basin, Wyoming, United States - RVT153D57 (version 2) ...
GCGGATCAGCGATGGTCATCCGGCGGGCATAATGCCGCGACGGCGCAGCTACCGGAAGTCCGCTTTATGCCCCGGCGGCGGCGAATAGCCGAGGTCGCCGCGGGCGATCACCGCGTCGCGCCCGCCATGCCGCGCCATCTGCTCGGCCTGCCGACGCTTCGCGCGGGCGTCCACCTCCTCCGGGTCACAGATACGGCGCAGCAGGATCTCGCATTCGCCACGAACCGCCGCGTAGGCGGGATCCTCGCCGAGGTCGCGCAGCTCCTCCGGATCGGCTTCCAGATCGAACAGTTGCGGCGGGTATTTCGGGTAATAGATGAACTTGTAACGGCCGTTGCGGATCATGAACGCGCCGGTCGTCGAGCCCATCGCATGATATTCCGAGAACACGTTCCGAGGCGGCGCGGCGCCGCCGATGATGTCGAACAGCGACCGGCCGGGATAGGCGCGCTCCGCCTCGGTAAGCGCGACGCCGCCCGCCTCCAGGAAGGTCGGATAGCAGTCCACATGGCTGACATGGGTATCGCAGACCGCCCCCTCGGGCAGGTCGGGGCCCGCCATGATGAGCGGCACGGCGGCGGCTTCCTCGAACATCGTCGATTTGCCCCAGAGGCCGCGCGCCCCGAGGTTGTCGCCGTGATCGCTGGTATACATCACGCGGGTATTGCCGCCGTAGCCCGCCTGCTCCAGGGCGCTCAGCACCTGACCGATATTGTCGTCGAGGAAGCTGCAGAGCGCGTAATAGGCCGCAGTCGCGATTCGCACCTTCGCCTCGTCGAAATAATCGTCGTAGTTCAGGCTGCCGGCATAGTCGCGGAGATAGGGATGCCGCGGCCGCTCGTGCTTCGCATACCGCTTCGGCCGGGGAATGCGGTCGAGCGGATACAGGTCGAAAAAGCGCTGCGGCGCGGTCAGCGGAAAGTGCGGGCAGACCCAGGATACGAACAGCGTCCAGGGCTTGTCGCCGGCGTTCGGCGCCTCCTCGGCGAGCCAGCGGACCGCCCCGGCGGTGATGGCGCGGTCGTATTCCGTATACTCGCTTTCGCCCGGCTTCGCCGAGCGCGCGATCTTGTAGGACCCGCCGCGCACGGGCAGGTCGTCGCGCACCAGCCCCATCAGGTCGCCCAGCCCTTCGACGACGTGCAGCGGAATATGCTCGCGGCGAAATCCGTTGTCGTCGTCCGTGCTCCGGAAGTGCAGCTTGCCGATCGAGTCGACCGCATGGCCGGCGGCGCGCAAACGGTGATGCCAGCTCGTGACGGAGCCCTCATAGGGATCGCCGTTGTCCCAGTAGCCGATGCGGTGGATGTACTGCCCCGTGGCGAAGGTCGCGCGCGCCGGAATGCAGATCGGCGAATTGCAGTAGGCGTTGGCGAAGCGCACGCCGCGGGCGGCGAGACGGTCGAGATTGGGCGTCCGGGCGACCGGGTGGCCGTAGCAGCCGAGAATCTTCGGATTGTGCTCGTCCGACATCAGGACCAGCGTGTTCATCGGCTGCATCGGACTGCCCTCGCCCTGCGGGGGGCGTTCTCCCTCGGTTCCGGACAGCATACGCGAAAGCCGGGCGCGCCCAAACCGGCGGCTTGACGCCCGGCCGCCAATCGAGAACCCTCCGCCGCATGGACGTGACGGTCGATACGATCGGCGCACAGGGCGATGGCATCGCGCATACGCCGGCGGGGCGGCTCTATATTCCCTTCGCCGCGCCGGGCGACCGTTTGCGCGTGGCACCCGGCGCGCCGCGAGGCGACGGGCGTGCGGCGGCGATCGAGGCCATCCTCGCGCCGGGGCCGGGGCGCATCGAGCCTGTCTGCCGCCATTTCGGCGATTGCGGCGGCTGCGCCCTGCAGCATCTCGCACCGCCGGCTATCGCGTATGTGAAGCGCGCGCTGCTGCAAGCGGCCCTGGCGCGCCGCGGCCTCCGCGAGCTGCCCGTCGATGCCACGGTCGGCGTACCGCCGGGAACGCGGCGCCGGGTGCGCTTCGCCTTCCGCCGCGGCATGCGCGGCATCCTCGGCTTCAACCGTCGCGAAAGCCGGCTGGTCCTGAACGTCACCGAATGCCCCGTCGTGCGCCCGGAGATCGCGGCGCTGCTCGGGCCGCTGCGGGCGCTCTGCCTTGCGCTGCCCATGCTGGGCGACGGCGCGGACGTGCAGGCGACCCTGCTCGATACGGGCCTCGACCTGCTGATCGTGCCGGACCGCGCGGCGGAGCCCGACCTTGCCGCGCGCGAGCGCCTCGCCGCCTTCGCGGATGCACAGGACCTCTGCCGCCTGTCCTGGCAGACCGGCGACGAGGCGGAGCCGATTTCCGTCCGCCGCACGCCGGCGATCCGCTTTGCCGGCGTCTCCGTGCTGCCGCCCGCTGCGGCCTTCCTGCAGCCGAGCATCGAGGGCGAGCGCGCCGTCGTCGCCGCCGTGCTGGACGCGTTCCGGGAGAGCCGGCCGGCGCGGATCGCCGATCTCTATGCCGGCTGCGGCGCGCTCACCTTCCCGCTTGCCGCGGTTGCGCCGGTCGAGGCGATGGAGGGCGATGCGGCAATGGTCGCCGCACTGCGCGGCGCGATCGGGGACCGCACCATTGCCGTCGCGCAGCGCGATCTCGCGCGCGATCCGCCGGCGCCGGCGGAGCTGCAGCGTTTCGACGCGGTCGTCTTCGATCCGCCCCGCACCGGCGCCCGGCCGGTCGCCGAGGCGCTTGCCGGCTCCACCGTGGCGACCGTCGTCGCCGTCTCCTGCAATCCGGCGACGTTGGCGCGCGACCTCCGCATCCTCGTCGACGGCGGCTACCGCATCGAGCGCATCACGCCGATCGACCAGTTTCCCTGGTCGGCACATGTGGAAGCGGTCGCAGTGCTGCGGCGGTAGCGCGACGCCGGTCGGCGTGCCTGCTCATCCTTCGACAGGCTCAGGATGAGGCCTTATTTGGAAGAACCTCATGTTGAGCTTGTCGAAACATGAGGTGCCGCCGCGCCCTCACCCGTCCATCCCGGCCAGCTCTCCCAGCGACACCGGCTTGATCGGCGGGCGGATGTGGTAGTAGCCGGTCTCCGCCACCGTCTTGCCGGTGGCGGCGGCGATGATCTCGGAGACCGTGAGGCCGCAGAGCCGGCCCTGGCACGGGCCCATGCCGCAGCGCAGGTAGGCCTTCGCCTGGTTCGGGCCGGTCGCGCCAAGCGCCACCGCGTCGCGGATCGCGCCCGCCGTCACCTCCTCGCAGCGGCAAACGACGGTCGCCGCGTCGGGCGGGTTCAGGATCTCCGGGCTCGGATGGAACAGCGCGTCAAGCAGCGGCCGGACGGCGCGGTGGATGCCGAGCTCGCGGCGCAGCGGCGCCGCCTTCGCCCTGCGCGCGCCGGCGTCGAGCTTGCCCAGCCGGTGCGCCGCCTCGATCCCGGCGATGCGCCCGGCGAGCGCCGCCGCCTCGGCTCCGGCGATGCCGCCGCCATCGCCCGCCACCGCGATGCCGTCCAGGCTCGTGTTGCCCCACTCGTCCAGCGCCGGCCGCCAGCAGCGCTGCGCCGGGTCCCAATCATGCGCGCAGCCGAGCTGGCGGGTGATCTGTACATTCGGCACGACGCCTTGGTGCAGCAGCAGTATTTCTGCAGCGATCTCGTGAGTCTTGCCGCGATGGCGAAAGCGCACCGCCTCGACGCGCGCGCTGCCCACCGCCGACAGATCCTGCACAGCGGCGAAGGCCGGCACGCCCGCCTGCCGCAGGCGACGGCGCATCGCCATCCCCTTCCGCAGATAGCCCGGCGCGCGTAGCGCCGCCGGCAGCTTCGGCAGGGCTGCGAGATAGTCCGCCGCCCGCGTCGTCTCGAGCAGCGCCGCCACCGTCGCCCCCGCGTCGACGAGCTGCCGGGCGATCAGCAGCAGCAGCGGCCCCGCCCCGGCGACGACCACGGGGCCGCGCGGCACCGCCTGCGCCGCCTTCAGCATGATCTGTGCCGCGCCCGCGCCCATCACGCCCGGCAGCGTCCAGCCGGGGATCGGGACCGGGCGCTCCATCGCGCCTGTGGCGACGATCAGACGGCGCGCCCGCAGGTCTTCGGCGCGGCCGCTCCGCGACAGATGCACGGTCCGGTCGCCGTCGACCTGCCAGACCGTGCAGTCCGGCCGGTAATCGATGCGGCCGTCCTCGCAGGCCATGGCGAACTGGCGGGCGAGCGTCGCGCCGCGCCGGTAGTCCGGCCCGAGAATATCGTTGATCCGCGACTCGTTGCGCTGATTGCTTGAGATGTTGCGGTAGATCTGGCCGCCCGGCTCCGGCTGTTCGTCCAGCACCACAACGCGGAGCCCATGCGCCGACGCCTCTTCCGCCGCGGCCATGCCGGCCGGACCGGCGCCAATGACGACGAGATCGCCGTTCTCCGTCATGCCGTGACGTCCCGCGCGCCGGACTGCCGCCGCACCTTCATGCCGTCTCGGACGCGGACCATGCAGGCCTGGCGGTTCGGCACGCCGTCGATTTCCATCAGGCAGTCGAAGCAGACGCCCATCATGCAATAGGGCAGGCGCGGCTGGCCGCTGACCGGCGTCGTCCGGGTATGGCCGGCGCCGGCCGACAGCACCGCCGCGGCGACCGTGTCTCCGTCCCGCGCCGCGATGGCCTCGCCGTCGAGATCGATGGTCACCGCAGGACGCGGGTCGTCAGGCAGCCGCCTGAACATCGAACCTCCGTGCGCTGAAGCGCTCGAAGCCGGGCTCGGTCGTGCCGCCGGCGATCCAGCGCGCGGCATGACGCGCATTGATCGCGGCCAGCGTCACGCCGCTGTGCGAGGTCGCGACATAGGCGCCCGGATGGCTCTGCGATTCGTCGTAGATCGCCGCGCCGTCCGGTGTCAGGACGCGGATGCAGCCCCAGGTGCGGATCAGCCGCACGTCGCGCAGCACCGGGAAGCTGCGGACCGCCCGCCGCGCGATGCTTCGGGTGACGTCGACCGTCGTGCCGAGGTCGAAGCCCACCTCCTCCTTCGAGTTGCCGAGCTGGATCGTGCCCTCGTTGGTCTGGCGTATGCTGCCGACGGGAATAGGGAACAGCGGGCGCAGCCGCTCGGTGATCAGCACCTGACCGCGCTCGGGTCGGATCGGCACCTTGAGCCCAACCATCGGCGCCAGCCGGGGCGCGCCGTGGCCCGCGCCGAGTACGATCTTGGGCGCGGCAACGGGCCCTTTCGATGTCTCCGCCACGAAGGCATGGCCGTCGTGACGGATCGTCTCGACCCGGCGTTCGGTCTCGTAGCGTCCGCCGCCGGCACGGATCGCCGTGTGCAGCGCCCGGAGCAGCAGCAAAGGGTTGACGTGGCCGTCATGCGGGCAGAAGGACGCGCCGACCACATCCTGGCCGAGCCGCGCGTCGGGCAGCATCTGCTGCGCCTCGTCGCGGCCGACGATCTCGCAGTCGTAGCCGGCCGGTCCCGCCTGCTGGCGCATCTGCGCGATCTCGGCGCGGCGCTGCGTCAGCTCCTCGTCGCCGAGCAGGAGCTGCAGCCCGCCGGCATTCTGATGCGCGACGTGAACGCCGGAGACCTCCTCCAGCTCACGGGCGAAGTCGTTCCATAGATGCGCGGACTGCCGGCTCCAGTCGGCGTAGGGCTGCATGCCGAGGCCTTTGCTCTGCACCCAGACCAGTCCGAAATTGCCGCGCGCGGCGCGCAGCGCGTCGTCGCCTTCGTCCAGCACCGTCACGGCGAGGCCGGCGCGCATTAGGCCGTAGGCGATCGCCGACCCGAACATGCCGCCGCCGACGACGATGACGTCTGCCGTCTCGGAACGCTTGGCCCCCTGCATGGAGTCCCTTTCCCATTTTTGGGAAGTCTAGTTCCGATTCAGCGCGAGGGCTACTCCGCGGCGCGGCCGCGGGCGCAGTAGTCGCGCCAGATGCCGCGCAGCGACGGACTGCACCATCGCGATATATTCTTCTCTTCCGGCGAATGCCCGGAAAGGCGGGGACTCACATGCTCGACGGCAGTTTAGCTACCACAATGTTTTTAAGGCGCGCGATCATGGCGTTTTGCACCGATTCGTGAATAGCCGGAGGGAAGTCGTTCGGCAGCGCGCTCTCTACCGTGGTAAGTGCGGATTCGGCTGTATCGGCGATCGCCGCAAGAGCATCCCGGACAATGGCTTTTGGCAGTCCAGCCGCGTTGCCGCTTTGAATGAAATGCCGCCCGTGGATTTCATTAATTCTGTAGTGACGGTTCGTGCCTACCGACATGGCAAGCTTCATCACTTTGCGCTGAATCTGTCCGCTATCCAGGCTCGGCTGGGCGGTCAGTACGTCATATAGCGGTGTCAGATGAAAGCTGCCGCCGGGACCAAGGAAGATGCTGAAATTCTTGGCATGGCCATCGGTTGCCCCGATCAGCCAGAATAAAATTTGCGTTTTCAGAAGCGTTGTCAGGTCTTTGGCCGGATGATCGCTTCCCTTGAGCAGATCAAAAAGCTGGCCCAGATCCGGCCCGCCGTCGCTTTGGTACTTTCTGGTTGGCGGGACCGAGAGAGCTTGGCAGCAATCTTCCTGCGGCAGGCGCAGCAATCGTCCGTCCCTCGTCCACAGCCGGTCAAAGCGCTCGATCACGAGCGCGCTGGTCTTTCCGAAGGTCTTGATTTCAGCCTTATTGACCGGCAAGCCGAAAGCAGCCATCAGTTTGAGACAGTAATATTCATTCTCGACGCTGTTCGAGAGATCGATTCCATTCGGTAGTTTACCGATCTGTGTTTTGAAGAGATGCGTCGTCGGCGTTGTGCCGCTTGGCTTTAGCCATTTCCCGTTGTGCCGGAGCAGCGCCGTCTTCTCCTGCGTCCCGGCCACCGATATCCGAAAATCATCGTCACGGCTAAGCCCTAACGGAGCTTGCGACAGACCTTTAAGAAGTTTTTCAATCGCAGCGTTATCGACGACACTGCCGGTAATGGCAGCGGTCACTCCGGTATCGCCGCCATCGTCGTCACTGACGAACTGCAAAGCGCCGACACAGTCGCGGCCAATGGCGGTGAGCAGGCTGTAGGCGTCAATACCAGCAGCGCCGACCTTTTCGGCCACACGCCGCCGCAGCGCATCCGAATCCGGCAACAGATTGTCGAACACAGCAATGACCGGCTCGCCCCTGTATGCGTCCTCGCGCAAGGGCAGGGAGAGCGAAACCGGAAGCGCATGCTCCCACTCAAGCCAGCTCTGGTTATAGCGAAAGTCGATCGCCCCGCTCACTGCCTTGCCCAGATGGCCGACATGGCGGTTGTTCAGGAGTACGTTCAGCGGCGCATGTCGGCGGCGACGGGACATCAGAAAATGTCCTCAATATCGCTGGCCACCCCTTTGGAGCGCGGCACAATCCGAAACTCCAAATCGAGGGCTGCTAAAACAGAGAGGATTGTTTCCAGCTTCGTAGCCGGGTTACCCGTCTCGATCAGGGAAATGGTCTCCTGGCGCAGTCCCGCCTTTTCGCCGAGCTGCGTTTGGCTCAGTCCCTGATTTTTGCGGGTCCGGCGAACCAGATTGCCGATCTGCTTCGGTGTGCGGGCAAGGTCAGCCATTTCATCCACAATATCGGATATGGCGCATAATGTATATTTATGTGCTGAAAGCAATAAAATTGAATTAACGGAATTGCCACATAAAATATCCTAGCAATCCGATATGGGTATGCCCTCATAGACCGGCATGCCGCCAACACTCGATCTTGCAAGTGCCGATTCCGCGCCAGGGCTACTCCAAGGCGCGCCCGCGGGCGCAGTAGTCGCGCCAGATGCCGCGCATCGCCCTCTCGAACCGCGCGGCGAAGCCCGAGCCGTCGGTGAGGCCGGAGGCGGCAACCCATTCGCGCAGGATGCGACGGTCCGGCGGCTTGGCCGCGACGGACAGCACCATCGCGATATATTCTTCCGGCGAATGCGCGATCCAGTCCGAGAGGTCGAGCTGATGCAGCAGGCTGGCGCCGACCCGGCCGGCATGCAGGCTGCCGACCAGGGTAATGACCGGCACGCCCATCCACAGCGCCTCGCAGGTCGTCGCCGTGCCGTTGTAGGGGAAGGTGTCGAGTGCGACGTCCACCTCGCCGTAGAGCGCGAGATGATGCTCGCGCGCCGGCAGCCTGGCGCGCAGGTCCAGCCGTAGCGCGTCGATCCCGTTCAGCCGGAAGGCGTCAACGACGCGCTCGCGCACGGCCGCGTCCGCGAGCTGACGCGATTTCAGCAGCAGCCGCGCCTCCGGGCATTCCTGCAGCAGCGCCGACCACAGCTCGATGACGCCGTCGCCGACCTTGGACAGGTTGTTGAAGGAGCCGAATGTCAGCGGCCGGTTCTCGCGCTCGCCGGCGAGCGGCGGCGCATCCTGCGGCGGGCCGTAGCAGAGGAAACCCTCGGGCAGACGCAGCAGGATCTCGCTGTGCCAGGAGTCGGCGGCGCCCGGCGGGTCGGCCCAGGCATCCGTCACCCGGTAATCGACCTGCGACAGGCCTGTCGTCGCGGGATAGCCGATCCAGGTGACCTGCAGCGGCGCGGCGCGGCGGCCGAACAGCGGCAGCCGGTTATTGGCGGTGTGGCCGGCGAGATCGACCAGGATGTCGATGCCGTCGGCGCGGATCAGGTCGTACAGATCGTCATCAGAGAGCGCCGCCGTATCATGCCAGCGGTCCGCATGCTCCTTCAGACGGGCGGTGGTCGCGTCCGGTCGCTCGACGTCGGCGTAGCAGGTGACGTGGAACCTGTGGCGGTCGTAGTGCTCCAGCACCGGCTCGATGAAATAGGCGACCGAATGCGTCCAGAGATCGGGCGACACGAAGCCGATCCGGACGATGCGATCGGGCTCGAGCGCCCGGTCGAAATCCGCGGCGACCGGTTGCGCATGACGCGCCGCCCAGCCGCGATGCGCTTCCAGCAGTGCCGGTCCGCCCACCTCGGGATCGTAGGAGAGGCACATGACCAGGTTGGAATGGATCTCCGCGCTATCGGGCTCTAGCTCGATGGCCCGCGCGTAGGCGTCGCGCGCCTCCGCCAATAGGCCCTGGTCCTTGAGGGCGATGCCGAGATTGTTGTACGCCCCCGTGAGGTCGGGATCGAGACGCAGTGCCTCGCGATGGCACGCCACCGCCTCCGACAACGCGCCTTTCGCCGCCAGGGCGGCGCCGAGATGGGTATGCACCAGCGCGGTATCCGGCGCGATCGCGATGGCCTGGCGAAAAGCGTCGATCGCGGTGTCGATGCTGCCCTGCTCCTGCATCAGGACGCCGAGGTTGTTGAGCGCCTCGGGGTAGAGCGGCCGCAGCTTGAGCGCCTGCTTGTAGCATCCGGCCGCCTCGTCCAGCCGGCCGCAGGCGCGCAGCACATTGCCGAGGTTATTGTGAATCTCGGGCAGGTCGGCGCGCAGCGCGACGGCCTTGCGCAGGGTCGCGGCGGCCTCCTCCGTCCGCCCCGCCGCGGCCAGCGCGTTGCCGTATTCGTTGAGCAGGATCGGATCGCCCGGCCGCAGCTCGACCGCCCGCCGGAAGGCGGCGACCCCATCCTCGATGCGGTCCTTTACCATCAGGATGGCGCCCAGATAGGCCATCGTCACGGCGTCGTCCGGGCGATAGTCGAGCGCGGTCTGGGCGTGCGTCTCCGCGCCTTCGATGTCGCCGGTCTGGCTCAAGATGCGGACGAGCAGCGCGTGCGCGTCGGTCTCGCCGGCGTCGGCGGCCTTGCGCGCCAGCATCTCCGCCTGCTCGATATCGCCGCCCTTGAAGGCGGCCTGCGCCCGTGCGCTCTGGGTCATGGAAACAGCGATAACACCACCCCTCAGAGATGTCTTCGCGTTTATTGGTCCGGCGCGACGCCCGGCAGCAGCCGCCGCGCCGCCACGACCGCCGACGGCTGGAGCGCCGCGTCCTCGGCGAAGGCGACCAGCAGCGCGTCGTCGGTCAGCAGGTGGTCGATGACGCCCGACAGGAAATCCGGATCGCCGGCGCGCCGCCGCACGTCCTCCGCCGTCGCTCCCGTCGACAGCAGGAAGCGGTGAAACCGCTCCTCGTCGCCGGCGAGAAAGGCCAGCGCCCTGAGCGCAACCGCCTCCGCCTGTTCGACCGCCACGACCACGAGTATGACCTCCGCTCGGAACCGCGCTATACCTAGTACTCACTATCACAATAGGATGGTACGTATGATCGTCTTTTCGTGTTCTCTGGCCAGGAAGCGGCGCGCAGGCGATGCTGGCGCATCGCCAAGCGGCGCTGACGCCGCCAGAGAGCACGAAAAGCGACCCGGAGGGCGGCATTGCACGCCCCTCGGTCGTCGTCGCCCGCCCCTTGCGATGCGCCCAGCATCGCGGCGGTCCGGGCTCCTAGCCGAGAGGCGTGCAATGCCGTCATACGTGCCATCCTATTGTGATAGTGAGTACTAGCTCGGAATGTGCCATCGCTGACGAGCAAAGTCACCCATGCCCGATACGAAAAAACTTCGCCTCGGCGTTCTCGACCAGTCGCCGATCCGCGCCGGGGGCACCCCGGCGGACGCCCTGGCCGAGACGATCGCGCTTGCGAAATTCGTGGAACGCCTGGGCTACGGCCGCTATTGGCTGGCGGAACATCACGCGAGCGAGGGCCTTGCCGGGCCGTCGCCCGAGATCATGATCGCCCGTGTCGCGGCGGAAACATCGCGCATCCGCGTCGGTTCGGGCGGGGTGATGCTGCCGCATTACAGCCCCTACAAGGTCGCGGAGAACTTCCGAGTCCTCGAGACGCTCTACCCCGGCCGCATCGATCTCGGCATCGGCCGCGCGCCGGGCAGCGACTTCCCAACCTCGCGGGCGCTCTCCTACGGCTCGCCCGTCGGCGCGGACTACTTCCCCAACATGGTGCAGGACCTGGATTCCTTCCTGCACGACTCGCTGCCGGCGGACCATCCGCTCGGCCGGGTGCGCGCGCTGCCGAAGACCGAGGGCGCGCCGCCGATCTGGATGTTGGGGTCGAGCGATTTCGGCGGCGCCTACGCGGCGCATTTCGGCATCGCCTTCTCCTATGCGCATTTCATCAATCCGGTCGGCGGCGAGCGGGTGATGCAGGCCTATTTCGAGAAGTTCCAGCCCAGTCGCCTCGCACGGCCGATGGCGAGCATCGGCGTCTTCGTCGTCTGCGCCGAGACCGCCGAGGCGGCGGAGCGCATCGCCGCGACTCGCGACCTGCAGCGGCTGCGCGCCGACAAGGGCTACCACGGCCCGATGCCGTCGATCGAAGAAGCGCTGAGCTATGACTATTCCGCGCCCGAGCGCGAGCGGGTGCGCTACAACCGCGCCCGCACGGTCGTCGGCGACCCGACCGCCGTGAAGGCGGAACTGCTGGCGCTCGCCGAGCGCTACGGCGTGGACGAGGTGGTCGTCATCACGAACGTGTATAATTTCGCGGACCGCAAGCGGTCCTACGAGCTGCTGGCGGAAGCGTTCGGCCTGCAGCCTCCGCCCGACTGAGCACGCACCACGGACATGGCCTGGAACCCTCAGCAGTATCTCGCCTTCGCGGATCATCGCCTGCGCCCGGTGTTCGACCTGCTGGCGCGCGTGCCGGCGGACGATCCCAAGCGCGTGGTCGACCTCGGCTGCGGCGCGGGCAACGCGACGAAGATCCTGAAACAGACCTGGCCTGCGGCGGCGATCACCGGGGTCGACAGCTCGCCGGAGATGCTGGCCCGCGCCCGGAAAGAATCGCCGGACATAACTTGGGTCGAGGCGGACATAGCCTCCTGGCCGCCGGCAGAGAAGCTGGACGTACTGTTCACCAACGCGGCGCTGCATTGGCTCGACGGACACGAGACGCTGTTCCCCGCCCTCGCTGCCCAAGTGGTGCCGAGCGGCTATCTGGCGGTTCAGATGCCGGCCAACTTTCGCGCGCCCTCGCACAGCACGATCGAGACGGTCGGCCGCGACCCGCGGTGGCGGGATGCGCTGGCCCCTCTGATCAAGGCGCCGCCGACCAAGGAGCCGGATTTTTACTATGATCTGTTGCGCCCGATCACAGCCTCGCTCGATATCTGGCATGTAGAATACCTCCAGATTCTGCAGGGCGACGACCCGGTGGCGGAGTTCGTGAAGGGAAGCTGGCTGCCGCAATTCCTGGAGGTGCTGGACGAGCCGGCGCGGAGCGATTTCGAAAGGGAGTACCGCGCGCGGCTTCGCGCTGCCTATCCGAAGCGGGCGGATGGCGCGACCCTGTTCCCCTTCAAGCGCCTGTTCATCGTCGCCCGGATGTAAGGAGAGCACGTGTTCCACAAACGGAAAGCTTCCATCTTCGCCGCGATGCTGCTGCTGGCCGGTTGCGCAGAGACGGCGGACTATGTCAACGAGAACCCTCAGCGGGTTCTTTCACCCGTCATCGCCGGTGCCATAGGCCAGTCGGCGGGCGAGGCGATCGGCAGCGCCACAGCGCAGGCAGGGCTGGGCGCGGCCGGCGTCATTGTCGGTCTTGCCGCCGGCCCCTACCTGCAGAAGCGCGACATCGTGTTCTTCGACAAGGCGATCGACCAGGCGGCGGTCGCGGCGCCGGGCAAGCCGGTCCACTGGAGCAACCCGAATACCGGGACGCGCGGCACGATGACGCGGATGAAGGATGTCGAAGGCACCGGCGGCGAGACCTGCCGCACGCTTCGGAGCGAGGTGAACAGCGGCGGCGCCATCGCCATCGAAGACATGATCGTCTGCCGCCCGCCGCAGGGCACCTGGTATATCGACTGGAGCTGGCCGGTGGAAAAGCGGCCGGCAAGCTGAGCGCCGCCCTTCATTTCTGACTTAAACTTCACAACGACAAGGGACTCGAACGACATGAAAATTCTCGTGCTCAGGGGCGACGGTATCGGCCCGGAAATCGTCGCCGCGGCGGAAACGGTCGTGAAGGCGGCGAACCGCCGCTTCAATCTCGGGCTCGAGCTGGATTACGCGGAGATCGGCCTCGAAAGCCTGAAGAGCCAGGGCACGACCTTCCCCGACGAAACGGTCCGCCGGATGAAGGAAAGCGACGGCATCATCCTCGGGCCGTTGCACACCGCGATCTATCCGCCGCCGGAGAAAGGCGGCCCCAACCCGTCCGGCGGCACGCGCAAGGCGCTCGACCTGTTTGCCAACGTCCGCCCGTCACGGGTCCGGCCCGGCTGCCCGGCCCATGTAAAGAAGATGGACGTGGTGATCGTGCGCGAAAATACCGAAGGCTTCTACGCCGACCGCAACATGTTCATGGGCCGCGGCGAGTTCATGCCGACGCCGGACATCGCCATCTCGATGCGCAAGGTCACGCGCGACGGCTGCATTCGGATCGCCGAATCGGCCTGCCAGCTCGCCAAGGAGCGCTCGGGCAAGCTGACCATGGTGCACAAGGGCAACGTGATGAAGATGTCCGACGGCCTGTTCGCCGAATGCGTGAATGCCGTCGCGTCCGACTACAAGCTCGATGTGGACGAGTATTTCATCGATGCGATGACCGCGCTTCTCGTGCGCAAGCCCGACTTCTTCGACGTCATCGTGACGACCAACATGTATGGCGACATTCTGTCCGACCTCGCCGCGGAGCTGTCCGGCGGCCTCGGCCTCGGCCCCTCGATCAACGCCGGCGCCGACCACTGCGTCGCGCAGGCGGCACACGGCTCGGCGCCCGACATCGCCGGCAGGAACATCGCCAACCCGACCGCCATGATCCTGTCCTGCGGCATGCTGCTCGACTGGCTCGGCCGGCGCCATAAGCGGCCGGAGCTGCAGGAGGCGGCGAAGCGCATCGACGAGGTGATCGAGCGCCAGCTCGCCGACGACAAGGGCCGCACGCCCGACCTCGGCGGCAAGCTCGGCACCGGCGCCTTCGGCGACGCGGTGGCGAAGCGGCTGGCGGGGTAAAATGCCCTGTCTTCTTACATTTAGATCAAGGTATTAGACCTCATCCTGAGCTTGTCGAAGGATGAGTACGCTCCGATGCACCGAGCCGCTCATGTTTCGACAGGCTCAACATGAGGGCAGCTTTCGTGCACGGATCTCCGCTCTTAGCCCGCCGCCCGGAAGCGTGACGCCTTCGGGACGTACAGATCGAGCAGGCTGACGCCGTTTCGCAGGCCCGCCGCGTCGTGCAGCCAGAGCCGCACGAGATGGCGGCGGTGCGCGGCGTCGTCGCGGTATTCCGTC
>Ga0299914_10001907_pt1 | contig 14122 bp, 8 predicted proteins | sample RVTome_10_FD_201361 | JGI IMG/M metagenome (GOLD analysis project Ga0299914, IMG submission 201361) | Soil microbial communities from uranium-contaminated site in the Upper Colorado River Basin, Wyoming, United States - RVT153D57 (version 2) ...
GCCGTCCGGATCGCCAGCTCGCGCGTGCGCCGCCGCATCTGCACCAGCGCGAGGCCCGCGACGTTGCCGACGCCGATCAGCCAGAGCAGCGCGACGGCGCCGGAGACGAGGACGAGGCCGCGCCGGGCGTCGCCGACGCGGGCGTCCTTCAGCGGGCGGATCTCGGCCGACCAGTCCGCATCCGTCTTCGGGAACTCGCGGGCGAGCGCTGCCTGCACGGCCGCGAGATCCTGCGCGGCCTCCTCGATTGACACACCGGGCCGCACCCGCCCGATGCCGCCGAGGAACCGCGCCTCGCGGACCTGCATCAGCCCAGGAGCAAGGCGCGCGGGCAGCCACGCGTCGACGGCGGCGCCCGTGAACGTGGCGGGCATCACCCCGACGATGGTGTAGGGCGTGCCGCCGATGACGAGCGCGCGGCCGAGGGCGGACGGCGAGCCGCCGAACCGGTGGGTCCAGAAGCCTTCGCTGATGACCGCTGCGCCGGGGCCGCTCGCCCCCTCTTCGTCCGGCGTGAACGTCCGGCCGGCGATCGGCGGGGTGCCGTAGACGGTGAAGAATCGCGGCGCGACGCGCCGCGCCTGGAGCCGCTCGGGCTCGGCGCCGCTCGTGTCGGTGACGTTCTCCGCATAGCTGCCGGAGATCGCGACGAACGTGCGGTTCAGGCGCTGCCAGTCCTCGAGCCGGGCCGGCGCGACGAGGCTCGTACGGTTCCGCGCGGCCGGGCTCGACTCGTAAACGGTGACGAGCCGATCCGCCTGCGGATAGGGCAGCGGCTTGATCAGCGTCGCGTCCACCATCGCGAACACCGTGGTCGTGATCCAGGTGCCGAAGGCGAGCGTGAGGATGGCCGCGGCGGCATAGGACGGCCGCCGCCTCAGCGAGCGCAGCGCCTGCACCCACCCCGACCGCTCGAGCCAGGCGCGCGCCGCCGCGCGCCGATCGCCGTACGGCGGCGGGGGAAGCGGCGCGGGCACGTTCGCGCGCCGCGAGCGCGCGAGGTCGCGGATCTCGGCGAACAACAGCCGCAGCAGCGCGACGCGGCCGCGCGGCGCCGCCTCGTCGAGCGCGGTTTCGAACGTGGCGCGCATCTCGGCGCCGTACACGCGGCGGACGTCGCGCGGCACCAGGATCAGGCAGGCGCGGTGCACGGCGCGCGCGGACCGGACCGTGCGGGAAGACGGCGCGCTCACGATCGCCTCGACGCCGCCGGGGCCGGCGGGCGGATGCCGCTCGCGTGCGCGTAGCGGACGAGCGCTTCGAGGCGCGCCGTCTCGGCCTGCAGCACGTCCCGGCCCAGCGGCAGCAGGCGGTAGAAGCGCCGCCGCTCGTCGGCGCGGCCGGTGTCCCCGATGAGCCCAAGCTCGGCGAGCCGGGCGATCGCGGTGTAGAGCGTCCCGGTCCCCAGCCGCATCGCGCCGTCAGTGCGCCTGCCGATCTCCTGGATCAGGGCGTAGCCGTGCCGCTCGCCGCCGGCGAGCGTGAGGAGGATGTGGAACTGGTGGGGGGAGAGGGGCAGAAAGCGCTGGGCCTCGTGCATACGTCGAACCTCGCTGTATCGGGGTTAGACGTATTAACCGGGCGATCGGTTTGCCTCGAAGGACGGGAAGCCGGCCTGCAGCTTGACGGCCGCTGCTGTCTGCATTATAACTGGAGGCATTTTGCAGCTATGCCCGCGAAGCTTCCGGTTGCCGACTCGCCGCTCAAGCCCCACGTCTTCCTGATCCTGCTCGCCCTGGCCGACGGTCCCGCCCACGGTTACCGCATCAAACAAACGGTGGAGGAGCGCGGCGGCGTGCGGCTGGATCCCGGTTCGCTCTACCGTCTGATCGCGAGGCTCCTCGACGAGGAGCTCATCGCCGGGCACAGCCCCGACCCCGATGCCGATCCGCGGCGGCGGCCCTACGCCCTCACCGGGCGCGGACGCGCGACGCTGCTGGCCGAAACGGATCGCCTCGCCGATCTCGTCGGCGCCGTGCGCCGATCGAAGCTCCTGCGCCGGCCGCGCCACGCATGAGGCCGTCCGAACCCTCGCCTGCCGCGCGCTACCTGGCGGCGGTCGCGCTGCGCGCCTGTCCGCGCGAGGTCCGGGCCAGGTTCGGGGACGAACTCGCGCACACGGTCGAAGAGACGTGGGCCGCCGAATCGGCCACGCGGAATCGCGCCGGCCGCGCCCTGCTGCTGGCGCGGCTCACGGCCGACGCCGTCATGTCCGGACTGGCGTTTCGAGTTGGCGCGGAGCCGGCGCTCCGCGAACGCGTCGCTTCCAGACGATCCGGAGGTCCTGTCATGGCCGCTTTCCTCTACGACGCCCGCCTGGCGACTCGCAGTCTGCTCGCCGCGCGCGCCTTCGCCGCCACCGCCGTCTCGATCCTCGCATTGGGCATCGGCGGCATGACCGCCGTCGTGTCGCTCGTCCATCACGTGCTCGTGAGCCCGCTTCCGTATCCCGAGCCGCACCGGCTGGTGATGGTCTGGGATGTCCTGCGGAGCGAGCCAAGCGAATACCAGGTCGCCTCGCCGGGAAATATCGCCGACTGGATCGAGCAGTCCACCGCGTTCGCCGGCCTTGCCGCCTTCAACTTGTCGTCGTTGACGCTCGATTTCGAGGAGGGGCGCGAGCGTGTGCCGGGAGCGGTCGTCACCGCCAACTACTTCGACGTGCTTGGCGTGCGCCCGCAGCACGGCCGCGGCTTCACGGCGGACGACGATACCCCTGGCGCGGAGCCGGTGCTGGTGCTGAGCCATGGGTTCTGGAGACGCAGGTTCGGCGCCGATCCCGGCATCGTCGGCGGAGCGGTTCGCATCGGCGCGCGGGACGTCAGGGTCGTGGGCGTCATGCCGCCTGATTTCAGGGGACCCGACGAGCACCATTTTGGGCGCGCCGACTTCTGGCTGCCCATGCGGATGCAGTTCCGGGAGGCCGGACGAGGCGGGCACTACCTCCGCACCGTCGGCCGCCTGAAGCCCGGCGTGTCGCTGGAGCAGGCGAAGGACGAGATCCGACGCATCGCCGATCGGGCGTCGGCGGAGTATCCCGACACGAACCGGAACTGGACCGCGACGGTGGTCCCCCTGCACGACGCGATCGTCGCCGGCGTCAGGCCGGCGCTGCTGCTCCTGTTAGCCGCGGTGGCCCTGGTCCACCTCATCGTGTGCGCCAACCTCGCGAACCTGCTGCTCTCGCGGGGCGTGACGCGCGAGCGCGAGTACGCGATCCGCTCGGCGATCGGCGCGTCGCGCGGACGAATCATCCAGATCACCCTTGCGGAGAGCGCAGCCCTCACGCTGATGGGAAGCCTCGGAGGCATCGTGCTCGCCGGCTGGCTGCTCCGGGTGGCGCCGGCGCTCGTGCCAGACCTGCCGCGCGCCGACTCGCTGTGGCTGGACGTGCCGGCAGCCGGCTTTGCCGTCCTGTTCGCGCTGGCGACGTCGGTGATCGCTGCACTCGTTCCTGCGATCCTCGCGTCGCGCACCGCGCCGGTCCGGGCGCTCCAGGCCGCGGGGCGGGGCTCGGGAACCGGCCGGCAGCGCGCCCGGCGCATCCTCGTCGTCTCCGAGATTGCGGTGTCGGTCGTCCTGCTCGTCGGTGCCCTGCTTCTCACGCGCAGCTTCGCGCGGTTGGCGTCCGTGCCGTCGGGTTTCTCGACGGCGGGCGTGCTCACCGCCCAAGTGGGGCTGCCTCCCTCTCCGGGAACGCAGGGGGAGGCCAATCGGGAGGCAGCCGGGGCGCTCGCGGCGGCCATCGAATCGCTGCCCGGCGTGCAGGATGCCGGGTTCACCACCAGCCTGCCGCTCCACGGCCTGAACAACCTCGGATTCACCGTCGAAACGAGAACGCGGACCGAGGGCGAACGCCGGGTGCAGGTACGGTATCGCGCCGTGACGCCAGGCTACCTGCGCGCGATTGGCGTGGACCTCCGCACCGGCCGTCTGTTCGACGACCGCGATCGCGAGGGGGCTCCGGGGGCTGTCGTCCTCAACGATGTCGCGGCCCGGGCGTTCGGGGCCGAGGGTCCGATCGGCGCGCCGATCAGGCTCGATTTCGGAGGGCAGGTGTTCGAGGGCGTTGTCGTGGGTGTGATCGGCGGAATCCGGCACGAGGATCTGACCACGAGTCCGGAAGCGGAACTGTACGTGCCCTACGCCCAGCATCCGGTGATGGGGACACTCTTCCTCACGGCCCGAAGCGCGGGTCCCCTCCCCGGGGCCGACGCCCTGCGCCAGGTTGCCCGCCGCGCGTCCCCGCGCGCGACGCTCGATGGCGTGCAGCCGCTCCAGACGCTCGTCGATCGCGCGCTGGCCTCCCAGCGGCTGAACGCGGTGCTGCTGACCGGGTTGTCGTCAGTGGCGCTCGCGCTGTCGCTCGTTGGTCTCTATGCCGTCATCTCGCACGGTGTCGCTCTGCGGGCGCGCGAATTCGGGATCAGGCTCGCGCTCGGCGCCCAGCCGGCACGACTCGTCGCACTCGTGCTGAACGAGGGCCTGGTTCTCGCGGCCGTGGGCGTCGCGCTGGGTGGACTCGTGGCGTATCTCGGGGGCGGATTGCTGGAGGGGATGCTCTTCGGGATCGGCGAGCATGATGCGGCGACATTCGTGATGGCGATCGCCATCATGGCTGGCGTCGCGGCCGCGGCCAGCTACCTGCCGGCACGGCGCGCGAGCCGCGTCGATCCGATCGTGTCGTTGCGGGTGGAGTAGGGCGGCGCCGGCTGAGGGAATCTGACGCGCGCCCCGTCGCCGCGACGGATCAAGGGCGGCGGACGACACGGCTCACGTAGTCCCCATCCACCGGTCGCGGCACGCGGCCATGACCCCCCAGGTAATTGCCGGCGCTCGTCCGCGTGCGCGATGCTCGTCACAGCGCGGTGCCAGGAACTCATGGCCGCGGGGAGACGAGCGATGGACCCGCATGAAGACGGGCACCGATGAGAAGCGCGTGCCGCGGCGGACCGGCTGCCGCCACGATCCCTGATCGCAGGATCCGGCCGGGTGCGACCGCAGCGGCCCTCCTCGCGGCCGCGGTCTCCGGCGCCCCCGCGGACAGCCTCGCCGCGCAGGCGGACGCATCTCCCCAGGCGGACACCCGCGCGGCCGCGAGAGCGCCGCTGATGGCTCCGCGGATCTCGAGCCCAATCCGGCTGGACGGCCGTGTGGACGATGCCGCCTGGATGGCCATCGAGCCCCTCCGCGCCGTCATGAGTTCCCCCACGTTCGGGGCCGAGCCCTCCGAGCCAACGGAGCTCAGAATCGCCTATGACGACGACTACCTCTACATCTCGGGGGTTCTCCACGACAGCGCACCAGACGGCATCCGGGCCACCACCCTCCAGCGCGACGACGGGAGTCTCTCCAGCGACTGGCTGGCGGTGACCATCGACGGGTACCGGGACCGCGAGAACGCACTGGGGTTCGGGGTGACCCCCGCGGGTGTCCGGTCCGACGCCGAGTTCCCGGACGATGCGGAAGCGTCGCCCAACTTCGCATGGAACGCCTTCTGGGATGCCGCGGCCGCCCGAACCGACACTGGCTGGTCGGCGGAGATCCGCATTCCGTTCACCTCGCTTCCGTACCAGCCCGACGAGACAGGGCGGGTGGTCATGGGAATCACGGTCTGGCGGAACATCGGACGGAAGAGTGAGATCGTGAGCTGGCCCGCGATCGAGCCTCTGTGGGCGAGCTCCGTTGTCAAGGCTTCCCAGACGGGCGATGTCGTGTTCCACGGGCTCGCGCGTCGCCGGGTGATCCATGCCACGCCCTATCTGCTGGCGGGAGGGAGCCGCACCCCGATCCTTTCCACCGGCGGCGAGAGCTGGGTCCCGGAGGCGCTGGGAGTGCGCGAGGTGGGCCTCGACGTGAAGTTCGGGATCACCGCCAACCTGACGCTGGATCTGACGGTGAACACGGATTTCGCCCAGGTTGAGGCCGACGATCAGGCGGTGAACCTGACGCGGTTCTCGCTCTTTTTTCCCGAACGGCGCCTCTTCTTCCAGGAGCGTGCCGGTATCTTCGCCTTCGATACCGGGGATTCAGACCGCCTCTTCTACAGCCGCCGCATCGGCCTCCTCGACGATCGACCCGTGCGCATCTACGGAGGGGCCCGCATCGTAGGTCGCATCGGCGAGTGGGACGTAGGTCTGCTGAACATGCAGACGGCCTCGGCCGGCGACGCGACACAGAACGCCTCGGCACTCCGCCTCAGGCGGCGGCTCCATAACGCCAGTTCCTACGCCGGCGGCATGGTCACGACCCTCATGGGAAACGACGGCCGCCACAACGTCGCCGCGGGTGCGGACCTGACGCTGAACCTGACCGGGCAGAACTTCCTGAGCGTCAACGCGGCCCACAGCTGGTCGGACGAGGACCCGTCGGGGCTGGAGCTGGCCGACCGCGGCCTGGCTCGTATCCGCGTGGAGCGGCGGGGGCTGGACGGCTTCGGCATGGACGTCGCCGTTGCCCGGGCAGGGAGCCGGTACGACCCGGCGCTGGGGTTCCTCCAGCGACGGGACTTCACCCGGATCGGTGATGTCGTGGGCTGGGGGTGGCGGGCCGGCGACGGCTCCCCGGTGCTGCGGCACCGGCTGGCCTTCAGGGGTGTCTCCTTCTTCCGGAACGACGGCCTCACACTCGAGTCTCTCGAGGCGGGCCCGGAGTGGACGCTGGACATGAAGAGCACCCGAAGGTGGGTGGCGTCCGCGACCGTCCGGGAGGAGCGGGTCGCGCGCGCCTTCGGGATTGCCGGCGCTTCGATTCCGGCGGGGGAGTACGGCTGGGTGGAGGGACGCCTCGCCCACTCCCAGCCCACTGGCGCCCTCCTCAGGGGTACGCTCGCCATCGAGGGCGGGCGCTTCTACGACGGTCACCGCATCGGGTTCTCCGCGTCGCCGACCTGGAGCGTCTCCCGGCACCTGGAGCTGAACGGCCTCTACCAGGCCAGCCGCATCACTTTTCCCGGGCGTTTCCCGGGAAAGGAGCAGACCACCACGCAGGTGGCTCGGCTCCGGACGCGGGTGATGTTCAGCGGCTCGCTCTCCACCGCCTTTTTCGTCCAGTACACGAGTGCCGCCGACCTGGTTACCCTGAACGCCCGGCTCCGCTACAACCGCCGGGAGGGCCAGGACCTCTACCTGGTCTTCAACGACGGCCTCAACACCGACCGTGCCGCCTTCGCACCGGCGCTCCCCCTGAGCGCCGGCCGGACGCTCCTCCTTAAGTACTCCCACGCGGTGCCGTTCGGATGGTGAACTCGTCGAGTGTGCCCGATCGTCCGGGGTTCGGCAGGCACGAGGTGAGCGCCGACTGCAGGGCCGTTGCCTGCCTGCAGCCCGGCTGCCAGTTTGCGGGGGTGCGACATAGAATGTTGGCTGCCGCATCGAAGGTTCCCAGGCCATGCACTCCAAGGATCCGCAGGCGGGCTATTCAGGCACGCCGCTCCCCCAGAAACTCGGCATCAAGGACGGCCACCGCATGGCCTGCATCGACGCGCCGGAGGAACTGCCGGCGGGCTTCGCGGCAATGCCGGCGTCCGTGCGTGTGGTGCGCGGTGTGCGAGGCGGCCCGTTCGACGTGATCGTGCTCTTCGCCGATCGGGAACGCCGTCTGAGGACGCGGTTCGCGCGGGCCGCGCGGACGTTGAAACCGAACGGGGGCCTCTGGGTGGCCTGGCCCAAGAAAGCCTCGGGCGTGCCGACGGACCTCACGGAGGATCGGGTCCGGGCGGTTGCCCTCGCCGCAGGCCTCGTGGACAACAAGGTGTGCGCGATCGATCAGATCTGGTCGGGCCTGCGGTGCGTGTATCGGCTGCGGGACCGGCCGTGATGTACGTTGGGTGTCGCGTCGACACGGCCGTGCGGAACCGCACGGATGGATCGTGTGGTTCCACGTACGCGGTTCGCGTTGCGCCTCAGTCGGGATAGACTGCTGGTTCTGTCCTTCCAACCCGTTGTGCGCGTCGAGGCTCCGCTCTCCGGTCGGGTCGCGGCCGGGCTGGTCGCATCTCTCGTGTGCGCACGGGCCGCCGCGCGGCGCCACGGCCGCGCGGTGGCATGCCTGGTTCTGATTTTCGGCGCGGCGGCTTCCACCGCCCGCGCTTCCGGCCTCGACCTCCAGTACCGCGTGTGGACAACCGAGGAAGGCCTGCCGCAGGGATCGGTGTACTCGATCGCGCAGACGCCCGACGGCTATCTCTGGATCGCGACGCTCGACGGCCTCGTCCGCTTCGACGGTATCCGGATGGTCGTGTTCTCGAACGCCGAGTTCCCGACGATGACGTCGAACCGCCTGCTCGCGCTCCTCGTGGACCGTCGCGGCACCTTGTGGATGGGCACGGAAGACGGCGGGATCCTGCGGAAGGACGGAACGACCTTTCACGCGTACCGGCGCTCGAGCGGCCTCGAGTCCGACACCATTCTGAGCCTCGCCGAAGATCGGAACGGCAGCCTCTGGGCGTGGACCACCGCAGGCCGCATGGTGCTGCAGGGGGATCGCTGGACGCCGCCCGAAGAAACGGCTGAGCGGCCGGCGTCCTGGACCGCCTCGCTGCGGGGCCAGCGCCCGGACGTGCCCGCGGGCCGGCGGACTCCGGATCCGATGCTCTGGACCACGGGCGGAGAGGGCCGCACCTGGGCGCTCGACGGCGGCCACCTCCACAGCCGGGAGAACGGCTCGTGGCGGACGTTCTCGAATCCCGTGCCGGCGGTTGCGCTTCAGGCGCCGCGAACCCTGTTCGAGGACGCCGAAGGCACCCTCTGGATCGGCAGCGATCGCGGGCTCGTGCAGGCGATCCAGACGCCGGTGCGTGCCGTGGTCCCCGGCGGCGTGACAAGCAACGTCTACACGCTGGCCGAGGACCACACGGGGCGCGTGTGGGTGGGCACGGAGGGGGACCCCCTCGTCCTCGAGCGGGGCGTCTCGGCACCGCTCGTCGGCCGGTCGTGGTGGCCCCGGGCGTGGATCACGGCAATCGAGCCCGACACCGACGGAAGCATACTCGCCGGCGGCTCGTCGGGCCTGTTTCGGATCTGGCCGGGCCGCCGGTACGAGCAACTGCGCGAAGGTCCGGCCGTCGTGGACGTCCACCGCGATCGCCGTGGCGCGGTGTGGGTCGCCACCGGGGCCGGCCTGCTGCGATCGTCGGCAGAGGGCTGGGACCGGGTCGATGGGCTGCCGTCGGTCGACATCAAGGTCCTGCTCGAAGGACGCGACGGTGCGCTGTGGGTGGGCACGTACGGAGGCCTGGGGCGCGTGCACGGCGAGGATGTTCAGGCATGGACCACCGCCGATGGCCTGTCGAGCGATCGCATCCGCGCCCTCCACGAGGACGAAGCCGGCGCGCTGTGGATCGGGACCTACGACGGCGGTCTCAACCGGTTCGCGGGCGGCAGGTTCGACACGATCCGCAAGCGCGACGGCCTCTATGACGATGGCGTCTTCGTCATCCTGGACGACGGGGCGGGCCGCTACTACATGTGCAGCAATCGGGGTATTCACTCGGTGCCGAAGCGCGAGCTCGAGGCCTTTGCGTCCGGCACGTCCCGGGATCTCACGTACCGGGCCTGGCGGAAGGTGGACGGCATGCCCTCGTCCGAGTGCAACGGTGGCCGCCAGCCATCCGGCTTCCGGGCGGCCGACGGGACCCTGTGGTTCCCGACGCAGGGCGGGATCGCCGTCCTCGACCCCCGCGCGGTGCCCCAGAATCCGGTACCTCCTCCGATCGCGATCGAGGACGTCAGGATCGACCGGCGGCCGATCGCACCCGGGCAGCCCGTGGCGCTCGCGCCCGGAGAACGGCGGCTGGAGGTGCGCTACACGGCGAACACCTTCGTGAGACCCGAGGGGGCGCGCTTTCGCCACCGGCTGGCCGGTTATGACGACGACTGGATCGACGCGGGGAGCGCCCGCGTGCTCCAGTACGCGCAGCTCCCGCCGGGGCGGTACGTCCTGACGATCGCCGCCGCCAACAGCGACGGGGTGTGGAACATGGAGGGCAGCAGCCTCGAGGTGGTGGTGCTGCCCGCGTTCTATCAGACGTGGTGGTTCCGCGCGTTCGTCGTGATCGGCGTGTCCGGGCTGGCGGCCGTCCTGCTGCGGCGGCGGGAGGCGGTGCTGAAGCGGGCCCATGCCGCGCAGCAGGCGTTCTCGCGACAGCTCATCGCGACGCAGGAGGCCGAGCGCAAGCGTTTCGCGGCGGAGCTGCACGACAGCCTGGGCCAGCGGCTCGTGATCATCAAGAACCTGGCGACGCTCGCAGCCAGGGCCGATCCGGGCGGCGCGCGGGCGCGGGTGGACGAGATCGCCGGCGAGGCGTCCCACGCCATCGCCGAGGTGCGCGAGATTGCCCGGGACCTGCGGCCGCATCATCTGGATCGGCTCGGGCTCACCAAGGCGCTCGCCGCCCTCGTCCGAGGCGCGGGCGACGCGTCGTCCACGGTCTTCACGGCCGATCTCGATCGGATGGACGGGGTGTTTCCGAAGAGCGCCGAGATCCACGTGTATCGCGTCGTGCAGGAGAGCCTGAGCAACATCCTCAAGCACGCGCAGGCAACCGAGGCCCGCGTGACGATCCGGCGCGCGCCGGATCGAATCGTGCTCACCGTGCAGGACAACGGCGTGGGGATGGCGGCACAGGCCTCCGCCGACTCGCGCGCGGCCGGCGGCGGCTTCGGGCTGGCGGGTATCATGGAGCGGGTCACGCTGCTCGGCGGCCGCGCCGAGCTTCGATCGGCGCCGGGCGGGGGCACGATCGTGAGCGTTACGTTCAATCCCGCGAAGCTGCCGTCGAGTCCCGATCGTGACGCCGGCCTCGAGGCTGGCGGCGCGTAGACGCCGGCGCGACACACGAAGATGGCCACGCCTGTCTCGGTTCTCATCGCCGACGATCACCCCGTGCTCAGGAAAGGGCTCCGCCAGGTGATCGAAGCCGATCCGTCGCTTCGCGTGGTCGGCGAGGCGGGCGACGGCGAGGCGACGCTCGGGCAGATCGAAGCGCATCGCCCCGATATCGCCGTGCTCGATATCGACATGCCCGGGCTCGGTGGGCTGGACGTCCTCCGCGAGGTACGCCGTCGGGGGCTGACCACGGCCGTGATCTTCCTGACGTTCCACGCGGACGAGGCGCTCTTCACCGAAGCCATCGAGCTGGGCGCGCGCGGCTACATCCTCAAGGACGAGGCCCTCACCGCCATCGTCGATGGCGTGAAGGCGGTGGCGCGGGGGCGGCCCTACGTGACCCCGTCGCTCACCGGCCTGCTCGTGCGACGCCGGGAACGGGCGCGGGACCTGACCGCCCGCCGTCCGGAACTGGCCGATCTCACACCCAGCGAACGCCGGATCCTCGGGCTCATCGCGCGCGGACAGTCCAGCAAGGAGATTGCGGCCGCGCTCTACATCCACTACCGCACCGTGGAGAACCACCGGGTCAACATCGCGCAGAAGCTCGGGCTGCGCGGCCACAATGCCGTCCTGAAATTCGCGCTGCAACACCGGATGGAGTTGTAGGAGGGCAGGAAGCCTTGCGGGCCGGTAGGAGCGACCCCGAGCCTGACATTTGTGTGGTTCCCCTCAGGCGGATCGTGCGCCTCCCGCTGTTCTCCCGCCGCCGCGGTTTTCGTACGCTTCTGCACGCGGCGGACGTTGATGAAGATTCTCATCGTGGACAACGACCGAGGCATCCGGCGTCTGATGACCAGCATGCTGGCGCCGCTGGCGCCGGAGGTCGCCGAGTGCGGCGACGGCGCCGACGCGCTCGCGGCGTTCGAGGCGCACCGCCCCGACGTGGTCCTGATGGACATCGGGATGCGCCGGCTCGACGGCATCGCCGCGACGGCCGTCATCGTGGCGGCCCATCCGGCGGCCCGTGTGGTCATCGTCACCAACTACGACGATCCCGACCTGCGCCAGGCGGCGTCGCAGGCTGGCGCGTGCGGGTACGTGTTGAAGGAGGATCTGATCGAACTGGTGCCGCTGCTCGAGCGGCTCGGGTGTTGAGGATCGGTCGCTCTCCTCGGGCGTTCCCGGATCAGCGCGCCGAAGTCGGCCACGGCTGCTCCCGCCGGCACTTCGCCGACGCCGGTTCCCTTATCGCTGCCCGGCGCGGCGCCGTTTCCGGCGCCGCGCCCCATCCACGCAGACTATCCTCGCGGGAAGGCCCCCGCTCACCGAATGGCGAATGCGATCCTGTGCACCACCGGGTCGCCGGCGACGGTAAAGGCCAGCGTGTAGGTCCCTGGCGGATAGTCAGTGGTCTTCAGGGTGTACACGTACTGCTTTCCCGCGTCGATGAACTCTCCTGTCGGTTGAGGCGCCGAGCCGGGATTGGGCGAGATCGCGGGCGTCGCCAGCGCGACCCCAATCTGCCTCGACGAGAGGTTGTTGCCGCTCGCATCGATCAGCTGGAAGATGACGGGAATCGTGCTTCCGCTCACCGACGTGGACGGCGTGTCCACGACGGCGCTGACCGCATAGGTGACGCCGACCGTTCCGTCGATGTACTCGATGGAGTAGTTCGGACTCGCGGCGCCGCTGCACGTCGACGGATAGGTGCCGGCCGGCGACCCGCTCGTCGCGGTGGTCGTGCAACCGGCCCGGGCCGTCAGGCTCGCCGCGCCCTCGCCTGCGGCGAATCCGCTGTAGAGCGGCTCGATGGTGGGGACCGCATCCCCGATGATCATCGTTTCGCTCGAAGCCGTCACCGTCAGCGCCGCCGGGTTCACCGTCAGGCTGCCGTTGACGTAGCCGATGACGTAGTTCCCGAGCCCGGTTCCGGCCGCCGCGCCCGGCACGATCGCGTAGGGGCTGCCGGCGACGCCCGCGCTCGCGGCCGCTCCAGGGCTCGCCAGCGTGACGCCCGTCACCGTGTCGCCATTGACGAGTGCGCTCGTCGTGAACTCCGTGCCGGCGAAGAACACGGTCTGGCCGTAGGTCTTCGTCAGGTGGGCCGCTGCGACCGTGAGCGGCCTGGGCGCCACCGTGAGGCTGCCGGCCACGTAGGCGATCGCGTAGTTCGCGCTCGCCGCGCTGCTGCAGCTCGTCCCGTAAGTGCCGACGCCGCCGCCTGCGGTGTAGAGGGTGGCGCACGTGGCTGGCGTTGTCAGCGATGCCGCGGTGTCGCCGTTGACGAAACCGCTGTAGATCGGCGCGATCGCCGGTGCGGCGTCCCCGTACGTGACGCTCGGACTGGAGGCGGCCACCGTCAGCGGCGCGGGCTCCACCGTCAGCGTGCCGCTGACGTATTCGATCTCGAACCTCGGGCCTGCGTGGACACACGTCGGCGGACCCTCCACCGGGAAGGTGCACTCGGATCCGCCGTCCGGTGCGGCCGCGCCGGAGCAGCTCGTGGAATAGGTGCCTGGAGGCGAGCCCGGGGTGTACGACGTGGTGCAGGTCGGAAGCGTCTGGAGCAGCGCTTGTGGCTGGCCCGCGTAGTCCGGCGCGATCGTGGGGATGGGATCGCCGTACGCGACCGTCGGACTGGATGCCGTGATGGTCATCGGACCGGACGGGACGACCACCGTCCCGGGCACGTAGACGATGTGATACCTCGGATCGGCGGCACCCGAGCAATGCGACTGGTAGATGCCGGGAAAGGAGCCTGCGGTATATACCGTGCCGCAGGTCGGCGGCGCCGCCAGCGAATCTGCCGTATGACCGCTCACGAATCCCGAGTAGGACGGGGTGATGGCCGGGGCCGGGCCGGTATAGCTGACCGAGGCGCTGGAGGCCGTGATCGTCAGGGTCGGCCGGCTCCAGATCGTGGCGTCGCCGAGCGTCGTCTGAATCGTGTCGCTGGCGACGCAGTCCGGACCGGCGACGCGCGCTCCCAGTGAGCTGGCGGTCATGCAGTTGCCATCCGCGCGGGTCAGCACCATCACCGGAACGGCTGACTCGATGTGGTCGAACGGCGCCGTCGTGCTGAACGCCGTGACCTGGCCGCCGGCGTCCCTGCTCACGCTGGCGACCGTGCGCACCTGTCCGTCCAGCACGACGTGATCGCCGCTCTCGATCGGAAGATCGAACGTGCCGGATGCGAGCACGCAGAGGTTGCCGAAATCGATGTTGCCGGTCGGCAGCAGGGGCATGTTGGCGCCGCACAGGTTGATCGCGTGGGTCACCGTGCCGAAGCCCG
>Ga0299914_10001908_pt1 | contig 14115 bp, 13 predicted proteins | sample RVTome_10_FD_201361 | JGI IMG/M metagenome (GOLD analysis project Ga0299914, IMG submission 201361) | Soil microbial communities from uranium-contaminated site in the Upper Colorado River Basin, Wyoming, United States - RVT153D57 (version 2) ...
CCTGGGCCCCCCGCGAGCTGACGCCGCGGGGGAGTCCGAGAAGCGCAGCCCCTCGGAAGATACTGGAGCGGGAGACGGGGATCGAACCCGCGACCAACAGCTTGGAAGGCTGTGACTCTACCACTGAGTTACTCCCGCCTGCGCGCCCTCTCCGCCCATCGCGTCGGCGTTGTCCTGTCCCGGTTTGCGGCATGCCGGCCGGCCCGACTTCCTTCATCGAACCGTCTCTTCACGCGCGCTCGCCGGCCCTTCGACTCGGCCCTGCGGGCCTCGCTCAGGGCACTCGACCTCGTCACTGACGCGGCCTGCCACGAGCGAGCCGCGCAGCGGCGAGTCGAGTGGTGGCGAGGGAAGGATTCGAACCTTCGAAGCCGCTGGGGCGACAGATTTACAGTCTGCTGCGTTTGACCGCTTCGCTACCTCGCCGAGACGTCGCCCCCACGTTTCAGCACACCTCACGGCTGACGGCTGGGAGCTGGTGTCGTGTGTCAGGATTTGCGCGCTCGCGAATCGTCTGGCCTGAACTGACGCAGGGACCGCGCCGGAATCGTTGGAGCTGGCGAAGGGATTCGAACCCCCGACCGGCTGATTACAAATCAGCTGCTCTACCGGACTGAGCTACGCCAGCCCAGACAAAAGAGTACTTTTAGCACGACGTGTGCCACTTGCGCAAGTCCCGACTTCGGAAGTGCTTCCGGGACCCTACGGCCGGGCTGGGGCCCCGGGGCCCGTCTCCCGCCGCTGCCTGACTGCCTCGAACAGCGCAACTCCCGCCGCGACAGAGACATTCAGGCTCGCGACCGCCCCCAGCATCGGGATGGACGCCAGCCGGTCGCAGCGCTCCCGGACGAGCCGTCGCAGGCCCGTTCCTTCCGCGCCCAGCACAATCGCGGTGGGCAGCGTCAGGTCGATTTGATCGTACCTGTCCGGAGCCTCGCCGGCCAGTCCCACGGTCCAGACCCCGAGGTCCTTCAGTTCCTCCACCGCGCGGGCGATGTTCACGACCGTGGCCATCCGCACGTGCGACACGGCGCCGGCCGACACCCGGGCGGCCGCGCCCCCGAGCGCCGCCGCGCGGCGGGCCTGCCGGATGATGCCGTGGGCGCCCGCGGCATCGGCGGTGCGCAGAATGGCGCCGACGTTGTGGGGATCCTCGATGCCGTCGAGCACCACGATCAACGGCGCCTCGGGCGCGGCGGCCGCCACGAGGTCGGCGACGGCATGGTCCCGAGGCTCCTCCACGTCGGCCACGATGCCCTGGTGCGCGCCGCCGCCCGCCGCGCGCGCGAGCCGCGCCGGATCGACGCGCTCGACCGGTACCTTCTTTTGACGCGCGAGCTGCAGCGCCCGATCCAGGCGCGCATCCGCGCGAGCCGCGACCCGCACGCGCCGGACCCGCCCGCCGCGCAACGCCTCCAGGACGGGGTTGATGCCGTAGATCGTGATCACGCCGGGGTCCGCGGCCCGTGGTCGGGGGCCCGTATCGCCGCCGCGAAGGCCGCCGCCCGCTCGCGGCACCCGACAATCCTCGCCACGCCGGCCGACGGGGGCAGCTCCGCGCCGCGGTCGATGGCCGGCACGGCCAGATCGAGCTCCGGGCCTCCGCCTTCCCCCGTCAGCGCCACGCGGATCGGGTGGAACAGCGCGCGTCCCTTCAAGCCCGTCCGGGCCTTCACGCGACTGGCCGCCGCGCGGAACCCGTCGCGATCGAGGCGGCCGGCCTCACGCAGCTCCCCGGCCAGCGCCGCCACGACCTCGCGCGCGCCCGGCTCGTGCAGCACCGCGGCCACCTCGGGTTTCGCGAGCGACGCGGCCGGATCGAACTCGAAGAGGAACCGCACGCGATCGGGGATCTCGTCGAGCCGATCGACCGAGCCGACCGCCAGCGGGAGCAGCGACGCGACGAAGTCCGTCGCCTGATCCGTGCGGCGCGCCACGTAGCCGCGCTGGATCAGGTAGCGCATCGATTCGGCGGCGAGCCGCCCCGCGGCCGCCAGCTTCATGTAGTGGCGGTTCATCCACGAGAGCTTCTCCGGATCGAAGACGCCGGCGCTGTGTCCCACGTCCTCGATGGCGAACCGCCGCGCGAGCTCCTCGATGTCCAGCAGCTCGTCGCCCTCGCCGGGCGACCAGCCGATGAGCGCCAGGTAATTGACGAGCGCCTCCGGCAGGTAGCCGCGCGCGCGGAACTCGGCGACCGAGGTCGCGCCATGCCGCTTCGACAGCGGCGCGTGATCGGGCCCCATGACGAGCGAGAGGTGCGCGAACTCCGGCGGCGTGAAGCCGAGCGCCGCATACAGCAGCAGCTGCCGCGGCGTGTTCGAGATGTGATCCTCCCCGCGGATCACGTGCGTCACTTCCATCAGCGCGTCGTCGATCACGACGGCGAAATTGTACTGGGGGCGGCCGTCCGAGCGCAGGACGACGAAATCGCCGATGACCTCGACCGGGAACGCCACCTCGCCGCGCACCAGATCGGCGAACCGGATCTCCCCGGCGTCCGCCGGCACGCGGAAGCGGACGACGGCGCGCTCACCGGCCTCGACGCGCGCGCGGGCGTCGGCGGCCGGGATGTCGCGGCACGTGCCGTGATAGCGCGGCGGCCGGCCGGCCGCCAGATCGGCCTTGCGATCGGCGTCGAGCGTCCGCGGTGAGCAGAAGCAGTGGTACGCCTGCCCCGCGTTCAGCAGCTCGGCCGCGTACGAGCTGTAGAGATGCAGCCGCTCCGACTGGCGGTACGGCCCGGCGGGCCCTCCGATGTCCGGCCCTTCGTCCCAGTCGAGGCCGAGCCAGCGGAGATCGTCCAGGATGCCCGCCTCGGACTCGCGCGTCGAGCGCTCCGCGTCGGTGTCCTCGATGCGCAGGATGAACGTGCCGTCGCGCCCGTGCGCGAGGAGCCAGTTGAACAGGGCGGTCCGGGCGTTGCCCACGTGGAGCTGGCCGGTTGGACTGGGGGCGAAGCGGAGGCGCATCAATCAGTCGTTGGTCGTCGGTCGGTGGTCGTTGGTCGCAGTCGTCAGCTTCGTCGTCAGTCGGTCGTCAGTCGGTCGTCGGTCGTCGGTCGTCAGTCGGTCGTCGGTCGTCAGTCGGTCGTCGGTCGGTCGTCGGTCGTCGGTCCGTGCCAGCAGGGCCACGGCATGCGCCGCGATCGCTTCGCCGCGCCCTACGGCATCCACGCCTTCGTTGGTCTTGGCCTTGACGCTCACCGCCTCGCTCCGGACGTCGAGGACGCGCGCGAGCTGCTCTTCCATCTCGGTGCGGTGGGGGCCGAGCTTGGGGCGCTCCAGCACGACGACGACGTCCACGTTCTCGATCGTCCAGCCGCGCGCGCGGACGAGCGCGACGGCGTGCTCGAGGAGCGCCAGGCTCGACGCGTCCTTCCACCGCGGATCCGTGTCGGGGAAGTGCTGACCGATGTCACCGGCACGGGCGGCGCCGAGAATCGCGTCGGTGACGGCGTGACAGACGGCGTCCGCGTCGGAATGGCCCGCCGCGCCGCGCCCGGCGGGCACGTGCACGCCGCCGAGCACGAGCGGCCGCCCCTCCACCAGCCGGTGCAGATCGTAGCCGATGCCCACGCGCGCCGCGCCCGACGGCCGGGCCGCGTCCGAAAGCCGGCGTCTCGCCATGCTCAAGTCCTCCGCGGTGGTGATCTTCACGTTCGAGGCATCGCCCTCCACGATGTGCACGGGATGTCCGGCGCGCTCGGCGAGCGCCGCCTCGTCGGTGGCGGCCACGCCGGAGCGGCCGAGCGCCACCGCGTCGCGGAGCACCGCCCGGCGAAAGGCCTGCGGCGTCTGCGCCAGATAGATCCGCTCGCGCGGCAGCGTGTCGACGACGAGCGGCAGCTTGCCGTCGGAAACGCGTTTGACCGTGTCAGTGGCGCCCACGGCGGCGATCGCCGCGCCGTGCGCGAGCGCGCCGTCGATGGCGCGCGAGATGAGGCCGGCCGTGACGAACGGGCGCGCGGCATCGTGCACGAGGACGATCTCCGCCTCATCCGGGACCGCCTCGAAGGCACGCGCCACCGAGGCCTGGCGCGTGTCGCCCCCCGCCACGATCCGCACGGGCCGAAGCCACTCGGGCGGGGCATCCGCGATGGAGGCCGGGACCGCCACGATCACGTCCGACACCCGCGGGTGCGTCAGGAAGGCCGACACGCTGCGCCGCAGGATGGGCTCGCCGCCGATCTCCAGCAGCTGCTTCGGCACGCCGGCGCCGAGCCGCCGGCCCGCTCCACCCGCCGCGACGATGGCGCTCACCCGCACGGATGGACAGTCCCCCATGGGTCAACCTGCGATTATATCGCCCCGGCGAGCCGGGACGGACGCCCAGGAATCTCACGCCGCCACCCACGACGCTGAACGGCCGGGGGCACGGCGGCCACGACCATGCACGACGAGAGCGGGATGTTACGCCGTGGTCCGGAGCGCGTCCTGCCTCTTCGGCGTCATAGCCGTCGCGAGCGTCCCCGCGCGAAGGCGCGTTCCGTGAGCCGCGGACCCATGTCGCGATCTCCCCGAATGTCTCGCCGCCGGCGGCCGAACGCGGCCTTGGGCGCGCCGAAGCTGGCCTCGGTCAGGATCAAACCGAGGCGGGCGAAGGCGGCTCGTCCACATCCCTCCGCACGATCTCCCGCACGCGCTCCGCGAACGCGCGCGCCTCCTCGCGGGCGATGCCGGCCGTCGGCAGCGGCTCGTGAATCGTGATCGTCACATGGCCGGGGCACGTCATCAGCCGCCCCTTCAGCATCACGTGCCGGCTGCGCGCGATGCTCACGGGGACGACCGGCAGCCCCGAGTCGATCGCCAGGAGGAAGATCCCTCCCTTGAAGCGCCCGAGCGTCCCGTCCCCGCTGCGCGTGCCCTCCGGAAACACGATGAGCGAACGGCCGCCGCTGATGAGCCGCGCCATCTTCTTCAGCACGCCCGCGCCGGGGTTCCGGCGATCCACGAGCAGGTGCCCGGTCCGCCGCAGGTGCCATCCGAGGAACGGAAACCGGCCGAGCGAGTCCTTCGCGACGATGCGGAGCTGCATCGGGAGCGACGTGAACACGATCGGGATGTCGTAGATGCTCTGATGGTTCGAGGCGAACACGTAGCTGCGCGACGGATCCAGGCGCTCCACGCCGCGCACGGTCAGGCGGACGCCGGTGGTCCTGAGCACGAGCCAGGCCCAGGCGCGCGCGCACCGGTGTCCCGCGTCGCCCGATCGATCCACGAACGACGAGAGGATCGAGACCGTGCCGAGCCCGATCGTGTAGAGGCTGATGGCGGGGATCAGATAGAAGACCGTCCGCCACCAGTGGAACGGGGGGATCCGCGCCACGACGGAGCTCAGATCACTTGCCCTGCGCGCGCGGCCCCTGGATCGCCGCGCCGGCGCCGGCCGACGCCGGCATGGCGGCCGGCGCGGGCGCGGCCCCGGTCGGCGCGGGCGCGGCGTTCTCGATGTAGCGCCCGAAGATCATCTTGCCGGCGGTCGTCTGGAGCACGCTCGTCACGACAATGTCGATGTTGCGGCTGATCATCCGCCGCGCGTTGTCCACCACCACCATCGTCCCGTCGTCGAGATACGCGACGCCCTGGTTGTACTCCTTGCCTTCCTTCAGGATGAACACCTTCATGAACTCGCCCGGCAGGACGACGGGCTTGAGCGCGTTGGCCAGCTCGTTGATGTTGAGCACCGGCACGCCGCGGAGCTGCGCCACCTTGTTGAGATTGAAGTCGTTGGTGACGATCTTCCCCTGGAGCGAGCGCGCCAGCTCGATCAGCTTGAGATCGACCTCGCGCACCTCGGGAAAATCGATGTCGGAGATCATGACGTCCACGCCGGACATCTTCTGGATCTTCTGGAGGATGTCGAGCCCGCGCCGCCCGCGGTTGCGCTTCAGCGAATCGGGCGAGTCGGCGACGAGCTGGAGTTCCTTGAGCACGAACTGCGGGATGACGAGCGTGCCGTCGAGGAAGCCCGTCTCGCAGACGTCCGCGATGCGGCCGTCGATGATCACGCTCGTGTCGAGCAGGCGATAGCGCTTCTGCGGGCCCGTGTCCCTGAAGAGGCTGACGAGCCGCGCGGGCTTCAGCCACTCGCCTTTCCGCGCCCCCATGACGATCCCGAGATACGGGAAGACCAGCAGGATGAAACTGTGCAGGAAGACGACGCGCCGATCGGTGGTGTCGGCCCAGAAGAGCGCCGCCCCGATCGTCTTCGCCAGGCCAAGGCCGATCGCGCCGCCGATCAGCGCGCCGAGGAGATCGGTGACCTCGGCCTCGCGCAGCCGCGTCTCCACGACGACCATCAGCACGCCGAGCGCGGCGCCGAGCAGAAGGTTGACGGGCACGGAGGGGCTGAACGGCCCCGCCAGCACGGCCGCGTACGTGACGGCGATGACGAACAGCGCACGGACGACGAGGTGCCAGGGCATAAATCGGGCTCCGATGATGATGACGGGCTGCCCCTATGATACTGCTCCGGAGCAGCCAGGGTCGCGTGAGGGGCCGCAAGGCCGTGGCCGGGCGGTGTCAGCGAATCTACCAGTCGATCAACTGATCGAGAGCCTCGGCGATCGTTCTCACGCCCGCCAGCTCCAGCCCGTCTGGCGCGTCGGCCGGCGCGCAGTTGCCGTCGGGCAGGACGCACCGCGTGAACCCCATCTGGGCCGCCTCGCGCACGCGCAGCGCGGCCTGGCTCACGGCGCGAATCTCTCCCGCGAGGCCCACCTCGCCGAACACGGCCGTCCCCGCGCGAACGGGCCGGTTGCGCACGCTCGAAGCGACCGCGGCGACCACGGCGAGGTCGGCGGCCGGCTCGTCGACCGCCATCCCTCCCGCGACGTTGACGAACACGTCGTCGGCGACCAGGTTCAGGCCCGCGCGCTTCTCGAGCACCGCCAGGAGCAGCGAGAGCCGCGCCTGGTCGACGCCGCTCGCCGTGCGGCGCGCGTTGCCGTACGTGCTGGTGCTCACGAGCGCCTGCACTTCGACGAGCAGCGGGCGGGAGCCCTCGACGCAGCAGAGGACCGCCGAGCCGGGCACGTTCCCCGGGCGCTCGGCGAGGAAGAGCTGCGACGGGTTGGCCACCGCGTGGAGCCCCGTTCCGGTCATCTCGAAGACGCCCAGCTCGCTCACCGCGCCGAAGCGGTTCTTCACGGCGCGCACGACGCGATGCGAGTGATGCTTCTCGCCCTCGAAGTAGAGCACCGTGTCCACGATGTGCTCCAGCGCCTTCGGGCCAGCGAGGCTGCCGTCCTTCGTGACGTGGCCGACGAGGAACGTGGGGATGTTCTGGCCCTTCGCGGCGAAGAGCAGCTGCGTCGCCGACTCGCGCACCTGCCCGATGCTCCCGGGCGCGGACTGGAACTTCAGCGAGAAGACCGTCTGGATGGAATCCACGACGACGAGCGCCGGGCGCAGCCGGGCCAGCTCCTCGAGAATGCGCTCGAGACACGTCTCGGCGAGGATGTAGAGCGGCGCGCGCTCGACGCCGAGACGCTCGCCGCGCGACTTGATCTGGTGCTCCGACTCCTCGCCCGAGCTGTAGAGCACGGGCCCGACCGTCCGCGCGAAGTGCGCCGCCGCCTGGAGCAGGAGCGTGGACTTGCCGATGCCGGGCTCGCCGCCGATGAGCACGAGCGACCCGGGCACGATGCCGCCGCCAAGCACGCGGTCGAACTCGCCGATGCCGGTCGTGATGCGCTCCGCGGTGACGGTGTCGATGTCGGCATAGAGCTGCGGGCCCGCGGCGGCCGCAAGGCTGTAGCGCTTCTCGGCCGTCGCCGCGGCAGCCGCGGCCGGCACGGGACGCTCCTCCACGAAGGCGTTCCAGGCGCCGCAGTCAGGGCAGCGCCCCAGCCACTTGGGCGACTGCGCGCCGCACTCCTGACACGCGAAGACGGTTTTCGGCTTCATCGCCGGGTCAGTATACGCGCTCGATCCGCGAGCCGACGCGGCACAGCAGCTCGTACGGAATCGTGCCGATCGCGGCCGCCATCTCCCGCACGCCGATCGATTCGCCGCCCTGCTCGCCGACGATCACCACCTCGTCGCCCGGCTCGGCCTGCATGCCGGTGACGTCGACGATCGTCATGTCCATGCACACCGAGCCGACGATGGGCGCGCGGCGCCCCCCGACGATCATCCAGCCGGCGCCGGCCAGCCGGGTGTCGAGGCCGTCGGCGTACCCGGCGGGCACGATGGCCACGGTCCGCGGCTCGCCGGCCGCGTCCCTGACGCCGTAGCCGGCGCCTTCGCCGGGGCGCAGCCCCTTGACCGCCACGATGCGGCTGTGCAGCGACATCGCCGGGCGGAGCGGCAGCGTCGCCGCGAGCGGCGGCGGCACGATGCCATAGAGCAAGAGGCCCGGGCGCACCGCCTCGTACCAGACGCGCTCGTCGCGCAGCAGCGCCGCGCTGCCCGCCGCATGCCGCGTCGCCGGCGCGATCCCCAGCCCGGGCAACGCCGCGAGCACGCGCTCGAAGCGGTCGCGCTGCTCGCCGAACAGCGGATGGTCCGGTTCTGAAGCCGTCGCGAAGTGCGTGTAGACCGCCTCCACCCGCAGGTTCGGGCTCGCCGCGACCTCCGGCACCGTCCGCGCCAGGTTGTCGTGCCGCAGGCCGAGCCGGTTCATCCCCGTATCGATCTTCAGATGACACCCGAGCGTGACGCCATGCCGCGCGGCCGTGGCCTGGAGCGCGCGCGCCGCCGACGGCGTGGAGATCGTCGGCGTGAGCGCGTGCGTCACCACGCCGTCGAGATCGCTGACGCTCAGCGCGCCAAAGACAAGGACCGGCAGGCGCACCCCGGCTTCGCGCAGCGCGATCCCCTCCTCGATGTCGGCGCACGCGAGCATCGCGGCCCCGGCCTCCTCGAGCGCGAGACCCACCTGCGCCGCGCCATGCCCGTACGCGTTGGCCTTGACGACGGCGACGATCTTCGCGCGCCCGCCGAGAAAGGCCGCCACCGCGCGGCAATTCGCGCGAACGGCGTCGAGGTCCACGCGCGCGAAGGTTGGACGGGTCACGCGCGCTCCGCGCGCTTCGCTTGCGTCGCGCGCGATGGTAAATGGTAAATGGTAAATGGAAAAGAGCGCAGTTTGTGCGATCTAGCTGGAGTTCGTGGCGCGCAGAAACTGCGTTCTTTGGCGGCTTGCCTCAGGTGAATCGTCGAGATCTCGCGCGGCATTCCTTGCGCACTACGGCCGTGCATGGAGAAGTCACGAGACCTGCGCGTCAGGGGGTTCCGGTTCGCGGTCGACATCCTCCGGTTCTGCAGAGCGGACCTCTCGTCCGATCCCATTCTGACCAGACTCGCTTTCCAGCTCGTGGATGCGGCGGGATCGACAGGAGCGAACCTGGAAGAATCAGGCGCGGGCCAGACCAAGGCCGATTTCATCGCGAAACAGTCCATCGCCTTGAAGGAGGCCCGGGAGTCGCGATTCTGGTTGCGAGTGGTGGCGGAGGCATATCCACATCTGGCGGCGAGGGTCAAACCACATCTTCAGGAAACCACTGAAATCATTGCGATGCTGACCGCTAGTCTCCGAACGGCGCGCTCGAACCCGCACCGAGGCACGGCCCCCAACCCCTAAGTCTTTACCATTTACCATTTACCATTTACCATCCGCCGAGGCGACGCCGAGGCGACGCCGAGGCGGCCCGAGGCGGCCCGGGGCGGCCCGGGGCGGCCCGGGGCGGCTACGAGGCGGAAGCGAGGTTCTCGAAGCGCGTGTGCTCCTTGATGAAGGCGAGCTTCACCATGCCGGTCGGCCCGTTGCGCTGCTTGCCGACGATGATCTCGGCCGTCCCCTCCGCCTCCTGGTTCGGCCCTCCGTCGTCCGTGCGGTACTGTTCCTCGCGGAAGATGAACATGACGACGTCGGCGTCCTGCTCGAGCGCGCCGGATTCGCGGAGGTCCGAGAGCTGGGGCCTGTGATCGGAGCGCGTTTCGGGCGCGCGCGAGAGCTGCGAGAGCGCGACGATCGGCACGTGCAGCTCCTTGGCGAGCCCCTTCAGCGAACGTGAGATCGAGGCCAGCTCCTGCTGCCGGCTCTCGAACCGGCCGCGGCCCTGCATGAGCTGGATGTAGTCGATCACGAGCAGGTGGAGGCCGTGCTCGGCCTTCAGCCGCCGGGCCTTGGCGCGCATCTCGAGCACGCCGATCGACGCCGAGTCGTCGATGAAGACGCGGGCCTCGGCGAGCGTGCCGAGCGCGTGCGAGAGCCGGCCGTAGTCCTTCTCGCTCAGGAAGCCGCCGCGAAAGCGGTGCGCGTCGATTCGCGCCTCGGACGTCAGCATCCGCATGAAGAGCTGTTCCTTGGACATCTCCAGGCTGAAGAACCCGACGGTCATGTCGGTCGAGGTCCCGACGTGCTGCGCGACGTTGAGGATGAAGCTCGTCTTGCCCATCGAGGGGCGGGCGGCCACGAGCACCAGATCGGAGGGCTGGAGCCCGGACGTCATCTCGTCGAGATCGACGAACCCGGTCGGCACCCCCGTCACGAGCCCCTTGTGCTGCTGGAGCTTCTCGATGGTGGTGAAACTGCTCTGCACCAGATCGCGCAGCGGCACGAAGCCCTCGCGGATCCGGTCCTCGGCGATGGCGAAGATCGCGCGCTCCGCCTCGTCGAGCAGCAGGTCCGGCTCCTGCTCCGCTTCGTAGGCCTCGGCGAGGATCTTGTTGGCCGAGTGAATCAGGTTGCGCAGCGTCGCCTTCTCCTTGACGATGCGCGCGTAGTACTCGACGTTGGCGGAGCGGGGCACGCCGTCCACGAGGGAGGCGATGTAGGCGGGGCCGCCGACCTCGTCGAGATCGCCGGTGCGGGCCAGCTCCTCCTTGAGCGTGATGAAGTCGATCGCGTCGCCGCGCTCGCTGAGCGCGACCATGCGGTCGAAGATGCGCCGGTGCGCGTCGCGGAAGAAGTCGCGCGAGTCGATCAGCTCGGCGGCGTGGTTGAACGCCTCGTTGGCGACCAGGATGGCGCCGAGCACGGATTTTTCGGCGTCGAGGCTGTGGGGGAGCGTACGGTCAGGAGCGGCGACGTCGGCCATGAGCGCAGCGGCGATTGCGGACCCGGATGAACTGTCGGATGAATGGACCCCAAGGATACCAGATCATCCGCGCGGCGGGTCGCGCAATCGCGCTTCGCGCGGATGGCCGATGGTAAATGGGAAAGCGACTGGAAGCCCAAGACATCCAGTTCCTTTGCCATTTTCCATTGGCCATCCGCGCGGAGCGCGGCGTCAGCCCTGCGTCTCGCCCTCGGCCACGACCTTCACGCGCACGTGCGCGGTGACGTCGCGGTGGATCTTCACCGGCACGGCCGTCTCGCCCAGCGACTTGAGCGGCTCCGGCAGCTGGATCCGGCGCTTCTCGATCTCGAAGCCCTTCGCGGCGAGCGCCTCGGCGATGTCGGCCGAGGTGACCGACCCGTAGAGCGTCTCGTTCTCGCCGACGCGGCGGGCGATCTCGATCTCGAGCTGCCCGAGCCGCTGCGCGACCGCTTCCGCCTGTCCGCGCTCCTCGGCCTCGCGCGCCTCGGCCACCTTGCGCTCCCGCTCGATCTGGCGGCGGTTGGCCTCGGTGACGGCCAGCGCGAGCTTCCGCGGCAGCAGGTAGTTGCGCGCGTAGCCCGCGGCCACCTTCACGACGTCGCCGCGCTGGCCGAGATTGTCGACGTGTTCCCTGAGAATCACTTCCATGGCTCTCGTTCCTCAACACGGGCCCACGGCCGCCACGATGAACACGATGACACGATGGCCACGACGACAACGGGTTCCTCTGAGGGTCCTCGTGCTCATCGTGTCATCGTGACCCTCGTGCGGACCATAGGTCCGTCCGAGCGGCCAGCCCCGCTAATCAGTCACGTACGGAATCAGCGCGAGCTGCCGCGCGCGCTTGATGGCAGTCTGCAGCTTGCGCTGGTGCATGGCACAGGTGCCGGAGATGCGCCGCGGCTGGATCTTGCCGCGCTCGGGCACGAATGGCGCGAGCAGCCGCACGTCCTTGTAGTTGACGTAGTCGATCTTCTCCGCGCAGAACTTGCACACGCGGCGCCGGCGGAAGAAGCCGCCGCGGCGCGGCGCGTCCCCCTTGCCCTTGTCGCCCCTGCCGCGCCCGCCGCGGCCTCCACGTTCGTCGCTCATCGCTGGACCTCCGCGCCTTCCCGTTCCTCGTCCCGATCGCCCTCGCCGCGCCGTTCACCCGGTCCGGGCTCGGGCGGCAGCCCGCGCGCCACGCGGCGGCGCGACTGGGTCGCCTTCCGCGCGTCGCGCGTCCGCTCGGCGACCCGCAGCTCCTCGTCCACGCGCACGACGAGGTGCCGGATCACCTGGTCGATCACCTTCAGGCGCCGGTCGATCTCCTTCATCAGCTCCCCGGAGCCGCTGATGGTCTCGACGACGTAGATGCCGTCGCGGTGATGCGCGATCTCGTAGGCCAGCTTGCGGCGGCCCCAGTTCTCGGTCTTGTCCAGCGTCCCGTTGAAGCGCTGGATGATCTGCTCGATCTGCCCGTGCAGATCGGCCACCTCCTGCTCGGAGGCCTCGGGCGTGATGATGTAGACGAGCTCGTACTGGCGTGACCTACTCATGGCTCTCCTTCTGGACTATGCGGCCCGCCTCCGCTCGCTTCGCGAGCTGCGGCGGGCAAGGAGAAAGATCGGTTGTCCTATTCCCCGTCTTCCTTCCGATTGTACCGGTTCATCACCGGGCCGATGCCCTCGGCGACGAACAGCTCGACGGCGTCCGCCGCGCGGCCCGCCGTCTCGGCGACGGCCGCCCGCTCGGCGGCATCGAACGTCGCCAGCACGTGATCCGCGAGATCGCGCCGGGCGTCGCCCCGCCCCACGCCGATCCGCAGCCGTGCGAACTCGTCGGTCCCCAGCTGCGCGATGACCGACTTCAGGCCGTTGTGTCCGCCCGCCGATCCGCCCGCCCTCGCGCGCAGCCGTCCCAGCTCGAGATTCACGTCGTCGACGACGACGAACAGGGCCGTGCGATCGACCTTGAAGAACCGGAGCAGATCGCCGGCGGCGTGGCCGCTGAGGTTCATGAACGTCAGCGGCTTGGCCAGGAGCGCGCCGGCCTGCCGCCACTTCGCCATGATCGCGTCGGCCGGCGCCGACTCCCATTCCAGGCCGTGCCGTTCCGCCAGCAGATCGAGCACGACGAACCCGATGTTGTGCCGCGTGCCCGCGTAGCGGCGGCCGGGATTGCCCAATCCAAGAACCAGCTTCATCGGAGGCCCCGAAGGCATTTCTTAATGCTCGCGGGGCCCTCCGCCTCCGCGCGCCTGCGCAGCCACGCGCGCTACGGCGAGACCTCGCCGTAGCTGGTCGCCGCTGCCGGGCTCCGCGACCGGCGGAGGCGGGCACCCCCGCTCGCTCGCGCTCGCCGGCGCCGCTTCGCGGCGCTCCCTTCCAGCGGCTCGCGCGGGCCGCAGGCGCTATTTCTCCTCTTCGTCCTCGGCCTTGCCCTTCTTGATCACCTCGGGCTCGGTCGTCGCGGCCGGCGCGGCGACCTCGGCCGCCGGCGCCGCTTCCTCCTCGGCCCGCAGCGGCACGACGTGCACGATCATCGTCTCGGGCTCGCTGACCGCCTGCCACTTCACGCCTTCGGTCGAGAGGTCGCGGACCCGGACGCCCTGGTGCAGCAGCAGTTCGCTGATGTCCACCTCGATGGACTCCGGTATGTCGCCCGGCAGGACTTCAATCTCGATCTCGCGGTTCACGAAATCGACGATGCCGGCCTGCTGCTTCATGCCGCGCGCCTCGCCCTTGAGAACGATGGGCACGGTGACGGTGAGCGTCCGGTCCATCGCGATCTGATAGAAGTCGGCGTGCAGCAGCTTGTGATCGATCGGATCGAGCTGGTACTCCTTGACCATCACGCGCGTGTCGGTGCCGTCGAACTGCAGCCCGATGAGCGTGTTCGCGCCCGACTCGGAATGGAGGATCTTCGAGAGCGCCTTCGGATCGACGGCAATCGCCGTCGCCGTGTCCTTCTCGATCCCGTAGACGACCGCCGGGATGCGGCCGCCCGCGCGCAGGCGGCGCGCCTCGTTCTTGCCCCGCCCGTCCCGCTTCTGTGCCTGTAAGGTTGTATCCATGACAGCTTCC
>Ga0299914_10001910_pt1 | contig 14111 bp, 10 predicted proteins | sample RVTome_10_FD_201361 | JGI IMG/M metagenome (GOLD analysis project Ga0299914, IMG submission 201361) | Soil microbial communities from uranium-contaminated site in the Upper Colorado River Basin, Wyoming, United States - RVT153D57 (version 2) ...
TGTCGTGATCGGCATCCTGGTCTAGCACGACCCTGATCAAATTTCCCTTCGAATGTTTTTCTGCATTGTGAATCGCCTCCTGAATAATCCGGTACAGGTGCAGCTTTCTCGTCTCATCTTGAATCCGGATCTCGGATCTCTTTATGAGAATGCAACGCGCATCATGTACGGAATTGGCCAGATCCACCAGGCGGTCGACGGATTCCTCGAACTCAGCGTCGTGGAGACCCGTCGGCGTAAGCCCTGAAAAGATATGCCGCATATGCCGGGCCGCATCGTCGGCCATGCGAGCCACTCTCTCAGGAAGCTCGGCCTCGTTGAAGCCTGCGGTTTCGTAGCGTCCCGCAAGCGTCCGGCTGAGCACGCACACGGCCGTGAGCAGCTGGCCGACCCCGTCGTGTAGGTCCCTTCCGATGCTCTGCTTCTGGTTCTCCAGCGCCAAGAGCAGCGTCGTCTCCAGCAGCTCATTCTGCGATACGTCGATGCAGCTCACCCAGACCGAAACGAGCTTGCCGCGCCTGGGCGTGCCGAGGGCATTCAGCAGGATCGTCCGGTCCCCGACGGTGAACTCCCTGTTTCGGAGGTTGTAGTCCGAATCCACGAGGGCGGTCAGGACTTCCCGCGTGGCGTCGCCGAAGAGCGAATGGACGCCGTCGACCGTGAGCGATCCGCCGATCGCCTTCAGGATCTGATCCATCTCCTCGTTGGTCTCCACGACACGGCCGGCGCCGAGGATGTGCTCGACCTGATCCGAATGGGGAAGATCCACTGAGCACGGATTGCGCACCGCGATCTGCAGCACGCCTTCCGAGATGGTTTCGAAGAAGCGCTCCTGCTCTTCCTCGACGGTACGCCGCTTCGTGACGTCTCGCATCACGAGGTGAATAGAAGCATCCTCCGAGGCCGCATCACGCAGGAGGCAGGATTCCACGAAGCGCACGTCTCCGTCCAGCCGGACGAGTTCGTGCTCGAGGATCCGGCGCTCGTCTCCGTCGGCCAGATCCCGGATCGCGCCTTCGAAGGCGCCGTAATCGTCGGCCCAGAGAAAATCGACGAACGGCCGCCCCTCGACCTGCGCCGCCGGGCCTTCTCCCATGAACTCGGCCGCCGCAGCGTTGGCGGAGGTGATGATCCCGTTCGAGATGGTCAGGAACGGGTCGGGATGGGCCGCGAGAAGGCCTCGCCACCGGTCGTTGCTCTGCTTCAGCGCACGCTCGTTGCGGACACGCTCGACGTGGGCTGCGATCAGCGCAGAGACGGCGGACACGGTGCGCATCTCCTGACCGGCGGCTCCGCTGCCGAAGGCGTCGAACACGAAGCCTGTGAATCCCAGCAGCTCGCCGGACGAGGAAACGAGCGGAACGGCTACGGCCGGCCCGCTCCGATCCGACGATCGTTCCAGCAGATCGTCCAGCAGATCGAAGACCGGCTCCGTTTCCAGGTAGTCGGCTTCACCTCCCTCGTCGCCAGGCGCCACGACGTAGGCGGGCTCGGGATCGTTCGATCCGGACCATTCCGTCACGAAGGCCATGGCCGCCCCAACTTCTCGACCCGCCCCGTTGAGGGCGTTCCGCAGCGCGCCAGGGCGGTTCATCGCCAGTTCGTAAGACGCCTGGATCACGACATCCTTCAAATAGACGGTCGATATGCTGCCGTCTCCGGAAGCGGCCTCTCCGTTGCAATCCGCGATGTTGACCGTGCGTGCACCCCACTGCGACGATCGTCGCAGGCACCATCCTCCCACGCACCAGACGAGAAAACGGATCAATCGCTGCGCGGGGGGAGATAGGTGCCCGACATCTGCCGATTCATAGAGTACGCCCCCCCAGACCTGGTCGCCGATCGCGACCGGAATGCAGCGCGCGGAAGCATCTCCGACTAGCTCGGCCAGCAAGCGCTCGACCTCCGCATGGCGTTCGACGTTCCTCCAGACCGCTTCATCGAGCTCGAATCGCCACGCCGCGTTCTCCCGCGGCCCCGGCTCGGAGTCCGTCGCATCGATCGCCTGATCGGAATCATAGCAGCATGCCACGACGAGCGTTCCAGAGGTTTGCGTGTCGGCGGTTTGCGTGTCGGAAGGGAGTTTCTCGGACGTGGAGCCGCCCCGGTAGTGCAGGATGCGCACGCGATGGAGGGCCGAAACCTTGCACAAGGCGTCGACGACCACCGACATGACGGACCTGAACTCCGCCTCGGCGTACGTATCGGCGTACGTGGGGGTCGAAACCTCGGATGCAGACGCCGCTCTCTCATGCGTACGCGCCAGCACCACGGGTCTCCCCGGTGCACATGAATCAATCATTGCTAACTGACCCTTGGGATGATAGGGCAGGTGAAACTCAGCAGGCAGATTCTACGCCGGGGGATGTGAAGCAGCCTGCCACAATAGAAGCGCGCGAACTCGGCCCGTATTAAGTACCCTTAAGGAGACGGATATAACCAATCTAGGTGGCCGATGGGGATGTCCGCTGAGGAGCATGCGGCTTCCCTCCGAAGACTTACATGCTGTACCAAGTCTAAGAAGCTTGCTTATACGCCTAAAGCTTAACATTGTAAAAAGTACGTGAACATAGTATGCTCCCGGCTGAAATGCAACCCAGAAGGGCGTTCAGTTGCGCCTCGTATGCTGGTCATAATTGAACCATAACATCATGCCCACGTCGGACCTTCCGAAAGGCACGCCCGCATCTCTGTAGGCGTGCCATGCGTCCGCGTAGAGGAGCTCGACGTAGAGGCGGAGCGGTTCGGGAAAATCCTCCGGAATCTGAAACGTACGGTCGCGAGAGAACATGGCGTACTGAACGGTTGGTGGATGGCCGACCTTTCAGCGTATCGTCGCGATGCAGGCACTTCTTTAGCCGTCTTACGCCCTTTTTCCGTCGCAGGCACCGATCCTCTTACCTGTCTCGATCCGCTCCGGCGCACTTCTCCGGATTTGCTCCGGCGCACGTTTGCGTGCGCCGGAGGCTCGGGTCCGAGTGCGCCGATTGCTCGCCGCGAATTGTCCGCATCCGATTCCCGGCGTGCCGCGCCGCGCAGTAAACTCTCCGCGCTGATCGTGCCGCGTTGACGGCACGACGCGACTGACTCAACATCTCCTCGAGGTCCCATGTCGAAACGCTTCGGAGCCATCGCGCTCTCCCTCTCTCTGCTGGTCCTTTCCGGATCGCATACGCTCGCGCCGGATGTCACGTACGTCAGCGTAACGAGCGTCGAGTTCGCCGGCGCCCTGGGCCGCGCGGCGAACTTTGTTTCGCGGCTCGCCGGTCAGTCGACCGATCTCACCCAGACGGTCTACCTGAAAGGCAACAAGATGCTTCGCGCTGACGAGAGCACATCGATGCTCTTCGACCTGGATGCCGAACACATCGTGACGCTGAACCACGAGGAGAAAACCTACTCGATCCTCACGTTCGCCGATTTCCGGAGCCGCATGGAAGAGATGGTGAGGGACGTCACGGACGAGATGGAGGGTGGAGAGGCGGCAGATGACGCAGGCGAGCAGGGGCGCGAGGAAACGGATAGTCAGAGCGAGGAAGCTCCCGAGATGGACTTCCGGTTCGACTTCGCCGTCGATCCGACCGGCGAGACCAGCACGGTCAACGGACACCCCGCGGAGCGCTTTCTGATGACCATCTCGATGGAAGCGCGGCGTGCCGAAGCGGCCGAGCCGTCGAGCGAGGAGGCCGTCCCGGAAGGCACGCTGGTCATCGCCTCGGATCTCTGGATGAGCAGCGATCTGCAGGGCTACGACGAATATGAAACGTTCCACCTGCGGTTCGCGGAAACCTTCGGCGGCAGCATGCTAGGCGAGAAGGAGATGCAGAGCATGGCGGGAGCGCTCCAGCAAGCCTTCGCGAGCGATCCGCGCATCCGGGAAGGGCTCGAGAAGGCGCAAACCGAAGCGGCCAACCTGGAGGGGGTCGAGGTCAGGAACGTCACGCACGTCGTCCTCGTCGCCGCCGGAGAGACGTTCGACCCCGCGCTCGCTTTCCAGTCCGCCGAGCAGGTCGAGGAGGAAGAAGAGGAGCGCCCAGCGCGCGGCCTCGGCCGCTTTGCCAGGAGGCTCGCCCAACAGGCCTCCGGCCTCGCGAATGAGCCCGAAGAGGAAGCCGCCGCGGAGGCAGCCACGCAGGGCACGCTGCTGACGGTGACGACCGAGATGCGCGACTACTCGACCGCGTCCGTCCCGGCTTCCATCTTCGATCTTCCCGGCGATTACGCGGAAGTGCCTTTCGGCTCCCGTTAGGCCGTTGATAAATCGCGCAGCTCTGCGTTGCACTCCGCGCCAAGGCCTCTCCAGGCGCCGCTAACTCGTGGGGATGAGCTCAGGCTTCGGGAGCGTGGCGCGGGTGTCCACGACGAGCTGCGCGCGCTCGTGCACGGCGGGCCAGTCGTAGGAGCTGTGATCCGTGGCGATGATGACGCAGTCCGCCTCCGAGAGGGCGGCGTCCAGATCCGGCGCGCTCGTCATCTCGAAGCCGTCGTGCTGGAAGGCCGGGACGTGCGGATCGTGATAGCCGACGTCGGCGCCCTTGGCGAGGAGATGACCGATGATGTCGAGCGCCGGCGACTCGCGCAGATCGCTCACGTCCTTCTTGTAGGCCACCCCGACGACGAGCACGCGGCTGCCCTTCACTGCTTTCGCACGTTCGTTAAGCGCGTCCTGCACCTTCTGCACCCAGTAGGCCGGCATCGAGGTGTTGACCTCGCTGGCCAGTTCGATGAACCGGGCGTTGTAGTTAAGCGTCTTCAGCTTCCAGGAGAGATAGAGCGGATCGATGGGGATGCAGTGGCCGCCGAGCCCCGGGCCCGGCGTGAACCTCATGAAGCCGAACGGCTTCGTCGCAGCCGCGTCGATGACCTCCCAGGCGTCGAGGCCCAGGGTGTCGCACATCAGCAGCACCTCGTTCACGAGGCCGATGTTGACGGCGCGGAAGGTGTTCTCCAGAAGCTTCACCATCTCGGCGGCCTCCGTCGAAGAGACGGGAACCACCGTCTCGATCGCGCCGCCGTAGAGTGCCGTGCCGACCTCGAGGCAGTGCGGCGTGACGCCGCCCATCACCTTCGGCGTGTTGACCGTCGTGTAATCCGTCCGGCCCGGATCCACACGCTCCGGCGAGAAGCACAGGAAGAAGTCCTCCCCTACCTCGAGCTCGGCGCCGTTGCCCTGGAGGGCCTGCAGGATGATCTCCGTCGTCGTTCCCGGATATGTCGTGCTTTCCAGCACGACCAGCATCCCGGCATGCAGGTACTTTGCGATGCGCTCGGAGGCGTCGAGGATGAAGGAAATATCGGGGTCCCGGGTCTTCCGCAGCGGGGTAGGCACGCAGATGCTGACCGCGTCACAGTCCTCGAGTACGGCAAAATCGGTGGTCGCCGACAGGCGGCCGGCCTTCACGAGCTCCGCCACGCGCGCAGTGGGGACGTCCTCTATATAGGAGACGCCCTCGTTCACCGAACGGGTCTTGCGCTCGTCGACGTCGATGCCGACGACGCTGTAGCCGGCCTCCGCCATCGTGACGGCCAGCGGCAGTCCTACGTACCCGAGGCCGATAACGGCCAGGCGACTCTCGCGCGCGGCGATCCGTTCGAGGAGCCGCAGCTTGCTTGATGAGGTGAAGGCGTGCGTTGCCATAGGTATGGGGAGAATGGATGTCTGATGGGTCTCGAAGTGGGATGGGGGCGGCCCCTTCGGGTCGCGCATCCGGCACCTTCCTGCGTGACGCAGGTTCGCGCTGGATGTACACCGTTATTCGTCACGACACCGCACACTTGCAGACGACCTGCGGGACGGGATAAGGAGTCCGAGAACCGGACTGCTAAATTCGATTGAGTAAATTGTCGTACTCACCGTGCGGCCCGATCCAGAACCAATAAATAGTGCCGTCGTCTTCCAGAAATCCAAGCGCTCGCCATCCGCGGCCGATACGTACTGAATAAATGGGCTGCCTATCGCTTACCCGCTTGAACTGAAGACTCGGGTGATACGGCCGGTCTAGCCAGATCTCGTACGCTCTGCGGGTCTGATCTTGAACCTCTGGCGGCAGAGCATCAAACCGTTTCCAAAAGCGATTCGTCGCTTTCGAGTTCACCGTATGACGTTGCGCAGGTCCTTCGTCTCGTGCGATTTGATTTCCTCACGCACAGATTGGACCATCTCGTCCCACTCCTCGTCAGTCGTACCCGCAAACGACTCATCCCACAATTGCTCGTCGCGAAGGTCCGCAAGAATCCGTTCTGCGAGGGCGTCCTGTTCGTCAGGATCCAGTTTCTTTGCTTCAGCGAAAGCTCGCTCTAAGAGATGTGTCATTGCCGGCCTCAGTCACGTATTGAAGTGGTCGAGTAGAACGACTGGTGAAACGGGCGGTTTCGACTCTGCGCCGTTCGCCTAGCGCCGGCTGTCCGCCGTCACGGCAGGGTGGGTGGATCCGGTCGGCGCTGCGAGAGGGGCGTTTCGGATGCCGTAGACCAGCTCGATGGCCGGGCGCGCGTCTTCGATCCGAAACCCGTCGCCGGCCAGGGCCGCTTCGTAGACGCGCGTGTGCAGGTCCGTGAAGCCCCCGCTGAACTCGATCTCCTCGCCGTCTACCGTGATGGAGCGGTAGGTGCGCCGCTCGCCCGCGATCTCCGCCGGAAGGTCGTTCGCATCGATCGAGAGAAACCACTCGACGTCGGCGTTCTCGAGCTCGAGGTAGCCGCCGATGCGCTCCAGCTCGCGGACGTGCACGCGGCTCTGCCGGGGCGGCCCGAAAAGCCACATCAGCATGTCGAATAAGTGGATGCCGATGTTCGTCACCACCCCGCCGGACTTCTCCTCGTCACCCTTCCAGGAGTACCGGTACCAGGTGCCGCGGGCGGTGATGTAGGTGAGCCGAATGCTCCGTCGCCGCGTGTTCTCGGAGCGTATCTTCTCACGCAGCTCGAGCAGCTTCGGATGCACCCGCAGCTGCAGCACGGTATAGATGCTTCCGTCGTGCTCCTCTTCGAGCTCCTGCAGGTAATCCAGGTTGGACGGCTTCAGCACGAGGGGCTTCTCGCAGATCGCGCTCGCGTCCAGGCGCAGCGCGAGGCGGATGTGGGCATCGTGGAGATGGTTCGGCGAGCAGATGGACATATAATGGAGCTGCTGCGAGGGGTCCTTCCGCCGCTGCTTCTCCAGGTGCCTGTCGAAGCGTTCGATCTCCGTGAAGAACGCGGCATCCGGAAAGTACTGATCCAGGATGCCGACCGAATCGTGCGGGTCCGCTGCCGCGAGCAGGTGGTTGCCCGTGTCGCGGATGGCCTTCAGGTGGCGTGGGGCCACGTATCCGGCTACGCCGGTGATGGCGAAGTTGCGCATGGTGAGCGTTGCAGGTGTCGTCGTTGCGTCTCGGGGGTACTCGGGCCTCGTATCATACGCTTTGCAGACATTAGCACGTCGCGCTCGTATCATTCAGCCGAGATCCCAGCCACAACATAACGCCCCGAGTATGAAGAACGTATGCTCTTCACGAGGTCCACGCCCGCACCTCCGCTCACTCCGTGCGCTGGGCGGTCCCCACCGCAGGCTCTCCGCATGGTCCCTTCTCACGGTGTTCTTTGCGCACGCACTCGCGATGAGCGCCGATGCGCAGGCGCCTCGTGCCGCCGTCGCGGCGGAGACGCCCCCCTCTTTCCAGGCGCGCACGGGCGTAACGGGCGCGCATACCGGCCTGCCGGCGGCGCGCCTCACGTGGAGGCGGCTTCCGGTGCGACGCGCAGCACCCCTTTGGGGGATGCAGGCCTTCACGGCGGCAGGTTCTGGATCGGCCGCTCCCCGGCTGCCGCGACCGCCGGTTCAGTCACTGGTGATGGAAGGCAGCCCGCCGGATGTGGAGCCGGAGCTCTTCATCGTCTCACGGGGATGCGGATTCGCCTGCGACGTGCAGCGTCAGGAAGGGCGGCTTCGCCGGTTCACGGATGCCAACCGGGCATGGCTGGCGCCCACGCTGGGCGGTCTCGCTTTCGTTTCGCAGGGCATGCTCCACGGCGCCTTTTACGGCAAGGCAAACAAGGAACGGGACATGCCGCTGGATACGGAGGACGTGCACGCGGCCTCCTGGCTGCACGCCAGCACGGTATGGACGCTCGCCTACGTCGCGGGCGCCGATCCGGTCGACGCGCTGGGCTCCGCCGTCATCGCCAGCTTCTTCTTTCAGGGCCTGCTGAACCTCGGGCTCACCGGCACCTTCTTCGACGAGAACGAGAGCAGCTGCTGGGACACCTACGGCGGCATCTGCGTCCCGAAGGTGTTCACGGGCAGGAACAACTACGCGGATCTGGCGATCGGCACGGCCATCCTCGTCGTGCCCCGCATCATACGGCGCATCCGCTAAAGCGACGCGGCGGTTGGCATCCGGCGTCGACCGTCGCCTTAGTGTATGGTTACTCGCCGAGACTCCTGATAGCGACGGCTATGCCGGGTTAAGCCGCTTGACGTTCATGTTCTTGGCCCCCTTGCGGGCCTCGGCCAAATCGTACGCGTTTTGCAGGCGCAACCACATTTCGGGAGTAGAGCCAAAAGCTTTCGACAGGCGAACGGCCATTTCGGGCGATACGCCAATCTGGGCGTTTACAAGCCGCGAGAGCGTCGAGCGACTGACACCGAGGCCCTCGGCAGCCCTCGAAATGCTAATATTGAGCGGTTTAATGCAGTCCTCTTTGACGTATTCGCCGGGATGCGGCGGGTTAAACTTCGGCATATCTGTATCTCCTTTCTCAGTGATAGTCGATCAAATCAATGTCCGTTGTATCGGCACCTTCGAACCGGAAAACGATCCTCCAGTTACCTGATACATCGACGGCGTGAAATCCCTTGTAATCGCCTTTTAACATGTGAAGCCGGAAACCCGGCAAGTCCATATCTGTCGGCGTTTGAGCAAGTTCAAGGGCGTTGAGGATTCGGTCGATCCGGGCCAGCCAGTCGGCATTTAGCCGCCGCGCCTGGCCTTTCTCCCAAAACTCCCGCAGGCCTTTGTGTCTTATCCTCAGGATCACGCCCCAGTACCTTTCTCTTGTACTCTTTTGAATGTAGCATGTTGCGCAACGCGCATCAATACGGATTTGGAGCTGGATCTTGTCTGCCTCGTCAGTCCTTCTACCTACGACATGCATAACGCGTGAACAAGGACGCTCGGCCTTAATTCCTAAGCGCGACCCGCGATACACCCGATCGTGCGGACGGACCGTCACGTCCCGTCCCGACACGTGCCTCTCCTCAGCGCATCGAACCCTCTGATGCGGTGACGTCGCTCATGCTGTTCTCGAGGCGCGTGCGCACGGAAGCTCTCCCGTGAACGCATCGATCGGAATCATGACCGCATCCGTACTCGCCTTCCTCGTCGCTCTCCTGCGCAGTATCGCCCATGCGGCGATCAGACTCGCCGAGCACGTCGGCCTTCGCCGACTCGCAGCCGGCACCGTCCCGCACGCCGACCCATTGCCTCCGTGCCTGCATGGGCTCCGGTATCGCGCCTGGTCGGGCCCGCGGCGCGAGCTGCTCTACGTGCAGGGACGATGCAAGGACGTAACGGGCTACTCCGCGGAGGAGCTTCTCGAAGGCTCGGTCGATAGCCTCTCGGATCTCATCCATCCGAGGGACAGGGAGCACGTCGAGGCGCAGATCGAGAAGGCTCTCGAGACGGAAGGCTCCTACCAGATCAACTACCGCATCCGCTCTAAAAACGGATCGTGGAAATGGGTCACCGATCGGGGCGACGCGTCGCGCTCGGAAGGAGACGACCTCGTAGGCGTCGAAGGCGTGCTGCTGGACATCTCCGACCGAGTGGCCGCCGAGCTCGCCCGCGTGCGGGCGGAGGAGAGATACCACCTCCTGGCCGCGCACGTCGAGGATCTCATCTGCGTGCACGACGGCGACGGACGGCTCACCTACGCGACACCCTCGGCGAAGCAGCTGCTGGGGTACGATCCCGGCGAAATCACCGGCAAGTCGTTCTACGTGATGATGCACCCGGACGACGGGCCGCGCGTGCGGCGGCAGATCGAACGCCGGGTCCGCGAAGACGGCGAGAGCCTCTCGCTCTCCTACCGGTTGCGGAGAAAAGACGGGCGCTACATCCGCCTCGAGACGCACTGCAAGCCGGCGCAGGACCGCCGCGGCTACTATACGCGCTTCGTCACGACGTCCCGCGACGTCACCGAACGCAGCCGGCTGGAGCGCGAGCTCTCCGAGCTGCGCGGAGGCATTCAGGACTCGGGCGCCCAGGAGTCGTTCCTCACGAACGTCACGCACGAATTCCGCACACCGCTCAGCAGCATCATCGGTTTTGCAGAGCTGCTCAAGGAGGAGGTCGCGGAAGGGCAGCGCCAGGCGCTGGAGACCATCAGTCAGAGTGGGGAGCAGCTCCTCTCGACGCTGACGTCCGTGCTGGAGTACTCCGCGGCCGGCGCGGCCCCGGCGGAAGGACGCCGGAAGCGGACGAATGTCGTCCCGCCCGTTGTGGCCGAAGTAGAGCGCTACCGTAAAGTGGCGCGTGAGAAGGAGATCACGCTCCAGCTGGTGACCGATTCGGATCACGTCTACGCCCTGGCGGATCAGGACGCGGTCTCGAGAATTGCCGATCAGCTGCTCAGCAACGCCGTCAAGTTCACCCGGCCCGGCGGCTGCGTCACCGCTGCCGTGCTGGAGGATGCCGGCCATGCCCTTCTGCGCGTCTCCGATACGGGGATCGGCATCTCGGAGAGCTTCCTGCCTAGGATCTTCGAGCCCTTCCGACAGGAAAGCTCGGGGCTGGCGAAGAAGTACGAAGGGGTCGGCATCGGTCTGGCGCTCGTGAACCGGCTCGCGGAAGGGTTCGGCGGCCGCATCAGCGTGGACTCAACGCCTGGGAAGGGCAGCGTGTTTTCCGTGCGGCTTCCGAGCAAAGCGGAGGCGCCGGCCGGTAGCGGTGCGGATATGGAGGATGGAGCCTCGCTCGCGGCCGCAGAGACGGCGGATTCGACGGAAGCGGCGCAGGCACCTCAGAAGGCGGCGGCGCAGGCAGCGCGAGCCAAGAAGCGCATCCTCGCCGTCGACGACAACGAGCCCATGCGGCTCATTCTGAAGCGCCATCTGCGCGATGCGTTCGAGGTCGAGACGGCCGCCGACGGGGATGAGGCACTGGATCTGGCCTCGCATGAACAGTTCGACGTGGTCGTGCTCGACATCAACCTCGGCACGAAGAAGTCCGGCATCGACGTGCTACAGGAGATTCGCCGGGTCGGCGGCTACGACGAGGCCCCCGTCATCGCCATCACGGCCTATGCCCTTCCGGAGGAAAAGTCGCGCTTCCTGAAGGCGGGATTCGACGGGTACGTGGCCAAGCCGTTCACGCGCGAGAGCCTGCTCCGGGAAGTGGGACGGGTGACGCAGCTCCGAATGGAATCCGCCGCGGCAGCCAAGCGCGCAGAGGCGGAAGGCGCGGCGGCGCCAACCACCCTGAATCTCCGGAAGGCCTCATGAACATTCCACCGGATGCCGATCACATCGGCTTCTATCGCGGCTTCGACCTCTTCTACGCCTTCAAGCCGCAGGCCCTCTTCAGTGCGCGCGCAATGGCGTATCTCTACGCCAGATCGAAGGAGCAGAACGTCCTCGATTTCGTGCAGGTGGCCTCCGTGCGGTGGGAGCTGACCGACGGGCTAACCGCCGAGGAGGTGGAGCGCCGCCTAGCGGTCGACGTGATCAGCCGCGCCAAAATTCGCATCCAGGATCGCAGCTACCAGAACTGCGAAGTCTACACGGTGGAGCTCGACTCTATCAGCATGGCGAGAGCCCGCGCGGCGTAGGCGCGGTCAGGGAGTCCTTACCTAAAGCTCTAGGACAATTCGCCGATACCGCTGGAGTGCGCCCCCTCCGGAGCCACACTCCCATCCTATCGCGCCTAGAGAGCGTGCCGTTCTAAATGTCCTATCCGCAGAGCTTCGGTTTCAAACGCATCCTCGCCGCGGCCGTGCTCACCCTAATAATGGGGAGCCCGGCGCAAGGCCAGGCTTCCGGCACCGCCGGCGTGCACGGCTACGTGCGAAGTGATACGCGAGTCGAATACGGCGCCGAGCGCCACACCATCGAAGGCCGTATCACAGATGCCGAAACGGGCGAGTCGCTGCCGGGCGCTACCGTGCAGGTCCTCCGGGATGCCAGCGAGATGTCCGCGGCGCCCGACCCGCACGAAGCACCTCCGCTCGTGACGCGCGGTACGGCCGCGGACCTGGACGGGCGCTTCTCGCTCCTCCTCGACGGCTTGCCGGCACGATTGAAGATCTCTTTCGTGGGGTACGAGCCGCAAATCGTGGTCGCCGCCGAGGATGAGGCACGGGGCGGCATGCTCGAAATCGCCCTTCGTCCTGAAACCGTATCGCTCGACGCCGTGGAAGTGACGGCCTCCGCCGAAGCCGCCGCCTCCGACATGAGCCGTCACGCCCTCTCGGCCGCCGAGATGGGCGAACTACCCGTCCTGCTTGGGGAGACGGACGTGCTCCGAAGCCTGCAGCTCCTCCCGGGCGTGCAGTCCGGCTCGGAGGCCAGCAGCGGCCTCTACGTGCGGGGTGGGAGCCCGGATCAGAACCTGATCCTGCTCGACGGCGTCCCGCTCTACAACGCGGCGCACCTCTTCGGCGTCTTCAGCGTCTTCAATCCCGACGTCGTCGACCGCGCCGAGATCATCAAGTCCGCATTTCCTGCGCGCTACGGGGGACGGCTCTCGTCCGTGGTGAACGTCACCACGAAGCCGGGCACCACCGACCGGCTTCGCGGCCACGGATCGCTCGGCATCGTCTCCTCGCGCGTCACCGTCGAGGGTCCCGTCGGCAACGAGGGAAGCTCCTTTCTCATCTCCGGCCGACGGGCCTACGCCGATCTCTTCGCAAGCCGATTCACGCCGCCGGAGGATAGGAAGAACTACAACTTCTACGATCTGAATGCCGGCATCCAGATCATCCTCTCCCGGCGGGATCTGCTGCGCGCGACGCTTTACCGCGGCCACGACGCGTTCGTCAACAACTATCGGCAGGAGGCCTCGGAGACCGATTATTACCGCTTCGAAAACGATCTGAGCTGGGGCAACGACGTGGGCGTCGTCGAATGGACGCGCGGCTTCGACCGCGGCCATCTCACCACGCGGGCCGGCTTTTCCCGCTACGACATGGGCCTGCTCTTCGAGCAGTGGCGGGTCCGCGAGTCGGAGCGCCCGATCGACACGCACTACGTGGGCCGCTACACCTCGCTCGTGCGGGATGTGACCTCGGGCGTAGACGCGACGTGGTCGGCGAACCCGCGCCACGAAATCAGAGCCGGCGCGAGCGGGATCCTGCACACGTTCCGGCCGGGCGCCATCATGGAGGACGTCTCCTCGCTCGACGGCCCCGCCTCGGAGGCCCTCGAGACGCCCACCGATCTCGTCCGCGCCCTCGAGACGCACGCCTACGTGGAAGATCAGGTCGCCCTGGGACGGAATCTGGAGGCGAACGCCGGGCTGCACTTCTCCCAGTTCGACGTTGAAGGGCGGGCGTACCGCTCCCTACAGCCCCGTCTCAGCGCCGCCTGGCACCTCACGGACCGGCTCGCGCTGAAGGCGTCCTTCGCCTCGGTGGAGCAGTACGTCCACCTGCTCACGAACTCCGGGCCGGGCCTGCCGACGGACCTGTGGCTGCCTTCCACGGACGGGCTTCGCCCGCAGCGGGCGCGCCAGGTCGCAGCCGGCGTGAGCGCCGCGCTGCCGGAGCGGCTCCTCGGATTGGACGTCACGCTGGAAGTCTACGAGAAGCGAATGGACGGGCTCATCGAGTACCGCGAGGGAGCGGACTTCATGGGCGCCGTCGCGGACGGCTGGCGCGAGCGTCTTGCAACGGGCAGCGGCCGGGCCGCCGGCGTCGAGCTCCTGCTGCGCAAGGTGCGGGGCGCGACGACGGGATGGATCGGCTACACCCTCTCGCGATCGAGCCGGCGCTTCGCCGAGCTGAATGCGGGGCAGCCGTTCCCCTTCCGCTACGATCGGACGCACGACGTCTCCGTGGTCCTGACGCAGCGCCTCTCACGCCGTACCGACGTCTCGGCGAGCTGGGTCTACGGCACGGGCCAGGCGATCTGGGTC
>Ga0299914_10001912_pt1 | contig 14106 bp, 18 predicted proteins | sample RVTome_10_FD_201361 | JGI IMG/M metagenome (GOLD analysis project Ga0299914, IMG submission 201361) | Soil microbial communities from uranium-contaminated site in the Upper Colorado River Basin, Wyoming, United States - RVT153D57 (version 2) ...
AGCCGCGCCGAGCTGCAACAGGCGTTCGAGGACTTCCAGGCGGGCAAGCTCGGCACGGTCCCGGCCGACGGGCTGCAGCCCTTCCGCGCCTGACCGCGGGACTACGGTGCGGGCGTGACCCCCGCCGAGCTCACGGGCGCGCTGGCCGGCCGGCACGTCGAGCTGATTCCACTCGAGCGCGCTCACGCCGCCGAGCTCGCCGCGGCCGCCGCGGTCGACCGCTCGACGTACAGCTACACCACCGTGCCCGATGGCGAAGCGGCGATGGCCGCCTACATCGACACGTTCCTCGCCCAACGTGATGCCGGGCTGACCGTGCCGTTCGCCCAGCGCCTCACCGGATCCGGGCGGCTGGTCGGCTGCACCCGCCTGATGGAGCTGCGCTACTGGCGCGGGCGCGTCGAGCCCGACGAGGTCGAGATCGGCGGGACGTGGCTCGGCGGGGACGTGCAGCGCTCGCCGGTGAACGCCGAAGCCAAGCTGCTCCTGCTCACCCACGCCTTCGAGGTGTGGGACGTGTTCCGCGTCGCGCTGTGCACCGACGCGCGCAACGCCCGCAGCCGCGCCGCGATCGAACGCCTCGGCGCCACGTTCGAGGGCGTGCTGCGCAATCATCGCCCGTCCACCCACCCCGGCGAGGAAGGCCAGGCGCGCCAGTCGGCGCTCTTCTCGATCACCGATGCCGAGTGGCCGGCGATCCGCCACCGGCTGCAGGCTCGGCTCGACACGCACGTCGGGGCGGCGCGATGAACGTGTTGCTCGTGTCGGCGCACCCCTGCGCCGACAGCTTCACCCACGCCGTCGCCGGTGCTGCCCAGCGAGGGTTGGAGAGCGGCGGCCACGACGTCACCTCGCTCGACCTCTACGCCCTCGGGTTCGACGCGGCGATGAGCCGGGCAGAGCTCGACGCCTATCGCGCCCAGCAACCTCCACCCGACCCGCTCGCCCGGGCCCATGGCGAGCTCGTGCGGTCCTCCGACGTGCTCGTGTTCGTCTACCCGACGTGGTGGAGCGGGCTGCCGGCGGTGCTCAAGGGCTGGCTGGAGCGCGTCCTCGTCCCCGGCGTGGCCTTCGACTTCGACGCGCAGGGCAAGGTGCGCCCCGGCATGCAGCACGTGCAGCGCATCGTCGGGATCAGCACCTATGGCTCGCCGTGGACGTACATCAAGGTCGTCAACGACAACGGGCGGCGCATCCTGACGCGCTCCCTGCGCCTCAGCTGCGGCCGCCGGACCCCGACGACGTGGCTCGGCCTCTACTCGATCGATACCACGGGCGACAGCGAGCGCGCGGCCTTCCTCGACCGCGTCGAGCACGCGATGGATCGGATCAGGTGAACACGCTCGTCGTCTACTGCCACCCCGACCCGTCGTCGTTCACGGCGGCAGTCAAGGACACCGCCCTCGAGGCGTTGCGCGCCGCCGGTCACGAGGTGCGCCTGCGCGATCTCTACGCGGAAGGGTTCGACCCGTGCTTCAGCGCCGACGAGCGCGCCGCGCACCGCCGGGCCGGCGCCGCCGACTCGCTGGCCGAGCACACCGCCGAGCTGCGCTGGTGCGAGCACCTCGTCCTCGTCTATCCCACGTGGTGGAGCGCCCAGCCGGCGATGCTCAAGGGTTGGATCGACCGCGTCTGGGTGCGCGACGTGGCGTGGGACCTGCCCGAGGGCGCCAACCGGGTCCAAGCCCGCTTGCGCAACGTCCGGCGGATCACGGCGGTCACCAGCCACGGCTCGTCGAAGTGGGTCAACCTGCTCGCCGGCGAAGCCGGCAAGCGCACGGTGGCGCGCGCGCTGCGGGTGCTGTGCCATCCCCTGGCGCGCACGCGGTGGCTGGCGCTCTACGGGCTGGACACGGCCGCCGCCGAGCAGCGCGCGCGGTTCCTGCGCAAGGTCGCCCGCAAGCTCGGCTGAGGCGGTCACATCCGCGTGAAGCGGCTCACCGCCTCGACGTGCGTGGTGTGCGGGAACGTGTCGACGACCACCGAGCGCTCGTGGCCGTAGCCCGCCTTGGCGAGCAGCTTGGCGTCGCGAGCGAGCGAGGCCGGATCGCAGCTGACGAGCACCAGCACCGGTGCGCCGACCCGCACGAGGGCAGCCGTGCCCGGCGCGCCGAGTCCGCTGCGCGCCGGGTCGGCGACCACGACGTCGGCACCGAGGTCCTGCGGCGCGTGCCAACCACCGACCTCGCCGCGCACCACCTCGGCGGCGCGGCCGGCGAGGTTGTCGAGCGCGTCGGCGACCGCCGAGCGCGAGGTCTCGATCGCCACGATCCTGGCGTCAGGCGGCGCGGCGCACGCGGCGAACATGCCGACGCCGGCATAGGCGTCGACGACCGCCGTCGCCTCGGCGAGCTCGGGGGCGAGATCGGTCACGGTGGCGACGAGCAGCTCGGCGGCGGCGGGCCCCGATTGGAAGAACGAGCCGAGCGAGACGCGCAGGCGGTGACCGGCGACGTCTTCGAACATCACCGCCGCGCCACCGCGCACGACGTCGTCGGGCAGGCCGTGCACGCCGCCCTTCGCCGTGTCCCAGCGGGCACCGGTCACGCCGGTGGACACCGAGTGGCGCAGCGTGACATCGACGCCGGGGTCGAGGAGCAGGCGGGCGACGAGGTCACGCAGCACCGGGTGGGCGACGAGGCAAGCGGGCGCAGCGACGACGTCGTGGGAGTGCTCGGCGCGGAACCCGGCGACGCCGTGCTCCCCCGCCGACACGCGCAACGTCGTGCGGTAGCCCTCGCCCGGCACGCTGCCGCCGAGCGACACCAGCGGCTCGACGATGCCGCCGACGCGGCGCAGCGCTTCGGCAACGATCGACCGCTTCGCCTCGCGCTGCGCCCCGTGGCGGAGGTGCTGCCAGCCGCACCCGCCGCAGCCCTGCCGGCGTGACGGGCACGGCGGCTCGACCCGATCGGGCGACGGCGCCGTCACCTCGACGACGTGACCGCGTGCCCAATCGCGCTTCTCGGTGGTGATCGCGGCGACGACCGTCTCGCCGGGAAGGGCGCCGCGGACGAACAGCACCCTGCCGTCGGCCTCGCGGGCGATCGCCTCGCCGCCCGCGGCGAAGCGGTCGGGCGAGACGACAGCGGTACGCATCCGGGCATGCTACGGCTACCGTCGGACTCGATGACCCTGCCGATCCGCATCGTCCCCTCGGTGCTGCCCGCCGACTTCGCCCGCCTCGGCGACGAGGTCGTCGCCCTCGAGCAGGCCGGCGTCGACCGCATCCAGTGGGACGTGATGGACGGCCAGTTCGTCCCCAACCTGACCTTCGGGCCCGACGTCATCGCCGCCACCCGCGATCTCGTCACCGTGCCGTTCGAGGCGCATCTGATGGTGTACACACCCGACGTGCTGGCGCCCCGCTTCGTCGAGGCCGGATGCAGCACCGTGATCGTCCACGCCGAGACGACGCCTCACCTGCACCGCACGCTCGGCCACGTCGCCGAGCTCGGCGCCTCGGCGGCGGTCGCGCTCAACCCGGCGACGCCGCCGTCGGCGGTCGCCCACGTGCTCGACCTCGTCGACATGGTGCTCGTGATGACCGTCAACCCCGGCTTCGGTGGGCAACGCTACCTCGCGTCGATGGAAGCCAAGCTCGTCGAGCTGCGCGCGATGCTCGACTCCGCCGGGCGCACCGACGTCGAGCTCGAGGTCGACGGTGGCATCGCCGCCGGCACCGTCGGCGGCGCGGCGGCGGCCGGGGCCAACGTGCTCGTCGCCGGCACGGCGCTGTTCCGCCATCCCGACGGGCTCAAGGCCGCCGTCTCCGAGCTGCGCGCGCTGGCGGAGGCGTCACGGAGCTGAGGACCGGTCAGCGGCGAGCGAGCGACGGGTCAGCGGCGAGCCAGCGACTCGACGCCACGCCCGAACCCCGTCAGGATCCACCGGACGAGGGCGAGGGCGAAGATGCCGCCGAGCACCAGCCCTGCCCCCGTGAGCACCGAACGGAGGATGCCGGCGCGGTCGTCGAGCAGCGGCTGGAGCAGCCCCGAGTCGATCGGCGTGCCGTCGGTGAGCAGCGTCATGTTCGGGTCGTCGACCTCCGGGCACTCGAGGTCGACCTCGTCGGCGCCGATGATCTCGTCGCCGCCGAGCGCTGGCGGCCGCGACGCCACCTTCGACTCGAGGAGGCCCGACGTGCTCGTCGCCGGCACCGAGGCGCCGACGAGGTACTGCCTGCCGTCCTCCAGATACTTCGTGTCGAGGCCGTAGCGCACGTCGACGAGGAACTGCGAGCCGACCTGCGAGGCGAAGCGGCCGAGATCGCCGGCACGCAGCTGGTCGATGCGGAAGCGGGCGGTGCGGAAGTCGCGGGCCTGCACCGTGCCGACGAACACGACGTCGGCGAGCTGCTGCAGCGGGCACCCGGCGGGGATCTCGATGAACGGCTCCCGCGGTGGCGGCGCCTGCGCCGACGCGGGCACGGTGCCGAGGCCGAGCCCGGCCACCACGGTCGCCACCAGCGCCCCGGCGACGATCCTCGCACCTGCCAGCCTCACGCACGTCAGGCTAAACGTCAGGGTGGCCGCGTTCGGGGCGCGACGGAGCAGACTGGCGCGGTGGGGTACAACCCGTATCGACGCTTCAAGGCCCGCCCCTTCGACTACGCGCTGGTCGCCACCTGCATCCTGGCGGTGATCCTGCTGCTCCTCTGGGCGCTCGTGTAGCACACGTCAACCGGCTGCGCCGCCGACGGCTGCGATCAAGACGTTCGCAGGCCCAGCGCCGCTGTTGGTCAGTTCGACCTCGGCGCTGAGCACGACGGGGCCGACGTCGGTGTCGATCACTGTCCCGGCCGAGTCGACCACCTGGCCCTCGGTCACGACAACGAGGACGGGGAACGGCGAGCGTACGCCGAGCGACTCGTCCGGGCCAAGGATGCCGCCGATCAGGTTGACGTCGCGCAGCCCGCTGCCCGGAGCGAACGCTCCGGCACCCTCTGCCGCGACGAACGTGATCCGCTGGGCCTCAGCGAACGCTCCGTCGAACAGCGGCCTGACGTCGCCGGAGGTCCCGGCGGGCACGAACGCCGCCTCTCCGCTGTCGAGCAGGGCAAGCGGCCCACTCTCGTCGCTCACGAGCAGGCCGTCGGGACCATCGGCCACGATCAACGCAGACGGCGAGTCGTCGAGTTGGTACGGCCAGCCGGCCGGGTCGAGGTGGTCGTGGTCCCACGCGAACGCGCCATCGGCAAAGGCCACGATGCCCTGCGCGATGACGTACGCATCGCCGTGCGTGATCGGTGCCGGGATCGGCGAGAGCGCAACCGGCGAGCTCGTCGTCGCCCCCGTCACCGGCGGTGCCACCGTCGCCGGCACGGTCGCGGCCGTCGTTGTTGCCGCCGTGCTCGTCGCCGTCGGGGATGTCGACGTCGGCGGTGTCGTCGTCGTGGCCGTTGTTGTTGTTGTTGTTGTGGTGGTGGTGGTGGTGGTTCCCGCCGGGTCGACCCCTGTGCCGCTCATCGTGATGGCGAAGCTCTTGCCGTTGATCGAGAAGTTCGTGCTCGCACTCAGCGCCCCTGCGGACAGCGGCTGGAACGTGTACGTGACCTCGCACGTGGCGCCGGCCGCGAGCGTCTGGCCCTGGCAGTTCTGCGAACCACTGAAGTTCGGGTCGCCCGCCGCGCCACCGGCCATGCTGATTGCCGCCTGCTCGACCCCGCTGATGTTGGTGACGACGACCGGGATCGAGCTGGTCTCGCCGACAGCGGTGTCGGGGAACGACAGGTCGGTCGGCGCAACCGAGAACGGGTACAGCCCGGTGCCCGACATCGACACCGAGAAGCTCTCGCCGTTGATCGTGAAGTTCGTGCTGGCGCTCGCCGGCCCTTCGGCCTGCGGCTGGAACGTGTACGTGACTTCGCACGTGCCGCCGGGGGCGAGCGTCTGGCCCTGGCAGTTCTGCGAGCCGCCGAAGTTGGGATCGCCGGCCGCCCCGCCTGCCATGCTGATCGTCGGCTGCTCGACGCTACTGACGTTCGTGACGACCACGTCGATCGACGCGCTGGCACCGACGTAGGTGGAAGCGAACGACAGGGTCGTCGGACTGGCGTCGAAGTTCGGCGCCGCACGCGCCGTCCCTCCGCCGCCGACCGCGATCGTCGACGCGACCACCGCGAGTGCGGTCGCCGCGAACAGTGTCCGGGTGGCTGTACGTGGCGTCCCCATAACACGGAACCGTACGGCGACGACCGCTGGCGCGCCGGGAATTCAGAACGCGCCGGCGTAGACGTCGACGCGGTCGCCGACGACCGCCACGACGTCGAAGCGGATGTCGTAGTGGCGGTGGCCGCAGGGTCCGCCCTGCTCGCGCTGGGCGGCGAGCCAGGCGAGCGCGAGGCGGCGGAGACGGCGCTGCTTGGCAGCGCCGACGGCGTGTGCCGGCGAGCCGAAGGCGTCGGTACTGCGGGTCTTGACCTCGGCGACGACCAGCTCGCTGTCGCGGACGGCGACCAGGTCGAGCTCGCCGAACGTCGTGCGCCAGTTGCGGTCGACGATCGCGAAGCCGTGGTCGCGGTACCAGGCCGCGGCGAGCTCCTCGCCGTCGTGGCCGAGCTCGATATGGGGCGCGCTCATGGACAGCTCCTTCTGTCGGCTGGACAGGTGGAGCGCCAGCGGCGCCCGATACGGCTCTGTTAGAACTCGCGCTTCTCGCGGATGCGGGCGGCCTTGCCCCTGCGGTCGCGCAGGTAGTACAGCTTCGCCCGGCGCACGTCGCCGCGCTTGACGACCTCGATCTTGGTGACCGTCGGCGTGTGCAACGGGAAGGTGCGCTCGACGCCGACGCCGTAGCTCAGCTTGCGCACGGTATAGGTCTCCTGCAGGCCGCCGCCCTGGCGGGCGATGACGTCGCCCTGGAACACCTGGACGCGCTCCTTCGAGCCCTCGACGACGCGTACGTGCACCTTCAGCTCGTCGCCGGCCGCGAAGTCGGGGATGTCGTCACGGAGCTGGTCGGCATCGATGAAGTCGGTGGCTTTCATGGCACGTACGTCCTGGAGTCGGGCAGCGGTTGCTTGGGCGGGGGGCCGATCAAGGATACGGGACGGCGGGGAACTCTTCCAACAGCGCCCGCTCGGCGTCGGTCAGGCCGCCGCGGGCCGCGATCAGGTCGGGACGGGCGGCGAGCGTGCGATGCAGCGCCTGGGCGTGGCGCCAGCGTTCGATCCGGCCGTGGTCGCCACCGAGCAGGACATCTGGCACCGACCAGCCGCGGAACGTGGCTGGCCTGGTGTAGTGCGGCTCTTCGAGGAGGCGCCGCTCGCCGAAGCTCTCCGTGACGGCACTCGTCGCATTCCCCATCACACCCGGCAGGAGGCGGGCGACGGCCTCGATGGCGACGCAGGCGGCCGCTTCTCCTCCGGCGAGCACGACGTCGCCGACGCTCAGCTCGCCGTCGACGAGGTGCTCGCGCACGCGGTGGTCGACGCCCTCGTAGCGGCCGCACAGCAGGCTGAACCCCTCGCGGCCGGCGAGCTCGGCGGCGAGTTGCTGGTCGAAGCGCCGGCCGCCCGGGCCGAGGAGGTAGAGCGGCCGCGGTGGGTCGATGTCCTCGACGGCGGCGAAGACCGGTTCGGGCTTGAGCAGCATCCCGGCGCCGCCGCCGAAGGGGGCGTCGTCGACGGTGCGGTGGACGTCGTGCGTGTAGGCGCGCAGGTCGTGGCAGCGCAGGTCGAGCAGTCCGGCCGCGCGCGCCTTGCCGAGCAGGGCGGCCGCGCAGAAGTCGTCGACGGCGCTCGGGAACAGGGAGAAGACGTCAATCCGCATCGAGCAGGCCGGGTGGCGGGTCGATCGTCACCACGCCGCCGCTGTGATCGGTGACGAAGACGACCGGAACGAGGGCGCCGCCGTCGAGCTCGATCAGGTCGGACGCCGGGTTGGCGACCACCGACACGCAACGGCCGTGGTCGCTGCCGTCGGCGCCGACGACGCGCGCGCCGATCAGCTCGTGGACCCACAGCGTGTCGGGATCGTCGAGTGGCTCGGCGTAGATCGTCGTGTTCGTGTAGCGCTGGGCCGCCGTGCGATCGTCGAGCTCGTCGAGCGTCACCAGCCAGCGGTCATGGTTCGGCCGGGCGGCGGCGACGGTCAGCCAGCCACCACGCGCGTACCAGCGGGCACCTGGTTCGATGCGCTCCAGCCGGTCGGTACCGAGCTCGACCGATACCTCGCCGCGCAGGCCGTGGGCCTTGCGGATGTGCCCGATCTCGAGGAGGCCGGACGGGCGGGCCATCGGCCTAGTCCACGAATTCGATGTCGACCTCGACGTCGTCGCGGGTGGCGGCGGCGCGCACGACGGTGCGCACGCTCTGCGCCGTGCGGCCGCGACGACCGATCACCCGGCCCATCTCGCCCGGCGCGACGCGCACGTCGAGGCGGATGCGGCCGCGGTCGGGCGTCGCTTCGACGACGACGTCGTCGGGGTTGTCGACGATCGAGCGGACGATGTGGGTGAGCACCGCCGCCGCGGTCGGCGCTGCCGTTTGCTCGCTCACTTGGCGGCCGCGTCGATCGCGCCGGAGATCTCGAGCAGCTTGCGCACGCGATCGGTGGGCTGCGCGCCCTGGCCCAGCCACTTCGCCGCCTTGTCGTTGTCGACCACGATCGTCGACGGCTCGGTGCGGGGGTTGTAGTGCCCGAGGATCTCGATGAAGCGGCCGTCACGGGGCGAGCGCGAGTCAGCGGCGACGATGCGGTACTGGGGCTGCTTGGTCTTGCCGACTCGGGTGAGGCGCAGCTTCACTGCCATGGGGTTGGAACTCTTTTCGTGACGCGTGAAAGAACCCTGCAAGGTTATCGGCGCGGTGGGAATTCGTCGCCGCCCGGCAACTCCCCGAGGTCGCCGAGCCCGCGAGTGAGCTCGTCGAGGTCGAGGCCGTCGAGCCCGCCGGGCCGGCCGTCGAGACCCGGCAGCCCGGGCAGGCCGCCGCCCAGTCCGGCCATCGCGGCGCGGCGCTTGCCCTTGTTGCCCTGCTTGCCCTTGCCGCCTGCGCCGCGGCCCGTCCCACCGGCGAGGCCGAAGCGCTTCATCATCCGCTGCATCTCGCCGAACTGCTTGACGAGCCGATTGATGTCGCTCGGCGTCGTCCCCGACCCGAGGGCGATGCGGTTGCGGCGCGACCCGTTGATGACTTGCGGGCTGGCGCGCTCCTCGGGGGTCATCGAGCGGATGATCGCCTCGATCGGCTTGAGGTCGTCGTCGTCGAGCTTCGCGCCCTTGAGCTCCTTCGGCATGCCCGGCATCATCCCGAGGAGCCCGCCGAGCGGGCCCATCTTCTTCAGCTGCTGCATCTGCTCGAGGAAGTCGTCGAGCGTGAACTGGCCCTCGAGCAGCTTGGCAGCCGCCTCGGTGGCCTGGTCCTTCTCGAACGCCTGCTCGGCCTGCTCGATCAGGGTGAGCATGTCGCCCATGCCGAGGATGCGCCCGGCCATCCGGTCGGGGTGGAACTGCTCGAAGGCGTCGAGCTTCTCGCCGGTCGAGGCGAAGGCGATCGGCTTGCCGATCACCTCCTTGACGCTCAGCGCGGCGCCGCCGCGGGCGTCGCCGTCGAGCTTGGAGAGGATCACGCCGTCGATGGCGAGCGTGTCGTGGAACGCCACGGCGACGTTGACCGCGTCCTGGCCGGTCATCGCGTCGACGACGAGGAACGTGTAGTGCGGCTCGACGGCGCCGGAGATCCGGCGGACCTGGTCCATCATCTCGGCGTCGATGGCGAGGCGGCCGGCGGTGTCGACGATCAGCACGTCGCGACCGAGGCGGCGCGCCTCGGCGAGCCCGCGCGCCGCGGTCTCGACGGGATCGCCCGGCGCGGAGAACATCGGCACGTCGATGCGGGCGGCGAGCGTGCGCAGCTGCTCGACGGCTGCGGGGCGCTGCAGGTCGGCACCGACGAGCAGCGGGTTGCGTCCCTGCGCCTTGAACCAGCGGGCGAGCTTGGCGGCGCTCGTCGTCTTGCCCGAGCCTTGCAGGCCGGCCATCAGCACCACGGTCGGCGGGCGGCCGGCGTACGTGACCTTCAGCGCTTCGCCGCCGAGGATGCGGATCAGCTCGCCGTGGACGATCTTGACGACCTGCTGGCCGGGGTCGAGCGCCTGCGAGCGCGTCATGCCGACGGCCTGCTCGCGGATGCGGGCGACCACTTCGCGGGTGACGCCGACGTTGACGTCGGCGTCGAGCAGTGCTGCGCGGATCTCGCGCAGCATCTCGTCGACGTCGTCCGCGGTGAGCCGGCCCTTGCCGCGCAACCGCTTGACGACGCCGTCGAGGCGGGAAGACAGGTTCTCGAACATCTCGCCGACCAGGCTACGGCTACTCGACCGGGCCGGCGCCAGTCTTCGGGGGTTCAGGGGGCGAAGCCCCCGTGGGTAGGTTTCGTTCGCATGGCTAATGACTTACGCTAACGAGATGTGTCGGATGAGAAGTTGAACGATGAGGAGCTGACGGCGGCCGTGCGCATCGGTGTGATGCGCCTCGCCCGCCGGCTCCGCCTCGAACGTGGCGCGAACGACCTCACGCTGAGCCAGCTCGCCGCCCTCGGCACGCTGCATCGGGACGGGCCGCAGACGATCGGCGAGCTCGCCACTGCCGAGCACGTCAAGCCCCCGTCGATGACACGCACGGTCAACTGCCTCGAGGAGCTCGAGCTCGTCGAGCGGAGGGCTCACGAGTCCGACGGCCGCCAGGTCGTGGTCGGCCTGACCGCTCGGGCCGAGGAGATGATCGCCGAGATCCAGCGCAGTCGGGATGCCTGGCTGAGCACCGTGCTCGACACGCTCACCGACGCCGAGCGCAACGTTCTGCGCAAGGTCGCACCGGTGCTGAGGAGGATGGCTCAGCAAGACGGGCCCGGTCGATGAGAGGCGAGCTCGACCGGATGTTCGCCGCCCTGCGCGTGCGCAACTACCGGCTCTACGCGTCCGGGTCGCTGATCTCCAACACGGGCACGTGGATGCAGCGCGTCGCCCAGGACTGGCTCGTGCTCGAGCTCACCGGCAGCGGCAGCGCGCTCGGCATCACCACCGGTCTGCAGTTCCTGCCGATCCTGCTCTTCTCGCCGATCGCCGGCGTGCTCGCCGATCGCTTCCCGAAGCGCTCGGTACTGATCGCCACGCAGATCTACATGGCCACGATCGCCGCCGTGCTCGGCATCCTGGCGGTCACCGGGGCCGTCGCCACGTGGCACGTCTACCTGCTCGCCTTCCTGTTCGGCGCGGGCGCCGCGTTCGACGCGCCGGCTCGCCAGGCCTTCGTCAACGACATGGTGAGCCAGGGGATGCTCACCAACGCGATCGCTCTCAACTCGGCGTCGTTCCACCTCGCCCGGATGATCGGCCCGTCGATCGCCGGCGGCGTGATCGCCCTGCTCGGCTCCGGTGTGGGCGCCACCGGGTGGGTGATCGTCCTCAACGGCCTCACGTACTTCGCCGTCGTCTCCTCGCTGAAGCGGATGCGCACCGAGGAGTTGCACCCCGTCGACCTCGTGCCGCGGGCGCGCGGCCAGCTGCGCGCGGGCGTCGCCTACGTCCGCTCCCGCCCCGACCTGATCCTGATCCTCGGCGTCGTGTTCGCCGCCGGCACGTTCGGGCTCAACTTCCAGATGACGACGGCGCTGATGGCCACCGAGGTGTACGGCAAGGGGGCCGGCGAGTACGGTGTTCTCGGCTCGATCATCGCCATCGGCTCACTCGCCGGGGCGCTGGTTGCCGCCCGCCGCCGCTCGTCGCGCCAGCGCCTCGTCGTCGTCGCCGCCGTCGGGTTCGGCACCGTCACGGCGATCGCCGGGCTGATGCCGTCGTACTTCGCCTTCGCCGCGATCCTGCCGCTGTGCGGGCTCGCCGCGCTGACGCTCGTCACGAGCGCCAACGCCTTCGTCCAGATGTCCGTCGACCCGCTGATGCGCGGCCGGGTGATGGCGATCTACATGGCCGTGTTCATGGGTGGCACACCCGCCGGCGCCCCGCTGCTCGGCTGGGTCGCCGACCACTGGGGCGCCCGCTGGACGCTGGTGGGCGGCGGCCTGCTGACGATCGCCGGCACGCTCGTCGCAGTCGCCTACACCTGGCGCCGCCAAGGCTTGGTGATGACCCGCTACCTGCACGGCCGGCGGCGGTCCGAGGTCGAGCTGGGTGCCGTCGTCAGCGACTGACCGTCGGCGGCACGCCCCGCTAGCCTCAGGGCACCTGACTCCACCCCAGGGAGACCCGCCCCCATGACGACCACCGACTCCAACGCCCCGGAGCACGCTCGCCGCGCGGCCACGGATCTGCTCGTCTCCGAGTCGATCACGATCATCCGCGAAGTGGCCGCCGAGTTCGAGCGGCCCGTGCTGCTGTTCTCCGGCGGCAAGGACTCAGTCGTGATGCTGCAGCTGGCCCTGCGCGCGTTCGCCCCGGCCCGCCTGCCGTTCCCGGTGATGCACGTCGACACCGGGCACAACTTCGACGAGCTGATCGAGTTCCGCGACCGCGTCGTCGACGAGCACCAGGTCGACCTCGTCGTCGCCTCGGTGCAGCAGTCGATCGACAGCGGCCGCGTCCGCGACCAGGACGGCCCGCGTGCGTCGCGCAACGCGCTGCAGACCGTCACGTTGCTCGATGCGATCGCCGAGCACCAGTTCGACGCGGTGTTCGGCGGCGGCCGCCGCGACGAGGAGCGAGCGCGCGCCAAGGAGCGCGTCTACTCGCACCGCGACGAGTTCGGCCAGTGGGATCCGAAGAACCAGCGTCCCGAGCTGTGGGGGCTCTACAACCCCCGCCACCGCCGGGGCGAGCACCTGCGCATCTTCCCCCTGTCGAACTGGACCGAGCTCGACATCTGGCGCTTCGTCGCCGACGAGCAGATCGACCTGCCGCCCTTGTACTTCGCCCATCAACGCCAGGTCTTCGAGCGCGACGGGATGCTGATGGCGATCAACCGCCACGTGCAGATGCTCGACGGGGAGGAGCCGTTCGAAGAGACGGTGCGCTTCCGGACGATCGGCGACGCCACCTGCACGGCGGCGGTCCGTTCGGCGGCCGCGACGGTCGAGGAGATCCTCGCCGAGACCGCCGTGGCGAGGGTCACCGAGCGCGGCGCCACCCGGGCCGACGACCGGATCTCCGAAGCCGGGATGGAGGATCGCAAGCGACAGGGGTACTTCTGATGTCCGGCCCCGTGATGTCTGACCCCGTGATGTCCGGCAAGGGCAAGTCACGGCCGGTCCCTCTCCGCTTCGCCACGATCGGCTCGGTCGACGACGGCAAGTCGACGCTCATCGGTCGGCTGCTCTACGACTCGAAGTCGATCTTCGAGGACCAGCTCGAGCACGTCACGGCGGTCAGCCGCCGTCGCGGCGACGACTACGTCAACCTCGCCCTGCTCACCGACGGCCTGCGCGCCGAGCGCGAGCAGGGCATCACGATCGACGTCGCCTACCGCTACTTCTCCACGCCGGCGCGCGACTTCATCATCGCCGACTGCCCCGGCCACGTGCAGTACACGCGCAACATGGTCACCGGCGCCTCGACGGCCGACCTCGCCATCGTGCTCGTCGACGCGCGCCACGGCGTCGTCGAGCAGACCCGCCGCCACAGCATCCTCACCTCCCTGCTCGGCGTGCCGCACCTCGTCATCGGCGTCAACAAGATGGATCTCGTCGACCACTCGCAGGCCCACTTCGACGAGATCCGCGAGCAGTTCACCGAGTTCGCCGCGCCGCTCGAGTTCCGCGACGTCACGTTCATCCCGATGTCAGCGCTCAACGGCGACAACATCGTCGACCGCTCGGCCGACATGGGCTGGTACGAGGGCGCGACGCTGCTCCACCACCTCGAGACGGTCTACGTCGCCGGCGACGAGAACCTGATCGACGTGCGCTTCCCCGTGCAGTACGTGATCCGCCCGATGAGCAAGGAGCACCCCGACTACCGCGGCTACGCCGGTCAGGTCGCCGCCGGACGGATCCGCCCCGGCGACGAGGTCATCGTGCTGCCGAGCGGGCTCACCACCACCATCGCGGGCATCGACACGTACGACGGCGAGGTCGACGAGGCGCGGCCACCGCAGGCGGCGACGCTGCGGCTCGCCGACGACATCGACATCTCGCGCGGCGACATGATCTGC
>Ga0299914_10001913_pt1 | contig 14105 bp, 10 predicted proteins | sample RVTome_10_FD_201361 | JGI IMG/M metagenome (GOLD analysis project Ga0299914, IMG submission 201361) | Soil microbial communities from uranium-contaminated site in the Upper Colorado River Basin, Wyoming, United States - RVT153D57 (version 2) ...
GCGGTCCGGGAGTCTCAGATCATCGCCGAGGAGGAGCTGGAGCACGTCGGGGACGAGGGCCAGTACCTCTGAGCCGTCTTAATCACGCCGCATCCCGGTCCCGCCGCGGCGATCATTACTCATCCCCGGGAACCGGCTCCACCTCATGACCTCGGAACATCAATCACGCGCCCAACGCCGCCTCACGGCCACGATCACCGACCTGGAGGTCGCGGTTCAGCGTGCCTTCCTCGTCGGCGTGCAGCAGCCGGGCTCTACCACCGAGGTCGAGGAGCGCTCCCTCGACGAGCTGGCCTTGCTCACCGATACGGCTGGAGCCGAGCCCGTGGACCGCGAGCTCGTGAAGCGGAGTCGCATCGATCCCGCGACGTTCATCGGGTCGGGCAGGGCCGAGGAACTGGCCGCGCTCACCACGGCGCTGGACATCGATGTGGTGATCTTCGACCAGGCGTTGACACCCGCCCAGCAACGCAACCTCCAGAGAGTCTTCCACTGCGACGTGGTCGACCGTGAGGCCCTGATCCTCGACATCTTCGCCCAGCACGCGACTTCCAAGGTGGGGTCGATCCAGGTGGAGCTGGCGCTGCTCAAGTACAACCTCCCCCGGCTGCGGGGCAAGGGGGCCGAGCTCGCCCAGCAGCGGGCCGGAGTTGGCACGACGATGCGAGGGCCCGGCGAGACCAAGCTGGAGACCGACCGGCGCCGCGTCCTGCAGCGGATCTCGAAGCTGGAGAGGCAGTTGGAGGAGACTGCCGGTCACCGGGAGACCCAGCGCAAACAGCGACGACGGACCGAGATCCCTCAGGTGTCGATCGTGGGGTACACCAACGCCGGCAAGTCCACCCTGCTCAACGCGCTCACCGACGCAGGGGCTCTCGTCCAGGATCAGCTCTTCGCCACCCTCGACTCGACCGTCCGCAGGCTGGAGCTCCCCGAGAGCCGCCCGGTGGTGATCGCCGACACAGTCGGGTTCGTTCGCCGTCTTCCTCACGACCTCGTCGAAGCATTCCGGTCGACTCTCGCCGAGGTCAATCAGTCCGATCTCCTGGTCCACGTCGTCGATGGCAGCGACGAGGACCCCGCGGGCCAGATCGAGGCGGTACGCGACGTCCTCGACGAGATCTCGGCATCTGACGTGGCCGAGCTCCTGGTCTTCAACAAGGTCGACCTCATCGACGATCACGCTGTCACCCGGCTGGAGAACCTCTGGCCCGAAGCAGTGATGATCTCGGCGCGTACCGGAGAGGGCCTCGACGAGCTGAAGGCTGAGATCGGAGACGCCCTGTCGAAGGACCTGGTGACCTTGTCTCTCAGCGTTCCCTACGATCGTGGCGACGTCGTCGCCGCCGCACACCGGATCGGTGAGGTCGTCGAAGAGAAGCACGACGCCGAGGGCACCATCCTCGACGTCCGTGTCCCCGAGCGCTCGATCGTCCGCTTCAGCGACTTCGTGATCTAGACCGTCCCACCATCGCCGCCCCCACGAGCCCCGCGTTGTTGCCCATCTCCGCGGGCACCACCGGCAAGCTGCTGTCGAGCATGTGGGAGAACATCTCCCAATGCTTCGTCAGACCACCCCCCATCACGATCCGCTCCGGGTTGAAAACCGAGTCGATGTGAGCCAGGTACCTGTTGGCTCTCGCTCCCCACTCGTCCCAATCCAGACTTTCCCGTCTCCGAGCCCTGGCCGAGAAATAGGTCTCCGCAGGGGCATGGCCCTCGAGCTCGATCTGTCCCAACTCGAGATTGGGGACCAACTCCCCGTCGACCAACAGCCCTGACCCGATCCCGGTTCCGAAAGTGAGGGTCAGGACCATGCCCGGAACTCCTTTGGCAGCGCCGAACTCGGCCTCGGCGAGCGCTGCCGCGTCGGCATCGTTGATGACTGTGGCCGCCAAGCCGGTGACAGAGGCGAAGAGATCGGCGACCTTCTGGCCGATCCAGCTCTCGTCGATGTTGTTTGCGGTCTCCACGACACCGTCACGGATCACGGCCGGGAACCCAACTCCGAGCGGCCCTTCGTAGTCGTATTGGGCGACCTGGGCGCCGAGAGCCTCAGAGCATGCCTCGGGAGTCGCCGGTTGCGGCGTGTCGTAGCGCAACCGGTCGGTCACGAGCGACCCGTCGGCCAGGTCGACCAGGGCCGACTTGATCCCCGATCCGCCGACGTCGATTCCCAGGTAGATGTCACTCAAGGCAGCCGAAGGGTAAAGCCCTCCGATCGACTTGTAATACTCTCAGCCCGTGAGCAACGTCTCTGACATCGCGGTGATCGGTCTGGGAGTGATGGGAGCCAACCTCGCCCTGAACCTCGCCGACTCCGGAAATCGGGTGACCGTCTACAACCGCACCACATCGGTGACCGACGATTTCATGGCCGGTGAGGCCGGCGCCAAGGACATGGTGGCGGTCACGACGCTCGAGGAATTGGCCGACACCATGGATTCGCCCCGTGTCGTCCTGCTCATGGTCAAGGCCGGGCCACCCGTGGACTACGTCATCGCCGATCTCGCCCCTTTCCTGGATGAGGGAGACATCGTCATCGACGGGGGCAACTCGCTGTTCACCGAAACCGCCCGCCGCTACCAGGAGTTGGCCGAGCGTGGGATACGTTTCATAGGTGCCGGTGTCTCGGGAGGAGAGGAAGGGGCCCGTCACGGTCCGTCGATCATGCCTGGGGGAGACCCAACGGCCTGGCCCGTAGTCGAGAAGATGCTCAAGGGGATCGCGGCCAAGGCTGACGACGGAGCTCCTTGCTGTGAATGGATCGGGGAAGGCGGCGCCGGTCACTTCGTCAAGATGGTGCACAACGGCATCGAGTACGGCGACATGCAGGTCATAGCCGAGGCATACGACCTGATGCGTCGCGGCCTCGACATGGAGCCGTCCGAGATCGCCCAAGTCTTTGCACGCTGGAACGAAGGACGGCTCCGCTCCTACCTGATCGAGATCACGGCCGAGATCCTCGAGGCGATCGAAGACGGAGAGCCCCTCATCGACAGGATCCTCGACGCGGCAGGCCAAAAGGGCACCGGCAAGTGGACGGTCATCTCCTCGATGGAGTCCGGCGAACCGACCACGCTGGTGGCCGAGGCGGTCTACGCCCGGATCGTCAGTTCGGAGCCTGACCGACGGGCCCGCTCCGCCGGCAATTTCGACGACCCGATCGGCCGCCTCGAGGTGGCGATCGAAGCTGTCGAGTCGGCCTTGTATGCGTCGAAGATCATCTCCTACGCCCAAGGCTTTCGTCTCATGCAGGCTGTCTCCGACGAGAACTCATGGAACCTCGACATGGGCACCATCGCCTCGATCTGGCGTGCCGGATGCATCATCCGCGCCGACTTCCTCGACGACATCACCAACGCTTACCGCAACGAGCCCGAACTGGCCGACCTGACCGAAGCCGAGTTCTTCGTCGAGGCCGTGAAAGAGTCCGTGCCCCAATGGCGCCGGGTGATATCTGCCGCCGTCGAAGCCGGAGTGCCGGTGCCGGCGTACTCCAGTGCTCTCGCATACTTCGACGGGATGCGCTCGCGTCGTCTCCCCGCGAGTCTCATCCAGGCGCAACGAGATTTCTTCGGCGCCCACACCTTCGAGCGGGTCGATCGGCCTCGCGGCGAGTTCTTCCACCACGACTGGTTCCCGGATTGATGTCTCTGCGCCCATACGGCGAGTCACGGGCTCGTCGCAGGGGGCGCCCTAGACCGGAGGCGTCCCGGGCAACTCGATGAGCTCGCCCTGGACGAAGTCGGGGTCGGCGGCGTCTGCGGCCTCGACGTGATCACGGCGAACTCCCATGAGAAACAGGATGGCGTCGAGATAGGGCACAGTGACCGAGGTGTCGGCGCGCTCACGTACCACCGGCTTGGCATTGAAAGCGATCCCCAAGCCGGCAGCGGCCAGCATGTCGAGGTCATTGGCGCCGTCGCCGACAGCTACGACCTGCGAGGGAGAGATGCCCTCGCTCGCCGCGACCTCGTGGAGGAAGGCGGCCTTGCGGGCCCCGTCGACGAGCTCACCGGCAAGTCGGCCGGTGAGAACACCGTTCTGCACGTCGAGGGTGTTGGACAGGGAGTGGTCGATGCCCAGCTCGGCTGCCAGAGCGTTGGCGAACCTGGTGAAACCGGCCGAGACGATGGCCGTCTTCATCCCCATCCGTTTCAGAGTTCTGATGAACGTGCGCGCACCTGGAGTGACGGTGATCTGTGTCGCCGTTCGCCGCAGCGCATCCTCATCCAGCCCCTCCAGGAGAGCGACTCGCTCGCGTAGTGACGCTTCGAAATCGATCTCGCCGCGCAAAGCGGCTGCGGTGATCTCCGTCACCCGCTGCCCGACCCCCGCCTCCTCAGCGAGGAGATTGATCACCTCGTTCTCGATCAATGTCGAGTCGACGTCCATGATCACCATCCGCTTGGCGCGCCGTTCCAACCCTTCCGGCTGGATGGCGATGTCCATCGGACGGGCCGCGGCGGCGGCGATGAGCTGTTCCCGGATCTTGTCGATGTCCCCGCCGGAGACGGTCAGCTCGTAGGACACGACCGGGTAGCGGGACAACCGGAAGATGCGCTCGATGTTCCCACCACCATCGGCGATGGCGCGCGCCACGGCACCGAAATCATCGGGCCCGATGTGCTCTCCGAGAACCGTGACCACCGTCATCGATTTGATCGGCGAGGGAATCGTGTCGACGACCTCGAACTCTATCTGGAGCCGCTGCTCCCAGCCGAAGAGGAGGAGGTCTCGGATGGTCGCCTTCTCTCCATCGACCCCTATGAGGACGTTGAGAGTTAGTCGGTCTCGCACCACTATCTGCTCGATGTCGTAGACCTCTGCGTTGGTGGCGGCGAGGACGTCCATCAACCCGGCCGAAATGCCCGGGTGATCAGGCCCATGCACGTTGACGAGGATCGTGGATCGGTCCGACATACGGCCGTACACGTTAGGAGCGAGCACCGCCAAGTCCACTTCAGTCAACCCACGGACACCCGGTAGCATCTGCCTGCCCCAACCGAAACGTGAGGAACCCTTGTCTGAGAACCCATTTCGGCTGCCACGTCACGTGCTGCCGGACCACTACGACATCCGTCTCGAGCTCGATCTGGAGACCTTCACATTCGTCGGGTCGGTCGGGATCGATCTCCAGGTCACCGAGGCCACCGACACACTGGTACTCAACGCCGCGGAGGTGGAGCTCAAGTCGGCGACACTGTCGAATGGTGTCGCAATTTCCGAGATCGCCTACGACGATGACCTCGACCGGGTGACGCTGACTCTCGAATCGATGGTCGGGCCCGGCTCGTATCGGCTCGAGATAGATCACTCCGGGATCATCAACGATCAGCTACGCGGTCTCTACCGCTCCGTCTACCGGGACTCCGAGGGTGTCGAGCACCCGCTGGCCACCTCGCAGTGCCAGTCGACCGACGCTCGGAGGATCTTCCCATGCTGGGACGAGCCAGACTTCAAGGCGACATACCAGGCGAGCATGGTCGTCGCCGACGGCCTGGAGGCCTATTCCAACTCCTCCGAGCTGGAACGGGTGCTGCTCGACGACGGCCGGGTCGAGTTCCGCTTCGACAAGACGATGAGGATGTCGACCTACCTGCTCGCCTTCATCGCCGGCCCATTCGAGGCCACCGAGCCCAAGGTGGTGCGGGGCACCCCGATCCGCATCATCGTGCCCCGTGGCAATGCCCACCTCACCGACCTCGCCCTGGCAAACGCGATTTTCTGCTTCGAGTACCTCACCGACTACTACGGGATTCCCTACCCTGCGGACAAGCTCGATCACATCGCCATACCTGACTTCGCCGCAGGCGCGATGGAGAACGTCGGGCTGATCACCTACCGCGACGCCTACCTCATCATCGATCCGGCCAAGGCCAGCCAGGGCGAGTTGCAGAACAGCCTCGATGTGATCGGACACGAGATCGCCCATCAGTGGTTTGGAAACCTGGTGACCATGGCCTGGTGGGAAGGTGCCTGGCTCAACGAGGCCTTCGCCAGCTTCATGGAGCTCAAGGCCACCGACGCCATGCGACCCGAATGGAAGAGGTGGCTCACGTTCGCCAATCTCGAAGTCCCATGGGCAATGAGCACCGACCAACTCAAGTCGACCCGCCCCATCGAGTTCGAGGTCACCTCACCCGAAGAAGTCGACCAGATGTTCGACGCCATCACCTACGGGAAGGGCTCCGCGGTCCTGCACATGATCGACGAGTTCATCGGGGTGGAGAACTTCCGTCAGGGCGTCGGTAACTACCTCCGCAAGCACGCCTACGGCAACACCGTGACCGGCGACCTCTGGGAGGGTCTCGACGGAGCCTCCGACTACCCGGTGTCCGACATCATGAACACATGGGTGTATCAGCGTGGATTCCCCCAGATCGATGTCCAGAAGACATCCGACGGTGTGCGTCTGTCCCAACGTCGATATCTGGTCATCCCCGACGAGACCGACACCACGATCTGGAAAGTGCCGATCCAACTGCGGGGCGTGGCGAACGGTGAGCCCTTCGAGAAGCGCTACCTGCTCGTGGACGACGAGGGAGCGGTAGCCTTCGAAGGCGATATCGAGTGGGTGGTGGCCAACGCCGGCGGTCACGGGTTCTATCGAACCAGCTACTCCGACGGGCTCTTCGCCGCACTCCTCGACAACATCGACTCCCTTGGTGACAACGAGCGCCATGCGCTCGTGTCAGACACACTCGGCTTGGTTCGCAACGGCCAGCTGTCCACGAGAAGCTTCCTCGATCTCGTCGCCCAGTTCGGCGACGAAAGCGAGCAAGCCGTTTGGTCGGTGATCACCGGCGGGCTCGGTTTGATCGAACACCACGCCCTCGCCGAGGAGGCGAGGCCTGGCTTCGAGTCGTTTGTGTCGGACCTGGTGAGCCCGGCGCTGCAGCGACTGGGTTGGGAGGTGAGGGAGACCGATACCGACCTCGACCGCAAGCTGCGCGGCGATCTCATCGCGACGTTGGGCAACCTCGCCCGAGACCCGGACACCATCGCGCGGGCCCGAGCACTGGTTGCAGACCTACTGGGCGGAGAGACGGTCGACCCCGAGATCGCCACTTCGGCGCTGGCCGTGTATGCGCGCAACGGCGGGGCTGAGGAGTACCGGACGCTCTGGAAGGTCTACAACGAGTCGACGACCCCTCTGGAGAAGGTCCGCTATCTCCGGTCGGCGGCGACAGTCGAGTCCGAAGAGGAAGCAATCGCCACCCTCACCAGGGTGGTGGAGGGAGACGTCCGCAGCCAGGACGGCTTCTGGGTGTTCGCCCGCCTCCTCATGGGCAGGGCGGGCCCCGCAGTCTGGGAGCGGTCGCGGGAGCGGTGGGCAGACGTTCTGGCCGCTATGCCCGGGATGACCCGTACCCGGATCGCCGAGGGGATCTCAGCTCTGTCCCAGCCCGAGGTCGCCGCCAGTGTCCGGGGGCACTTCGCCGAGCACCCGGTCCCGGAGGCGGGCCGCTCCATCGAGCAGAACCTGGAGAAGTTGGACGCCAACGTCACTCTTCGTGAGAGAGAGACGGCTGAGGTAACCGAGTACTTCTCCTAGCGAGAGCTAGCGCCCTCTTTCGTCTCACCCCGGGCCAACGGCGGATCCCCCCGGGGTGGTTGGATCCGCCGCCGGCCGCCCCCACTGGTGTGCATCCAGGTCAGATGGCCTCCCGGCCCCTGAACGGTCTCGACGAGCCTCCCTTCATCGAGCCGCTCCTTGGTCCCGCTCGGAACATATCTCACCACTCTTAGCGCCGGCTTAAGGTAAGTGCCGGGCAGGTGAACAAGTGACAAGACCCGAGGCCGACAAGAGCCTGCGGCGACCCCGACTCGAGACGCGGCTCGAGTTGGCGCGCCTGCCGAGTCTCACGGTGCTGACGGGTGGTGCCGGCACCGGCAAGACGACGCTTCTCCATCATGCTTTCGATACCCGCGAGTCCATTTGGCATACCCTGACGGCGGCCGACGTCTCTCTCCCGGTCTTGGCGCGAAATCTGGTTCGCCGCCTCCGTCTCGCGGTGCCCCAACTACCGGGAGACGTCGCGACGGCAGTGGAAGGAGCGCGCGGCCCTGGCTCCAACGACCCCAGTCGACCGCAGGCCCTGGCTGCGGCACTGGCCCAGGAGCTCGACGTGGCACTGGAACGCGAGATCGTTCTCGTCCTCGACGACTTCCACGAACTGGGCAGAGGGGACAGTGCCGACTTCGTGGCAGCACTATGCCGCCACGGCCCAACCGGGCTGAGAGTCGTGATCGGATCCAGGGCCCCGCTGCCGTTTCCGATCGCCCGGATGCAAATGAGCGGCGACGTGATGCTGATCACCGCCAAGGATCTGTCGTTCACTCGCGACGAGATCGCCGAGTTTCTCACCCTCCGACTCGGCGAGGCGCGTTCTGGTGTGGCCGATGACCTGCATTCGGCCACCGCGGGCTGGCCTGTCGCCGTGGCGCTGGCCGTGGAGGCGTCGACCAACGACGACGACCTGCCCGTGGTGTCGATCGTGGAGGAAACCGGCTTGTTCGACTATCTCGCCGAAGAGGTGTTGTCTGACGACCTAGCGGCCACATCGAAACTGCGATGTGTTGCTGCTCTCCCCTGGTTCACCTCCGACCTGTTGAGTCATCTGGGCATCGAGCCCAGGCAGCTCGTCGATTCCGCCTCGGTCTTCCTGAGCCGGGCACCCGAGTCCCCGGATGCCTATGTGGTATCCCCCCTGGTGCGTGATTACTTCACGGCCCGTGACACTCCCGAAGACGAGGAGAACGGCTCCATATTCGTGAGAGCGTCGGCTTGGTTCGCCGCCCGGGATGCCCATGCCGAGGCGTTGCACTGTCTCCAGCTTGCCAACGATCCGGCGGAGACCGCGCGGCACCTGACCGAGCATGGCGATGCCATGATCGCCGCCGGCCACACCCGGGAGGTGACCAACGCAATCGAATCGCTTGGGGACACAGAATTGAGCTCTGAGCTTGCCCTGCTCGACGCCGAGGCGCGCCAACTGCTCGGCGACTGGGAGGGCGCCCTCGACCGCTATCGGCTCGTCGCCCCGGAGAGTGGGCCGATTCCACCACGAGTTGCCTGGCGGCTCGGTTTTCTCCAACACATGCGAGGGGAAGTAGTCGATGCGCTGGAGACCTACGGGCGAGCTGAGCGAGGAACCGACGATCTCGACGCCGAGGCAGCTCTACTCGGCTGGCAGGCCAGCGCTCACTGGCTCCGGGGCGAGCGCGATCGCGCCCGGGCTTTGGCGGAGGAGGCTCTCGACCTGGCCCGTCGCACCAAGGACCAGCGATCGATGGCCACGGCCCACACGGTCCTGGCGATGGTGGCGGCCCTCGACGGTGACCGCGCCGCCAACGACATGCACTATCTCAAGGCGCTCGAGTACGCCGAGCAGAGCAATGACGTGGTGCAGACGATTCGCATCCGAGCGAACCGGGCCTCCGCCTTCCTGGAGGAGGGGGAGTTCGGGGCGGCCCTCGCAGAGATCCGAATCGCCCTGAGACTCGCCGACATGACCGGCTTCGAGATGTGGAGGGCGATCTCGTTGTCCAACCGCGCCCAGGTGCGTCTCTTCCAGGGGCGCCTGGAGGAGGCGGTCGCCGACCTGACCGAGAGCAGAGCCAGCTTCCGCCGCATGGGCTCGAGGCTCGAGGCATACCCGCTGGCCCACGTGGGAGACGTGTACCGAATCCGTGGCGACACGGCCAGGGCCCGGACCGCCTATGAGGAAGCATTGAGGCTGGCCAGGTCACACCACGATCTCCAGGGTCTCGTGCCGGCGTTGGCGGGCCTGTCTCGGTTGATTGCCCCTAATGAGCCCGAAGAGGCAACTCGATTGGCCAAGGAGGCGACCGAGGTCGACTCCGTGATCGGCCGGGTTCAAGCGCTGGTCGCCGCCGGCTGGGCAGCTCACCACTCCGACGCCCTCGATCTCGCCGTGGATCTGGCCGAGGAGGCGGTCCATGTGGCCCGAGCCCGGAGGGACATGCCCGGACTCGCCGAAGCGCTCGAACTGACCGCCACCATCAGACCCGGATCAGCTCTCACCGTCCTTGGCGAGGCGGAGGAGATTTGGTCGAGGCTGGGCGCGCCGATCGCCATCGCCCGGGTCGAGCTGGCGCGCGCGCAGGCCACGGGAGGCACGACCGGCTCGGCCCGCGCCGCCATGGCGGCCGATACATTGAGACGATTCGGGGCGATGGGTCTGGCGCGGCGCGCTGGTCAAATCGCCGACGCACTCGCCCAGAACGACACCGGGCGCGGCCTCGTCATCAAGACGCTAGGCGGGTTCGATGTCATCAGCTCTGGAACGTCGACGCCACGTTCGGCATGGCAGTCGAAGGTGGCGAGGGAGATCCTCTGGATGCTCGTCGCCGCCCGGGGCCGCCCAATCAACCGGGAAGTCCTCATCGACAGACTCTGGCCCGACGACGAGATGGCCAAAGCATCCAACCGCCTCTCGGTGGCCCTCAGCACCGTACGGAAAGTCCTCGACCCCGACGGGGCCTACCAGTCCGACCACTACCTGGCGGCCGACCGCGACTCGGTGAAAGTCGACCTCGAGCACCTGACGATCGATGTCGAGGAATTCCTTCGAGAGGCGAAGACCGGTCAGGATCTGCTGCGACAGGGCCGGCAAAGTGAGGGTTTGGCCCATCTCCACGCCGCGGAGGAACGCTATGTCGGTGAGTTCCTGGAAGAAGAGCCCTTCGCCGATTGGGCGATCTCACTCCGGGAGCAGGCTCGGTCTGAGTATCTCACCGTCGCCTCGTACCTGGCCGAGGCGGCCGGGGACGACGGTGACCACGAAGGCGCGGCACGGCGCTACTTGCGGATGCTCGAGCGGGACGCATACAGCGAGCCTGCTCACCTCGGTGTCATCAAGGCCATGGAGCGTTCCGGTCGGCACGGCACGGCTCGGCGCCTGTACGGGGTCTATGTGTCCCGGATGGCCGAGCTCGATTTGGAGCCCGAGGCCTTCCCCGACCTGTCGGGCGGTGTCGTCCACTCGTAGAGGATGTCGAGGAGCTCTTCGTCGGAGGAGAAAGTGCTGCTGTCACCCCCGGGCAATTCCAGGGTGCCCCGCATCCCGTTCTGCCGGTCACTGACGCGCATGATGATCGTGGTCACACCACGACCCTAAGACGTGCCCTTAGCGGAGCCTGAATGACGGACGGCGCCGAGGACCGAATCAAGAGAGCCCCGAACCGGTCCGGGAGCTCTCTCGATGGCTCGGAGCCCGCGCAATGACCCCGTCTCGTTGGGTTGGGTTTCGCCTACCTGAGCTCGACGCTGGCTCCGGCTCCCTCGAGAGCTTCCTTGGCCTTGTTCGCCGTCTCTTCGTCGACACCTTCCAGCACGGCAGCGGGGGCCCCGTCCACCAGGTCCTTGGCCTCCTTGAGACCGAGGCTGGTCAGCCCGCGGACTTCCTTGATCACCTGGATCTTGGCCGATCCCGCACCGGTGATCACGACATCGAACTCGTCCTTCTCGTCGGCGGCTGCGACAGCACCATCGCCTCCACCCGCTGCCGGCGCGGCGGCCATGGCCACGGGTGCGGCGGCGGTGACGTCGAACTTCTCCTCGAAAGCATCGAGGAACTCCTTCAGCTCGAGGACGGTCATCTCCTCGAAGTTGCTGAGCAGCTCGTCAGTGGTCATTTTTGTCTTTGCCATTGTCATTCCTCCTCGGCCTCGTCGGCCGCGGTCTCGGTGGGCTCATCCGTGGGGAGCGTGGCCTCGGCCTCGCCTGCAATGACGAACTCGCCCGACTCTTTCTTGTCCAGAAGCTGTGAGAACATCGATGCCGCGTCTCTGGTGAAAGAGGCGAACATCCCGGCGGCGGCAAATAGCGGCGACTTGGCGGCACCGGCGATCTTGGCCAGCAAGATCTCACGAGGCTCGATCTCTGCGAGCCTGGAGATCTCCTCGGGGGACAGGATGTTCCCGGACAGATAACCGGCCTTGAGAGTGAATACCTCATGGTCCTTCGAGAAGTCCTTCAGAGCTTTCGCGGTGGCGACCGGGTCGCTCTTGGCGAATGCCAGAGCGGTCGGGCCGGCCAGGTAGTCGTCGAGACCGTCGATGCCGGCATCGCCGGCGGCGAGCTTGGCCAGGGTCATCTTGACCACCTTGTACTCGGCGCCGCTGTTGCGCAGCGCGCGTCGCAAGTCCTGGACGGCCTGCACGGATAGCCCGCGGTACTCGGTGAGGAAGACCGCCTCGGCGCTCTCCAATCCTTCTCGTATGTCTGCTACAGCTTGGACCTTTTCTGGTCTTGCCATTTGCGTCTCCCTAGGGTCTCTCGCTCGATTGCTGACGCTTCACCGCACATCAATAAAGCCCCTCAGCAGAAGACGAGGGGCTTCGAGAAGCGAACCTACGCAGGAGGGCTCTCACCCATTGAGTCCCGGGGGACACCGGCGGTCTTCGGCCGAGGTATTGGAGTTGCAGTCGCAATTCTAACTGAGTGCGAGTGGTGGGCAATTCGGCTACCTTGCCTGCAGTGAGTGGTGTGATCGAGGTCGGCGAAGCCAGGCTGCACTACGACGCGTTCGGGACGGGCCGACCGGTGGTCTTCATCCATGCCGGGGTGGCGGACTCGCGGATGTGGGACGCCCAATTCGAGGAGATCGAGAATTCCCGGCTGATCCGATTCGACCTGCGCGGATACGGGAAGAGCACTCTGGGATCAGAACGCTTCACCAACCGCGACGACCTCATTGCGGTCCTCGACCACCTCGAGATCGAGAGGGCTCTCCTCGTCGGGTGCTCGATCGGCGGGAACATCGCCCTCCAGGTCGCCGCCTCCACTCCGGAGCGGCTGGAAGGCTTGATTCTGGTCGGTGCCGATTCCCCCGGTTTCGACCCCGGCATCGACTACGAGTCACCTGAGTGGCCGTTGGCGATCGAGGCGTTCAAAGCTGGAGACTGGAGGCGGGTAGCCGAGCTCGACGCCGAGATGTGGCTCGCCGGCCGGGGCAGGGCTCTCTCCGACCTCGACCCGGAGACGGTTGACCTGTTCGTCAACATGGACATGATCGCGCTCGAGAACGAGACCGGTCGCAACCAGCTCGACGACGGGGAACGCCTGGAGCGACTACCCGAGGTCGACGTCCCGGTCGAGGTGATCGTGGGGGCGAGGGACATCCCGCAGTTGATCGCGGCTGCTGACGATCTCGTCGCCAACCTGGGACAACGACCTCCAGTGGTCATCGAGGACACCGCTCACCTCCCCTCGATGGACCGTCCAATGGACTTCAACAGCGCCATCACCGGGTTCCTGGCCACCATGTAGCCCCATCGTGGGGAGTTTCCAGATTTTCCCTGGACAGTGCCTCTGCGACGCGCGACACTTGAGTTGTTGAAAACAGGGGGTTTCCGTGTGCCGGGCGGGTTCCCTGACCGCCCCCGCCCGAATCTCGGAACCCGAATAAGTGAGGGCCGCGTTCAGCCGGACGATTTACGACCAGCCCCTACCCTGGTCCACAGACGAAGTCGTCGGCGACGTGCGGACGGTGGACCTGGCAGCCGATGCCCTCCCAGCCCACGGATGTTCCGGGCGCGGAAACCCCCCTTGTTTCAACAAAAAGAAAAGCCCCCGATTCGGGGGCTTTTCTACGTTTGGGCGGCTCTGGTCAGACTGCCTGCTCGGCGATCTCCTCGAGACGGATCGGGTCGACCTTGATACCAGGACCCATCGTCGTGGAAACGGTCATGGCTCTCATATAGCGACCCTTGGCCCCCGCGGGGCGGGCTCGTTGGATTTCACCCGTGAGTGCGCTGAGGTTGCCGAACAACTGCTCGACCTCGAACGATGCCTTGCCGATGGGCACGTGGACATTGCCGTGGCGATCGTTGCGATATTCGATCTTCCCTGCTTTGAACTCGATGATCGTCTTGGCGAGGTCGTCGGTGACGGTGCCGGACTTCGGGTTCGGCATCAGGCCACGAGGCCCGAGTACCCGGCCGAGCTTGCCCACCTCGGACATCATGTCCGGCGTAGCGATGGCGACGTCGGCGTCGAGATCCTGTCCGCCCTGTAGCTTCTCGATGAGGTCGGCGCCGCCGACGATGTCGGCCCCTGCCTCCTTCGCCTC